>SDBV01000492.1_pt1 | contig 56284 bp, 80 predicted proteins | sample 2277081 | NCBI WGS metagenome assembly SDBV01 (sample SAMN10402039, study PRJNA504765) | marine sediment metagenome | isolation source: marine sediment core GS10_PC15, 223 cmbsf | place: Arctic Ocean: Southern Knipovich Ridge | collected 2010
CTTTTTTGATGGTACTAGAACAAGAATTTTAGCCGATGCTGGTTCTTCTAGAATGTATGCTGCAGATGGTGCGTCTTACATGTCGGTTGGAAATGCAGGAATATATCTAAATCATGATGGAGCTGCAAGATTGAATCTAACCAGCACAAATTCATATTTATTCTCACCCGATAATACTGAATGGATTCAGATAACTAATACTGGAATAGCACTTCAAGGAGATACAGCCATTAATGGTAGTGCTACTGTTGTAATTCCTGTTGGTGGTGTTGGTGTACTTGCTGTAGGTGCAAGTACTAATGCATCTGTGGGTCTTAGGATAAAACAGGGTGTCGCCAATACTGCTACAATTATGGATTTCTACGAAGAGGGTTCTACTAGAAAAGCTTGGTTTGGTTTTGGTAGTTCTTCCAATAGACACGGATTGTATATTTTCAATGATTATGCCGACGGTGACGTAAGAGTAACAGCTAACAACTATGAACGATTTATCCTTGATGGGAGTGTCACAACATTGTACAACTCCAATAGGACTAGATGGATTCAGCTTACAAGTGCATTGAACAGAACATCTCATTCATGGTCAGTTGGTTCAGACAGAAACCTCAAACAAAATATTGAATATCTTGATAACGATGCAATATCATTCATACATAAACTTAGACCTGTTAATTTTGAATACAAAGATTCTCCTGATAAAAAGAGTATGGGATTTATTGCTCAGGAAGTAGAGGAGATTCAAATATCTGATATAGTCTCTACTGTCGAAAATGGAACAAAGAGCCTGGCCTACACAGAAATAATAGCACCATTAGTTGCATATGTGCAAGACTTGCAAAGACAAATAAACAAGATAAAAAATGGAATAATAGTTGGAGTAGGGTGATGAGAGAAAAAAGCACATGCCCATGGGCGCGTGCTTATAGTGGTAGAATGAGAGAGAGGGTAGAGTATGATATTGGATCTGCAATTCGAAATCTTTGATTTGAATGGTAAGAAGGTGGAAGAGAAAACAACTTCCTTCCTTGCCGATATGGTAATGAGTCACACAGGAGACAAGCTAAAGCTCTACGAGCTGGCTTTGAAGATCAATAAGTCTGCAACAATAGAAGTCGATCTAGCTGATTTGAAGCTCATTGAAGCTGCAGTGAATGAGAATCAACGCTATCCCAATTTGATTTGTGGAGCCATTCTGAAGGAGATAGAGCAACAGAAAGCGTTGGCCAGCAAGAAGGACAAGACATGAGTCTAGTTCGAAAACCAAAGAGACAGCGCAATGTCATTATCATGGACAAGTGTAAAGTAGGGGAGCAAAGTAGAGTTTCCGGTATACGGGCTTTGTTCAATTTTCTTCTAGATCTACTCAAGGGGAAGCCACGAACCATAGGAGGTTTCAAATGATAGAGGATTCATTTGAAGTGTCAAAGATTGAACAAGTACTCAGAATCGATCCGCCTCAAATTAAAGAAATAACAGATGGTGAAGACTCCAAGATAGAGCAAATATCGAGGATCAGTCCACCAATAGTTGAGGGGAAATAGATGAATCGTTTGATGATAGACGTAGACAACATCTCTGAGGTTCTAGAATATTACGATGTGATCAAGGTGTATCGTGCAACTTCGGAAGAGGGAAGTTATTCTGAAATTACTGATTCAGATACCCGCATAGAACTGGCCCTTCACATACAGCAGTACTACTTTTCCGATGATGATGGTATGGTCAGTCATTGGTACAAAACTTCATATTTCAATTCAACGACCGACGATGAAGGGAATCAAGCTACTGCTAGACTTGGGGGGTCGGAGACAGAGAAAATTGGATTCAGTTTTGATAATTACACTCCTCCACCAAATGAATGGGGCAAGATCCTTACGGCAGATGATATGCGATACACTTACATGTGGGGAACGGAGACCACGGCAAGTGATATTGCGGCGACAGATTTTGAGGATGAGCAATTTGACTTTTTTATTCGTGAAGCTCTAGCAGATTTTGAAGTTCGATTGACTGTAGATATCAGAAAGCGTGTCTATGTCACAGATCCAGATAGTGCTTTGAATCGTAGTAAGTACTGGCGTGATGGTGTGGACTATACCGACGAAGAAGATGCCTATTCCTTTGATCCTCATCAATGGCAGAACTTTGGATTTTTGCAATTGCGTCATATGCCAATACTCTCTGTTGAGAGGGCAATGTTGAAAAATCAGGTTGGAGGAGAGGTGATAGATCTTCTAGATCAAGGCTGGGTTCGTATCACTAAAAAGGTTGGTCAGCTTCACTTCTATCCCACAACAGGACAGCCATACGGACCATTTCACACCGGAATGCTTCCATGGAGACTGTTCGGAGGAAGGTTCCCGCAAGGTTTTGAGGTTGATTACACAACCGGCTATCCAACAGCGGAGTTCGTCCCGGATGATTTGAGATCAGCGGTTGGAAAGTGGGCTTGCATAAAGTGTTTGCAGTCGATAGGTGACGGTATTTTGGCTGGATTTTCTAGTCAAAGTGTCAGTTTGGATGGATTAAGTGAAAGTTTTTCTAGTACACAAAGTGCGACGAGCGCCTACTACGGCGCTCGGATCAAGAGCTACCAGGAGGAGTTGAAAATATGGTTCCAGAACAATCGGTACAAATATGCTAACGTGCCTTTGAGTTTCGTAGGCTATTGATATGCAAACAGGATACATCTATTCAGCAACAAATAAAGTGAATCACAAAGTCTACATTGGTCAGACTATTAAGGCTTTAAGGATACGAAAAGCTCAACATAAGTTTCACGGTACTGAGGGAGATTCGTATTTTCACAGCGCAATACAGAAGAATGGCATTGAAGTTTTTCAATGGAATACACTTTGTACCGTGACTGCTGAAACTAAACTGTTAGTGAAAGAGCATCTAGATACTGCTGAACAAATGTTCATTCAACAATTCCAATCAATGGATCGGACTAAGGGATACAATCTCACTAGAGGAGGTGGTGGAGTAGTCGGATTTAAGCCAACACAAGAGTCGCTTCAGAGAATGAGGGATGCTCACATTGGAGTAAAGAATCCAAATTATCCGAAAAACAGAAAGACCCGGCCTCCTATGTCTGAAGATACGAGAGCGAAAATGAGTCAATCTAAACGAGGAGCAAAACATCATATGTTTGGAAAACATCATTCTGAGGAAGCTCGAAAAAAGATCAGTAAGGCGGGTCAGGGCAGGTATCATACTGAAGAGGCAAAGAAAAAGATTGGCGATGCTCACCGAGGGAAGCGTCTTTCTGAAGAGACAAAGAGAAAGATTAGTGAGAGTGAAATGGGGAAGAAGGAGTCAATGGAGACACGAAAAAAGAAGAGTGAGTCAATGAAACGAATGTGGGCAATAAAAGGGGTTATGACACCTGAAGAAAGAGTAATACGAAGGCGAGAAGATGGCAGACGGTGCTATCAAAAAAGATAGCAAAGAGGAGAGCAGTATGATACAGGGAACAAAGTATTGGGATCAGCGCGAGCACTTTTTCTCACAAGAAAACAATCCCACAGAAGCCTATCTGAAAGCAACAATGGATAAACGTGCAGGTTGGTTGGAAAGTTGTGGTCCAACAGCAGCAGTCAACTGTCTATCCACCATGGGTGTCAACGTGGAGATCGTGTGTCCCGGTGAATATAAACCACAGCCAGAAGAAGTGCTCATGGACTTTTTCAACGACCCTAGAAACAAAGCGTTATTGGATACGGTTAGACAAACTGATGATGATATTCCTGAGAATCGTGTACCACAATTCTATCCAATAGCGGTGTCTAGAGTATTCAATACGAAGGCACGGTTTCTGTGGGAACTGTCATGGAACGATGTTCGAAATTATGTTAGGGGCGGAAATGCTGTTCAACTTTGCTTGAAGAAACCTAGTCACTACATCGCGGTTTTAGCACATGATCCGACTGCAGCGGAATTGATATTCAATGATCCTTGGGGCGCAAGGTTTCAAGATGGTGATGGGGGATGGAATCGGCGTATGGATAAGGCAGAGTTTGAAGCAAACGTGAAAAATTACTTCATTGTGTATGGGATATAGGTAGAAAGAGATGAGTGTAGATCAGCAATTCCGTACCTTCCAAAACGTTCTAGCATACGAAAACTCTCTAGCTCGACATGGGCAATACGTGCGATGGGTTCGTGTGTTGGTGTGTCCATGTATGACACCGGGGACAGGACAAGCTGATTTGCAGTGTTCGTTATGTCATGGAAGAGGTGAGATCTATCGCAATCCGGGGCCGTTTCAGATCAGACAGGAGATTGTACCTCATGACAATAGAGGACGAGTTTACACAGCGCATTCCCCCATCGTTGATGGAGAGAGTATCGTCTGGCAAGGGACCGAACAACTTACTCTATCTTCGTCACAACCTTCAGACGGGAGTTACATTCAGTTGGAATCTCCCTACCCACGGAACTATCGTCGGTTGCTTGCAGACTACACGTACACACCAGTTGTCTCGATCACGGACGAAGACTCAGAAGTCTACGGGACCAATCTATTGCGAGTTGTCGCGCCAAGATTTACAGAGAAAGGGAGAACTTTCGAAGGATCAATTGATGGAGTGAGTCGTGTATACAACGTGGATCAGGATGAAACCTATACGGTGAGTTCGTTCGCCAAGGAGTTCATTTATCTAGATTCTATGGGAACATGGGCGGATGGTCATGTGCTGGAGGTGGACTACACCTATGTTCAACCATTTGGTTTCCTGCTTCACTCCCTGAGTCAGAAGAGACGGTATGAGAGGGCATACGTGCTTGATCAGGCGGACGCCACTCTAGTTACACCGTATTGGGCTGAAGTGGCTCCTCTGGACCTATTGACAGCTCTCTCCAGTGAATTGGCAGGGTATGCCATTGTAGATCCTACTCAGACAGGTGGAAATGACGTGCTCAAGGACGTATTCGATCTGAGCAAACTTCTGGATGTAATTGATCGGAATGGAACAGAATATGATACAGGGACGGGGAATGATGTGGAGCTGTTTGAACGTCACGAAATTATGTGGAACGTCACGAAGCCAACTGTCCCGTACACGGTCCATTTCATGTATCACCCAACGTTCGCGGCACTGACCACGTATGACACGGCTCGGACTAGTGAGAACAAGGGTTTTGTCAACCGGACCAATGTGATGCTCAGGGACCGGATGACCGGTGAGGTGACATTCTAATGGCGGATCTGAAAGTTCAAGTAACAGACTTTCTTCCGGAGTTCGCAAATCTAGAGAAGAACGTTGATTTCAAGACCACGTTTCCCAATACTCTGGCAGCTCTCAATATCGCGGCACACAAGATCCTTGTGCAGTGGAGGAAGGCCGCAACAGGGGACCAGCTTCCGGGGATGCCATATCCGATCTGGTCTCGGGCCGGTGGGTACGCGGATTCAATAGCACTGGACGCGGGTGATACAGATACAAAGACAGTTTACTCTAGAGGTCCAAACACAGATAGAATTGAACGGGGTCATGGAGAGATCGACTTGAAGCCGGGATTGTTGGCAGGGCCAAAGTCACGAATGGGAAAGCGTGGACCCTACAACATCGTCTCATTCAGGCAGGGAACACCAAATACGTTACCGTCAAATCGTCCAATGGATTCGGACACCTACAACTTGATTCAGCGGGAGACCAACAAAGCGGAAACAGCGTACAAGAGGAGTCGGGGCGGAAGGCCGGGTATTTCTAGAGTTACCGGAACTACGGAGCAATGGGTTCAGACCAATGCCGGATCAAGTGCGAGCTTTCAGAAACGTCAGGTGAGATCTTACAAGTGGGGATATCGTATCCCGGCATCCAAAGGCGGCTCAAGACAGGTCAAGAAGACATCCAAGGGTGATTACACATGGAAGACCGGCAAAAGTACCGGTATGACACGAATGTCGGCGGGTGCAGGGCGCACACATCAATACAGGACGTTCAGGGTTGTCTCCATCAACTCTGATCCAGCTTCTTGGATAGTTCCGCCTTTGGACGCCAATCCGATCCGTCAGGCGGTTGTAGACGCCACTAGGGAAGAGATCATGGAAATCCTACAGTTGGCGATGCAGGAGGATTTGAAGTAATGGGTACAATTTACAAAGGCTCTCAAGCGACAATCGTTCATCCTTCGGCCACGCGGACCATTCGAGTCGTTGAGTACATCAATCCGGAGTTGGTTCTTCCGGGGTTGTTGCAGTCATATTTTCTAGAAGTTGGGTTCTCTTCAATGTATGCAAACTTTGCAACACTTCGAATTGGAGCGGTTCATCCGTTTGCATTGCTGTTGTATCAATCAGTCAAAGGCGTGGATTTGAACACCAATGTATTTCCATCGATTACGATCAGTGATTCGTCTGATACAGAGGTTTCTGACCTACTGGCTCGTGGGGAAGATCAGTTCATAATGGATGCGTCCGATGTGTCACGGCTTATTGTGTTCAGGGATGCCGGTCGGATTCTGATGTCTGATGATGCAGTGACACGACTTGAGGCCGCAACTGCTGATGACGGAACTGTGGTTGGTCACAATAAGGATATCAGATCTAGACATTCTATCGACTTCAATATTTGGTCAGATAATAAGGACATGACCAGTTTGATTTACGATTTGACACGACACTTCATCGTGTCTGAGATTCTAACTTTGCATAACGAGCATGGAATAGACATCCAAGATCCTATCACTGGTCGCCGATCTGGTGATATCAATGTAGAGTTTGGGAAGCTTCTTTATGGAGCCAATCTAACAGTTTCGGCGACTATCGAGACAACGAATATGATTGTGGATCTTCCGGAAGAAGAGATTGCAACAATCAATCAAGATCCAACATTTCAGGTATTAAGCTAGGAGGCGAGTATGTCTGATCAAGTGGTAGAAGAGAAAGTGGTAGAGGACTGCATTGATGTCCCTATTGCGTCGAAAAAGACCAGTCCAAAGAAGGCTTTGAAGCAAGAAATCGTGATGAATTTCAATCAATTTCTTAGAGGTCAAGAAGTGAACAAGTACACTAGAGCGTACTGGGAACACGAGTACCGTGGTATACTAAAGACACAGAAGGATTGGGAAACAGAATTGGCAGGAAAACTCTAGGAGGTTAGCAGATGCCTATTTCGAAAAGAACATTTCAAAGTGCAGGGCAACTCAGTCAGCACTTGATTCCGGCTGCATACTCCAGAATCGACAGTATAAAGGGGCAGGGAGGGTTGGCATCGGCCAACAATGGCGTGATCATGGGTGAATCAACCGGTGGTGAGCCAACAACTTTGCTTCAATTCAATTCCGTCGCTGAAGCGGTCAATGCGCTCAAGGGCGGATCGTTGATGGAAGCTGTTCGTCTGGCGTTTAATCCCGGAAACAGTTTGACTCCGCAACGGCTTTTTGCTGTGCGAGTCAATCCGGCTACACAGTCAACGGTTGATTTGGAAAACACTGCGAATGCTATGATTCAGGTCGATAGCAAAGACTGGGGTCTGAGTCAGAACCAAATCAACATCACAGTAGAAGCTGGAACAGTAGAGGGAAAGAAGATTACTGTCGGATACAAAACCGATACGGAAATCTTCGATGATGTGATTCAAGAATCAATTGAGATCACTCACGCAAGTGCGACAGTGACGATTCAGAACAATAGTACCAATCAGGATCTTGTTCTGAGTGTTGGTTCATTGACAGCGGACTTCAACACGTACAAAACACTGGCGGATCTGGCAATCTGGATCAATGATCAATCAGGATACACAGCGACGGTAACGGCAGGTCAGGAAACAGCGAGTACTCTAGAACTTGATGGGGTATCGGCGCAATCAGCAGTCGGTGGATATCAGTGTGAAAGCACGATGTATGCCATCATCAGTGCGCTCAACACATCGAATTATGTTGAAGCGTCGGCGGTCAATGCAGCAAACGACATTGCCATTCCAGACAACTCAGTGTTGGGATATTTGACCGGTGGTGTAGAAGGAACCTATGATGCATCGGCATGGACCGCTGCTCTCACAATGTTGGAAGCAGAGGATGTGCAGTTCATTTCAACTCCAGATGCTACAGCGGCTTTTCATGCGCAGATAAAGACTCATGTCGAAAGCATGAGTGCGGTAACTGGTCGTAAGGAGCGTCAGTTCCTTGTTGGAGGTGACTGGGGTGACAGTATTGCAACGGCAGTGTCGGCGGCTGGTGTGCTCAACTCCAAGTGGGGTCTCTATGCATTCAATGGATTCACTCAATACGATGTGAATGGGGCGGTTCAGAACTACGCTGCGGCAACTTACGCTTGTCTGTTGCTTGGCCAGAAGGTAGCGTCCGCTATCAATGCACCACTGACCTACAAAACACTCAATGTCATTTCTCTAGAAGATAAGCTCACTGATTCTGAGCTGGAGACACTGATTGAGGGAGGTGTGTGCACATCGAACTTGAATCCAACTGGACTGCCGATCACGGTACGACAGGTCAACAGCTATCAAACTGATGATCTAAAGTGGAATGAGTTCAGCATGGTTACAGAGATGGGTTTCGTCTCACGTGATTTGAGGCTATATCTAGACAGTCTGTTCATTGGAAAGGCTGGAACAGCGGTCTATGGTGGTGTCATTCGAGGAGCAGTTGAGGCGAAGTTAGAGCAATACGCCGGTCTGGGGATCTTCAGCAGAGATGCAGACAACATTGCTTGGTGGAATGTTCAAATTTCTATCGCCGGGGATACCGTGACTGTGGATTACGATGCGTATATCACAGCACCGGTTAATTTCATCTTTGTTACAAATCACTTTCATGAGCTGGTGACATCCGCATGACGGTAACAGAACGGAGGTTACTAGAAATGGTGGCCTCCGGCATTCTACAGATTGATGAACAAGGTCTCATTTGGAAAGTGCAAAAGAAGCACAAAGAGTGGGATGGATATCGGGATTGCAAACCACGGCTGTTGGGGCATGACAATCACGGATATCTTCGGATTGGTATTCGGGATGAAGATGGTTCGAATCTGAAAGCCTTCGCTCATCGGTTGGTGTATCTGCACTTCTATGGTGACATACTGGAAGAGATGCAAGTCAATCACAAGAATGGAGTCATTCATGACAATCGTCCTGAAAATCTAGAACTAATGACTGCAAGTCAACAGATGATCCATGCGGTTGAAGTGCTTGGACGGAGAGTAGGAAATCGGACTCACAAGGCACGGCATTGGAAGATTGAAAAGTCTCTCCATGCTAAGATTTGTAAGTCATCGAAATCTATTAAAGAATTGGCAGAGCGATTTGGTGTAACGGCAACTCGTATTCGCCAAATTAGACAAGGAGTTTGATATGGCTGAGAAGCTGATTGCTGGGGGTGCATGGGTGCAAGTACGAGTTGATGGACAGCCTGTAGGACTTGCAACCCAAGCCGCATATGACGAGGATTGGGCGGTCAATCCGGCCAACACTCTCAATTATCATGGTCCATTGGACTATGATTCACAGGGCTACAGTTGTACGGTGACTCTCGGGACATTCATCCCAGAGCGACCGGGAACAGGTCCGTGGCCGGATGGTGGGACAGTTGCACTGTCCGATCTGTTGGTCACACGTTCATTCGTACAGAGCAATGACGGAAAGCCGGGAGAGTTTGATCTTCTGCAATTCGTCAACACCGCAACGGGAGAGATTATCAATCAATTCCGGAAGGTAATGCTGGCGTCGAATGGAGTACAGATTGCACCAAACAGCTATGTGACTGCGAATCTGCGGTTCATGTCTGTTGAGCGGATGACCTAGTAACGAAGCAGAATGGGTTTCTGTCCATAGGTATATATACCTATGGGCAGGGATCTTTAAGTTCTAGAAAAACGCAAGGGAGAGACTTATGGAAGAGAGAAAGAGTTCCTACCAGATAGGAAAGCAGGTGTTGACTGAGGACGATCTGAAGTTCCCGGTCGAGTACAAGGGTGATGTGTTCATACTTCGGTATCCGAATCCATTACAGCGATCAATCATTGAAGCAGAAATCGTCCGTCGTCTTGGCGGAGTGCCTAGAGAGGCATGTTCTTTGGAGATGATGACAACGGTTACAGCATGTGCATACATCGACAATCTGGTGATTGCGGTTGATTCACCATCATGGTTCACATCAGCGTGGACGTGTTATGACGAGGAGTTGATAGCTACCCTTTACGCCGGGTATCTGGATTTTCGAGACAAGATTCAAAAGAAGATCCGCGCGGGAGGATTTGAAAGAGGCAGCGAAGGCGGTAGCCCTTGATATTTGGATCTGTGATCGGTTCGATGTTCTCCCAACGGAAGAGAGATACAAGAAGCTCACAGAGAGGCAGAAGTACTTGCTGTTTCAAGGATTCATTGAGAGGCCACAAGACACTGATATCCATCGCGCCTATTGGGTCGGTCAACAACAGACATTTTCCAGTGAAGAGAAAACGAATCTGAGACGGATGGGCTATTCCTCTGATCAGATAGTGAAGATGCTGGGGGAATTGGAAAAAGCAAAGGCGGGAGCAAATGGCTGACATTATGAGTCGCATTATCCTACAGGCTCAAGGCGGCGACCAAGTTGCTAGAGAAGTGGGAAAAGTCACTGAGGCATACAAGAAGGCCGGTACAGCATCAAGAGGAATGTCGGCTGAAGGTGTAGGTGGCGCAGATCCCTTTACAAAGGCGACGGCTTCAGCTCCCGGTGGATACCTTTCCAGCCTTGTTCAGAAAGATAGAGACTTACGAAATCAGCAACACAGTGAAGGCGTTCGCCAACGAGAAGGCCAGCACAATGCTCTAGCTTCTGTCAATCAACGTGCTTTCAGAGGAATGGGTGCAGGAACGACTGTAGCTGGTGGTGATGTTGTTGGTGGGATTTCACAAGGTATGGGGATGCTTGCCGGGGCCGGAGTAGCGGGTCTTGTTGCAGGTGCAGTTGCAGCGATTGGTGTTGGAATCAATAAACTAGCTTCTAATGAGACAGAACGACAGCAACAATTTGGTCGTGGATTAATGCAAGCTATTGCACCGGGACCGTGGGATATCTTTCGGACTCAGACCAATGCGTTGCTTCTTGGTGGTGTGCCTCCTGAAATGTTACTTCCGTATCTCCAAGGATTGAAAGGAGGCGGTGCGGCCTACGATCCAGTAAATGCTATGGAAATTGGCATGACAATGTGGGGACAAGGAATTGAACCGGGAACCATGGCCGGATGGCAAGCGGCTAGACAACGTGCGGGTACAGGAAATCTCACTCCCGGTGTAATGAACACGACTATGTATCGAGGTCGAGAGGCGTTTGGTCAAGGCGGATTGAATAGGTTTATTTCGGCTATTACCGATGCAACAGAACAGGCTATGACACGTGGTATTGAAAAAGGTGGTGATGCCTTTTCCGCTACTGGGATATACACAAACTTTACTAGATTATTGTCGTCTTTTGCTGTTGTTGGTGGGCTGACCGATGTTGGTGCTATCAAAGCATTCCAACAAACACAACAGGGTGTGGCTGGAACACAAAATATTACAAGTCCTATGGATGCTGCTTTGTTCATGGCGATGCGTGTGCCGGGGGAAAGCTACGGTGATACGATGCGAAGGTTATCTGCGCCGGGTGCGGAGAATCAGATGTTTGAACAGATGGAGGTATGGTCAGGTGGCAATCGTGAACTTCTAGAGATAATGTTGCAGCAGAAGTTCGGGTATGATTGGCAAGCATTAGCACCGGGGGAAGATGGCAGAGGAGGGGTTATTGGAACATTTCGGGATCAGGCTGGATATCTTCGAGGACCACGGGGACGAAGGGTGCCGGGAGCGGTCGGTATAGTTGATCCGGAATTGAAGGCAGCCGCAATAGCAGAAGCAGAAGCCGGACAGTTGATGGAGGATACACAGCGGAAGGCATTAGCAGCAAAGAGGGCGATCATCGGTGCGGCTACAGATATCAAAGAATGGATGAGTCCAACTGGTCTCAATGCAGTGTACGGAGATCGCCCAATAATGGATGCTTTTATGTTTGGACGCGAGAACCGAGCAACATTATTTGGTCAAGCCACAACCGATTGGCAACAGGGTGTTCGAAACTGGGAAAGATGGCAAGAACCGGGGCTTGCACCTATACTAGAAACTCTTCCAGCGAATATGCGGGGGATTGTTGGTCAATTGGCCGGAACTGAAGCAGGAGCCAAGATTATTCCACAGTTGTTAATGTACTCGGAGTTTCAAGCTGGAAGAGGTGTTGAAGCCGAAAGAGAACAGATAGGTTTGCTTGCACCTTATTTTGATCGAATGGTACAGATTTTGAGTAGTGAATCAGTGCAACAGGCATTGGGGCAACCGGGAACACAAACACAATTTCTAGCACATCTTGAGGAAGTTGGTGCGAGTGAAGTACTTGATGTTTTGAAAGATATTGATTCAGGTATCGAAGTTCTAGAAGCACTCACTAGAACCTTGGGGTTGGAAAGTTACAGTGACATAGGAAGTACACAGTAATGCCGGAGAAAAGCCAATTTGGAAACAATAGAAATGCAGCTATAATCCGTACTCCTCAGATGAATGTTACCTTGGTCAAGTGGGATTGGACTATAGGACAGCGAGGTAAGACATATGATCTGACCAAAATGGTTTATCAATGGCGGTGGCAGAAGACTATCAAAACCCCTCAAAGTGGTGCTCAAATCACAAGTCTTCCACAGACTGGATCTCAACATTTTCTAGATGTAATCGATGTGATGGACGTGATTCAAATCTGGGAGTTTGGAGTTCTGAAGTTTCAAGGGTTTGTTCGAAGTATAGACGCTTCAGGAACAATCAATTCAGACGGGACTCCTGCTAGAATGATAAGTATCAAGGCTTCTGGATTTGGGACTCTTCTTCTAGAAGGACAATTAGGGGTCAATCTCTTTTTGAAATTGGAAAAGTTTGCCAATATAGCCGCAACGATGACTGCCTTTGTTGGAAGATTGTCAGATGTGATCAATGACGATAGAGCAGGTCTAGCAGAAGTAACCTCTGCGGTGGTCTCAGAATGGTACACGTATTTGATAAATCTAGGAGCTAAGAAGTTCGTAAAGTATCTCGATACGTTTCTAGATACATCTACAGGGATGTCCGGAAAACGGACTCCCGGTTATCCACGAGATTTGAAGCTCTTTCGTGCGGAAGATGAGACCATGACAATTTGGAGTATCATTCAGAAGATTTGTGAGGCCCCATTCAATGAAGTGTGGTTTGACAATGGGCCACGAACTGTCCATTACGAAGCTAATGCTAGATTGAATCCAACGAGACCAATAGAGGTGACATTACCGGGATCTGCCACTGTTACAAAGACCTATATGGTCCTTCGGTCTACTCCGTTCAACGGAACGACAATAGATGGTGTTTCAATGGATGTATGGGATTCTCTTCCTGCACAGAAAGTTCCGCTTGGATATCTAGTCAAGTTCAATTTGTCAAAGACAATGGAAGAATCATTCAGTTTCTATTTGGTTCAACCAACGATTCCGAATGTGTCAGATTTGACATTGGTTGCGACTGGGGCGGCAGTTGTGGATTTCGATGCGCTTGATAAATATCTGTTTCGTCCTCTGACGAAACAACAGTATTATGCTCGTAACTTTGATCTAGAAAATCCAAACTCTGATGCGAATGCTGGGTCAATTTTTGATACAGCTCAGGACTCAGCAATTACGTTGAAGAATTGGTATGAAAAGAACGATCAGTACCTTTCCGGTGTATTGACGTTTATGGTTCCAAGTAACGCGGAGCATGATCCACGGATTGGAAACAAGATTGAGATAGAGGGGATGGAAGGCAGTTTCTTCTATGCAGAAGGTGTTGCTCATTCATGGTCCTACAATGGAACGATGAAATCTGATGTCAGTGTGACCCGTGGATATGGAGTCAATGCACCAGTTCAGTTGACGGATAAGATTTTCAAGCGTGGGAAGTTCGCAATGAATGAGGACTTTACATTATGAACCGACGTACATTGCCGGGAAAGCGATTTAAGGAGTTCGCTATAACACGTCAAGGATCGATTGAGCGTCTAGAAAATGTGCTGCCTGAAATCGACTCAGCGAAGACGACAGTTGGAACAGTGAAGTTTGTTCACATGGACCGAATGACAGTAGACATTCAAACCAACAACGGTCAGAAGGTGAAGAACGTTCAGATCCTCACCAGAGGTGGATTGATCAATGGTGAAGTGTGGGGCGAGCTAGAACTTCCTGAAGTGGATACGACAGTTGTTGTCGGTTTCATCAACGGTAACGCGGGATTCCCGTTCGTCATGGGCTACTTGTTTCCATATGGCTATTCGAAGTATCAGAGCAACCAAACACCTGTTAATTCTAGTAGTAAAGCCTTTACACAAAAGCTGCTAGAGGACGTTGATCCAAAATACTATCGAAGGATCTTCAAAAGTGGAACCACTGTGGAAGTGCAAGACAATGGTACAATCATAGTAGAGACACCCAGTGGATCTGTTTTGAAGGTTCAGGAATCTGATGGGAAGATTGTGATTGATGCTAGTGGTGGAGAGATTCAGTTGAATGGGAGTTCAAAGAGTCTTGTTACTCATGCAGCTTTGAATACTGCATTACAGTCCATGTTGACAGCGATCAATGCGAACTTTGCATTGAAGTTGGATACGGCAGGGTCACCGGGAGTGACAACGTTAAATATCAGTGCAGCAGAAGCTACTAAGGTAAAGACAAGTTAAGGTGGAGTAGAATGGCAGACAATTTTGTTTCAAAGAGCGTCCTCTTCGAAGTGGTTAATTCGTCGAACGGGAAGATTGAAAAGTCGTTTACTCTAGTTCTCCCTCCACAGTCGTATCAGATTAAAGAGAAGCACCGTGTGTCGATTACCAAGACATTCGGCAATGCGTTCATCGATGACTATGGTGCTGATAATCTAGAAATAACGATCAAGGGGATCAGTGGTACGGCTCATGTGTTCCCAACATTCAGAACCGGAGGGGTTTCCAAAACAGGAACAGCGTTCAAGGCTGCACAAATTGAGGGTAGTACACCACCAACAGAAGGCTATCGTCACATTGAGGCGTTCTACACATTCAGAGACGATATCATGCGGTATCGGGATCACAGGAACTTTGACCAGAAGGAGCTTCGAGTCTATGATTTGGCGGACGAGCAAGCCTATAAGTGTGTTCTTCTAGAGTTTATCTTGGATCGCAATGCGGACAAACCCTTTCACTACCCATTTACGATCAGCCTGTTCGTGTATGCTCGGCTCAATTCCAAACAGGCGGCGTCTCCACAGAAAATCAAAATCTCTCAAGATCCAATTGTTGCTTTCGATCAGATTGACTATGCAACCGCTTCGTTGGAATTCCGCTTCAAAGAAATCAAGAATGTCAGTGATGAAGCAGGTAAACCTGATTTTAGTGCATTTGATCGAGTTCAGGATCTTCGGAATAAGATCGCAGAGATTTCTAGAACAGTTCAGCAATTGAGAAACGATTACAACACGTGGCTGACTCAGACAGCTATCGTGTTACAGTCACCCTTGCTGGTTTCACGTCAGTTGCATAATATTATGATCGATACAGTCGGGATCGTCTATGACGCTTACGTTGCTGGTAGAATCACGCTTGACAGCTATATAAACATCGGAGAAACTCTAGATGCGATGATACGCCAAACTCTGTCAGCATTTGGATTTGCCATTGAACAGGGAGCACAGCAATCTCTTGAAGAAGTCATTGAAGTGAATGAGGGAATGGACTTTAGTGCACCTGCTACGCCGGTTGTTGTGACGACTCAAGATCGACTTCCTATCACTGGTGTTTGGTTGTACACTGTAAAAGAAGGGGATGTACTTCTGACAATCGCGGAACGAGAAATGGGAGATTCAAGTTTGTGGCCATTCATCGTTTCCGTTAATAAAGGAATACGGACATCAGCAGATCTAGTGGTTGGAGAACAGATTTACATTCCGGTGACAGCAGCATCGAGTGGAGCTACAGTTCCGGACAACTTTGTTTTGACTGAAGATCCTTTGAGAGATCCATACGGTGCTGATTTACGAATCGATGAGAATGGAACAATCATGATGAGCGAGAGCAATGATGTCACATTGATTTCCGGTGTGGATAACGTCATTCAAGCAGTCAATATGGCATTGGCCACACCGATTGGAAGTATGATAAGTCAAACAACATTCGGGTTGGCAACACAGGTTGGTGTGGCTGGTACAGCTCAGGCACTTAGTTATGCTAGAATGAGTGTTGAGGCAGCATTGATTCAAGATCCAAGAATTGAGTCAATTGAAAATGTTGTTGTCAGTATTGACAGGGATACTTTGATCGCAAGTGCTGATCTCATTTTGGTTGGCCAAGAAGACTCACTGCCAGTCAGTGTGGTAATGGGTTAGGGGGAAATAATGGGTTTTCAAGTCAAGACATTTACACAGCTCGTGTCAGATATGGTGGCATACATTGTTGCCAATTCTCCTCAAATCACGGACTTGAATCCGGGGAGTGTTATTCGGTCGTTCTGTGAGGCCGCCGGTCTTTCTCTAGAAGAATTGTACATCTCGACGTACCTTGGATTTCGGCGGTATCTTGGTGAGATTCCAGAGAACATTTTTGACTTCACACGAAAGGGGGGAACCAAAGCGACAGTGAATGTGATTTTCTCACGGACTGGATCATCTGGTGTGGCGACCGTTCCAATTGGAACAAAGATATCAACAGATACCGGAATTGCATTCCTTACGACAGAGGTTGCAACCATTGCAGATTTATCGTCTGACTCTAATGCTGTTGAAGCAGAGGCAGAGGAGATCGGATCGTCGTACAATGTGCTTGCCAATACTCTCACGACTCTTGTTGATGATATAGACGATGTAGAGACTGTTGACAATGCATTGGCGGCAACCGGTGGGGTTGATGCAGAGACGGATTTCCAGTACACCCAACGATTTCAGAACTACATTGAAGGTCTTGGTAAAGCGAATATCGCTGGATTGATCGGGGGTGCTCTTGGGGTTGATGGAATAACTAGTGCGTCAATTCTAGAATATTTTCCGCCCTCCAGCAATGTCAATGCTCGCTTGTACATCGATGATGGATCAGTGGATGGAGTTAGTGCTGCCCAAGTTACAGCCATGAAAGAGTTGATTGACGGGGATGGAACTGAAACAAGTCCCGGATACCGTGCAGCAGGAGTAAATGTTGTTGTTGCAGCACCGGGAATACTTACTCAACCGGTAACACTGACAGCGACCGTTCTGTCAGGAATCGATACCGATCAGGCTGAAACAGATATCAACTTGGCGTTGACTACCTATATCAACACTCTAGGAATTGGATCAGACATCATTTACAATGAACTGGTGTCGGCGGTGATGGGAGTCTACGGAGTGACCAATTGTGCTATTACAACGCCATCGGCAGATGTCACAATTCTGTCAACACAGGTCGGGCGGCTTGGTACTCTCAGTATAACGATTAGCTAGAGGGGATAGACGATGAGCATGATTCAGCTTTTCAATAGAAACATCTCGTCAAAGATCAATACTGATGATGTTGCGTACCAAACATGGATCGGGGCCGACCCATTTACTCCCGAAATTACCATCGTGGATTCCGGAGATTTCAACTGTGGGGCGGTATGCAATGAACTGGAGTTTGCTAGAACAGTTACAGACTACACTGTGGCTTCACTGTCAATTGACGATGCTGACGACAATGAATTGAACGAGGTGATCAACGGATTCATAGATCTTCCACGGCGTGGAGCTGTTGAAGCGGATGAGCTGTTTCGGAATCGGTTCAAGTTCCTCACTGTGGAACAAGCCAATGCACGACGAACCACCAAGTGGGCGATCTTAGATGCAGTCAGTTACTTTGTATCGGACATGACCAGAGTTCAGCTTATTGAACCGTGGGATAATCAACCGAATGGTTGCTATTTCCAACTTAGGTTTGAAGGTGTTGAGCTAGATTCCAGTGATGTACTGTATCTTGACAGTGATGTGACAGGTTTTCTAGATCAATACTATCTTGGTGGAGCCTCATTGGGTGAGATCATAACCTATTTGGAAGAACTTGTTATCAGAGTAAAAGCGGCTGGTGTAGATTTTGATATCATCTTTGTAAATCAGGACAGATTTACACTAGACAGTGATGCGTTCATTGGAATTATACAGAAGTACTTGGACAGTGATGCAGTAATTCTTGCGATCAACGGTTTCACAAGCAATTCAGATGCAACGATAGTGTAGGGGAGATAGTAATGACATTAGGAAATAACAGAGCAATCAAAGTTGGACAGTGGTACGCAAATGAAATTGCAGCCAGTGTGGATCTCAATTTCATTGGATCATCCGCGTATGAGAACTTTGTTGATCAGGTAGCGTTGGCCTACACTCAAGGGATCAACAGTGGACGAAATCTTGTGGTTGGTGGGTTGAATCTGGTGTGGAGCAATCTATTGACGGTTGACTTCAAAGCTGGCGCGGCGATTTCTCCAAAAGGTGGTTATTTAAGCGGGGCGATTTGGGGTTTTGTTGCCAATGAGGGTGAGAGTTTTCTAGCAATAGTTTCAGAAGATCAATCATTTGCATTTGATTCTGGTGGTGCCAATGATCGGATTGACACGGTTGAGATTCGTCCGATTGAGACTGACTATAATGCTCTTCCAAGAAAGTTCAAAGATCCCGTGACACAGGACATAACTGAAAGCCTCACGAATACGCGAAGAGAATATGACTATGACGTGGCAATTCGAAAAGGAGATGATGCATCTGCTCTTGCTGTCGAGCAATCAGACTTCACATTTCTAGATGATTCAGCGGCGTTCGGTGGAAACTATCTCACCTTTGAGACAGCGTTTGGTTCCTATTACATTTGGTGGGATGAGGATGATGGAGATGTTGACCCAGCACCAACAGGGAGAATAGGGATAGAGATAGATCTAGAAGCTGCTGTTCATACAACTGCAACGTTGGTGGCCACGAAAACTGAGACTGACGTGCTTGCGGCGATTGCAGCGGGGACTCTTCGGGGAGCCGATGTTTCTAGAGTAACTGTGGTTCTTTCCATTGACACCACGACTTACGGAGATTTCACTGATGCTACAATTGGTACCGTGGATATCTCTGATCTTACTGTTGCTGTGACGGACGGAAACGGGGCGGCGTTGGAGACAGAGGGTTGGATCAAACTTGCTGAAGTCACGGTTGCAAATGGTGTGTCAGCAATTGATCAGGATGATATCGTTGGATTTGAAGATTCCCATCTGTGGAATACAGAAGCCATTGGGACGATCAGTGCGCGTGTATCTCATGGTTCTGATTTGATATGGAGAAATGGAAGACCATATCAAATAGATGAGACCACACTTTTCGGTGGAAAGTATTACCTAAGTATGTCGGATGATAATCTGGGAAATGAGCCGGATCAGGGACTTCCGTGGAAGCTCTCGACCTATGTTCATGTAGTTCCCGGTTTGGATCTGACATTTCTAACATTGGACACTGTTCCAAAAGTCACTGCCGGTTCACGGATTGAAGCGAACGGAATTATGCACACAGTTGCGACGATTCAGACACCAACTGGATCGGCTGTTGATGGAGCATATCTCTTCTTTGATAGTTCAACATTGAGCTTTCTATGGAGTATCACGGCTGGCACCTATGATAAAAATGGTCTGTACAATGTGAGTGATCAGCGGCAATGTCGCTTCAGGTTAAAGAGTGCTACGACATGGGACATGCTCCTTCTTCCAGAAGCCGATGCACTTCGAATTGAAGGGACTGTAACTGATTTTGAGGCCACTGGAAATGTTATCGTTGGGGGGACAATAGAGGTTGGAGGCGACAGTATAATTGATGGTACTCTACAGTTTGACAGTCGGACACTTGAAAGTGCGGCAACCAATCTTGCGATGCTCTCCGACCCGACAGAGGACAACGTGTTTGAGCTACTGTCTCCGTTGGTGCCTCTGGTTGGTGACATTATGGCCGTGGACATTCACGCAACGTCTGATCAGGACGCTGGTGCTAATGTAACCTTGTCAGTATTTCACGCACTGGCGGTAAAGCGTGAGTCAACAGCGCAGATACGATTCTACTGTCTTTACTGGCAAGTGGTGGAGACGGATTTCTCATACGCGCGAAATGCCTTCGATTTTCAGGCCAACTTCGCAGCAGACGACAACGACTCGACGTTGTGGCCATGGGGGGGCGGTAATGGCACGTTTGCGATTTTCAAGTGGTAGGTATGCAGAGGATAGATAAAAAGGAGGCACAATAATGGGTGCATTTGTTGGGGCAATATTCTTTTCAGTTGTTGCAATTCTTTCTTCAATTGCGGGTAATGATTTACTAGCACAAGTGACAACTACAATTTCAACCTTGGCAGCGGCAGGGTCAATTGGACTTGGAGTCTATTTTACTTCACGGTAAAATAATGGGGAAATGAAATGAGATTCACAGAAGCTAGAGGAACCAAGTTTAGCCAGTGGTACTCCAATATGAAGACTCGCGCCGATGATATGAATGTCAGTCACATGGCAGTGTATCAGCTCATGGCGGATCTGCTTGCGATTCAGACTGGTCAAGAAGCGGTGGCGGAAGTTCTCACCGGGTTGACGGTGATGTGGGATTCCGTGTTGGATGTGACGTTGGCGGCAGGGGCGGCAGTTTCATTTGATGGTTATTATCTAGAAAGTGATTCATGGGGTTTTAATGCTGTATCAGACGGTTCGTTCTTTGCGGTGATTGCCCCGGAGGAAGACACGATTACGATTACTGGAGGTGGGGCGCAAGATCGAATTGACATCATTGAAGTCCGTCCAGTGCGGAGTAATTACAATCCAATTTCTAGAACATTCCAAGATCCAATAACTCTTCAAATCACAAACGCCACTGTGAATACTCGGGTTGAGTACACCTATGAGTGGCAGGTAGTTGAGGGCGTTGAAGGTGGCGCACCAACTGCGGCCTCAAGAACAGCAGGTTGGATCAAGATTGCAGAAATCTATGTGCTGGCATCAGCGTCGAATATCGATCAAGATGACATTGATGACTACAGAGACTCAGATGTGTGGACTACGGAGTCTGGTGACACGATTCAAGGTCTTCATGCGGATGTAGGGGTAAATACTACACACAGTGCAGGAGACGGTTCCGATCACGGGGATGTGGCGTCAAATACCGCGCACCGTGGTAGTGATGGATCAAATCACTCGAAAGTCGGAGCGAACGAAACTGCGATTGGATTGAATACTGACCATAGAGGTTCGGCTGGTGGTGGAGACCATTCAGATGTAAATACGAACAATGGGAAGATCACAAACGCGGATCATAGTGGAGAAGTCACCGGAAGTGCAGGACTCACGATTGCTGACAACATAGTCGATGAAGCAAATCTCAAATTGGACACTGGTCCAACTGACGGCAAGGTTTTGGTTGCGAAGGCGGCGGCTGGTGGAGATATGGATTGGGACGATGGAACGGAGTTGAAGTTGCAAGCGGATCACAATACGAATGATGTGCAATACACCCCACAAGTTCTACACGGGACCGATGCAACACCGCCGACCGCTTCGGGGTTTCCTCGTGGAACGCTCTATATTCAGTATACGGCATAAGGAGAAATAATGGCTTTAGTACTCGGTACTAATTGTGGATTTGTGCTCACTGCACCTACATCTGACCCTGTTGCCTCCAATTCAACGGTAAGCGCGAGGTCCTATGCAGGGAGATTCACGTCTCCCTCTTTTCCTGTTCAAATTTCTTCTATGGGGTGGTGGTGTGACAACGCGACACAAGCCGCAAATTTTGAATTAGGAATTTATGACCACGATTCTGGAAATGACAAGCCAAATAATTTGCTCGGGAAAGGTCCGGTCACAGCAAAAGGGACAGATGCCGGATGGAAAACCGTCGATTTTGTTTTAATGCTCTCTCCGAGTACTGTTTATTGGATAGCGATTCAACTTGACTTAACCGCAACCGGCACACTGTTTAATATAGAATCAAGTGCGGGTGAAGAGTTTCATCTTAAAATCCCACCGCAAACCACTTTATCTGATCCGTGGGGAACCTCGTTTACAGAGAATAACCAACAATTGATAGGGATTTACGCACTTTATTCGGGCTTAATAAAGATGCAAGTTAATATCAGTGATGTGTGGAAAGAGGTCATTGGGGCACAGATCAACATCGGCGATGCTTGGAAAGAGGTCATTGGGGCGAAGATCAACATCGGTGACGCTTGGAAGACAATGTTTTAGAAGGAGAATATATGTGGTGGTTATCATTGCTTTTTGCGTTGGAAATTGGGTTCTCTCCAATGGGAGGTTGGAACTTCTATGAGGAAGGGTCCTATGCCTACGTGAATAATTTCAACGACAATGCCTATACAAAGTTAGAGGGTGATCTGAGAGTTTTCAATTTCATATCTTTCAAGAGCACGGTTACAACATGGGTTGGTAGAGACGGGCCAGCCGCTTATTCACCGTTCTGGGTAACTTATGACACGACGTTGAGACTCGACTTCGACTTCATAGAGATTGGATGGTTCCATACTTGCACACATCCACTTCAACCCTACGTGTCAATGACAGGGTATTCCAATCCGGTTTTGGAAGGTGGATACAGTCAAGTCTATTTGAGAATAGAGAGTGGGCATTCGCCTAATCTAAGAGAAAGATTGGATCTTTAGTATCATGGAGGTAGTGAACAACATGAGTTTCACTGAGATGGAAAAGCAGAAGGTACAAGAGCAACTACAAGAAAATGCAGTTCTCCATGCTCAGATCACTGAGCGGTTTGAACATCTAGCAGATAAGCTAGAAGCCAATGATCGGTGGCGAGAACGGATTGAGGCTGACGTTGGTGCCATCAAGAACAAAATCTTTAATGGGTTCGGAGACGCGATCTCCAACATTGAAGCACGAATCAAGGAAATTGCCGAAAGTCTGCGGATGCTCAATGACAAACTTGAGAAGCATTTCCGGAGACCCCATTTGAGTGTTGAGGAGGTTCAATCAATTGTGGATAACAAGATGAATGGAAATAGGCTGAAAATCAACGACAAATCAGAGGCACGACGACAATGGTTGAAACATCACCGTGTAGAGATTGTGTTGGTGTTGATGGCAGCACTCACCATCGGAGACAGATTGATAGGATGGATAGGATGACCCAATTTCTAGAGAGATCACCGGGGAACAAATCTCTGATGAGGCTTCTGGCTTTGCTTGGATTCATTCTCGGAGGAGTGATTTCAATTTGGGGAATGGTGCTACTCACGATTTCAGTGATGGCGGTGATCAATGGTAAGGTCGATGCAGTGACCACCATCGGATCTATTGTCATGGTTGTTGGTGGTGGGCTGGCACTGGCCGGTGGTGGTGAAGTTACCAAGATGATCCAACAACGAAGTGAAGTCAAAGAGACGATCACGCTAGAAGGAGCGACACATGAAGTGGTGGTGGAAGGTTCTATTGGGATTGGGGATTCTGATTCTGTTGGGGGCGGTCACTGATGCGATTCTTTCTCGTTTTACTGCTAGGAATCTGTCTGACACTATCACCAGTATTCGGGCAGACTATCGAGAACTACAGGTCAGCAGTCGAGCAGATCAGACTAGAGTTGTTGCGCTCCAAAACACTGTTGACGACGTTGAACGATCAAGTGTTGAGCTTAGAGAACAACTTGATTCAAGCGAACGAAGAGCAGCAGAACTTGGCGCGACAAATAGAGCACTTGGAATTGAGCTTGGAACATCAAGGTCTAACCTTGCTGAATCTAGAGCAATTGCAGAGGGACTTGGAGTTGACAATCAGCGGCTTAGAAGATTCATTGAATCTAGCACAACTGGAGCAGCGGAGATTGGTGGAACTAGTCAGCTCATTGGAGAGTCAATTGACCGCGCTCTTGGAATCATTGAAGGACTCAGAAGCGAAGCTGATAGCGAATGAGGAGAAGCACGTTGAACAGATTGAGAATCTATCCGTTGGATATGAGAGGCGGATCTTGATCCATAGAATTGGGATAATAGCTCTGATTGCTGTGCTGATAGAAGAGGCAGTGCGGCACCTGCTACAGAGCAAAGATTGATCCGGGATTCCCCGGATACATACTCTCTTCTTCTTCTCCCTTCGGGCGGCTTGGCTTCGGTCAGGTCGCCCACTTTTGTCCTATTCAGTTCAATAACCCCGATTTTGCCCCGTGAGGCGGTCCACCACAGCGTTTGTTGGAGGCTGGCGGTATGAAGGGACCACTAGGCTTAGGTACCAAGTACACTGATGCAGTGAGTGGGTACAGAACAACGATCTCAGACAAGCGAGCGAGGAAACCTGTCAAATTGGCCTCAGAAAAGGAAACCGAAAAACTTTGCTAGAAAGTGTTGACATGGCCAATCTTCTAGAGTAAGATACAGTATGATCAAGAGTAAAGAGTAAGGAGATTGAGATGAATGAGAAACAAAGAGCGACGCTTGATGGTATCAATGATCGGTCAACCATGACCTACGGACAAGCACTGGCACAAGCAAAGGCCGAAGCATATACTCGCTGGTTTGAGACCCATGATATGGAAGTGTTCATTGGTGCGGACGACCGTTTCCATGCTGGTCCAAACGGCGCTGAAGGTGCCAATGGAGAGTTCTATTCTCCGGGACAGTGGGTTGCGACGAGTGAGGACACTATCAAAGGGGCGATGGGAGACATTCACAAGTACGCTGCGAGTATCGCCCACCAAGAGTGGGTGCAAGATCCTATCAACGCCAAGTTTGAAGTTCTCTTGAATGCCTACACTGGTACGAATCGCTTTTTTGCCAGTCTGCAATCGCAACTCTCACGTAAGGGTGCTCTCAGTGAGGCTCAGGTTGCAGCAGGCAACAATGCATTCCAGAGGGACGCGGAGCAAGGGACTGAGAGAGCTGAGAAGGCGAAGCGTGATAGTGGATCTGAGCATGTTGGTACAGTCGGTGAACGTCGGCTCTTCACCGTGACCGTTGAAGTGGTCTTGACGTTCAACTCGATGTACGGATATTGGTTCTTGAACATCTGCCGGGATGCTGACGACAACGTGATTGTGTACAAGGGATCGAAACCCTTTGACAAGGGATCGAAGATCATCATGAAAGCCACTGTGAAAGAGCATGGTGAGTATCAGGGAACGAAGCAGACAATTGTTTCTAGACCAAAGATTCAGGAGGAGGATTGAGATGAAAGTCTGTGTAAAAGAACGCTGTAACCGCCCTGCAATTCTGCGAATCCGAAACAAAGCGGGACATTGGGGTCACTTGAACATAGTAACGGCAGAAATATCGAACAACAGCAAGCCAAGCCCGTGGCGTTATTACTGCGAACGCCACGGAGCGAGCTATCGTGATCGGGTGACGGATGACTACGTTGAGATCGAGAAACTGTCGCCGAAAGGCAAAGGAGATTGAAATGGCACAATTCTACAGCGATCCAGAACGGGAGAATGATCCCCATGCCTTGCCAGATGTGGAGGTGTTTCACATGAATCTAGAGGAAATCAAATTTGAGATTGCAGGGGACGACACATGCTGGCATGAAATGTGGCAACGAACCCTTAGTGGAGATCCAGAGAAAATGGTGGGATGGTACTGGTGGAACTGCCTTCTTGGATGCCTTCCGGACAGTAATCCAGATGGACCATTCGACACCGAGAATGAGGCGATTTCGGATATGCGTCTTGCAAATCACGTGGTGCGAAATATCTAGAAAGGAGCTGAAATGACAGATCAAGAAGCCGACCGGTTGATTGTGAAAGGCGAAGCCTTTGAAATGCATCATAAAGAAGATGCCCAAAGGTTACACGGCCAGTTCACGAAACAGGCTGGCTATATGGAAGTGCCGGGAACCAAAGGGTACTATCGGTGTGGCAGTCTTCAGCACGGGGATACACGAAAACTGTTCTTGATGTACTTGGGGTGTACGTCAGCGAAGGAACGGAGGCTTGTAGAATGAACAAACGCTATGAGACATACACCGTAACGACTGATCGTTTTCCCAGTACAGTGTGGACAGGCGACGCCCATTCTGCATCAGACGCTATTGCAGCAGCGAAACGAAGTTTCCGAATAACTGGAATGAGTATGATAGGGATGAAGCATGGATGGAAAGCTGACAAGTTAATGGAGGAGCCACGATGAAACGACTGCGACCGAATACCCAAGTGGAAATTGAGTACTCAAAGCACGGTCACAAGATTATTCGCTTTGATGGACCCACATGGTGGGCAGTGATGTATTTCACGTCCACGCGGATCATTGTGCGGCATGGAGATGATAGGGATCGGACGATTGCGAACAAACAGGTGGGGCGCTTCGCTCTTGACAAAGAGCGACAAGCGGTAGATCATTGCAGACGTTACGCAAGGAGGGTGTTGTAATGGAGATGGAGATGGCTGAAGTTCTAGAAAAAGTTGGAAAGTTGATTAACTGCTTCGCTATCAAGATTCAACGAAAGTGTGGGTTGGAGTTCGAAGAAGCACAGCAACTATTGATGATCAGAGCGTGGAAAGCATCATTGGATTATGAACCGGAGATCCATTTGTTCGGGTTCTCCAAGTATGCATCGACGATGCTATTCTTTGAGACAAGTCACATCATTCAGAGAGTAGTCAGGAGACACGTATTGAGGATAGAAGCTGTCGAGCGTCTAGCAGAGGAAGAGCGCACTGAAATACCAGACATCATGGACTTGATCATAGATCGGGTAGCCTATCAGCAGATCGTTGAACGACTCCCATGGGAAGAGCGACGGGTCCGTGAGCTTCGTTCGGTTGGGTACAACATGCGGGAGATTGCCAAGAAGATGAACCATGCCCATACGTGGGTTCATAAGGTTCTTTCAAAAAAAGTGAAATTGATGTGAACAAACACGTTAGTTGCGGGTAATATATAGTGAGAAGCAATTTAGGCTAGGAGGAAGGCAAATGGCACAAAGGATACCCAAAGGGGTCAAGCAGAGGGATTTCGCACAGAAGCTCATTGATCAAGGTAAGTCGAGAATGCAGGTCGTTGAAGGTCTGGTTTCCAAGATGAACATGACCAAAGGTTACGCCACAACGATGGTCTATCGGTGGTTCATGGGAAATGAGTTCAAGAGGTCGAAGCCGGAGATCAAGGCGGCTCCGAAAGCTGGATCGAAGTCTCAGGTGAAGCGAATCAAGGCTCAGACTGAGAAGGTCAAGCCTCAGAAGGCTGCGAAGGCTCCCGGTGCGAAAAAGGCGGTTACTTCGAAGAAACCAAAGCCTGTTCCGTCCAAGAAGGATCTGGCATTGGTCAAACCGAAGAAGTCAGCAAAGAAGTCGGAGACGGCTGCTGAGAGGACAACGAGGGTTCTGGATGACGCGGAAAAGGTGGCGAAGAAGAAGGTTGCTGCATCCAAGTCTACGACAGAGAAGAAGAAGACGACCACCACCAAGAAAGCGTCTTCAAAGAAAGCGACTACGGCGGAAAAGGATGCTCCAAAGAAAGTTCCAGTCAAAAAGAGTAAGAAAGCGAAGCCTGACTGGGAGTTTGGTGATTGAACAAAACAGAAAGACTCAAGCTGTTGAAGCTGATTGAGGAAGACCGTATCCCGGATTCCTCAATCGGCGTTTTTCTTTACGTGTACTGTCATGCTGGTGAGGTAGTGACTGCCAACCGAATGTGTAACAGTTTACGGATCTCAAAAAACACACTCATTACACGTCTACGTCAACTCCATTCTAGCAAACTAATCACCAAGGAAAAAGTTCATCGTGGAGTCATATTTCAAGTCACCACTAGCAAAAATTGGGATACCAGCGGGGTTCTTTATACTACTGTATATGCTAAGTATAAGGAGATAGCCAAGAGTATACTAGAAGACATAAATGGAATAACTAGGCGCTCCCAACCGTTCAAACTATCTCAAGGTACACTAGAAACGATTGGAGCGCGATTGAACGCCGGGTACACGTTGGCAGATTTCAAGCAAGTTCATCAAAATATGAAGCATTGGCTTGATGATGACAACATGAGTCGTTTCTATCGGCCACAGACATTGTATCGGTCAAACAAACAATTTGAGAAGTACCTAGAGGAAGAGGATGCTGGGGCAACTCGATTCAAGGATACAACGTCACGATGGGAAGGTGATGATACAAAACAAGAAGTAGAGGAAGAGATGCAGGCATTGGAACGGGAGATGGAGGAGTAGTATGGAACAGGAGATGAAATGGCCGAAGTCAGTCTCTCATCGGATTTATGAGGTTCGTCAAGAGTTGGTTGAAGTGTGTTCTATTTGTAATGGGACAGGATATCTAGAAGCAGACGATGGAGTGTATCGGTGTGAATGCCTGACAATGTTTCGTTGGGTGAAGGAGCTGATCAAAGCTGGAATCCCAAAAGACTACTGGCACCTGTCGATGGAAGAGCTAGAAATTGATCCGCGAGTGAAGGGGTTCATTGCGAAATACATCAACAATCTTGAATCGGCCAAACGCAATGGATTAGGATTCGTCTTCGTTGGCGCTAATGGAACAGGCAAGACGAGTATGATGACAGAGATCGCCAAACATGCGCTGTTGAAACAGTACTCTGTTAGGTACTTCACGATGGAGCAGTACATCACGGCGCTATACAAGAAACGTGACGAGATGGTAGCGTGGTACGAAGCCAGTGATTTCTTGTTGATCGATGAGATGGACAAACAACCTAACACCAAGACAGTGATTCGTACCATTGACGAGTTCATACGTCGGATGTTTAATGCAGGGAAGTGTCTACTGTTGGCGGCGAATTGGAGGAAAGAGGATGTTGTTGGGGCATTGGGTCAATCAACGTTCAGTCTGTTTCAGCGTCGAAACAAGATCATATCGGTATTTGGTGCTGACTATAGCTCCAAGTTGAATCAGGAATATCGTGAAAGGTTGGAAGGTGGATTTGACTATCGTCATGAAAACCTGCTCGGATGGGCGACATTGATGGAGGACGCTTCATGGCAACAGTAGAAGATTTTGTTGAGAGTAAGTTTCGAGACGACGGCATTGAGACAGAAGTGGTGGCGTTCGTTCTACGAAAGAAGCCAGTGTTCATCGGTCAGATAGAGCCGGAATGGTTCTACACAGTGCCCTATCGCAATATGCTCAAGATCCAGAAGACGAAACGTGCTGTGTTTTCCAAGAATGCAATGCTGGGTGAATTGAAACGGCTGCATATGATTCCCAAAGGGGAAGCCAAAGTCTATGCCGTAGTTCTAGAAGAAATCTACAATATCCCACTTGCTCGAATGAGTGAACGAAGTGCCAAGGTGAACTTGACTCAGTTGATCGATATGTTCGAAGGTCGCACAATCCTGTTGGGTCTCAACAGTATGATGCGAGAATTGAGGGGTCTCACCGTCACGGAGATCAAGAATCTGTTGAAGGAGTTCAGCTCAGGTGTTCGGCTCCCTGATCAGATCGTATCCGGGGATTATGTTGAGGGGTTCAAGGATCGGCTTGGTATAATTCTAGAAAAGCAAGATGCATTGAGGGAAGGACGGGACGTTGGGGTTCCTACCGGGATTCGGATGTTTGATTACATGTTGCTGGGCGGCTTGATGAAGAGTGAGTTTGGTGTCATTGGCGGTCAACCGGGAGTCGGAAAGACTGCGATGCTTACAAGCATAGCTGTCCATGCATGGCAACGGGATCTGAATGTACTTCTGGTGACAGGGGAGATGCCGAAGGCAGACATCGAGTTTCGCATTGATGCTGACGTGGCCGACATTTCGGCGAGTTCGTTCCGACTTGGAAATCTATCATCGAGTGAGATGGCTCAGTGGCGAAAGAACATGGAGAAGGAGAAGTCACGGCACGACAATTTTCTAGAGGTTGTGAGCTTCCCACGGAACTTCACGTCCAGAGATATCGAGGGGCAAGCTCTCCAGATCCAAGACGAGTACGAACAGGAAATTGATTTGATTTGCATCGACTACTTGAACATCATGAACCCTAGTGATATGAAGCACTACGACGGTGCGAAGGATTGGAAAGCACAGGCTGACGTGGTGTGGGATGTGAAGGCATTGGCGGCGAGTTTCAACAACGGAATTACGATCTGGACAGCAGGACAGCTCAAGGATGAGTACATTGATGCCAGCTCATTATCGTTGGACGCAATGAAGTATGCACGGGCAATCAGTGAAACAGCTCCCATTGTAGTCGGGTTGGTTCGCACCGAAGATAACTTGTCAGAACGGACGATTGAACTTCAGGTTCTCAAGGTCAGGAATGCTCCTCTACCAACACGGGCGATTCTGTTGCGACCGAATCTGGATCGAATGCGTATCCATGAAGAGCTGGTTCCGAAGACGAAGGACTTCCTTGCTGACGAGGAACAAGAGACACGGCGCATTGAGCGCAAGAAAAAATCTAGACCACGGAGGATGGAGTGATGAGCTATTATGTGATTCAAGCGATGAAAGATCAGGGAGGTATTCAACAACCGGGTGTTGAAGTGACTCAGTGTGATACGGTGGAACAAGTTCTAGAGGAGTTCGCACGGTTTGAATACTTCTATCTACCAACCGGTGATGCTATTGATGGTGCTATTGGTGAGGTTTTTACAGATACAGAGAAAACCAAGATTCTTGTCATTAACGGATCAGTGGTTCTTCCTGAAACGGTTTCCAGTGTTGGATTGGTTCATGAGGATGATGTGGTCAATGGAAGTAGCTTACAATAAATCTAGATAACGGAGGATGAAATGAGTACACAGATTGTTGTGATCAGACGGGCTGATGATGGGGTTGCCGATGTTCAATACTACAGTGATGATGAAGCGGGGATGGATGGTCTGATCATTGATTATGTGAGGGAGAACTTTGTACAAATCTCTGATCCCAAAAAAAGTACGATAGATGTAGGTGAAGCACTAATCATCCGGGGAACGGTGATGAAAATGAATATCGGACTTGAAGAGCTGAGTAAGTAGATGGACTACCTACGAGAGCTGGAAGCACGGAGTGTTGATACGTTTCCGACTGGTAACAGTCAGGAGGTCATGATCAATTGTCCATTCCACGATGATGAGAATCCCTCATGTGAGGTGAACACGGATACCGGTTTGTTCTATTGCTTCGGTTGTGGAACAGGTGGAACATTCCTGAAGATCATGGCGGAGCTGGATGGAATGTCGATTCAGGAAGCTGCCAGACGGATGCGTGATGGACAGCGAATGGATGAGGTCGTTGTGTCAATCTTCAACCGGCTTGAATCACTGGATGATGAGAAGCAGATCCCATTCAAGTTTCTGTCGAAGGAGAGTTTCCATAGAGTATTTTGTCCTGTGAGAGATGTTGGTGTTGGGCGTTTTTATCTAGAAAATCGTGGAATCACTGTGAAGACCATGAAGCAGTTTGATCTCCGTTGGGCCGTAGAGGGGATCATGAGAGATCGAGTGATTGTTCCTGTCTACACAGACATGGGGAAACTTCTGACGTATGCGGGACGAACGGTCTATGATGACGTTCAACCAAAGACGCGGAAGGTGAGATCGTCAGGTTCCGCGTTGTTTGGGTTGTTTGAAATAGCGCAGAGGCGTGATGGAAGAACGAAGCTCCCATGTCTGATCGTGACAGAGGGTGAGTTTGATGCGATGTACTTGCAGCAGAAGGGACTTAAAGCGGTGAGTACCATGGGAACAGCCAAGATCACTGAAGATCAATTGGCGTTGCTCAGACGCTATACCAAGGAGGTTTGGTTCAGCTACGACGGTGACGCGGCTGGACAGAAGGCGCAGCATCGTGCTATGCAACAGACTCGGAGAGTTGTCCCGACGTATGGGGTTTCCTTGCCGGAAGGGAAAGATCCAAATGAGTTGTCGGATGATGAGATCAATGAAATCTACGGGAGAGTAAAGGTGGCGAAGCGGTGAAGTTTAGTGAGTATCAAATATCAGCCGATAGTACGGCCCTATATCCACCGGTCCTGATTCCACATCGTGTTGGAGAGAATATGGTTGAGGAGAATCTTCGCCTCAATATTGTCTATCCAGCATTGGGGTTGGCTGGAGAGACAGGAGAGTTTGCCAACAAAGTGAAGAAGATCATCCGGGATAGTCAGGGCTATGTCAGTCCTGAACGGAAGGAGAGTCTTCTAGATGAATTAGGAGATGTGCTTTGGTATGTGTCGGCGTGTGCTACGGCACTGGATGGATCGTTGGATGCTGTCGCACGCAACAACCTGAAGAAGCTGGCCGACCGGAAAGAGCGGGGCAAGATTCAAGGAGAAGGAGATAAGCGATGAATGGAAAAATTGACATTTCGAAGTTGGATAAGGCAGCAGTATTGGCAGCATTGTACAACAATGCAGAACCACTTGGATTAGGGGTGCTTTTATGGACACCAGAAGATATGTCGGTGGAGGAAGCTCAGAAGTTGTTGGATGAGCATGAACCGTATGGTTCGTATTTCGATTACGTTCATGGACGTTGCTTGAAGATTGATCTCTCCAAAGATGTGCTAGATACTTGGTTGTATGATCGGGATTGGGGTGATGGTGCGGTATTGAGGGTATTGTCAGATTTGATGAAGGAACCGGCATGACTGATCTTGTTCCGAAAGATGAGGCGGATCTGGAGAAACGCCGTGAAGCTCAGACCCAACGACTTCAATCATTGCGGGAAGATTTACCGGCACGGGTGAAAACGGAGCCAGAGAAAGTGATTTCAGATTTGTATCGCACTGAGGCACTGCGGGGTATTGCGGCGAAGTTGAGGATAGATGAGATCCAGCGGGAAGCCATGCTGACGATCATCGAGATGAAGCGGCAGATGGCCAAGCAGTACAGTCCGGGTCGTGGTCGGAGAAACCAGATTACTCTAGAAAGTTTGGACATAGCCGACAAGACTGCGGAGCGGTGGAGAAAGATGGCGCGTCTACCGGAGAAGTTCTACAAACGCGCTGTGGCTGGACAGCACATTCCATCTGAGGCGTCCATCCTCAGTGAAGCTGGCAGGTATCTGAAGATCAAGCAGCTTGTGGTGGAAGAGAAAGAAGCCGCCACGGTGGCGGGTTTTTTGGACGACTTCATGAAGCGCGGTATGTCGCCACATCAAGTCAAGGAAGAGCTTGGGCTTGTGAAGGTGGAAGATCCATTTGAAGCGACAACTGCGAAGGCTAAGAAAGAAGATGCTGATGTCAAAATCGACTATGACGAAGACGATATGGAGCAGATTCGGACGTTCGTGAAGAACGGAGACAGAGCACTGAAGATGGTGGAGGATCTGAAGATCATCCTAGCTCCCATGGAAATGACCAAGGAGATTCTGGGTCTAGTTCGTGACGGGACAAGAAGATTTGCTGAAGTCCGGAAACAACTCAATGTACTCTATGTGAAAACGAAGGATCGGTACTTGAAGATAAAGGAGAAGGCGAAATGATTAACGCGGTCATTGGTGCAGGTCAGGGAGGCTGTCGAATTGCCAAGACGTTTGCAGACGAGTTTGGTGTACCAGCAGCATACTTGAATCTGGCAGAGGTGGATTTCAGTCAATTGATGGTTCCCCGTATTCAGCGTCTCATGTTGGAGGGGGATGGAACGGGGCGAAATCCGGAAGTCGGAGAGAAGCTATCCCGGAAGCACAGGGATGAGATCACTCAATTTCTAGAAGAAAGAGTGCCAATCGTTGCAGGAGATCGTGTGGTCGTGTGCATCGGTGGTGGTGGTGGAAGTGGTGCAGGGTTGATGTTTGAGATCATCAACAACCTGCTCAAGCGGAAGTTGGAGATCCTGTTGGTCTACACTCTTCCTGAGAAGCGTGAGGGCTTGCCAGCAAAGCCGAATGCACTGAAGTCTTTGAACAAGGTCATTGATCGGTACTTGGTCAGGGAGAAGATCACGTGCATGGTGATTGATAATGATTTCTGTGTGGAGCGGTTTGGCGCAGCTCATGACGGTGAGTATTGGGAAGAGGTGAACATGGGGATCGTCCGGAGTATGCTTCGGTTCTGGTATCTCACAAATCTAGAGAAGTTCACCAACTTCATTGATGTCACAGCAGGATACGGTGCATTGGATGAGAAGGAGCTGGTGCGTATTCTCTTTGCCAAAGGTGGGTTTGTGGATCTGCGAGAGTTCGTTGCAGAGGAGCCTGATGTGGAGCTGGCAAGGAGTGCCAAGTTTCGGTCTCTGGTGTTTGGAAATCTAGACATTGGATCAACCAAGCAGTACATTGTGACGGTTGGGTTCCCAGAACGTATGAGGAATGATCCACGGGTACATCCGTTTCTTGATGCGATCTTCAAGAAGCTCCAGCGGATCACACAGACATCATTCGTGTTGCGGTCGAGTCATTTCAACAAGAAGCTCACAGACATCCGCGTGAACGTGCTGTTATCGGGCTTGATTAAATCCCATGGATTGAAGAAGATCGTAAACCAGACCGTGAAAGACGTGCAGCGTTATCAGGACAAAGGTGGTATGGAGCCAATTGATTTGTCGGAGATTAATTTCTAGGAGGTCGGGGAAATGACGGTTGAATTGACGATGGAGGAGCAGAGTATACTTGCAGATGTAGCGGCGTTTATGGATTTGGATGCGGTTTGGAAGGAATTCACGGATTTTTGTGGATATAATGGTTTGACTGCTCCGATTATAGATGAGTATGACGCAGTGGTGACGAAAGTGACAGGTCAGAAATAGGAGGAAGTATGGAAGAGAAGCAGACGATTGAGTTCAGTCTTGGACACAAGACGTACACAGAGGTGATCCAAGGCAACATCATGTTGTCCAGATTGGTTCCAGATGAAGTGATGGATGCTCTGAATAGGGCTGTTGGCAAGTATGCGTTCTACGGGGCGCTACGTGCTGATGCGAAGAGAATGGAGGCCATGGTCAACACTGATGCCAAGGCTTGGAATGCTGAGAAGTTCCACAAGATTCAACAACAGGACGAGTACAAGAAGGCGACGGGGAAGATCATTGATACACAGATCATCATCCAATTCCCGGAAGAGTGGCGGAAGTGGCAAGCCAAGGTTGCCAAGGCCGAAGCGATCACTGACAAGATGTGGATTCTCATTCAGTCATTTGAGTTGATGACGAAGACACTTCAGAGTGTTTTGGCAATGCAGCGGACGGAGTTGAATCACAATTATTCGGGGATGGCTCGGGGATCTGGCGATATTCTAGAAGATGAAAGGTAGGAGGAGAAGGTATGGATACGTTGACGTTTCCGAAGACTGTATTGGCTGAAAAGGTTGCAGCCAACATGAGGGTGCATGCAAACACTTACGCGGAAGCAATGAGAGGGTTTCGCAGCGAAGTAATAGGTACTCTGAGAGAGAAACTATGTGAGGTCGAAGAGTATGAAGATGATTGGGATGGTGATGTTTCTCACGGGAGAACTGGGCTGTATCTGAGCATTCAGGGTCCGGAGTTTCACGGTGATGATTACGAACGGGTTTTGGCGATGTTGACTATGACAAATCAGGATTTCATTGCGCTTACTGAGGAGCAATTCGCAAAGTATGTGATGGATGAGTGGGATTGGACAGAAAGTTTCCGTGTGTCCACATCAACCTATCTAGCACATTAGAGGAGAAAAAGACATGAAGGATTTCACAGATGATGGCGATGTAAAGTCGTCGAAAGAAGCGACGAAAGACACTGGGCGGATGGTCAAGATCGATGAGGGAAAGACACCGATCTACATTCTGAGTTCGCACTATCATGATGGGTTCGCGCATTGGGTCAAGCTGCCTAGCGGGGATTCCGTTCGTGTTGCGTGTGGTGGTGGTGAGGAAGGTAAAGGCTACTCCCCGGATGTCTGCCCGATTTGCCAGATCAACAAAGAGCGCTGGGCGAAGGCTCGGGATCTAGAGAAATCAGGTTTGTCGTCAAAGGCGAAAAAGCTTAAGGAGAACACTAATCGACAGCGGGGATCTTATGAGATGCTTCTGTTGGTGGCAAAGGGTGAGATGCAGGTTGTCTCGGTCAAAGGCGGAAAACGGAAGATGAAGGTTGATTTCGATGCGCCACAGATCGGGATCTTGCGACTCACTAAGAAGCAAAGAGATGATCTTTGGTCCGTGCCGGGAAGCGGTCAATTTGAGTTTATGGATTCCAAGAAGGATCTGCTCAATCGATACATCGTGTTTGACAAGGCGAAGCGTGATGATCAGGACTTCGCCACCATTCAATTCATTCCGGGATCAAAACCAACTGCGAAGCCACAGTACAAGCTCAGTGCTGAAGACAAGGAAGCGTTGGATGTCAAGGGTGAGTTTGAGATTGATGAGGATGAGCTGGAACGGGTTGCTGGGGTTCTGTTGGGCAAGGTTGTGGAAGAATCCGAAGTCGATTATGAGGAGGAGGAAGGCGACGACGAGATAGATCTAGAAATCGGTGAGGATGAGTCTGAGGAAGAAGAAGTAGAAGTGGAAACCGAAGAGGTTTCTGACGATGATTGGGATTTAGAAGACAGTGATGATACTGAAGAAGAGGAGGAGACCACCACCGATGACAATGACGCTGATGATGAGTTGGTGTTGGTGGACGCCGATGATGAGGAAGAGGACTCAGATTTCGATGAGGGGTTTCTAGATGATGTTGATGACAGTTTCGAAGACGATCTCCCATGGGATAATGAGGAAGACAAGCCAGCGATCCCGAAGAAGAAAGGTGCTGCAACTGGTAAGGGCAAGAAGAAGAGTACAGCAAAAAAGCAGGTGGTGTCTGGTGTGGAATCTGGTAAGAAGAAGAGATCAACCGGGACCGGTGGAAGTTCCAAGACCAGCTCTGCCAAGAAACCCGGAAAGAAGTCCACAGTGAAGAGACCACCGAAGAAGGCGGATCTATAGATGAAAACATTATGGAAACGGTTTTGGTCATGGTTCATCGGCTACGGAATTGATCCGGAGAAGGTGACAGAAGTTGCGGTGTTCACTGGAAATGGATGGCTCACAATCTGGAGGAAAGAGATTGAAGCTCAGTGACTATGAAGCACAGATCAATAGTGGAGCAGTCATTACACGGCTCTCCACTGAGCTGGCGAAGAAGGTCAAATCTGGTCTAAGCTCCGGCTCACTCATGCTCAATGTGAAGCTCAGTGGTAATCCTCATGTGGGATACGTTTGGGGAAGGATCATTGAGCTGTATGGGCCGGAGCAAAGTGGAAAGACAACGTTGGCACTTCATGCCGTGGCACAGGCTCAAAAGCTCGATGTGCCATGCATGTACATCGACGCGGAGCATGCGTGTGATCCAACGTACATGTCAGCCATTGGTGTGAATCTAGAGGAATTATCATTCGTTCAGCCGGACTATGGGGAGCAGTCATTGGAGACTGTGATTCAGGCGGTGAAGGCTGGGTACAAACTGATAGTGATTGATTCAGTTGCAGCTCTCATTCCTTTGGCCGAATTGGAAGGTGACATGGGCGACCAGCACGTTGGTCGTCAGGCAAGGATGATGGGTCAGGGGTTACGCAAGATGGCAGGATTTGTGTCAAAGGGCGGTGCCATTGTGATTTTCATCAATCAGATTCGAATGAAAATTGGTGTCATGTTTGGGAATCCAGAAACCACGCCGGGAGGGAAAGCATTGAAGTACTTCTCAACCTATAGGCTAGAAGTACGCTCTCCACGTGGCGGCAAGATTGAAGAGAAAGATATTGCAGAGGGCAAGGTGGAGAGGGGAACGAAGGCCAACGTGAAGGTGGTCAAGAACAAGGTGTATCCTCCATTTCGTACTGCCACGATCCAGATTATTTACGGACATGGCATAGACAAAACGGCTGATATAGTGGAGTACCTTCACTACAAGAAGTTGTTCAAGGGTTCCGGGAAGGGAGAGAGGATTGTTGTTGCAGGGAAGAGCTACACCAAGAAGACGTTGATCAGTGCTCTGCATTCCGAATCGTCCGTGAAGAAGGCAGTCAAGATATTGCTGAAGGAGACAGAGAGTGAAAGTAATAGGAGATCTTCATCTGGGAAAGGTTCAGGACACGGTTCCAAAAAACGGGTATCCGTCAAGAGCGTGGGATCTAGGACAGAGAGTAAATGAAGTTCTAGCGGTGTGTCGTGCTCATGAGGAGTCTCTTGTTCTGGTCGGAGATATTTTTGACTCCACGCATCCCAGTCCATGGATGATTGAAATGTTTCTTCATTTGATGCGAACGGCACGTTCATGGAACGTAGAAGTGTTCGTCTTGCTTGGCAACCATGATTGTGGGGTTCATTATCACAGTCTCCAGTACGTGCCGAAGTTGATGGACAACATATATCTGATCGATAAGCCGGAGTTCCGTGTCATTGACGGGATGAAATGTGCGTTGCTTCCACATATGCCACGGGTAGAGATGGAGAAGATCGACTATGATTACCAGTCATTTGCTTTGTCTAGAATCAAGGAAGCGGTAGACGTGGTGATGGGGCATGCACACATTACCGGGGCGAAGAATGCCAGTGATGTGGAAATCGAAGCTGGGGAAGCACTTCGGTTTGATCCCAGTGACTTCTTCAAGTTTCAACTTGGGGTCTTTGGACATATTCACAAGCATCAGACATTGCGACAGGGAAAGATCGTTTACACAGGACCGGTGGTGACGAACAGTTTTGATGAGGCAGAGCAGATCAAGGGATATGTCGATGTTGAGAAGAATGGAGCAAAGATCGAGTGGACGTTTCAGCCATACGGTGAACCGGAAACGGAATACAAGCATGTCACAGTTAATTTGGTTGATAAGACTACTCTAGATCTATCACGGAAGAAGCTCGAAGAGCTTGGAAAAGGGAAGCTCCTCAAGATTAGTGTGTGGGCCAAGGATCTCATGATGGTCAATGAAGGTGAGATCAGAAAAGCATTTCAAGATGTTGGTGGACAGGTGGTGCGCTTCGAGACGATCCATTGCATTAATGTCAAGAAGATCGGAGTGGTCGAAGACCTAGACACAGATGATGTGTTTGGTGCAATCGACTACCCTTTGACACTGAAGACCTACATCCGTGCAAAGAAGGATGAACTGACCGAATCGGAAAAGAGACTAGCGATCAAGCTGGGTAATGAGATCATTGCGGAGGTTCTAGATGCTGAAAGAATTGCAGATTAACAACTTTCTATCGTATGAGAAAGAGACCATCAAGTTTCCACCGTCGTCTACGATTGCGGTTGTCGGAGACAATGGGCATGGCAAGAGTTCCATGTTGGAAGCTGTGCGATTTGCGTTGTACGGTGATGGTAGGGATGATCTGAATGGGTTGATTCGCCTTGGATCTAACTCCGGCATGAGCGTGCGTCTTGTTCTAGAGGTTGCCGGTGGTGAGATGACCGTTGAGCGTGGAGTCAAGAAGTCCGGTGGTGGTTACACCATGGTTTGGATGGGAGATACGATTGCTGCCAAAGGTGGTGCGAAGCCGTCCAACAACAAAGCTCAGGACATGATTGACTCAGTGCTCGGTGTGGACAAGGATATGTTCAGTCTCACGGCATTCTTTGGGCTTGGCGCAAATGATACACTTATGCAGGTTCGTCCAGCAGAGCGTTTAGAGACACTTCAGAAGCTAGCTGGGATTGACGTGTGTATACAGTTCAATAAAGTTGCTTCTGACAAGATGAAGGATCTTCGGAGGCTCAATGATATCGATAATGGAAGTGTGGCATTCGTTGTGGATTCAATCAAAGATGTGGATGCATTGACAGAGGAGTTGACAGAGAAGAACAATCTTCTAGAAGGACAGAAAAGGAAGTCAGACGATTTGGCGGCACAACGGTTGGAGTTGCTTCGGAATGAAGAGCGGTATCGGAGCATGATCAATGAGAAGGAACGGCTCCAAGAACGATACACCAATGACACGAATCGTCGGGATACGAACAGAGATCGGAGGGAAAGACTTCGGAATCAATTTGAAGAAATGAAGGTGGACAATGAAAGCAATGTCACGAAGCGAGATAAGGCAAAATATGAGCTTGGCAAGGTTGGTTCAGAGGAGTTCCTTCAAACTGAGATTGACGGATTGGATTCACAGATTGCGGAGATGAAGGTTGGAATCGAGTTACGAGAGACAGCAATTGGTCATGAGTCGGACAATTGCCCATTGTGTAATTCTGAAATAGATGAGACAGTTTATCATCGATGGGTAAAAGAGCTGGAGGTTTTCAAGAAAGCAATTGGTGGTCTTCGGCAGGGTCGCTCGGAAAAGAAGTCAGAGCTGGAAAGACGACGGGAATTGGAGAAGAAGATTGAGAGGTACCAACGACAGATTAAAACGTTGAGCACTGATTCCACCGAAATGAAGGCTGAAGGTCGTGAGATCAAGAAGGAGATAGATCAGATCAGTGCGGAGATCGGGAAGACGAAAGACCGGCTTGATAGATTGGCGATGGAGCTGAATGCGTATGATGAGGTAGTGGCGGAGATTGAAGAGATCGATTCGAAGCGCAACAATGTTTTGGAAACGATTGGATCATTGCAGACGGCCACTGTGTATCTACGAGAAGAAATCTCTGAGTCGAAGACAGCAAAGAGGGCGGTTGCTGCTTTGCGGAAGAAAATGAGGGAGCGAGAGATGGACATCGTTGCGTACAATATCGTGGCGGAAGGATTCTCACGATACGCCATACCGGTTCAACTGTTACGGAAGCTCAGAACTGCTTTGGAGAAGAGGGCTACTCGGATCTACCAGCAGTTCAACAACGGACAAATCCGGATCGATGACATAGAGGGGAGTCGTCCCGGAGTGGAGTTCGTTTTGATGGATGAGATGGGAGTCAGAGCGTACAAGGCTCTCAGCTCTGGAGAAAAGGTCATGATATTTCTAGCCGTGCGTGTGGCGTTAACACAGATCATCAATAGCGGTCGGGACAACAGAGTTCAATTCCTAATTCTAGATGAAATTGCGGGGAACTTGAGTCCGACCAAACGAGAAAGTTTGACGAAGCTGATCAACGTGCTACTGCGGAAGTACTTTGCACAAGTGCTTCTGGTCTCCCACGTTGAGCTGAGAGACATCTTCAACAAAACGTTGAAGGTGGTGAAGGTGGACGGTGTGTCGCATGTCCATTGATTTTGAATTACCACTCAGGTTGAATAAAGGCCCGTTGGGGTATCACATAGAAGGTGAGGTTGCATTTCTTCATCTTTCAAGTGGTGAGGAAACTGTGGTTGATGTTGATGTTCTAGAAGATGTGTTGAAGGTAAGGTGGCATACAGTTGTAAGTAAGAATAAGTCAAGAAAAGTGTTGTATGTTTCCAGTAAGGGAAGGCGTAAGAATGGAAAATGTGGCAGAACTATTAGACTCCATCAGTTTATTGGTATTGTGAAAGGATATCCCCTTGATTCCTATGAAGAGATGGATCATTTGAATGGTGATGGGTTAGATAATAGATGGCAAAACTTGAAGCCGGGAACACGTATTGAGAATCAAAAAAATAGACATGTTTTACATTCATCGAAATTTCATGGAGTTCGTAGGAATAGGAATAGTTGGAATCTCAGACTTGTTATGTTGGGGGTAGTTTACCATATACTGAACTGTCAGAGTGAAGAAGAAGCTGGTAGTCTAGCTAAATTGGCGTATGAATTGAGAGATGTAAGAGAGTTGCCGATTGAGAAGATTCGAAAAATTGTTCGAGCGAAGCATTTAGGAGGGTGAGTCATGTCTGTAGTTGAGTTTAATGGTGTGAGAAGTAATCGAGCAAAGCATCGTGGAATCAGAAAGGCGGCAAACTCAAAGCCAAAGGAGCTTGCGGTGTGTCGGAAGATAGCTGTACGCATAGCGAAACGAAGGATATCCAACTGCTGTACTGCAAACGATGTGGCTTGGGAATTGAACAAAAGAGACATAGATATGAACGAATATCTAGATCATGCGGCTGGAGCTTTGTTCAAAGGATCAAACTGGCAATGGACTGGGCAGTTTCGGAAAAGTACTAGAGTTCGGAGTCACAGTAATCTCCTTAAACAGTGGCGGTACATAGGGGAGTGAGTGTATGGCATACGCGGAAGGGACGAGCGTGTCGGCGGAGAAATCCAAGACGGATCTGAAGAGAACGATCTTGAAGAGTGGTGGTGAAGGTTATGAAGCATTCGAACGGCAGGACAAGGCTGGGATTCAGTTCAAGTACAACAATAGAATGCTTCGGTTTGTCGTGGACTTTCCGGGACCGGATGACCGTAGATTTACTAGAACCCCAACAGGACGTTCCAGATCACGAGATTCCGCGATTCAAGAACATGAAGCAGAACAGCGGCGAAGATGGAGAGCACTGTTGATTGTGATAAAAGCTAAGTTCGAAGTGGTGTCGTCAGGAATCGCAACGTTCGAAGAAGAGTTCCTTCCGTACACGGTGTTGCCGGATGGAAGGACGGTGGCGGAGCACGCATTGCCCATGGTGAAACAAGCCTATGCGACTGGGAAGATTCCCGGATCATTGATTATGCTTCCTGAGGTTACGGGTTGAGATATGCTGATTCCGATCAAGAGTGGTCAACAGCTATTGCAAGGGCATACGATTATCGATGTGCGTGGGCAGGCTGTTCTAGTACATTTGGACTCGGTGCTCACCACGTCGTTCGACGGGCCAACGGTGGACTCAGGTTACTCATTCTCAATGGTGTTGAACTTTGCACTGAGCACCACGGTATTGTCGAGTCTGTCAAAGGGACGGAGCGGTATGATCGGATGATGGAGATCTTGATTGGGAAGGACGTATATCAGACGCTCAAAGATCTAGCTAAGGATCATGTTGAGACGCTGACTGATGTTCCCGCCCACGATATGCCGACGAGTAGGGAGTTCTAGATGAAAGCGTATATCGGGATTGACAATGGTGTACATTGCTGTGTCTTGTACAGAAGTATGGTATACTATACCTAACTTAGTATGGAGGCAGTATATGGATGCGAAAATATGTACACACTGTGGGAAGGAGTTTTTCAAGTATACAAAATCAGCTAGAAATTACTTTTGTTCAATGGAGTGCTATGGTATTTGGCGACACGGAAAGAATAATCCGAATTGGCGGGGAGGGGATATTCCCCATACTTGTGAGTTTTGTGGGAAAGAGTTCTTTGTGAGACGTGACAGAGCAACGAGTCAATTTGGTAAGTACTGTTCAAACGAATGTTTTTATGCGTTCAATGCATCAATTCGTATGCCTGAGAGACAACGTAGGGTTTCAAAGAATGCATTGAAAAATCTTACAGGATGGTTGCGACGAAATACTAAGATTAAGCTAAATTGGATGAGTAGATTTGGGTATTCTCCAGAAGATTTCAAACAGCATGTAGAATCACTTTGGAAATCCGGAATGAGTTGGGAGAATTACGGATCTGTTTGGTGTTTGGATCATGTTACTGCGATGCAGTTTTTCGATTTTACTAGTATTGAAGATTCGGATTTTAGACAGTGTTTCGCCCTTGAGAATCTGCAACCATTATTCCTTGAGGAAAATACAAGGAAAGGAAGAGGAGATGCAACAAAGAACATATATTGGCGCAGATAATGGAACCACGGCTTCTATTGCTGTGATCTTCCCAGATGGAGAAATGGACTTCGCTCTTATGCCAGTGTTTAAGGAGCAGAATTACACGAAGAAGAAACGATTGATCACTCGGGTAGATTGGACAGAGCTTTCGAAGCTTCTAGATTACTGGGGAGAAGGTGAGGATGTTCGGGTGTTCCTTGAACGGCCATATACTGGACCACAAACATTTACGGTGATCAGTGCTATGCGGAGTTTGGAATCGACTTTGATTTGTATTGAGCAGTCGAGGTTATCTTATCAATACATCGACAGCAAGGCATGGCAGAAAGTGATGCTACCAAGCGGGACGAAGGGCAGTGCGGATTTGAAGAAGGCTTCGTTAGATATTGGTTGTCGGTTGTTTCCTAGGTTCAAGGAAAAGATAGAACAGCACAAAGACGCCGACTCCTTACTGATAGCGGAGTGGGCAAGAAGGAAAGGGTTGTAAATGTCGTGCAATCGGTGTGGTAATTGTTGTCGGATGCTTTTTATAACCCTTGAGTTTGCGGAGTTCATGAGGATTATGAAACGTAATTCAGATGCAGAGTTCATACGAGAGCATTGGACAATAGTAGTAGGTGATTCAAGGCATTTGTGGTTTGAATCAAGTGAGTCCCCCATTTTGCATTTTACCTGTTCAGCATTTGATGGGGAGTCCGGGTTGTGCAGCGCATATGCTGATCGTCCGTTGGTCTGTAGGGATTATCCGTTTTACGGGAAATCTGCTGGGAGTATTGCTGAGAACGCTGTTCCTATGCAGTGTGGTTATCGTGATGATATTCAAGAGGCGAAAGAGAACAGAGAAAAGGTACTTGTTGGATGAGGAGGAAAGGGTTATGAATGGTGCAAGAGCTAGAGTTAGGGTTGTACTAGAGATTGATGCTGGTGGTTGTTGGGGTGATGACTGTGATATGGCGCAGATTAGAAAGCAAGCAAGCGAGAGTGCTGTTGCACGGCTTCATGAGATATCTCATGCTGAAACAGACATGAAGATTCTGAATACAGTGGTCACCGCCGTTCTGGTGTGTGAGGAATCAAGATGAAGTTGGTTGGAGATGATGGAGCAGAGATTCAGTTGGAGCACGTTTCTGTAGTTGGGTTACTTCCTACTGATGTAGTTGTTGTGAAGGTTGCGTTGGTTCTTGATTACATCCATAGTGATCGTCTAATGGCAATGGTGCAAAGGGTTTTTCCAGATAACAAAGTCCTACTTCTCCAAGCTGAGGCGAATATAGAGATCGTGCGGGAGACACCATGAAGGATTTTCTAGACGTAACGAACTACAAACTCATTCTGGTAGATGCTATGAACCTTATGTTTCGAACACACTTCGGGATGTTGCAGCTTTCGTGGCATGGCAAGAAGACAGGAATGCTCTTCGGGACCGCACGATTCATCTTCAAGATGCAAAAGCTCTATCCACATGCTCAGTTGGTGTTTCTATGGGAGGGGACAAAATCTAGAAGAAAGGTGCTCCACGAAGGGTACAAACAACATCGCAGTAGGCAGGACAATTCCTTTAGAAGCTGTGTGAAAGAGGTCCGAGCGTTCGTTCACAATGCAGGTGTTGATATGATTTCTCATCTTGGGTTGGAAGCGGATGATCTAGCAGGGTATCTGTGTGATACGGCAGAAGCCGGTGAACGAATCCTGTTGGTGAGCAACGACGAGGATTGGTATCAGTTCATGCGACCGGCTCAGATCGATATTCAGCGGAATGACCAGATTGAGACGTTCGCTGAAGTCAAGAAAATGTTAGGGTTCCCACCAAACAAAATAGGGATGTGGAAGATTCTCAAGGGTGACAAGAGTGATGATCTCAAGGGGATTGTGCGGATACCGTCAGTGTTGGTTCGATTGTTGGTCAACAAGAGTTCAACGTACATGGACTTCAAAGGATATCCTCTTCAGAAGCACAACAAGTCATGGGAGACGTGGGAGAATCAGATCCGAGAAAATTGGGATTCCGTCATTGAGCGAAATGCCCAACTGATTTTGTATCAGCCAGATTGGATTGAGCCAAATCAAATCGTGGTGGAGTCAGGTGAGTATGATGAGGCAATAGTGTTCAAAACTCTAGAGGATAACGGGATCAAGAGTTTGATTAAGGAGGTCAAGAGTGTCAGATATCACTGAGAACATGGATCTTCCAGCAGATGAGCTTGTGAAGGCGTATGAGAATGCCGATGAGAATGTTCAGCATGCCGTGTCAGGATTATTGATGCTTGGGAATGGAACAGCGTGTTTCATGTTGACAGCGGCAGATTTGAATGAGCACCATGAAGCGGGGTTTGTACAATCTGGATTTTTCATATATTCTGCACCTGTGTCATTGATTGATCCAATGCTTCAATCGGTATTGGCATCAATGACAGGAAATTGTGGGCGAGAGGCGGTGGAGGAATCAGTTAAGGATTGGTTGGAGCATCCAAATAGCGAAGACGCTATCATAGAAGCAGGGGAGCAACGTGAGCGAGAAGATTTGGAACCATACGTGTGATAGATGTCCGAAGCTCTGTGCGAATTCCACAACGGTTTGCATCCGGGGCAAGGGTCCAAAGAATCCCGATTTGATGGTGATCGGTGAGGCTCCCGGAGCGGATGAGGATCGAGAAGGTGAGCCATTCATTGGAAGAGCTGGGCGGTATCTCAGAAAGAGCATTCTTGGGCCACTGCACATTGATCCAGCAGAGTGTTACATCGATAATGCGGTGAGGTGTCGTCCACCGAAGAATCGTAAGCCAACTCCAAGGGAGGTGATGAACTGCCGACCATACTTGGAGCGGGTGATCAAGGCGGTTAAGCCAAAAGTGCTGGTGCTGACTGGCAATTCTCCTCTGTGCTCGGTTATATTTCTAGATAAAAACAGTGGAATTACACGATGGCGTGGGAAGCCGATGTGGAGTTCAGAGTTCAATTGTTGGGTAATGGCTACGTTCCATCCCTCTGGAATCATGCGTCAGACAATCATAGGGAGATGGTCACAGTATGATCAGACGATCTCCGACTTCAAGAAAGCGTTGGAGATGGTTCATTGGGGTCCACCGGCATTTCAGATGCCAGAGACACAGGCTCCATCCACGATGACGAAGATTGTTCAGTACATCAAACGAGCGATGAAAACAGGGCTTGTTGCCGTAGATTTAGAAACAGCTTCCTTAGATCCACGGGATGAGATCCTTGGCGTTTCAATGACCTACAAGAAGGAAGGGGTCTATTATCCTGTCTACATTGACTGGAAGCATTTTGAAGAGCATAGGGAATGCATGACCGCACTGAGGCAATTGCTCAAGTCTGGTACTGTGACGAAGGTGTTCCAGAACATTGATTTTGATTGGAAGTTTCTGCACTTCCACAAGTGCGTGGTGGCGGGAGAGTTACAGGACACGATGATCATGGCGCACCTGTTGGATGAGAACTTCTCTGTTGGTCTAAAGCAGCGGACGTGGACCGAGCTGACATTTGGTGGCTACGATATTCCTCTAGCAAAATATAAGATAGAACACAAGTTTACTAAGAAGACAAGCTACCGGGAGATCCCATTTGAAACGATGGTTCCATATGCTGGTGGGGATACGGTGGCGACTTTACAACTGTATGAGAAGTTCGTTCCAATGCTGAAAGAGCAAAGTTTGTGGCCATTGTACAGCAAAATCTCCATGCCGGTACGACGGGTGATGACCGGTGCGTCGATCAATGGGATCTATGTGGATATGAAGACGGCTGATGCTCTAGAGAAACGGATTATAGAAGCTCAGGCGATTCTTACTCAGAAGATATGGAGTGTTGTTGAACGTGAGATCATGTTCACAAGCTCGATCAAACTTGGTAAGTACTTCTTTGATGAGCTTAATGCGCCGGGAGGGAAGAAGACAAAAGCGCAAAATTGGATCTGTGATAAAGACGTTCTCATTGCGTTGGCGAACAAACCGGGGAATAGAAAGTATTCCAAGGTGGCTGCACTAACGGTGAAGTACAAATATCTAGACAAGTGTCGAGGGACGTATATAGGTCAGGCGAGAACTTTTCAGTGGGAGGATCAACGTGTTCATTCACAGTACAATTCCACTGGAACAGTGACGGGACGTGTTAGTAATTCGAAACCGTGTACTCACAACATTCCAAGGGATCAGTTGATTAGGTCACTGTATGGTGCGAGTCCGGGGAACGCAATTGTTGAGGCGGATATCAGAGCTGCTGAGATGAGAGCAATCGCCTTTGAGAGCGGGGATGAAGTTCTTCTCCGAATCATTCGAAGTGGAAAAGACATCCACAATATGACTTACAATGAGATGTTCCACAAGGAAGAAGAGTATGTCCCGACAGATCCAGAGCGACGGATAGCGAAAGCCATCAACTTTGGGTTGATCTATGGCATCACGGCGGTGGGTCTGGGGAGACGACTTGGTGTCAATAGTGACACAGCACAAGAGTACATTGATGCATACTTTGATCGGTTCAAGGGTGTGGCACGGTGGCTACGCAAAACTGTTAAGTTTGCTCGGGAGAACGGTTATGTAGTATCTTTGTTCAAGCGACGGCGGAGACTGCCGAACATCAATAGTGATGACATGTTTGAACGGTACAGTGCGGAACGTATGGCGATGAATGCCCCGATTCAAAGTGAGGCGGCAGACTATACCTACATCGGATTGATTCGTGTGGATAGGATGTTGAAGAAAGCGAAGTTGGAAGCCAAGATTATTCACACTGTTCATGACTGTCTCTTGGTAGACACTCCCATGCACGAAGTCAATCAGGTCAAGGCGATTATCAGGCAGGCGTTCTCTATGCCAGTGAAGGCGTTCCCGATGGAGATGGAGGTTGATATAGAGGTGAATGAAAAATGGGGTCAGAGTAATGAGTCAAAGTTGGGTCCGATGTTGGACGAGATTCTAGAAGCAGCTTAGGAGGTAAGGCGTGGATGATGATAAACAGGTGCGTAAAATTGTGAATAGTGTATTGTTTCAATCAGTGAGGGTTAGTGAAGGTGAGGGTAGAGGACAAAGTTGGAGAAGGCTTCCTAACACTCGTGAGAATCAGTGTATTATAGCGCAGCGTGTAGCAGATGTGTTGTCTAGACGCTATCCTAAGTCAGAGGGATTCATGGAAGTAGACGTGATCTGTAATGAGTCGAATAATTTTGCTGAAACTGTAGCACAAGGTCTGGTGAATATTGATATCGTAGAAAAGGAGAAAGTACATGTTGTTAGATGCACGACAGTTTGAAGATTTGGTTGGAGTTCGAGATGGATTGGACAAGCGACGGTACACACGTTTCGGGTACGATGGTAATGCCATTATTCTCAAGGCTATTGAGTTGCGAACCTTCGGTGGCATAGTTAGGTTTTTTCTAGATGAAGAAAAGCAGCCACACACAACAGGTTCCACGACACATCCAGCAAGGATTAAGGATCGGATGAGTATGACTGATATGGGGAGCTACGTGATACTGTCTCAGCTCCAGCTCAAGAAGTTGCCAGACGGGATCGTGGCGCGGGTCATACCAACATATGAGATTGGAATGGCTGGTCTGATGATCGGTGGATGGGTGACGAAAGGTGGTCACAGTTTGGACATCCCCGTGTTCTGTGCTCGACGTATGGAGATCAATCCAAACTATCCTTTTGCAATGTTGGTTTTTGATCTAGAACAAACGTTGGATAAAGAGCCAGATGGATTGGTAGAAGGATTGGTAGAAGATGGAGGAACAGATGTTGAGGATTCACCAGATACCGACAGTTGATCTGCATCGGTTTCCAGATCTAGACAGCTATGCAATAGCTCCGACGTTGATGAGGACGCATGGGGATTCTGCATTCAAGCGATTTGCTGTCGATGTTCTGGCGCGGCGTGATAATGTGTTTTTGTTGGTTCCCCCGTGTTATCACCCAACCGTGTTTGAGCTAGAATACTGTTCATCCATTTGGGTCTATGGGCGACCATTCCAACTTCGGAAGCAGGAACCGATTAAGAATTATGAGTACGGTGGTCCGCTCATTGCCAACGTTCTGGTTGGAAGTTACGAAGAGGTCATTGCAGATTATGAATGGCTGTGCAGCGATCCAACAATCGCAATTGGGTTTCCAAGACAGAAGATGGATGCATGGGGTAATGTGTCCAGAACAACAGACGGTTTCAATCGGTTTTCGTACATCTATCGGATGGTGCAAGAGAAGAAGTTGAAGCATAAACGACAGCACTACCTTTTTTCTCTAGATAATCCAGCAGAGTTGGTGGCTTATGGAAACGTGTTCACGTCGAGTGTTCAATACAGCATTAAGGGTGTGACAAGTATTCGGTGTTATGTGGACAGTAAGTATGGGATAGAGTACTCACCAAAGTACGGGTTGTTGACGAGTCCAATCCTCGATGATAATCTAGATGAAGGTATGCACACGTCCCTACAGACTTCTCTGTTTCGGTTGAATGATGGGCAAATCAAAAGTTTCATCGATGGGCGTGATGGAGAAGATACGCTAGAAAGTTTCGGTTTTCAAATTGAGGAGGGAATCCGTGGATTCTAAGATTCAGGACATTATCGCGTTTGTACAGAGGACAGACATTGATGTGGTTGGAATTACCGTATCAGTTGATGTGCAGAAATATCTTCTAGAAAAATCCATGTTAGAAGAAGATACGAAATATCGGATTACGAAGTTTGCGGGTAATACGGTGACAGTTGGTATGCAGATGCCCGTCAATTCTATGCGTGTGGTGTACAATTTGAATGGGATCACAACACAGAAGATGTTTTACAACATCAGGGATATGACGATATGAAGTTTGATTTCAAGTTGCTGTTTCTCATTTTGATCTTAGGTAGTGTGCTACTGCTGGGTGTGCGAGTAGAGTTTCATGGTCAGAGGATTCTAGCTCAAGACCCAGTGCTCATCACCCATGAGTATCAGAAGGAATTGCTGATTGATGAGGGTGTTAATTCTAGAATAAAAGAGATGATCAGAGAGGGGTTGGTTGAGGACGTGTATCGGTTCTATGATCGGTATACGGAGAATCGGGATATCACATACTTGCTGGTGTCCAATGCAATCACCTATGAGATCCCAGTTCATTTTCTGTTCGGATTGGCATGGACTGAGAGTGAGTTCTATCCGAATGCGGTCAATGGTGAACGGAACACAGATGGTTCCACAGATTACGGTCTAATGCAGCTTAACAGCCACACATACAGAGCTTATGATCGGGGCTATCTAATGACACCAGAGAACAACGTTCGACTGTCCTGTGAGCATCTACGCGGGGGATATGAGCGATACGGTAACTGGTACGAAGCTCTGTTGGCCTACAATGCTGGGAACACGGATTTGGTTCGTAATTCGACGATCAAGCATTTCATTGAAGTCATGGAGTTTTCAAAGATGCTGAACATCGCATTCAGTGAGGAGTTTTGATGACTGTGAAATGTCATACATGTGGATCATTCCATATCAGGATGATCTCTTGGATTGATGCATTGCGACAGACGTTCTATTTTTGCTCAATGAAGTGCAAGCGAGAGTTTCTAGAAGAACAGAAGGAGAAGGGAGATGAAGAAACGGAAACCAGTGTATTGCCGGAAGTGCGTGTATTTACTGCTCGTAAAGAAGGAGAACGTATTACCGTTGTGCGTGGCGAGGGCGGATTTCACGGGAGGGGCGCTACGTGAACGGGTCAACATCAAGGGTGTGGCTCTAGCAGAGAAACGCAATAAACGAAATGATTGCCCACTCTATCGTAGGGTGTTATTTGAATACATTCCGAAGAAGATTCGGGATCTGAAAGAGTGGGTGAGAGGAGATGTCAATGGCGACTACGCCGAAATCGAAGAGTACTCAGTCAAAGTCGAAGAAGAAAGGGTCAAGGAGTTCATCGCTGAAGGACATCGCGGACGAAAGAGGAGGGAAACCATCAAGCGTAAAAACCCGAAAGTCACCATCAAAGCCGAAAGCAATATCGAACACGAAGCCATACGCGCAGAGGAAGCCTACGACAAAGCGGAAGCGAAAAAGTCCGTTTCAGGGTTCACCGAAGTTTCCAGCGGGAACGAAGACAGTGAAGGGGAAGACTTACGAGATGGTGATGGATTTGACGGTGACGCTGGTGTCACAGGAGGTAGTTCCCCGGTATCCGAAAGTGATAATGTTGGAGACGGTCTTGGAGGGGAAGCAGATCTTCAAAGCTGGGACGGTGAGGATGACACTTCTTGATGGTAATAGTTTACGGCAGGAGTTTGTAAGGGGTGTTGATGCAGAGGACGTAGAATTGATCTTGAAACTGTTTGGGTTGGCAAAAGATGATAACGAAGATAAGTCTAGCAAAGCAAAAAAAAGCAAGGGCTAACGTTCGGGACAGGGTTGTTGACAAGCGTCTCATGACCGGTGCCAGTGAAGCGGTGACGGACATCAATAAAACGCTTGAAGAATATTCTGATCTGTCTATGCGAGAACGGGACTTTGCTTTTCGCTATGCAATGGAATATCGGAATTACAGGCAGTGGGCCAATTACTATCAATGCTCATTTGGGGTGATTCAGAGAATGATGAGCAATTCCCGTGTTCGTCAACTCATGGAAGAGATCCAATTTGATATACGGAAGTATGCGGTGGGGATGAGACTTGTACTTTATCGATCCGCTATGCAACAATATCTAGACATTTTTGAAGCGCCGAATGTGCCGGATTCTCTAGAGCCAAAGCGAAAGGCAGCAGCAGAGATCATGAAATGGTTCGGTATTGGTGATGGTGTGAAGGCAGATACAGAGATGAATCTGAGCGTCTTTGCCGGGACTGAGGCACAAACAGAAAAGGCTGTTGGTCCGGAGGCAGAGGTCAAGACCATGGAAGAGATCAAGAAGGAACTGGCGCGGATTGAACAGCTAGAGCAGATGAAAGTGCAAGTAGATCGGTATGATGGCAAGGAACCACCGAAGCGACGGTTAGGAAGTTTCAGTGACGACTAGGAGAAGACTATGACAATCATTGGAGTGACAGGGTATAAGCGGAGTGGGAAAGACACAGTAGCGAAGGTGTTTGTCAACTCGTATGGATTCAAGAAGTATGAGTTTGCCCGACCAATGAAGGAAGCCTGTGCAGTTATATTTGGTTGGGGCGATGCTGAGTTGTATGGTGACAAGAAAGAGATCGTTGATCCACGATGGGGAATCTCTCCCCGGCAGGCGTTGCAACATATTGGTACAGAGTGGGCACAACTGGAATTGTGTGCGGAGTTCCCGGAGTTTGCTGAAGTGACTGGACGGCTGTTATGGGTGAAGAGATTTGAGCTAGAGGTGCTCAATTATGGACCACGGGAAAATTGGGTCATTTCGGATGTTAGGTTTCCTCATGAAGTTGAACGATTGAGGCTGTTTCGAGATAGTGTAATCATTCGTGTATTACGTCCAGATCTAGTGCATGATGATACACATGACTCGGAGCACTACTATGATAAGTTGAAGGCTGACTTCACGATTGTCAATGATGGAACGTTGATGGATCTTCATCATAAGACCATAGAGTTAGCTCAAGAGATTCTTGCATGAGTGTAAGTGATTTGGATGCGCTACACACAGATACCGTTGCTCGGAGGATTGCTCTAGAGAAAGATGTGTATGGAGAGAAGGTTACTCCCTTGGAATGGGGTGACAAATATCATCTGAATAGCCGACGTGAGAAGATGAACTTCAAGAACGTTTATTATCTTACGTCATTGTACAAGCTGATTATCACAGACGAGTTGATGTGTGTTGAGAAGTCAGTCCAGTGCGGTCTGTCAGAATTGTTCATCATCAATGCCCATATAGAAGCTACGTGGGGTTTGACGGTGATGTATATTCTCCCGAAGTACGAGTTACGGAATCGGTTCGTGAACAACCGTATCTACATGCTTCACAGGAATGCACCAAAGTACGCTGAGTTGACTAGAAAAGGTAGGCCGGGAGGAATCCACAGAACGTCCCTCACCCATTTTGGAAATGGGATCATTGCCTACGTTGGATCAAACGTTGAGTCGGAGTTCATTGAGATCCCAGTTGATAGCATTTACGTGGACGAGAAAGACAGGTGTAATCTCCCTAATCTAGAAATGGCTCCAGACCGACTGTCGGCAAGTCCCTACAAATATCAGCGAGAGATCAGCAATCCAACAGTAGAAGGGTTCGGGATCGATGAACGGTACCAGTCCAGCAGTCAGGGCATGTGGAATATCAAATGTGAGGCGTGTGGCACAGCATTCGTTCCAGACTTCTTTCGGCATGTGGTACGTCAGATTGGAGCCAGAGTGTGGGAGCCTCTAGATCCCACTTATGATGCAGAAGATGAGTCCAAAGAAATTGATTTGATGTGTGAATGTGGACAACCAGTGAATCGATTGAAGGATGGCGAATGGGTCCACAAATATCCGAAGCGGCAATGGCAAGGGTATCGGATCAGTAAGCTCTTCAACAAGATTGCTTCACCACGTGATTTGTTCAATAAATGGACGGTGGCACAAGGCAATGAAACGAAGAAGCAACTCATGTACAACAGTGAGTTGGGTCTTCCTTATACTGCCAAGGGTGCGAAGATTCTAGAACATGAGCTGAATGCTTGCAAGCGACCATACGGGTTGGTGCGACCAACAGAGGCAACGGATCGACCACGGGTGATGGGTATCGATGTTGGGGCGGATCTTCACTACATCATCCGGGATTTGGTGATGGAAAAGGGTATCAAATGTCGAAGACTGTTAGAACTTGGTGCTGTGCCGACGTTCAATATTCTAGATGATGTGATAGATCGATGGAATCCACGGATCATAGTGATTGATGCTCTTCCGGAGATTCACAAGGTTCAGGATTTCATGAACAAACATTCCAATTCGTGGAGATCCATGTTCTCTGAAGGTCAGCGGAAGATTGCAAAGAACAAAATAGATCGAGAGATAAAGATGGATCGGACGGCACTACTTGACTACGTGCAACAGGGAGTCAACACACAAACCATGTTACTCCCTGAGAATGCTGAACATCTAGAGCATGGTGAGTATTATTCACATATGAAGTCAAGTACGCGGATCTTGGAGGTGGATGATGAGAAGCCGGATAAGAGCCGATTCGTTTGGGCGCACACGAGTCCCGACCATTTCTTTCTAGCAGAGGGATACACGTTTCAGGCATTCTTGATGCTTCCGAACATTGAGGAAGTTATGGGATTCTTTCGCAGTAACACACCGACTATTTCGGCTGCTGGACTTGAACATATCAAGGGTATTAGTGACGAGAAGCGAGCAGAATTGGAGAAACTTGCAAGAAGGACGCCAGACGCCGTTTTAGCCCAGATGAAAAAGTTGCATCATGGCCAATGAGACGTTGTGTACTCTGTCGAAAAACCAAACATCCCAGACGCTTTGCATTGGAGAGTCCAATGTGCCGAAACTGTGTCCGAGATGTAGAGGTCAAATACAAGGTCGAATACAGTCCCCCGGAGAGGGTGACTGGTCTAGAAGCGCAGATCAAATTGATTGGTGCAATACGGGATCAGGCAATTGATGATGAGGAGTTGGCCGACTGGGAGAGCTATTGGCTTAGGGAGCCGGATTGGAAGATGGTTTGGGATTTGTTGAAAATCCCAATTTCCCGTGAACAAAAACCGTTCTGAGGGGTAATATAAGGTAGAGATGAAAAACAAAATTGAGTGTGTGGACAACATCAAGGGGATGGGGAGACTACCCGCAGAATCAGTGAATCTGGTGGTCACGTCTCCTCCGTACAATGTCGGTGATGAGAAGCACAATCCCATTGAGTATAATACCTATGAAGATAGGGTGGCCATGGAAGCATATCTTACTATGCTAGAAAAGACGTTTCGAAGGATGAAAAGAGTTTTGACACCTGATGGTCGAGTAGTGATCAATATCGGAGCCAAGAAGAATGGTAGGATTCCATTGAATTATTTCATTACTGAGATGATGTTGTACATTGGATTCAACGTGTACTCACAGATCATTTGGGATAAGGGGCATACATCTAGAAACTCAGCGTTCGGGTCATACCTAAAGCCGAGCTGCCCATCGTTCGTAACCACGTTTGAATACATCCTTGTGTTCTACAAGGATGAGAGAAAGTTGAATCCTGAATATCACGAAACGACTGACACGGATCTAGTCAAGGAAGAGTTCGTTGCTTGGGCAAGAGCCATATGGAGCTTTCCCGGTAAGAAGAACAGGATCCATCCAGCGGCGTTCCCGATTGAACTGCCGACACGTTGTATCAAGATGTTGAGCTACATCGGTGACGTTGTTCTAGATCCATTTTGTGGAGTAGGGACAACGTGTGAAGCGGCGAAGAATCTCAAACGGACATACATCGGATTTGACATTGATTCACTCTATATCGACGAAGCCAAGAGGAGGCTAGGACAATGACAGTACAAGAATTGATTGACAGTTTGAAAGAGTCAGTGAAAGGTGGTTTGATCCGTGCTGAGGATCAGGTTGTCGTGTTTGGAGATCCTGATACTGATGGAGCAGTGAGAGTGGATTACGTTGGGATACCCACACGATGTGTATCCTCTGAGGTTACGCACCGTGGTCTCGGTTATGGCGTAGGATTTGAAAGGGTGGAGGCTAATGAAAAAGAGTAACCATCCGGGGATCAAGGCACTTGCGCAAGAAGCCGATGGCATCTATACTAATTGTGGGAAGGTTGTTTCACAAATTATTGGATATTCGGTCCAACCGTTAGGACCAAAAAATCTAGGATGAAAGAGGAGAAATCATGAAGAGGGTGTGGTTGATTGCTATGATGTTTCTAGGGATTTATGCCTTTGCGCAG
>SDBV01000493.1_pt1 | contig 56267 bp, 71 predicted proteins | sample 2277081 | NCBI WGS metagenome assembly SDBV01 (sample SAMN10402039, study PRJNA504765) | marine sediment metagenome | isolation source: marine sediment core GS10_PC15, 223 cmbsf | place: Arctic Ocean: Southern Knipovich Ridge | collected 2010
ATTTGGAATTAAAGAATATCTTGAAATTCCAGGAGTGGAATTCCAAAGAGAAATTGGAATCATGGGATTTGATGTTACTGTTGTTTTCAAAAACGCTGGAAGACGTGTTAAATTGAAAAAAATCAAGAAAGGTAAGATACCTAAGAGACAAATAATTCCAAAGGAAGAAATAATTAAATTTATGGAAGATACATTCCAAACAAAATTTATATAAAATGACTGTAAGTGATTTAAAAAAACAATTCAAGCAACTTGACCCTAAACCAGTAATAAAGGCTAAAGTTTTGAAACATAATATGCCAAAACCTAGGAAAAATGGAGTAGCATCTAAAAAATGCGAAAGATGTGGGAGATTTGGAGCTCACTTAAAATCATATGGATTAAATTTATGCCGTCACTGCTTCCGTGAGATAGCAGTGGAAATCGGTTTCAACAAATATTCATAGGAGGAAAATTAAAATGTCACATGATGTAGTTGCTGATGGATTGAACATGATAAGAAACGCTAAAAAAGCGAGAAAAGAAAACGTAAAGATAATGCGAATTTCAAACGCTCTTGTAGAAGTTCTTAAAATCATGAAGCAAGAAGGAGCTATAAAGAAATATAAGATTGATGCAAAAGAGAAATCTTTGAATGTAACAATTGGGAATTTAAATGAATGTAAGGCTATCAAGCCGAGATTCAGTTGTAACAAAATCCAAATTGAAAAATATAGAAGAAGATATCTTCCAGCAAGAAACTTAGGAACTATGATCATTTCTACTAATAAAGGAATGATGACTCATAAAGAAGCTCAAGAAGAACAAATTGGAGGAAGCTTAATTGCTTACTTTTATTAAAATGAAGAAACCATTTGAACAAATAATTGAAATCCCAGAGGGAGTAGAAGTCACTTTAGATGAATCTGTGTTAAAAGTAAAGGGTTCAGAAGGTGAAAACTCTCGTGAGTTTAAATTAGGTAAAATTAAATTTGAAATTAAAGATAACAAAATAATTCTTAGTGATAAACAAGCTACTAAAAGAGAGAAAAAGATGATTAATACGACAATGTCGCACATAAATAATATGATAAAAGGTGTTCAAGAAAAATTTGTTTACAAATTAAAGGTTGCATCTTCACATTTTCCAATGACTGTTAAGGTTGAAGGGAATAAAGCTGAAATTAAAAACTTCCTTGGAGAGAAAATTTCAAGATTTTGTTCTATTCCAGAAGGAGCAGAAGTTGAAGTAAAGAAAAATGATATTACTGTAAAATCTATTGATAAAGAAATCGCGGGTCAAGCAGCTGCAAACTTTGAGAAAGCTACAAGAATTAGTAACAGAGATAGAAGAGTATTCCAAGATGGTGTTTATATTACAAATAAAGCAGGGAAGGAGATGTAAATAAAATGACAGAAGAAACAAAACACAAAACAAAGAGCGTATCGACACAGTCATCCACTCTTGAGAAAAAAAGACCAAAATTTTTGAGACGGAAAAACAAAGCATATTCTAAACTTGGAAGGGGAAGAAAAAAGAAACAAATTTGGAGAAAACCTACTGGAAGAGATAATAAAATGCGTGAAAAACGTAGAGGATATCCAGCTGTTGTTTCAATTGGATACAGAGGAACAAAAATCTCCCGTGATAATCTAAAAAATAAACAGCCAGTTATGATACTGAATATTGCTGATTTAAAGAAAATAAGCAAAGACAATATTGCAATAATTGGGAAAGTTGGAAAGAAAAAGAAACTTGAAATTGCAGCAGAAGCAAAGAAAATGAAAATTGAAATTTACAACATGAATCCGGACAAGTACATAGAGAAGAATAAAAAGCCAGAAAAAAGCAAAAAAGATACTAAAAAGGATGACAAGAAGAAGTCCGCTAGTGAAAAAGGAAGCGAACTTAAGGAAGATAAAAAAACAGATTCAAAGAAAGAAGCTAAAGCAAAAGCCGCTGAAGAATCAGCGACTAAAGAAAAGAAGAAGTCCGCTAGTGAAAAAGGAAGCGAACTTAAGGAGGATAAAAAATGAACCTTAGAAATAAAAAAGAATTAGCAGCACGAACACTTAAAGTTGGAAAAGGAAGAATAGTATTTGTAGATGCTCATAAAGATGAAATTAAAGAAGCAATTACAAAAGAAGACATGAGGGGCTTACACGCAGAGGGTGCAATCAGAATAAAGGAAGTTGGAGGTAGAAAGGCAAAGGTTAAAAAGAAAGGAAGAAGAACTACTGGGAAGATTAAAAAGAAAGTCAATGTAAGAAAACAAGAATATGTAATTATGACGAGAAAATTAAGAGCTTATACTGCTGAAATGAAAAAACAAGGAAAAGTAAGTCCTGAAGAAGTTAAAGAAATCAGAAAAAGAATAAGAAACAGAATATTCAGAAGTAAAGCGCATTTAAGAGATTACATTGAAAACAAAGACAAGTATTCAAAATCAATGGCTTCAGGGACATCAACTCACAAAACTAAAAAGAAAAAAGTAAAGAAGAAAAAGAAAAAATGAAAGTACAAAAACGAAGAAGAAGAGAAAATAAAACAGACTACGGAAGAAGGTTAAAATTACTGAAAAGTGAAAAACCAAGATTAGTTTTCAGAAGAACAAACAAATATGTTACTGCTCAATATATAACAAGTGACGAGGCTCGAGACAAAGCAATAGTTGGAATTAGCTCAAGTGAACTTTTAAAATATGGGTGGGATAAGAAAGCTATATCTGGTTTAAAAAACATTACTGCGTCTTATTTAACGGGATATTTAATTGGTAAAACAATCCAAAAGAAGAAATTAGAACAACCAATAATTGATTTTGGAATGTTACAATCATTACACAAAACACGTGTTTATGCTTTCCTTAAAGGAGTTATTGATTCTGGTGTTACAATTTCATGTAAAGAAGAAGCATTTCCAGAAGAATCAAGAATTAAAGGAGAACACTTAAAGAACAAAGTAGATTTTGAAAAAATTAAATCAAGTATTGATAAAATATAATTAAAATGGCAGAAAACGAAAAAACAAAACAAAAACTTCAAGAAGTTCCAGTATCAGAAGGTGAAGACGAATATGCTGAAAAACCAGAAGATGTTTTAGATAAATCTGAATTAAAAGAACTTAAAGAAATGGAAGAAGAAAATGGAAAAGAAAAGAAAGAAGAAAAATCAGAAGAAGAAATTAGGCAAGAAGAACGTAAAAAACAAGAAAGAACTAGAAGAGGAGAATTAACTCGTGAAGAAATTATTGAAGCTTGGACAACTAAAACAAAACTAGGAGAGGAAGTTAAGAGAGGAAAGATAAAAGACCTTGATGATATCTTAAGGGATAATAAAAAAATCTTAGAACCTCAAATTGTTGATTCTTTAATCCCTATTAAAACTGATTTAATTTCAATTGGACAATCAAAAGGTAAATTTGGTGGCGGTAAAAGAAGGGCTTGGAGACAAACTCAAAGAAAAACAAAAGAAGGAAATGTTCCTACTTTTTCTACAATGGCTGTTATTGGTGATGGAAATGGACATGTTGGTATTGGTGTTGGAAAATCAATGGAAACTTTACCTGCTCGAGATAAAGCAATTAGAAAAGCAAAACTTAATGTTATAAAAATCAATAGGGCTTGCGCAGCATTTGACTGTGATTGTTCTGAAAAACACACTGTTCCATTCAAAGTAGCTGGAAAAGCAGGAAGTGTTAGAGTTGAATTAATACCTGCGCCCCAAGGAACTGGTTTGGTTGTTGCTAATGAACTTAAGAAAATTCTTAAGATGGCTGGTATTAAAGATGTTTATTCAAAAACCTACGGTAAAATCCGAACAACTTTTAACTTAGCAAAAGCTTGTATGGATGCTTTGGAGAAAACAAATCCAGGATATGAGGAGGCAAAGAAATGAAAATAGGATATTGTGATACAGACCCTGCAGGAGGAATGATCCCTATGACAATAAAACTTGATGAAGAAAATATTCCATTTGAAAAAATAAATCCAGATAATTTAGAATCAATGAAAGAAATGGGCTTGGCAATAGTGAATTATTTATCATTACCTCACGTAAGCGGATATATGTTACAAACCCATTATGAAAAAATGAAGAAAGTAGTTGAATTAAGTCCTGATACAAAATTTTTAATAATGGTTCCAGGAGATAATTGGGCTGAAACAATGCATAAAAAGATTGGAACACCGGAAAATGTAGACTATGTGGCAAATGAGGATGTTTCTAAACTAACAGAAATCCTGGAGGAATCAGTATGAGTAAAATAGCTGTCATACGAATCAAAGGAATGATTGGATTAAAAAAAGGCATAGCTGAAACTTTGTACAGATTGAGACTTAGAAAAAAATATGTTTGTGTTGTTTTAGAAAACCCAACTGAAACGCAAATGGGAATGGTTAAAGCAGTAAGAAACCAAGTTGCATACGGTGAAATTACAGATGAAACTTACAAACAACTAAAAGAAAAACGTGGATTAAAGGATCCAAATAATAAAGGACAAATAAAACCATACTTCAGATTGCACCCGCCTAGAGGGGGAATTGATTCAAAGAAACATTTTGGTGTTAAGAAAGGTGTTTTAGGAGATAATAAAGAAAAAATAAATGATTTAATTTTGAGGATGTTGTAAAATGTTAAAGAAAACACACAAACGTAAAAAATCATCAAGAATGCATGGAATGAACATGGGAACTCATGGTACTGGTGCTAGAAAGAACAAACGTGATACAGGAAATAAAGGTGGAAAAGGAATGTCTGGAAGTGGTAAACGTGCTGACCATAAAAAAACACTTGTAACAAAACTTTACGGACACGGATATTTTGGTAAACAAGGAATTACATCTCGAGGAACAAAGAGAGATAAGAGAGAAAGAATTAACTTAAGCACAATTATGAATAACTTGAATGATTTAGGAAAGAAAACATCTAAAGGATGGGAAATTTCATTACCTAAAGCAAAGATTCTTAATTCGAATGTTGAAATCAAAGAAAAATTAATCATAAATGCCTTTGAAGCTTCAAAAGGAGCTATTGAAAATGTTAAAAAAGCTGGTGGAGAAATAATTGTACCTGTTAAGAAAAAAATGGTTACTCCATTAGTTGAGCATAATAAGAAAGAGAAGTAATTCTAATTTAGAAGATATTTTCAGGTAAATCCTAAGCTTTAAAAACTAAAATAATTAAGTTATACAATGGCAGACTTACGAAAAATATTTGCAATAATACCAGAAGTAAAAAAACCTGATGAAAAAAAGCTTGCTTTCAATGTTAAGTTAAAGTGGACTTTAATCGTCTTAATTGCATTCTTTGTTTTAACAAACATTTCTTTATTTGGATTAAGTAATAATGCTCTTGAGAGATTTGAATATTTAGCAATTATAATGGGTACTGATTTTGGTTCTATTGTATCCTTAGGTATAGGTCCAATCGTAATGGCTTCTATTATATTACAGTTATTAACTGGTGCAGGAATTGTTAATATTAACACAAATACTGTTGAAGGAAAGAAATTTTTCCAGGGAGTTCAAAAATTATTAGTGTTTTTCTTCATTATATTTGAAGCATTAGTATATGTATTAATGAATGGTTTAGAAGCTCTTCCAGGACTGAGGTGGGTGATGATATTACAACTGATACTTGGAGGTCTGGCCATCTATTATATGAATGAGCTCTCTGAAAAATGGGGCTTTGGTTCTGGTGTTAGTTTATTCATAGCTGCAGGTGTTTCTTGGAGATTAATATCTTCAGCATTCCAGTTTATTAATGTTCAAGGAAGAAATTGTTTAATTGATTTCAGTAACACTCCTTGCTCTGGTAAAGTATTAGTTTTAATTCAATCTATTGTAAATAAATATCCTGTTGAGTTTACTTCTGCATTAGCAGCCATAATTGCAACAGTGTTAATCTTCTTAGCAGTTGTATGGGCTCAGTCACTTAAAGTTGAAATTCCATTAAGCTTTGGAAGAATAAGAGGATATGGAATGAAGTGGCCATTAAGTTTCTTTTACTCAAGTGTTATTCCAATTATTTTAGTTGCTGCATTAATAGCAAATGTTCAGCTGTTTGGGGGAATTTTAGAAAACTGGAGGGGAGCACCCACGTTCTTAGGACACTTTGTTAATGGGCAGGCTGTTTCAGGTTTAGGATTCTGGTTGGGTTCAACTAATATATTAGATTTATTCATACGTGGAGGATTTATGTGGAGATACATGTTCCAAGGTCTTACCCACATACTTGCATATATGGTTCTTGCAACACTATTCTCTGTATTTTGGGTAAAAACATCAGGAATGGACTCAAAAGCACAAGCAGAAAAAATAGCAAGTTCTGGATTACAAGTTGCCGGATTTAGGCAGGATAATAGGATACTCGAAAGTATTTTAGATAGATATATTATGCCATTAACTATAATGGGTGGGGCTGCCATTGGATTGCTGGCTGCTGCAACAGACTTACTTGGAGCATTGGTTTCAGGTACTGCAATACTATTAGTAATTATGATTATGTTCCAGTTCTACCAAAGCATTGCACAACAGCATATGACTGATATGAATCCTGCAATGAGGAAATTTATGGGTTCTGGATAAAACTAAAGGATTAAAAAAGAGGATTAATTAATATTAAAATGACACAAAAAGGTGAAGGAAGCTTCAAACCAATAATTATTGTAATGGTTATTTCTTTAATTATAGCTGGGTTTTGGGATAAAATGCCTGGTATTAGTAAAGCTGTTCATTTTATTTTTGATCCAACAGCCGGTGCATTACTCAATTGGCATTTAACAATTGGAATGTTAATCATTGTGTTTATTCTTACCTTAATTACAACTCTTGTTCAAAAATATGCAACAGACCAAGAAACACTAAAAGAAATTAAGAAAGAACAAAAAGAAATTCAAAAGCAAATGAAGGAGTTTAAAGACCACCCTGAAAAATTATCTCACTTACAAAAGAAACAATTTGCAATGTTTCCTAAACAAATGAAGTTAAGTATGAGAGGAATTGCTTACACAGGTATTCCATTCATTTTACTTTTCAGATGGTTTTATGATTTCTTTGCAAGTATTGGAGATCCTAAATTCTTTGGATTTATAGGTTGGATTTGGTTTTACTTAATTGCTGCAATGCTTTTTAGTTCTATAATGAGAAAGAAGATGGATGTTGTTTAAAATGAATTTGTAAAAAGACTTTCAAGCCTACCTTTGCTATCCCAAGAAGAATCATATAACTCATTTTTTCCACTAGAATCAACTTTATTAATGACTCCAAAAGAGAGTAAATTATTTACCAAAGGATATTTATCTCTTAATACTAATATTTTATAATTAACTGCCTCTGCAAATCCAAATCTTTCTCTAACCTCTCTGAAAGATGCATATTCGTTTTCCATAATATACCTCCTTAACTATTATATAAAAAGATTGTTGTGATAACCCAAAACCCTTAAAAACCTATTATTTCTGAATTAAACATGGAAAATAATCTAGAACAAGAATTAGCGAGAAAATTTCAAGTGTTTGAACAACAAATAAGAATGTTGCAAGAACAACTTCAAGCAGTAGAACAAACTACAATGGACCTTCGAACATTAGATTTGGGCTTAGATGATTTAAAGCAAAGTAAAGATAAAGAAATCTTAGCTCAAGTAGGTAGAGGTATTTTTGTTAAAGCTAAGGTTCTTTCAGACGATTTAATAGTTGATATTGGTGGTAAGAATTTTGTTAGCAAGAGTATTGATAATACTAAAGAAGTTTTACAAGGGCAAGTTAAGAAATTAAGTCGAATTCAAGAGGATTTAGAAGGTGAATTAGAAAAGATTAATCAAGAAATTACAGGAACATTCTTAGAACACCAACAAGCGCAAGGTGAAGCACATGATCACGAACAGGTGCACGGAAAAAAGTGTAAGCATGAAGATGGTGAAAAGTGTGAAGATGGTAAGTGTGATTGTGGGCATAAGCATTAATTCTGATATTTATAATAAATATAGTCTTCTTCGGGTCTTTCGTGAAAATTATATCTTCTGAATTTATCCCAAGATCTTTTATTTATTATAAAATTTTCAATACCCCCTTCATCATCTCTATCTATCTTAAAATCTCCAAGATCCTCTTCAATTTCTATCTCTCCATTTTCTGAAATTCCTGCAAGAGAATATATTACTTCAGAAAATTTAGGATAAATATGTATTTCCCCATCCTCTTCAAAATTCACTCTTAAATATTCGTATTGGGAATGTGAAATTCCCAAAGGAAGAGAGTCTAAAAAATCTAAACGTTCTTTTACTTCATCACTACAGAATAATTCATCATTTTGTCCCACTTTAATTCCAAGGGTTCTTTTAGTTCCTCTCCTGTATATGTCTCTATTTTCTCCCATCCTTTTTTGTTAATGTGGAATTATATAAGCATTTAGATATTCATTAACATATAATTACAAAAAACATTTAAACAATGATTGAATAACTATTTCTTAAAAGATGGGAAAAAATCTTAATAATAAAACTAAATATAGATTAGTTATTAGTCAAGAAAATGATGAAGGGTCTTGGGTAAATTATTTATATAAAACAAAAGATCCAAATGATTCTGAACTAGAAGAGAAATATCGTTTTTGGTTAGGCATATTAGATTCTGAAAATGGCAAGGGTCATAAAATAAATGGTTCTAAACTTGAAAATACTTCAAGGCTTGTGGATGTCCATAAACAAATAAGTTATGAAAGATATAAATCAGGAAAACGTAAGTGGAAAGATTATGACGATGAGGATTGTTTGAGTAAAGCTAAGAGATATATGAGATAGTTTTTTATATTAATACCTGAACCTTTTTTCGTAAGTTTTATGGTCCATCCATTCTAAAACAATTGCTAATATTAATTGGACATTACATTTTTTTATTGCCATTTAGATTTTTCCAGAATAAATGTGCTTTTTTTAGTCTCTTTTCTGCTGCCTCGGGATAAAATATCCACCCAATTTTTCCTTCTGCATCTACAGAAACTTTTCCAGAAACTATTAGATAATCAAGAGCCACACTATATGTTTGATACATCATTTTCTTAGGTAATTTCTCCCATAGTTGTTTTTTCTTATATTCTCCATCGTATTCTTTTATGAACTTCTCTATCATTAAGATAGTATCCAACCGAGGGTATCTTACAGGTGATTTCTTTGCCATTTTTAACTCCACCCTCTTTTCTACCCTTTCAGGACACCTCTTTTCATGGTTATATCAGTTGATATACCTTTATAAATTTTTCCATCAGATATATTTTTATAACATAATACACAAGGGATTAAATGGACCTCCTAACAATAATTTTAATAGTTGTATTTTTAATTGGATTAGCAATTGCTTACAAAATAGGAAGTAAGCATGGAAGTTTTAGAAGAGACAAGCACTGGGAAAAACAAATTCCAGAACACAGAAAAGATGCAATCTCAAAATCAAGAGCAGTGTTAAGTGGGCATTTTTCAGAACAACTTGCTCCTTACTTGCCTGATTTTCCTTTTAATCCTGTTGAATGTAAATTCTTAGGTAAACCAGTTGATTTTTTAGTATTCCAAGGAATGGACAACAAAGAAATTAATGAAGTTATTTTTGTTGAGGTGAAAAGTGGGAAATCTGGATTAAACAAAAGTGAAAGAAGTTTACGTGATGCAATTAAGAATAAAAAAGTTAGGTGGGTTGAGTATAGAATTCCGGAAGATGTTACTAAGGGAAAAGAAGATTAACGCAATAGCCAAGCTTTATAAACCATCAAAAACCTCAATTTATGTAACAAACGGTTAAGTAGATCTTGAGCAAGTAAAACGGTTCGGAAGGTTTGCGCTCAAGAATAAGATTTCTTGAAAAATTATTTTGTTATTGTCAAATATGTCATTATGACAAAAAGATAGAAAATGGAAAAATTCACAAAGTTAGGACTAAGTAAAGAAGTTACAGATGTTCTGAGGAAAGCTGGTTTTAAGGAACCAACAGAGATTCAGTTAAAAGCCATCCCCTTAGCATTAGCTGGGAAAGATATTATTGGTGGTTCTGCAACAGGGAGTGGAAAAACATTAGTTTTTGCATCTCCAATTATTGAAAATCTTAAACCTTCTAGAAAAGTTCAAGCATTGATATTAACACCTACAAGAGAATTAGCAGAGCAAGTTGCAGGTTCAATAAAGGATTTTAGTGCTAATAAAAAATTAAACATATTACCTGTATATGGAGGGATAAATATTGAACCTCAAATAAGAAGGCTTTATTCAACAGATGTTGTTGTTGGAACTCCTGGAAGAATTTTAGACCACTTAAACAGGGGCTCATTAAGATTAGATAATGTTAAGTTTCTTGTGTTAGATGAAGTAGACAGAATGTTTGATATGGGTTTTTCTAGAGATGTTGAAAAAATACTTACTCAATGCCCTAAAAAAAGGCAAACAATGATGTTCTCAGCAACAATTTCTCAAGATATTGATTATTTAGCTAAAAAATATACAAATAGGGCAGTTGAAGTGTCTGTAAAATCTCATGTTGATCCTAAAAAACTAAAGCAATTTTATTATGATGTTCCGCAGAATAAAAAATTCTCATTACTTGTAGGATTGTTAGACCAAGAAAAAGCAAATTTAGTAATGGTTTTCTGTTCAACAAGAAGAAACGTTGATTTTCTTTCTGATAATTTAAGAAAATTAAAAATAAATGCTAAAGCCATTCATGGAGGGATTGATCAAAAAAAGAGAATGAGGGTAATGGAAGAATTTCACCACCAAGGACTTGGAGTTTTGGTTTGTACTGATGTTGCAGCACGAGGACTTGATATTAAAGGAGTTACTCATGTTTACAATTATGATGTTCCGGATGAATCAAAAGATTACATCCATAGAATAGGTAGAACAGCAAGAGCGGGTGAAGAGGGAAAAGCAATTACAATTCTTTCAAGCAGGGATTATCAAAATTTTAGAAACCTAACAAATAGAGAAGACCTTCCAATAACCCAAGTTGAACTTCCACAATTTGAAAACATAAAAATTGATATGCGTTCACCTCGAGACAGAGAAAGAAGAAATACTCAAGACAATGGTAGAGATAGAGGAAGAAGAGCTCCTAATAGGGGGGGTTCAGACAACAGAGGTCCTAGAAGAGGTGGATCAAGCAGAAGTGATTCTTCAAGAGGATATCAAAAAGGAAGCTCTGACAGACGAAATTCTACAAGAGGAGGAAGCGATTCCGGAAGAAGAGTAATCAAAAGAAATTATGATAAAAAAGACAAACCTAGAAGAGATTCAAGTTCAAGCAGAGGTTCAAGTGGTGGAAGAGATTACAGTAGAGGTTCTTCTAGTAGAGATTCAAGAAGGGATTCAGATTCAAGAAGAGACTACTCAAGAGGTTCTAGTGGTGGAAGGGATTCAAGTGGTTCAAGTTCAGGTAGAAAAGATTATTCTAGAAGTCCAAGCCGTGGTTCTGGTAGAGATAGTAATGGTAGACGAAGCAATAATAGGCGGAGTAATTGGTAATATTTATTAAGTATATTTTACACATTATCTAATGAGAAAAGAGGTTCTGATAGGGGTTTTTGTTATATTATTAATAGGTATGGCTTCTGCAACACCTTACATCTTATTTGTTAATCCAACTCCAAGTAATGGTTATAGAACAACAGGCTCATCACTTACAATTAACTCAACAATTGAAAACATGACAAACATGCAAAAGTTTGTTTTCAACTGGGCTGGAACAAACTACAGCCTTTACGATGAAGATTTAATTTTAATGCTAAATTTGAATAATAATTCTAACTTAGGGGAAAATGATAGCCATGTTTATGATAGTTCTAGAGGAAGGCATAATGGGAGTGTCCTTGGAGGAGCAGAATACATATCAAATGGAAAATATGCTGGGGCTTATAATTTTACAAGAGGAAGTGGAATAAATATTTCTGCTCATACAGATTTTAATGTTGATGAGTTTACGATTAGTATGTGGGTGAAGTTGAGGAAAATTGAAGTTAAACAAATATCTGCTGGATGGGAACACACTTGCATTTTAACAGAATTGGGGAATGTTTATTGTTTGGGAAGAAATAGCGAAGGACAATTAGGAGATGGAACAACAACTCAAAGAAGCATTCCTTTGGAAGTTTCTGGAAATTATTCTTTTAATTCTATCTCTTCAGGAAACCATAATACATGCGGTCTATTATCCAATGGAAGTTTACTTTGTTGGGGAGATAATTCTTATGGCCAATTAGGATTAGGAGGAGATAATACCACAACAATGTATGTTCCAACATATGTGTCTGGAGGAAACGTGTTTTCTCAACTTGATGTTGGATGGTATCATATATGTGGATTACTACAAAATGGAAGTGCATTGTGTTGGGGGAAAAATTATTATGGGCAGTTGGGGGACGATACAACTACTCAAAAGAACATTCCTACTCCCGTTCTTGGAGATTTAACATTTAATAAAATATCTTGTGGAGATGAACACACTTGTGGAGTATTAACAAATGGGTCTATATTTTGTTGGGGACAAAATGATGAAGGTGCTTTAGGAATAGGTGTTGTTGGAAATAAACAAGTACCCACACAAATAAACACAAATCTTAATTTTTCTTTTGTTACTCTTGGTGAAGATGGAGGATGTGGATTACTACAAAATGGGAGTGCATTGTGTTGGGGAGAAAATGATTATGGAGAAGTGGGAGATGGGTCTCCAGTTGATGGAAGTGATGCTTGGAGCCCTGTATTTGTTTCTGGAGAATATGATTTCATAAATTTAAGTAGAAAAGCAAAACATCATGTGTGTGGAATAATAGAAAATGAATCTGCATTGTGTTGGGGAGACAATCTTTTTGGGCAATTAGGAGATGGAACTGTTGAAAATAGTAATGTTCCTAAGATAGTTGCAACTCACAACAATTTTGAAGAGATTATAGTAAGTTCTGGTTATCATAGCTGTGGAAGAACTTCCTTTGGTGAAACTTTTTGTTGGGGAAATAATGGTAATGGTCAGCTTGGAGATTCTGTTCCTTCAACTAGAAATACTCCTCAACTTTTGTATGGAAATTATTCTTTCGAGATGTTGAAAGTCGGAACTTCCACTTCTTGTGGAAAAACACAATTGGGAGAATCTTATTGTTGGGGAAGAAATGACTATTCCCAAATTGGAGACAATACCACAACTCAAAGAAGTGTCCCTGTTCTAGTTTATGGAAATTATAGTTTTTCAAGTATTTCTGTAGAATCTTTAAATGGGTGTGGATTACTACAAAATGGAAGTGCATTGTGTTGGGGAAGCAATAATTATGGAGAAATTGGAGACAATACCACAACTCAAAGAAGTGTCCCTGTTCCAGTTTATGGAAATTATAATTTTTCTCAAATTGATGTTGGGTATCTTCATACATGCGGTCTTCTTCAAAATGGGAGTGCATTGTGCTGGGGTTTTAATGGAGCAGGAGATTTAGGGAATGGTTCCACAGGAGGTCAATCAGAAATACCTGTTTCTGTTTCTGGAAACAACACTTTTTCATCAATTACTTTAGATAACAGATATGCTTGTGGGCTTTTGGCAAATGGTTCTGCTTTATGCTGGGGGAATAATAATAAAGGACAATTAGGAGATAATAGTACCACAACAAGAAATATCCCTACTCCAATCAACGTAAATTATAATTTTTCATTTTTATCTTCTGGGAGTATGCACACTTGTGGAGTATTAATAAATGGTTCTGCTTTATGCTGGGGAAAAAATGATTATGGACAAGTTGGAAATGGTTCAGTTGGGGGGCAAATTAGTTTTCCAGTATTTGTTTCTGGAAACAATATTTTTTCTTTAATTGAGCCTGGGAATGGACATACGTGCGGATTACTACAAAATGGGAGTGCATTGTGTTGGGGAAGAAATGATAAAGGCCAATTAGGAGATGGAACATATACAAATAACCTTTTTCCTAGAATTATTTATGATGAATACAATTTTTCATATATTGAGGCTGGAAACCATTTTACTTGTGGAAAATTACAAAATAATTTAACTTACTGTTGGGGAGATAATACTTATAATCAATTAGGGATAGGATCTGTTTCAGAGCTATTTATTAAACTCACTAAAGGGATTTTATTTGGAAAATCATACGCTTATTATGGGATTTACTCTACTTTTGGAGCAAATATAAAGGCCTATGGAGATAGTGTGATGATGTCTATAAATTTAAGTTCAGGATGGAATAATATAATAATGACTTATGATGGTGCAAAAGGAAACATATATATTGGTGGAGAATTTAATAATAATTTCTCTGTTGATGTAATAATTCAAGATTCTTTGGTTGATTTGAGCATAGGTGAAAATGTCTCAGGAGAAATAGACCAAATACTCATGTGGAACAGAACCTTAACAGCTTCGGAGATTCAAAAAGTATACGAATCTTCCCTACAGCAGAAGAATCACACAGCATGGGAATTCTATTCAACGCAAACATTGTCTAGTGTTGGAACTTATAGTTATACTTTGTTTGCAACAGATACTCTTGGAAGTTTTAGCGTCTTAAGAAACATAATAAAATATGTTGTGGAAACAGTTACTTCCGAAAGTGTTGGAGGGAGTATTTCATATACTGTTACTGAAACTAAACTGCAAGAAGGACAAACCCGTCAGCTTAGACAGGGTGCTAGGGTTAAGTTAGAGTTCTCTGGGCAAGGAACTAAAATTCTTGAAGTTGTTAGTGTTAATGAGGATAGTGTTGAGGTTGAGATAGAAGGTATTGAAGTTGAGATTATTAATGGGACTACTGAAAAGATTGATGTTAATGATGATGGGTTTTATGATTTAGAGGTTACTGTGGAAGATATAAGCTCTACTGGAAGTGCAAGGTTAATGTTTAAAGAAATTTATGAAGAAATTGTTAGTGATGTTGAAGAAGGTGTTGAGGAAGAAGTTAAGGAAGAGGAGGATGAAGGTCTAGGGGATATTGTTGAAGGTAGAGGAATAAGTTATTGGTATTATGTTTTAGCGGGTTTTGTTGTGTTAGTTTTTATTTTGTTTTTAATTTGGAGAAAGAAGAGATAATTCTAATTCAAGTTTTCAATTCTGAATTTATTTATAAATATTTAGATAATTATTTATAACACATTAAACAACAGACAAGATGTCTAAAAAATCACACAACCCACTCAAACTATGGGGCAGTTACACGGGGGGATTAATAGTAGGGTTTTTTGCTTACTTGATAGGAAAGATAACCTTTAAAATTAAATAATTCTTTATTAGATTTAACTAAAATTATCTAGCAATCTTTGTTCAGGAATTGTGGTATGTGCAATATACTCATCACCTGCCCCATAAAAAATATGATAAAAACCATCCCAGACAGCATGACCTGTTGGAAAAACAACTTTTCCACTAACAATACCATTACTTTCCCATGGTTCTGTAGCTTCTAAAATTGGTTTTTCAGTTCTTCCAAGTATTTTTTGAGGATCATTCTTGTCAACTAATACTGCTCCAAACTTATAGTTTCTCTCTGGTTTCATAGTTGCCCCATGATAAGGGATTACAACTCCTGCAGAAGTTTCGAATGGAGGATAACTTAAACCAATATGACTCGCTTCCCAATCATATTCTCTCTCCAATAAAATATGGTTTTCTAAATTTGATACTGTTTTCTTCCAAAATTCATGTTTAGCTAATTCATTAAAATCCTTTACATAAACAATTTGCATATCTGGTAACAGCCTAATAATAACTCCGTAATGGTCTTCTAAATTGCCATTTACTTCTTTTTTAATTTTATGTGGAAATAACGCACAATCTTTAGTTTCTAAATATTGGCTAGTAAGTTCTGGAAACTTTTCTTTTACAATTCTTTTTTCTTCCTCATTATGGAAATATTCATTCCAAACATCTTTATATTTTTCATCTGGTACTATTTCAATAGCTTCTTGTAAAGAAATATTTGGGAAATAAACACCAAATCTATCCCATTTCAACAAATTATGGGGCTCTGCTTCTTTGGTTCTCAGATACTCTGTTCTAGCGCCAACACCATTATGATGGACTAAAAATGCATGTAAGGGTGATTCTCCTTGTATGGATCCTACCCTCATATCTTCAACACCCTCTTGTCCATGTGGCAATTCAGGGGCTAATACTAATTCTTCAATTGGACGCCCCTTTTCATCTTTGACAATTCTTACTGAATCTCCTTCAAGTAAAGCAGCATTTCTAACAATACATGATTTATTTATTCCTCCATCACTATAATACAATCTAGAAAGTAAATATACCAAAGGACCATGTTGAACAACAGCAGGATTAAGCATTCCAAGTCTCTTGAAGGGCGAAGCTACGTTTAACCCCTCTGGAGGTTCATTACCATTATCTTCTGGTTTTAGGATAATCGTCTTCTTAAGCATAAAAACAATGATGAAAAGGGCTTTTTAAAGATGATTAATTATGTATTTATCAGTATGAAAACCAATATATATTATCATCATCAAGAAAAATCTAGACTTGTTATTTAAAGGAAATAAAGAATATTCCAAAAAAGAAATTACTTCATTGCACCAATTTAGAAAAATTTTAGGAAACCCTAAAATTCGTTCTTATGCTGATAATATTGCAAACATTTATAGAAGAAAAGCTGGAAAATCATTATGGAAAAGGCAAAAAGGAATTCCCTTAAATAATCTTGAAGTAAATTACCAAAAAATAAAGGAAATGTGGGAGAAATAAAAAAAGGGTGTAAGTGAAAGTGAGTTTTCCCAACCATTTACACGCATACACGCTGGATACTTTACATACATAAAGCTTTTACAAGTTTCAGTTCACTTACAAAAAAATAGAGTACACAAAACTATAAAAATGTTACTATTTGTTAACATTTTACTGGAAATAAGTAAATTTTAATGGTAAAATACTGTAAAATGAGGTAAAAAACTAGAAAGTAACATAATCTTCCGCATTTTAACAACTTTTTTATACTTCTAAATTAATTCTATATAATGGCCACTTACTCTCACTCAAGAATATCTACTTATGAAAATTGTCCATATCAATACAAATTAAGATATATTGATAGGGAAAAACCAGAAATTCCAACAACAATTGAAGCATTTATGGGGGATATGGTTCATCAAGCCCTAGAAGACCTGTATAAGAAAAAGAAATTCAAGAAAAGGGTTGCTAAAGCAAGTTTAATTAAGTTTTACAGAGATTTATGGGGAAAGAGTTATTCTAAGGATATTAAGATAGTAAAGGAAGAGCTAAATGCAGATAATTATAGGAAAATGGGTGAGAAGTTCTTAACTGATTATTATGATAAATATAAGCCATTTGAACAATTAACTATTTTGGGTCTAGAAACACAGGATAGAATGACTTTGCCTGATGGAAATCAATGGCATGTTAGAATTGATAAGTTTGCTTGTGATGATAAAGGAAATTATTATGTAATGGATTATAAGACTAATGCAAGAATGAAAGATCAAGAAGAAGCTGATTCTGATAGGCAGTTAGCAATGTACTCAATATGGGCTAAAGATAAATTCAAAGATTGTAAGAGTGTTAAACTTGTTTGGCACATGCTTGCTTTTAATAAAGAAGTTGTTTCTGAAAGAACAGATAAGGAATTAGAAAAATTACAGAAAGAAATTATAGGAAAAATAAAAGAAATTGAAAATGCAAAGGATTTTCCAACAAACGTAACTGCGTTGTGCAATTATTGTGGATTCAAAAACATTTGTCCAAGTTTTAAACACCAAGCAGAATTAGAAAAAATTGAAGACATTAAAAAATTCAAAGAAAACGAAGGTGTACAACTTGTTGACGAATTCTCAGACATCAAAGCAAAACTACACGACCTAAAAAAAGCCGAAGATGATTTTAAAGAGAAATTAATTGCTTATGCTAAGCAGTTTGGGGTAGATATTTTATATGGTTCTAATATGAAATGTTCAGTTAAAGAATTTGATAAGATTGTTATACCTGAAGAAAAAGAAGCAAAGGAGAAATTCATTGAATTAATGAAAAAGAAAGGAATTTATGAAGAATGTTCAATGGTTTGTTATCCAAGACTTAATAGTATGATCCTAAAAGAAGAAGTTGATAAGGCTATTAGAAAGGGTGTTGAAATTGAGAAAGGTTTCAGGATAAATTTGAGTAAGAGGAAAGATGTGGGGGAAGAATGAGTGAGTGGTGTGAGGGAAAAGAATTTATAGTTGAGGGCGTTTAGGAATTTATGGAAGATTCCTGCTCTGAATGTGGAAAAGAAATTGAGAAAAAAGTTTTCAATTATTCTAAAAAAAATTATGGAAAAGTTCTTTGTCGTGATTGTCAAAAAAATGTTAAACCTGAAACTAAAGAAAAACCGAAAAAAGTGAAAGAAAAAAGTAACGGTCTTTCAAAAAAAGATTCACATTATGCCGAAGGAATGATTAAAGGGAGAATTGCAGAAACCTTAATTGAAGAATTATTTTTATCATTAAAATATAATGTATTTCGTTATGGAATGGAAAATACAGTTCCAGGAATAATGGAATTACTTAAAGGAGTAAGAAGTGATGTAGCAGATAATATAAGAAGAATGCCTGATTTTGTGGTTCAACATCCACAAACAAAAGATGTTTATTTTATTGAAGTAAAATTTAGAGCCAGTGAACAATTTGATATAAAAGATAAATCTCTAAGAGACTATCCTTATGAAAATGCTTACTTTGTTATTGTTTCTAAAAAACATATTAAATGTATTACTTATGAAGAATTAAAAGCAGGGAAGGAAATAAGTCCCAGTTCTAAAAATTATTTGGGTAGCAGAAAAGAATTTGAATTGGACAAAGGAGTGATTATTGATTTCTGTAAATTTGCTACTAAATTTTTTGAGAATGTTTAGGGGATGTTGGGGGTTTGAGGAGTAGGAAAATTTAAGATAAAAACCATACATATCCCATATATAATGCATAATAATGAATAAAATAATACATTATTAATATATATACTATAAAACACAAATATTTATAAATAATAGTTATTTATATAAGATATGAAGCTCGGTAGAAACAAAAAAGAAAACCCTGAAACAAAAACAAGGGAAGAAAGATTCAAGGAAGTAGCGACTCGAAGAGTTCAAGATATCCTCTATAAAATGAGGCTTTTGAAGAATTGTTCAAATAAAGCAAACTATTCTTATACAGATGAGCAAGTTAGAAAAGTAATCTCTACAATTGATGCTGAATGGAAAACTGTAAAGGATTCCTTTAATCAAAATAAATCAAAAAAGAAAGGGTTTAGCTTATAAAAATGAGTAAGGGTTCTAATGAAGTTGGGTGGAAGTTTGCTCTTGATGAAACTGGAACCGATGAAGGATACAATGAGGGAGCTATCCAAACTTTCTTAGATGATCCCTTACTTTCAATTGCTAAAGAAAGTGCACAAAATTCTATAGATGCAAGAAACGATAAAACAACGCCAGTTATTTTGGAGTTCCAAAGCTTTTATCTAAAAAGGTGGGATTTCCCAGATCACGAAGAATTTAATAGAATTTTGAGGGAATTAATCTCCTTCTGGGGGGGAACAAAAGAAGATAACTCCGCGGAAGAGTTTTTTAAATTAGCAAAAAAAGTTTTAAACCATCATAAAATTCCATGTTTAAGAATAAGTGATTTTAACACTACTGGTTTAAGCGGTGCAAAAAGAGAAAACATCCCTTTTACGGGATGGAAAAAACTTGTTAAATCAACAGGAGTATCAGATAATCCTAGTATTGCAGGAGGGAGTTTTGGTTTGGGAAAACATTCTAGTTTTGCTTGTTCTCATTTACGTGCTGTTATTTATAATACCATGGATCTAGAAGGGTTTGAAGCTTATCAAGGGGTAGCTCATTTGGCTAGTTGCTATGATTATTCTACAGGTAAAACAACAGGTAGAAGAGGTTATTATGGAAATAAAGAAAATTACTCTAATATTAAAGAAAAATTAATTTTAGATAATAAATTTATTCGGAAAGAACCTGGTACAGATATATATGTATTGGGATTTGATAACTCAGATGAAGATTGGAAAGATAAAATAATTTGTTCAATAATGGAATCATTTTTGTTGGCCTTGCATGAAGGAAATTTAATCTTTAAACTTGATGGAATGCAATTAGATAAAAAATCTTTGAAAGAAGTCATTAAAAAATACCGTTCAGATGAGTATATAGATATTATAGATAAAAATCTATTTAATTATTATGATATTTTAGAGGGGAATATAGATTCTACTGAGAAGACTTTTTCTGTAATAGAAGAAAACGATGTTATTTTAAAAATTGCTTTAGGGGCAGGTTTACACAATAAAATATCTATGAATAGAAGCAATGGTATGAAAATATATGATAGAAAAAGATCACGGGGAGTAGAAGACTGTGCAGGAATATTAACATTAAAAGGAGATAAAGTAAATGCATATTTCAGGGGATTAGAAAATCCACAACACGATGATTGGTTTCCTGAAAGGGCAAAAAATCAAACAAATCCAAAAGAAGCAAGAAAAAAAATAAAAATCATAAAAGAGAATATTGAAGAACTTATAAAAGAAATGTCAAGTAAGGAAACCCCAGAAAGTTTAGATGCTGAAGGAATGGGAAAATATCTTCCAGATGAATTTGATGAAGATGAAATAAAAAGAAAAAAAATAGAAGACGTCCCTTGGGAAATTAATACTGGGACAAGAGTAGAAAAAAAGAAAAACAAAGGAAAAATTATACTTAAAAGAGAAGTAGGCGAACCAGGGGGAGGTAAGAATGATGGTTCTGGAGGAAATCTTAGTAACAAAGGTCCTGGGAACAAACCGGGAAATGTAAAAAAGATAATTAATACAAATTCTATCAGAGCATTTTCTAACAAAGATAAAACCTACAAATTAATATTCTCTATTCCCGAAGAAACAGTTTCATTAAATGCTGATATCTTAATCCAAGGTGAATCTTCTACAGAGGATCTATTAATTAAAGAAGCACAGTTAATAACAAGAAGTTCCAAAAAAAATCTAAAATGTATGGGAAATAAAATAGTAATTGGAAAAGTCCCAAAAGACAAAATAATAAATATTCAATTTAAATTGAAAGATTCTGAAAAATGGGCCTTGGAGGTAAATTTATATGAAGATTAAAGAAAGTACACTTTTTCCTCATCCCGTATTAAGAAAAGATAATGAAGATTACAAATCCTCTAAATTTGAAACAAAATTAAGCGATAAAAACCTTATAAGTGACTATCTTATAAAATTAGATTTAAGTTTAGATAATAAAGAAATGTTAGAACTTATAAAAAAAGAACAAGCAAAAATTATTTGTCATATGGAATGTTCAAAAACAAAATTTAGGAATATTAAAGAACTAACTCTTGGAGAAAATGAATTTATGATTCAAGCTGGAGAAATTGAAGGAGCTGTTATTATATTACCTTTAATTGTTGCAAATAAAGAAATAAATAATTATTATTCTAAAGATTTCAATAAAGATTATGAAAATAATTCCTTTAAAGTTAAAAAAGGAGATATTTTAGCTATTGGAAAACATTTTCAAGTCACAATTAAAAATAAAAGAGATAAATTATCTAGTATCCCTTCAATATTTTCAATAGTCCCACATAATCCAAATCAAAAAGAAACAATTGTAATTTTATCAGAAGATAAAATTAAAATATATATTCCTGAAAACTCATTTAAGATATATAACAAATATAGAAAAAATGAATGGTATAACAATATCATGTGTTCTATAATAATTCTGCCTTCATTAATATATACCTTAGATGCCCTAAAAGAGGGAGATTTAATAGAATATGGAGATAAAAGATGGTTTAGAAGAATCACTAATAAATTAAAAGAAATTGGAATTAATATTGAAAGAGGAGAATTAATAGAAAAAGATATATTAAAACTTGCACAAAGTATTTTAGAAAATTTAAACTCAAAATCAATAGATTCATTAATTAAACTAGAAAAAACGGAGGAAAATGAAAAATGAATATTTATATTTTAAAGGAAGAATATGTTGAAGAAATGAAGATTAACCTTAAAGAGAATATAACAAAATACAAAGAACCAAAAAGCAATTGGGTTAGTGAAGAATCCTTTGCGAAATATGATAAAAATTTCCCTGATTTTAAATTAGATACTTCAAAAGAAAAACCAGATCAAACCGACTTCGAAAATATAAAAATATTATATTCAAACTTAAAAGAACTTAAAGATAGTCAAGCAGCAGATGAAAGAGTCTGGGCAGGCCTTTGTCATAAAGAATTTTGGAAGTATATACAATATAGATGGCCTTTACCAAATAATAAAGATAATCAAAGTTTTGTAGAACAACATTATTTTTTTGGACATGCAGCAAGATCAATATTTACAAATTCTTTAGCAAGACTATGGTGGTTTGGAAGGCTAACTTATGATGAAGATTCAAAAGATCCTTTTGAATTAACAAAATACTTATGTAAAGATATTAATGGTAGAGGGTATCCTCTTTTTGCAGTTACTATATCAAACAACAAAAACATAACAAAAATATTTTTAAGGACTCTTATGGAATTTGAAAAGAAAAGAAAATTATCTCGTAAAGAATTTAACAGGGTTAAAGAAATTATGGTTTTGTGGGGTGGAAAAATGATCTTAGATTCATTAAGCAATAAAGAATTATCTGAAAAGATAAATGATTACCTAAATAAATTAACTAATGAAGGTAAGAAAAAAGATAAAACATTTAAACAAGAAAAAGATAAAACATTTACTGGGTTATTTAAAAAAGTGAAATAATGTCAAATAAGGGGATCCCAAAGTAATTTTAAAAATTGGAGACAATCAAATGTCTAGCCTTTCTACGGTTTCTCCCTCTCATATTGCATATATATGTTTTTTCAAAAGAAGCAATCTTTACATGGGGCATTTCCCCATATAATTCTTTTATAAACTCATTTTCTCTGATAATCATAATAAATTTTACCTTTAATTTAGATAAATATCTTGCAAGTCTTCTCTGATCCTCCTCTCTAAATGATGAATTATCATATTCACTAAATTCACAAAAATAGGGGGGATCAAAAAAAACAAAGTCATTGGCATCTGGAGAAATCTTGTTAAGAAATTCTTCAAAATCCAAATTGTACATTTTAACTCCTTTAAAAACATCATTTAAATCGTTTCCAAATAATTTATCTATTTTATTTTTCCAATTTTTATTATTATACATGATCCCCCCATAGGGGATATTAAAATCTCCATTTTTGTTAAACCTAAACATAGAACCGTAACAAAACTCCCTAATAAAATAATAATTCGCTATTTCTTTTTCTTTAGAGAGTCTAACTGAGCCTTTTTTTGCAAGATTTAATAAATCTCTAAAATGGTTATAGAAACCTCCCCTAAAAGAGGTCTCAAGGTGATTTATTATTTGGTCATCAGAAAAATTATTAAATTCATCTATTCTTTTTATTCTTTCTATCTTATTTAGTATACTTTCTTTTAACCGTTTTAATAGATCTTGTTTATTAATGCAAAATGAATTCTTAAAAAGATCCTTTCCTAAAATAATCTTTTTTTTAAATAATTTTTCTAGAGTGTTTGAAATGTCTTCTTTTTCAAATTCATTATTGGCATATTTTTTATAAAGGAACAAAAGATCTTCCATGATAAGATCAAAATATATTTTTAATTTATCCCAAAAAACAGCATATTTATATAATTCTACTTTGAATAATTCTCTTGATTTGGTTGTTTTTAAAATTTTATAGAAATTCATTAAGTCCTTGCTTATATCGTTAATCTCTGCTTTCTTTGGTTCTAATTTAAAAAAAAGTGCTCCTCCTCCAAAAAAAGGTTCTATATACCTATCAAATTCAGGAATCATATTCTTTATATGTTTTATCTCGTGTGATTTTCCTCCTGCCCACTTAATTAAAGGTTTCATTTTAAAACAAGCCATCCTTTCTTTCTCACACAATCATCTAATAATTCCTGTAATAAATCTTTAATTTTCTTAATATCATAATTCTTAGATTTAGTATCTTCTTCCATAGATATAGAAAAAGATTTAGATTTGTTAGTTTTTAACTCTACTACTCTAATTTCAACACATCTTTTAAGTTTTTTATTTCCAATAAATACTTTAGCCATCATGTTATTTATAATGTTATTTATACTATTATTATAAATGTTATTTCTTTATAAACTCTCCTATATATGAACTATATATTAAAAATCCCAATTAAGGGATAAATTCTCTAGTTTTCTTGATCTTAGGATCTCTAATTCAAAATAACTTTTCTATAAACCCCCTTATTTCATCCTCAAACAACTGCGTAATAAGAAATATAATAAACGCTACAAAAAACCCAATTACAAAACATCCAGAGCATTGATTTATCATGTATTTAGTAGACGTCTACAATATATAAATCTTTCGACGTCTAAAAACTTAAATAATATTAAACATTACTAATAGTATGAAATTACAAAAACACAATAGCCGTGAAGGCAAGGATGGTGAGGATTACTACAAATGGGAGGTTATTCTTCCTAAAGATGCTGTCAAAGAGGCTGGTTTCCAAGAAGGCGATGAACTCAAGGCAGAGGCGAAGAAGGGGGAGATTGTGTTGAGGAAGGGGAGATGAAAGATTATTATTACAACAATTTTTATTCCAATAAAAAGAAGAATATATTTGATAAAAGTAGAAAATATGAAGAAATGCTATCTAATTTTTTGAAAAAAGAATCATTTCACATCTCAGAATCAAATTTAAAAGGAGGGGCTAAATTTAGACCAGATTTTATAGTAAATAAAAATGGTGAAGAGATATTAATAGAACTAAAAGTTACAGATATTACAACCGAAAAAACTTTTTATCAAATTTTATATTATATGTCCTTATATGGTGTGGATTCAGCATATTTAGCTCTTCCTAAAGAGGCAATACTTAATAAAAACATTATGCATAAATTATTAAATGGAGGCATAGGGATTATTAGGCTCTCTGAAGGGGAAGTAAGTTTCCAAGAACCAAAACAAGATAAAGCATTATCAAAAGAAGACAAAAAAAATATTAATTTTTATAGAGATCTTGAAAAGAATAAAATAGAGATAGAGAACACAGAAAAATTGAAAAAACTCCCATTGGAATTTGGTTTATATGTTTTAATAGGGGGGATATTGGTTTACTCTCTATCGGGAATTCTAGACCATTTTCTTGAACAGCCCTTGTCTTTTTTCATAGGAATTATCATAGGAATCATAGGAGCCATTTCAATTATTCTTTACTATAAAAAATCTAGAATAAAAATCTTTAAAATTAAAAAATGAGTGAAAAAGCACTTTATAAAAAAGTAGACAGATCTATGATGGATTGGGGTTTAACCTTGCCTAAAGGATACATTGAAGATTTTGAATTTGGTAAAAGAGTTCCATTGGGAACTTCTAGGGAAATTGAAATCATTTGGGACAGCAAGAAATATACTGGAAAATTATGCCATGTTAATCGTAAAGAATATTCTTCTGTTCATCAAATAAGGTGGGATGGTAGTAGGGAACTACTTAAAAAATTGAGAAAAACTTTTATTCAAAGTTATGTTGTATTAAAAAGTCAAAAAGAGTTTTTTGATATTTCTAAAAAAGAAAATCAAAAACATTTCAGAACAAATCTTAAAGGAGGGCAACAAGAAGTATTAATCTTAAAACCATTAAGTCCAAACAAAATCAAACTTGAGGTTTTTATAAGAATAGAAAATGAATGGAACCAACTATTTGAAAGATTGGCTGAAGAAAATGTCTTTGGTTGGGCCTTTGATAAAAACAAAAAATACCTAATTCAAAGAAGCACTAATTGGATAAAAGTTAAGAATTTTAAAGAACACAAAAATGCTTCAAATGTTATTTATTATCTTGCTAACACCAATAAAAAATTACTTTATGTTGGGAAAGCAGAAATTCTTGGAAAAAGACTAAAACCTGGAAAACAACACCAAAATATGACTGGAGACTGGGATATATTCAGATATGATATTGTAAGGCAAGAATATTCAAACATTCTTGAAAGAATAGAGGACCACACTATAAGAGCCTTGGCTTCTATTTTAAAAAATAGTAAAGGATATCCTTCAATTGAATTAAGTACATATAAATTAGTTAATTTGAATTGGAAGAGATTATAATACAAAGGAAAGAAGATTGTGTTGAAAAAGGAAGGACTAAGTGAATCACAATAAAGGTTAAATATTTCTAATAATGTTTAATTAAATGGAAATTCAACAGCTAATCAAAGAATTAACTTTTGGTGTTGCTCCAATAGGTGCGGGGGTTTATCTCTTTGAAAAAAATATTTTAATCTCATCATTACTTTTATTATTTGGTTGTGTTCTTCTAGGAGTATTGGTTGATAATTACCTAAAAAGGGAAAAAGTTATGAGAAGTATGTGCGGATATGGATATTTGAAAAGATGAAGCAAGGAACAAAATTAAACTGGAAATTTGCATTATTGACATTTTTAATTGCAATTTTATTAGGGACATTATTATCGTTAAATCACTATGGTTGTTTAATTTACAATCACTTTTGCTCGATTCAAGCATGGAATCTTCCCAAATGTTGTTGGGATCAAGTAGACCACATATTAGGAGTTCTTACCTATTTTTGGATATTTTTTACTCCATTCTATGCGCTAATAATCCACTTAAAAAATAAAAAGTGGATTAAAGATAAATGTTTTCTAGGGATATTTTGGTTTATTATTATATTGGTTTCTTTTTTCCCAATTACTGTTGAATTGACTTATGAATTAATTATAAAAGAATGTTTTAATTGTATAACCCTTCTTTATGATTTTATTGGTTTGGCAATTGCATGGTTTTCTGTATCTTTATTAAAAAGTAGATTTTGGAAAAATGCTTGATTCTGCTGGTTTCCCAGAGGCGAAGAAGGGGGAGATTGTGTTGAGGAAGAAATGAGTTTTAAAAATAAATTAAATAAATTTTTATGGATTAATTGCGGATCTTGGGAAAAAACAGATCATCTGCCAAAGTGGATTAAATTTCCTTTAACAGACAATTCAAATTTTGTTTTTTATGCAAAGGGCAAAACATTTAGGTATAAGATAGAAGTTAAATTTTATAAAACACAAGCACAGAAAACAAAAATTTGGAGAAAGAAAAGGGGCTAATAAAGGAAAAATAATAAAAACACTCAAACCTACACCATAACATGAAAAAATGGTTGATGTGGTCGTTAATTGTTCTTGCGCTAGTTATTCTGCTTGTTGCTGTTTACTTTATTATTACGCGTAATACTACTGTTGGAAATGAAATAACAAACTTCGAAGAATGCATTGCTGCTGGAAATCCTGCAATGGAAAGTTATCCTAGACAGTGCCGCGATTCTGTTGGAGATAGAACTTTTATTGAAGTAATAGATAATCCTAATAATGAAAATAATAATTTTGAAATATGTGATTGTTCCTCTGATATATATAATTGTGATGATTTTTCTAGTAAGAATGAAGCTCAAGAGTGTTTTGAGTTTTGTATGACCGAAGTTGGAAGAGATATTCATGGCCTAGATAATGATGGTGATGAAAGTGTTTGTGAGAGTTTGTAATGAGAGGGGGAGATTGTGTTGAGGAAAAAATGAATTTATTTAACAAACAACAAATTATGTAGTTCTGGAAATTTATACTTTTCTTTAGGATAATTTGATCTAAACTGTTCTTTTAGAAAATCATATCCATTAGGATCAAAATCAGCTCCATCTGCTGTAACAAAAAGAAATGGTTTTCTACTTTCTTGGATTTGCATTGCACTAGCTAGAACTTTACAATCCGCATGATTATTAATATAATCATTTATCCTTTTTACCAATTCATTATCTATTTGGTCTAAAGGAATAACTTTCTCATCAACCATAAATTTGAGGAATTGTTCTATTTTTATTTCAAAAATACTTTTCTCCTTTGAAAAATACTTTGAAAGTTCTTCTATATCTTTATCTTTAAATTTTACATATAATTTTTTTGCAAAAGGAACTTCTCTAGAAAGTAAATTATCTTCAAAACTAAAAGATTCATTTTTCAGTTTTTCTATTACTACTTTGTATATTTTAGACTTACTCCTAATAATATTCTGAAGTTCTTTTAATACAGCCATGCATAAAATAAACTTTTCTTTTTTATTAAGAACATATTCGTAACATTTTTTAACAATTCCTTTAGATAGCTTCTCGTCAAAGTTTACATAATTTATGATTATGTTTGTATCTAGAAAACTATCTTTCGTCATTCTAATCTTCTCCTATAAAATCCTGCATAATTTCTTTTATACCTAAAATATCTTCTGACTCTTCAAATTTAATATTTTCTTTAAGGCTATTCCAATAAATAGAATGTAAATCTTGGAAAGATTCTTCGAAGCAAATATCTCTAGCATCTAATAAAGAGCCTATACTAAAATCTAAAATAATTTTGGCATTGTCAAATCTATTCAATTTCCTTAAACTATCATAAGCCTTATACGTAGCAACATACTTCCATAGTGCCCCAAAAGAAAAAGATATTTCTCTTTTTGCTTCCTCTAACTTATTCAAAGAAAATAATTTATTTACTATAGAAACAAACTTGTCTGTAAATTCAAAAACATGTGGGAATTCTGAAACTATAGGACAAAGCACATAAAACTTATTTAATTCATCCAAAAGTTTTTCATTATCCCAATTCTTTAATATTATGTCAAAAATTCTATCTGCAATTATATGTAATTCTTGATTATATTTTAAGTGTTGATTTACTTTTGCCTCTTTAGCACTATTATTAGGATTTTTTTCTATGTAAAAGATAATTGATTTCATTATTTCTTCCTTCTCTCTAAAAATAAACTCTTCTAAATATTCTTGCGTTGGATCTGCAACCATTAAAGGAATTATTCCATATAAATATTGGATAGTTGGAAGGCCAGATAATTCTTTAGAATTTTTTATTGCGTCAACAGCCGCCTTAGCAAAATGAGTTCTTGAGAGATTTATCTTTTGTTTAGAATATTCTCTTTTTATTAAGAAAAATAATGTCCTAAACTTTTTTCTTTCTTCATCAGTAATTGGTATCTCAAAATAAGTATCTCCTGTTATTAATTGGTATATCTTTTTCTTATCCATTGAAACAACTTCCTTAACCTTTTTTTCTTCTTCTAGCTTTTTAAGAAACTTTTCTACTGTTTGCCAATTAGAATTGAGTTTTAACTTTAAATCTGTAATAGTTTTTGGACCTTCCCCTAAATTTTGTAAAATTTCTCTTTCTATCTCTAGGGCAGTTTTTTTATTTTTCATATTAGAAACATTGCCCTCTTTTCATAATAAATGTTGTGGAAATGGATTTATAAATGTTTTTATACTTCATATAGTGATAACTCAAAAGTTATATCTTATGAACTCTAATAGAAAGGCTTAAATACTCAAAAGAATTGGTAAAACCAATTAAATTTGGGTAAACTAAAAATGGAAAGAAAAGTAAAACGAGTAATTGACGGAGACACCTTTGAAACACACAGAAAGGTTGAAGGATCAAACAGGATAAGGATAGCTAATAAGAACTCTCCAGAACTCCATCAATTTGGAGGAAGGCAAGCTAAAGAGAAGCTTAGAAAAGAGATTCAAGGGAAAAGAGTAACTCTTCAACCAGTTGGAAAATCTTACGGAAGAACCGTTGCAAAAGTAAGAAAAAACAGGAAACTACTAAAATAAAATGGTACAAGATAGAAAATATGAAGGGATTGAAGACGATAGAAAAAAATGGAAAATTGGCTTCGATATAAATTTGGATCCTCTTGGAGAGAATTCACATGTAGACATTCGTTTTATTAGGAATAATCAAAGAGGTCCTTTAACTGAAAAAGATTTAGAAAAGTTAAAACAAGATTTAAAAGATCTTGGAAAGTTGAGAATAATTAAACAAGGAAAAGAATTTCTAGGGGAATAAAAATGGCTACTTGTTTTTCTACTGTTGGAATTGGTTTCCTAGTCCTAATAGTTGGTGGTGGTGGAGGATTAAAAATAGCAGGAATAAAAGGATTAACTATTGCCGGAGGAGCTGGAGCAGTAATTATTGTTTTAGGTCTTCTTGGAATTGGTTGTTAAAAATAAAATGAAATACGTAAACACTGATTTTTTTCTTCTAACATTCGGAGCATTTTTCTCAATACCTAGCTATGGAGAAATTTTCTTGGGATATATTGGCCCAGTTATTTTAGAGAATGCTTCAACCCAAACAATACCCTTGCTAACGTTCATAATATGGTGTTTAGTCTCTCTAGGAGGTGTTTTTGGATTAATTAAAATATTGATAAAATATTACAAAATGAGGGGAATAATAGAAGACAACCATATTAGAAACATCGTAATTGGGATGGTCTTAGGAACAATAATTGGACTTGAATTAGATAAAATGATCTTTGGTTAGTCTCCTACAATCTTCACTAATCCAACCAACTCTCAACCAAAACAGCCCTAGTCCTCAAAATCTTTTTCAAAGATTTACCGATGTGAAGCTCTCTCGCATGCATATCCATAACAAACTGACTCATTCCAGAAGCAAAGTAAGTTGGGTAAATACAAAGCCTATAGTATGTCCTATCAATCTCTATACCTTCAAGAAGTGTAGGAAGTTCTCCTAAAATATATCTTGCTAATTCATCAACTTTTCTTTTATCAGTTACTATTCTTCCTTTCTTTCTCATATACTTACTAACAAAATATAAAACAGCTGACTTAAACTCAGAATCTTTCATAAATTCATCACTTAAGAAATTCCTTACTTTTTGATAATGTTCATTTACCCTTACTTCTTTCCACCTATAAATGTGTACTTTTTCCCTATCTTTAGGACTTAATTTCCTTATAGCTCCCCTAAATAACTTTTCAAATTTATCTCCTACTTTCTGAGCTCTTTTTTTTGACTTTTCAAGACCATATTTATCAAGAATCTTATAATTAACAATATTTAACTCATCAGCAATTATCACAGCAACTTTTTCTTTAGTATTTCTAACAGCCCATTTAAGATAATTAAGAGCCATTCTTGGTGTTATTTTCTTATTACTTATGCTAATTCCAATAAAGATGTTAAATTTCTTCTTGTAAACATCTTCTGCATTTGCCCCAAAAAAACGCATTTTTCTTTCAGATTCATATACACTTCTTGGTATTGTAATTAGGGGTTCTTTTTTCATGTATTTTCATGAGTGTTTAGATATATAAAATTATTCCAACTTCTTAAACATAAACGTCCAATCTTTTCCTTTTTCATACTTTTGTTTATTATACCAATCCTTAAGATCTTGATTTTTAGGATCAACAAAGATAGATGATTCTTTTATCCCTCTTTCTTTAATTATTTCCTCTGCTTTTTCCATCAATAAAACCCCAATCCCTTGTTTCCTATTGCTTTTCTTTACACACAATCTCCAAATAAATCCATTCCAACCATCTTCAACGATAAGCACACAACCAACAACTTTTTTGTTATCTTCTGCTATTAGAATAGATTGGGGATCTCTTTTTATCTTTCTCTTTAGATTTTCTCGAGATTCCCATGTATTGTCGAATAAATCTCCTTCTTTAAGAATTAGTTTTACATCTTCATAATCAGAATCTTTGTAATATCTAATTGAGACCATAAATAAACATTAATTTTAATTTTCTTAAATCTTTCCTAACTCAAACTCTCCACAGAAACCAGAGAAAAGGGGAAACTATTCAAGAACCTTAATCAAATCATTAAATAATATATCAAACTCTTCATATCCTGAAGAGCTATTAAAGTGTCCTGCACCCTTAACAATTATAGGTTTTGTATTGAGTTTTTCTGCTAATTCATAGGATTTTTCTATTGGAACGTAAGGGTCATTGTCTGAATGATAAACAAAGAATTTCTTGCAATTATTTTTTATTTTTTTCCAATTAAACTCTTTTGTCGTAAAAGTGTTATTTATCTCATCAAATTCAGAATTATTCAGTAACCCTATAAATCCTGAAACAAAAAAGCATGCTTTTATTGATTTTGAAATACTTAATTTTTCTAGTAATGATAAAATGAATGCTGGGCCTATGCTATGTCCTACAAAGATACTTTCTTCATTAACTTCCTTTAGATAAGAATCTTCAAAAACTTTCATCCAATTTTCCAAATTTTGATTTTCTGGCGTGGGTAATTCTGGAATAAATACTTGGTGTCCTTTTGATTCTAATTTATTTTTTAACCAAGGGAACCAATTTTCAGAGGGGCTCCCGTAAGAACCATGAATAATGAATATTTTAGCCATAATAAATAACTTTTTTAGAAATATAATAACTTTTCCCTTCCTCTTCCTAAACCCCCACAGAGACCAGAGAAGAAAAAATAATTATTTAACACCAGGAATATCAACCTGCCTCATAAGAGTGTCATTTATAGACTCATAGGTTGCAGAAGGCCCATAAACCCATTCTTCCTTAAATTCAATTGCAAATCTTTGAGAAAGTTCTCCGATTAATATAGAATATTTTTCTTTTGAAAAACGAACTTCATTATCATGCAAATCTATAGAACCTAATAGTGATCTTCTCTTGTAAAGGTTATAAATGTTAGATATGTAATTTGGAAGTTTATTTTTATCGAATCTTTCTGGAATAGGTATTTCATCTATTAGCCTTACTAATCTTGATCCTTTAATCATCTGGGAAGTTATTTCTTCAACTTTTTCTTTTTTGGCTTCAAGTTCTCCTATTTGTCCTTCCATATTTCTCAAACCCCCATTTTATATTTAAATATTATTGCAGTGGAGTTCCTACCTTCCTAACCCCCACAGAAACCAGAGAAAGAAGAGGGAAAAGAGAAAGTTTAATAGTAATTAATTCCAAATAAGAATATGAAGAAAATAACTGTTCTAATTGGATGCTGGGTTGGACAATTTGTAAAAGAAATAAAATTCTTTGAGCATTTAGAGAAAAAGTTAAAATGCAAAGTTGTAAGAAAAAGCAAGTTTGTTTATGAAACAGAAATTAATGATAATAAAATAACCTTTCAGTTTTGTTTTGGTCCAGATAATGATAAAATATGGAAAGAAAGAAAAGAGATAAGATCAAAAGAAGGTTCTTCATTGCCTCCTTCAATAGGACATCTTGTTAAAAAAGGAATAAAAGCAGATGAAATTTATTATCTAGGATTATGCGGGGTGTTTAAAGGAAAGCATTATGATGTTTTCTTACCTAATGAGTTTATTAAAATTAGTTTTGATAAATATACCATACATCATGGACATTTAGATAAATTAGAGATATCAAAAAAGATTAAACATGATAATAAATTAATAGGAGTTATTCCTGGAAAGAAATGTTCTGTAGTTACCTCTAATCAAGTCTTATCATTAAAATATGTTAAAAATAGATCTCATGAATTGTTAAAGGCACTTTCAAAAAAACTAAAAACGCATGCAGATGTTGTTGAAATGGAAAACTATGAAATTGTAAAAAATTTTGGAAATAAACACAATATTGGAATTTTGCTTTTTGGAACAGATAAACCTGCAAATAAAGAAAAGAAATCAAAAACTGAACCAAGAAGAACCAACTGGATAAAATTCAATAAGGTTGGGATAGAAATGATTAGAAAAATTACTGCTTGAATCAGTGCAGTTCCTACCTTCCTAACCCCCCACAGGAAACCAGAGAAAGAAGGGAAAAATTATTTTTTGTTTTTGAACCAGTTAATAAGAAATAAAATTCCTATGAAGAATGCAGTTCCAGAAATTATTGTAGCCCAAAGTAGCATAAACCATTCAAATGGGTCCCCTATACGTATAAGTAAAAGAATATATGATAATCCAGCTAGAATAAAGGCAATTCCTCCAACTATTTCATGTTTCCAAGAGATTAATAAAACTGCCAATAAGATAATTGTTGGAATATTATGCATAAACAATCCAACCAGTGTCTGCCAAAAGGTTAATTCAGGAGAAAAAACGTCTAAGGACATAAATGCTAAAAAGAATATAAATATTATTGACAAAACTCTTGGTGTCCAATATATAAATTTGCTAATCTTTTTCACCATAGAATAACTAACTTATTACATTATAAATTCCTTTTCCTTCCTAACCCCTCAGGAAACCAGAGAAGAAGGGGAAACTAATTATCCATAAATCATTATTAATTCTTCCTTAAGGTAATCATCGAAAGTACCGTCGCATTTTAAATTTGTAGGATACATCAAATTTAATCTTGATGAATTGTTGTGGCCAAATCCTAATACGTGCATTATTTCATGAAGTTCAACATCTGGAAAAGTTCCACAATTTCTGTAAGGGTAAAAATTAAGTTCTCCTTCTAGTATCTTGTTTCCTTGTATTAATGTTGGTCCTCCTTCTCCAGCTGTAGAAATACCTACTGCTGCTCTTCCATCAGTTTGAATCTTATTTGAACAACGTATAATTATATCTTCATCATAGTCTACCTCTACAAAATAAACAGCCCCACTTGTTTCGTTTTTTACTATATCAAATGCTCCCTTTACTCTTTCTTTTATGTGGTCTTGACAGGTTGATATAAATTCTTCTGTATCTTCAAACCTATAAGTAAGAGGCATGTGGTCCCAATATTTTTTTCCTGGGTCTTTAATCATGTCTTCAGTTGTATTTTCTATTTCTCTTATTTCTTCTTTCTCAAAGGAATCATTCCAATCTAAATCATTTAAACCAACATCTGTAGGACTTCTAAAAACTAAAAAAAGACAAACAACTACAAAAATTATCATAAATGTTGCTACATGTTCCCACTTCTTTTTTGTTCTTTTCTTCATTTCTGTTTATGTTTCTCTGAATATAAAATTCTTTCTATACTAACCCCACCCCCACAGACACTAAGAGGAAAAGGGGAAAATAATCTAATGTAGTACATAATAGAAATGTTTAAATAAGAGTAGTACATAACTAATTCATGGTAATTGAAACGCAAATAAGTGTCAAAGGAAAGAAATATTGGATATTAATCCACTCAGTTAGAAAAGGAAAAAAAGTCATTCAAAAGAAGAAATATATTGGTAAAGAGCTTCCCTCTAAAGATAGATTAAATCAACTAAAGAAAGAATTCTTAAAAGAACTAACTGGAGATAAATATAAATATATTTCAAAAGAAGATTTAGAAGAAATAGAAGAAGAAAAGAAGAAATATAACCAAGAATTAAAGAAATTAAGCCTAATAGAGAAAGAGAAAAAATTAAATGAATTTATGATTAGATATACTTATGATAGTAGTAAGCTTTCTGGAGTCAATATTACTTTAAGACAGACTTTCTTAATCTTAAAGGAAGGAATAATCCCTAAGGATTTTAAAAATCTAAGAATAGCTAAAGAATTAGAAAACCATGAAAAAAGTTTTATAGCAATAACCAAGTATAAAGGAAAATTTGATATTAATTTTGTTAAAAAATTGCATACTATTCTTTTTTCTGGGGTTGATGATGAAATAAAAGGAAAATTAAGAAGCGAATTAAAAAGAGATGTAAAAATAGCTGGAACTTCCTATGTTCCACCAAAATGGAATGAAGTTGAAAAAGAGCTATCAAATTTTTTCAAATGGTACAGTTTAGAAAATAGAAAATTGCATCCCTTAGAGCTGGCTTCTTTAATTCATTTAAAATTAATTTCAATACAGCCTTTTGCTGATGGAAATAGTAGATTATCTAGACTATTAATGAATTGGATATTATGGAAAAAAGCATACCCTTTAGTTGATATTCCTGTGGAAGACTTAGAAAAGTATTATGATGTTCTTGACAAATACCAAATTGAAAAAGATGAAAAACCTTTTATTAGATACATTATGAAGAAATATTTAAATCATGATTTAGAAAACCAAGTTAAAAAAAGTTTAGAAGATGTTAAGTCTGGTAAAATAAAACGGATTGTTTAATTCTTTCCCTTCCTAACCCCACAAACCAGAGAAAGAAGGGGGAAACTAATAGTTTCTTTGAATAGTCCACTGTTTTTGTGTTTCTAATTCAAAATCTTCTGTTAAAGAATAAAGTTCCTTATAACTCTCTTTATCTTGGACAAGAACCAATTTCTCTATTAGATCTACTACCGCAATCTGGCTTTTATCTTTATAAATTCCCATATGTGTAGGCTTGAGCATATCATTTAATGAAATCCCATTTATTGCTTTTTTAGTTATTCTTTCTAATTCAGGATATTCTTTTTCCAAAGCTTTTTCTTCTAAAGTTGGTTTATATACATTTACCATATTTCCCAATCCTCAAATTTATATTTAAATATTATTGCAATGCAGTTCTTTCTTTCCTAACCCCAACCCCCAGAAACCAGAGAAGAAAGGGAAAAGTTAAATATAAAGAAATATAAGCAAATGTATGAAAAAATGGTTGATGTGGTTGTTAATTGTTCTTGCGCTAGTTATTCTGCTTGTTGCTGTTTACTTTATTATTACACGTAATACTACTGTTGGAAATGAAATAACCAACTTCGAAGAATGCATTGATGCCGGAAATCCTGCAATGGAAAGTTATCCAAGGCAGTGCCGTGATCCTATTAGTGATAAGACTTTTACAGAAGTAATTGAAAATAATTTTGAAGTTTGTGATTGTTCTGCTGATATGTATAATTGTGATGATTTTGAAAACCAAAATAATGCTCAAGAGTGTTTTGAGTTTTGTATGACAGATGTTGGTAGAGATGTTCATGGTTTAGATAATGATGGAGATGGAAGTGTTTGTGAGGGTTTAAATTAAAATGGGAATTGTTAATTTTGTTTGTGGACCAGGGCGCAGACTTTTGCAATAATTGAATTGTTGGCTTTTTTAGGTTTCACAGTTGGATGGATTTTACTTGCTTATGGGCTTAAAGTAACGCATAAATTAGGAATCAAAAGAAGTATTGTCTTTGGAATCATGTGGTTAATTACATTAATGGTTTTAGTTTTTCAGGGTTTTGTTTGTCCTTATGTTTAGTTTCTAGCACAATAATCCTTATATAAGAAATAATTTTGAAAGAATGATGTCGGGATTTGATTTAGAAAGTTTAGGAAAAGAACTTTTTGGTGAAGAAATTCTTGTTGAAGAAAAAATTTTGTATGTTGATTACATTTCAAAAAGAAGGCAAATAACTAACAAAATCCCTATCACTTTTATAAAAGGCAACTGTTTTTTAGGCCAAGGAAAAGAAAATGGGCACAACATTTCTATTAGAGGGGGTTTGGATGTTCCCTCCGGGACAATCAAATTTCTTCAAGTTCCAGAATCTCCAAGATTTGATTCTATTTATTGGGAAGCGGTTAGACAAAAACGTGGAAATAAGTATGATGGAAGATTTGAGTACATCCCTCTTGAGGCCTTACAAGCCTCTTTTCCTAAAAGAAATCAAGAAGAGATATATGACGCAATAATATACTCTCTTAGTAATTTAAACTCTAATGGTTCTATGATTGATGGATTAGCAAAATGTTTACTAAGCAAACTTAAAACAAAATCTCTTGATAGGCTTCCTCATGGAGAAGGAATTATTATTCTCAAAAACAAGGAGAATTAAACCCACTTCTGCAAACCTTTCTCAGTTATAATTCCTGTTATTAGTTTCTTTGGGATAAATTCAAACGAAGGGTTTTTTATTTTTATTGATTCTGGAGCTTTGTCCCAAACTTCATTGATTTTTCTTTGTTCCATTGGAAGTTTTGTTTTAGTGTATTTCCATGAATCAGCAATTATGTAAACAGGTATTTTATTGTTCTTTGCTATTATTGCAATTGTTTCTGAACCTATTTTATTTATTACTCCTTTGGGGGTTATTGCATCTGCTCCTAAAAATACTGCATTAACTTTTTTTGTTTTCATTTCTTTTGAAAGTGCAACTCCAACTGCACTGTCAACGAATAAAGTTACTTTAATGTGGTTTTTACTTAGTTCTTTTGCTGTTTTTCTTCCTTGATATAATGGTCTGGTTTCTGTGTTGTAAATTTCAAATTTCTTTGATTTTTTTCTAGAATAAATTAAGGCCTCTGCAACATTTGTTGAATGGCAGTGTGTGAAAAGAACTGAATTATTTTTTATTAATTTAAAAACGTGTTTGTTTATTTCTTCTTGAGCAAGTTTAAAGTGGTTTAGAATTTCTTTTTTACTTTTACCTTTTTCAGCTAAGTCTAGAACGTAGTGCATCATTGGTTCTGTTGGTCTTAATGATAATAATTTTTTCTTTGAAGATTTACCTGGTTTTAGAAAATACGCATTAATTGCTGCTTTTGCAACATTTCTTGCTCCTTGAATTTTAATTTCCTTAATATTTTTGCAGATTTTATTGAATTTTTTTTCCACGCTCTTTTTCATATTTTAGAATAGAGTTTTGAGTATAAAAAATGTTTTATTTAACAACCTTATTATTTTGTTTATTAATATAAACTTCCCAAGCACCTATTTCAGGTGCTTCTTTTTCATAGTATTTTGCAAGTTCTTGTGCTGGTTTATAGCTTTCTTGTTCAGAGATGATTATTTTATTTTTCATGCCTTTGTGTGTTAAAAGTGCAAGTGCAAATAACTCTTCTTGTTTTGTTATTACTAATGTATATGCTTGAGGAATAAGTCTTGTCACCAAATCTCTAGGAGGGTTTTGAGTTATTAAATCTCCAGGAGAGTCTTGAGTTATTCTTTCTAATTTTCTTAGTTTTTCTAGATTTTCTGATTCTATTGACATAGAAAATCAAGATTTACTTTATTTTTAAAAATTTGTGCTTTTTAGTGTATATTAGAATTCTATCCAGTCACTAACATTCTCTAAATTATTCTTGTTCCTGATTGTCTTTTGGAAAGTATTTAACTATCCATTCTCCTGATTCTGGAAATTCTTTTTCTATCTTATTTAATATTGGATAAATAGGGTTTTATTTATTATTTAGAATGGCTTTGAAAAGATAGATTTAAATAGGATTTTGTATACAATGTATAACATGTCTTCAAAAAGTACAAATAATACAAAATCTACAACAATAAGAATTAGCAAATCTACAAAAGATAAAATAGAAAATTTAGATTTTGTTAAGAAAGACACTTTTGATTCTATAATAATTAAGTTAGTTGATTTTTATGAAAAAAATAAGAGGAATGTCCCGAGGGGGAATAAAAAATGAAGGGAAAAACTATAGAGAAAAATTTATACTTTGCTTGGTGCCGGAGGAATTGTTGTTCTTGGCATTGTGTTTTTTATTATTAAAAAGCGCATCTGGGTAAAAAAGAGGATGAAAATAAGGCCGTTGAAAAATCAACGACTAAAGAGGAAAAAGTCCGTCTCGACACCGGTCAAGACCGAGTCAGACGAACTAAAGAGGAAAGAAAAAATTCAAAAAGGAAAGCCTAACAAGAAAGACAGTAGAGAAACTTTAAAAGTTAGGCTTTCCTTTTTGAATTTAAGTTAAGTTAAAAGAAAAATAAAAAGTGGTAAAAATAAAAAATGTTAGAATCAATAATTAATCCTAGAAAAACTGAAACTAGGCAGTGGAGAATGTTCTTTGTTGGTTTGATTTATGCTTCGTTGTCTCTTTTATTGGTTCATTGGTTTTTTTCATCTGATCCTAGTTTAAGTAAGGCTTCTGGAATGTTAGTTGTTGCATTTTGCATCATGTTTAGTTTACCATATATGTATTTTATAATAAAACGTGAAGAAGCAGAAGATGAAGAGGTTGAAGGAGCATTTAAAGTTTGGGAAGCGCATAAGGATGCAATCTATGCACTAATGTGGTTATTCTTAGGATTTGTAGTTGCATTTTCGTTCTGGCATATTGTTTTGCAAGATTCAAATTTATTAAATTTTCAAATACAAACTTATTGTCAAATTAATAATCCTGGTGAAATAGAACAATGTATTTCACAATATAGTTTTAGTGAAGGAACAGGAGCAATTACAAAACAAATGAGATTTCTATCAATTATTGAAAATAATGTTTATGTTATGATTTTTACCTTATTGTTCTCACTTATTTTCGGAGCAGGAGCCATATTTATTTTAGTTTGGAACGCAAGTGTAATTGCTGCTGCAGTTGGAATTTTTACCCAATATAAAATTGTTGAATTGCCTTTGGGGGTTTTACGTTATATGATTCATGGGGGATTTGAAATAGGGGCATATTTCATAACTGCTTTAGCAGGAGGAATATTTGGAGTAGGAGCTCTGCGTCACGGATTTAGAGACCCTAAATTTATGAGAGTTATTGAAAATGTTGTTATATTGCTATTTATTGCTATTCTTGTCTTAATTGTTGCTGCTGTTGTAGAAGTTTATATCACTCCTTTATTGTTTAGATAGATAAGTGGTGTATTGCAAATATAATTAAATTTATAACATATAGATATTATAATATTCCATGGAACCCATATTACTTTTAACTGTTTTCGTTAGCTTTTTTGTAACATTCCTAGCTATTCCTATTTGGATAAAAAAATCAAAAGAGATTGGACTAGCTTGGCAAGATATGAACAAGCCAGGACAAAAAAAAGGTGTTGCTGGTTCTGGAGGAATTGTTCCTGTACTGGGAGCAATAATTGGAATCTTTCTTTACCTAGCAATTCAGACTTTTATCTTCAAGAACCTTGGTGGAGTTCAGATATATATCTTTGCAATAATAAGTTCTATGATCTTAGTTGCAGGGGTTGGATTAATTGATGATTTGTTTGGATGGGTTAAAGGGGGAATGTCTACAAAATCAAAAGTTATTCTAATATTGCTTGCTGCAGTCCCCTTAATGGTAATTAATGCGGGGGAATCAAACATCTTGGGAATAGAATTGGGGATATTATTTCCCTTGATAATAATTCCTCTTGGAATACTTGGTTCAACAGTTGCATTTAATATGATTGCAGGTTTCAATGGACTGGAAGCTGGACAAGGAATCTTACTTGTGGGGTCATTATCAATTGTTGCTTTTTTGACAGGAAATCCCTGGTTAAGTGTTTTAGGAGCATGCTTTGTTGCGTCGCTTTTTGCATTTTACGTATTTAATATGAATCCTGCTAAAGTGTTTCCAGGAGATGTTCTTACGTTTTCAACAGGATTGTTAATTGCCTGTATAGCAATTCTAGGAAATATAGAAAAAATTGCTATCTTCTTCTTTATTCCATATTTCTTGGAAGTTATTCTAAAACTAAGAGGAAAAATAGAATTAAAGCAAAAAGGTTTTGCCCATAATTTTGGTGTTCCGAATGAAGATGGGAGCCTAGAGTTAAGATACAAAAAAATATACAGTGTAACCCATCTTTCACTTGCTATACTTAAAAAATTAAAACCTTCTGGGAAAGCATATGAACAAGAAGTTGTTTGGTTAATCCATTTCTTCCAGATGGTAATTATTGTCCTCGGATTATGGCTTTTCTTGTAAAACAAAGCTTTTAAAGTAAGAATTTCTTTGAGAATATAAGTTAAGAAAATGGTTAAAGAAACAATAAGATTATTTCATAGAACCATTTATTTCATATGGAAGGTAAAAAATGGTTAAGGAAAAATTGAAAAGAGCAAAAGAGCAAGTTTCTAAGAACTTGGGTTTTCTTAATAATAAGAAATTTATTTACATAACACTGGGTATTTTACTTCTTACAATTGTTATTTTTGGGTTTGTTGTTAGAACTCAGAATTTACATTTATTAGTAGACCAAACAACAGGAGAAACAATTCCTTTAGCTCTTGATCCATATTATTTCTTGAGAATTTCTGAACTCCTAATAGAAACAGGGGGAAATTTGCCTTTAGATGATAATATGAGAAATCCTGCTCTTGATGTTCCTTACACATCCGAGTTGACTCCAAGAGCCACAGTATTTTTGTATAAAGTTATGAAACCTTTTGGAGGTTTGACTATTCAAGATGTTAATGTATTAAGCCCAGTAATATTTTTTATGTTTGGGATTATTGTATTCTTCTTTTTAATTTTGGTTTTGACTAAATCAAAATTAGCTGCAATCCTTGGAACTTTCTTTTTATCTGTTGCTCCACCTTATCTTTACAGAACCTTAGCTGGTTTTTCAGATCACGAATCACTTGGGATGCTTGCTTTTTTCTTAGCTGTTTTATTCTTTATGGTTGGAATTAAAGAATTAGATAAAAAATCAACAAGAGGCCTAGGAAAACCAATTATTTTTGGATTACTTGCAGGGGTTTCAGTCACATTTACTATTATTGCTTGGGGAGGTATTGCAAAGTTTATTTTTATGGTATTCCCTTTAGCATTTTTATTAATATGGTTAATTAAATTCCAAAAACAAGAAATCTTTCAAGAAAAAAAGGCACAAAGACACTTGGTCTTCTACTTTTCTTGGATTCTTTTTATGATATTGGGGGCATTTTTATTTAACTTCCCTGTTTCTAAATTAATTAAGAGTTTTATGTTTGCTCCTAGTGCTTTAATTACTTCTTTAGCAGCGGCATTCATAATTACAGACTATCTCCTCCTAAAATATAGGAATAAAATAAAATTCATTAAGAAAGATATATTGGAGAAATACAGAGTTGTAATAAGTGCTGTATTAGGAATATTTATTGGTCTTATTGGATTGCAATTAATTGGATTGAATATTTTTGGATTTTTAGGGGGAATTGCCACTACTTTGCTTCAACCTTTCGGAAGCGGTAGAATTGGGGCAACTGTTGCTGAAAATGCTCAACCATATTTAACAGAGTGGATGGGACAATTAGGTAAACTTTTTTTCTGGATATTTGTATTGGGAATGGTATTTGTAGGTTTTGATATTTCAAAAGGGATTGGGAAAAAGAAAAATGGTGTTGTTTTTTCAATTGTTTGGATTTTAATGGTTTTAGGAGTTGTATTTAGTAGAATTTCTGCATCGTCTATTTTAAACGGAGATAACTTCATAAGCAAGTTCATTTATTTTGGAGGCTTACTTTTATTTATAGGATATTTTATTTGGTTATACTTTAATGATACTTTAAAAATAAAAAGTGAATATTTGTTTATTGGCTCTTGGTTAATTTTTATGATAATTGCTGGTAAAGGAGCAATAAGAATGTTCTTTTTAATCACCCCTTTTATTGTTTTCATGGTAGCTTATTCTGTTTACAAATTAATTGAATATTCTAAAAATAGTAAAGATGAATTATTAAAAACATTATTTATATTTTTAACAATAATTTTAGTTATTGGTTTAGTTATTACTTCTGTAGGATTCATAAAAGCCGTTAACTCTCAAGCTAAAAATACAGGACCTTCTGCAAATTACCAATGGCAAAAGTCCATGGAATGGGTTCGTGATAATACTGCTGAAGGAGAGATATTTGTCCATTGGTGGGATTATGGTTATTGGGTTCAATACCTAGGAAAGAGGCCAACAATAGCAGATGGAGGGCATGTTAATGCATTCTGGGACCATTTAATTGGAAGGTATTTATTGACAACCCCTTATCCTGAAACAGCCCTCAGCTTTATGAAAGCTCAAAATGTTTCTTATCTTTTAATTGACCAAACAGACTTAGGAAAATATGGAGCATATAGTAGGATTGGAAGTGGAGTAGATGAAACTGCAAACGATAGATATTCTTGGATACCTGTAATGGTTTCTGACCCAGCCCAAATACAAGAAACAAGAAACGGAACAATAATTATTTATCAAGGTGGGAGTGCGTTAGAAGAAGATTTAATATACAACCAGAATGGGGTGGATTTATTCTTCCCTGCTGGGAAAACAGGGGTTGCCGGAGTTATTGCTCAAAGAGATTTGAATGGAGAATTTGTTGAGGCTAAAGTTGTTTTTGTTTACAATGGTCAACAAACTGCTTTACCCGCAAAAAATGTCTATTACAATGGGGCAATGGTTGAATTTGATGAAGGTGTTGATGTTACTGTGAGAATTCTTCCAAAAGTTACTCAAAATGCCCAAGGGATTCAAATGGATCCTGTTGGAGCTGCAATATATTTATCTAAAAAGACAAAAGATAGTTTATTTGCTAAACTTTACTTAATGAATGATCCTTTAAATGAATACCCTGGAGTTGAACTAGTTCATCAAGAACATGATTACGTTGTTAATACTTTGAACTCTCAAGGAGCAAATTTGGGTGAATTAGTTTATTTCAACGGATTTAGAGGTCCAATAAAGATTTGGAAAATAAATCATCAAGATAACATAATTGCTCGTGAAGAATTTTTAAGACCCGCAGGAGAATTTGCAGAATTTGATGACTTACAATTTACTACAAACTAATTTTTTCTGGCATATAAGATTCCTTGATGTTGATGAGCCCCATTAATTTTAACTTCAAACCCATTTGACTCTAAAAGTTCCTTCAATTTAAAACAGTTTTTTTTATCGTCTATGTTATCAAATTCTAGGGAAATCTTTTTTATTTTTTTGAAAATATTTTTTGGGGTTGAATATAAAATATCATATTCTGCTTTTTCACAATCCATCTTCAAGAAATCACACTTTTTTATTTTGTTTTCTTTGAAAATATTTTCAAGGGTTGTGCATTCAATAGAAGTTTTATTTTTGGAATTTTTATTAGGAATTAAAGAGTGCATTCCACTTGAAAGGTCACTAATAAATAAATCTTTTTTTCCACTCTTGCCCGATACCCCAATTTCAAATGTAAAAATATTCTTTAGATTATTTAATTTAATATTTAATAAAAGTCTCTTAAAATGAGGTTTAAAGGGTTCATAAGAGTATACCTTACCATGCTTTGCTTTTAGAGCCGCATATATGCTAAAAACCCCCATATTTGCTCCTATATCTATTACTATATCCGAATCTTTTATTTCCATCCCTTTTGGACAATAGGTTTCCATGAGAAATATTTCAAAAATTGTTGCGATTCCTGATGTGTCTCCCTCATTTTGAACATTGGAGATTTTTACTTTCTCTCCACTTCTAAAATTAAATAAGATATATCCTTTAGAAGAAGGATTAAAATAATTTAAAAAAACTCTTGGCCAATTTTTTACGCCCTTTATTATTTTAGAAGAAACATTTATTCTGCCTTTTATTTTCTTGAACATTTCACAGAAAACAAGAGCGTCTTTATAACTTTTGTTGTAAATTGGAGCATAATAAAGCATATAAATCATATATTTGTTGGATTTTTATGAAAAGAAAAGTAAAACTTTCTAAACAAAAGAAAATAGATAAAAATGCGGGAAATATAATCAATCAGGGAATAATTTTAAGTAAATTATTTGGACAAAGAAAGATTTCAAAAAACCCTAAAAAAATACTCTTTATAAAATTTGAAGCAGTAGGAGATTCTTTGCTTTGCCTTCCTGCAATTAAAGAGGTAAAGAAAAAGACAAATGCAAAAATATATGTTATTTGTTCCAAGGCAAATCTTCTTGTTTTTGAAAATCAAGATTTTATTGATGAAATAATTCTTTTAAATCAAAAAAAATTTAATGCAGAAAATATTTTTGGACTAATAAAAAAATTAAAACGTGAAGAGATAGATGTTGTTGTAGATACTAGTCAATCAGCAAACATTTCTGCAATAATGGGTCATTTGATTGGAAAAACAACTATTGGTTTTAAAAAATTAAAAAAAGCCTCAAGGAACAAAGTATATGATTATGCTATTCCTCTTGATTTCAAGAAACATATGGCTTATTGCTATTTTGATTTGGTTGGCCCTCTGGGAATTGAGAATCCTAAGAAAATTGTTTTCGAAAAAATAAAAATAAACAAAGAAATTAAATCAAATGCAAGAAAGCTTCTCAAAAATGGAAAAAACCTCGTGGGGATTCATGCGTGTAATGAACTTGACTACAAAGTTTGGCCAAAAGAAAAATTTGCAAAAATAATTGAATTTCTAATAAAAGATAAAAAGAAAAATATTCTATTGTTGGGTTCAATTAATGAAAAAGAAGATAATGAAAAACTCATAAAAAGTGTAGATAAAAAATTCCAGAGCAAAATAACAAATTTAGCAGGTAAAACAGGGATGAGGGATCTTGTTGGGATAATGCCTTATTTAGATTTATTTTTAGGAAACGATGGGGGACCAGCACACATTGCAGCATGCGAAAAAATTCCTACGATTGGATTGTTTGGTTTTGAAACTCCAGTAAGATATGGCTATGGCCCATTTAGTGGTAAAAGCGTGAGTGTTTTCAAAGGAGAAAAATGTAGCCCTTGTATTAAAGCCTATAATCATGAATGGCCAAATTGTTTTAATCCCATATGTATTCAAAGTATTTCTGTTGAAGAAGTGAAGAATTCAATAAATAAATTAAAAATATAAATATAACACATATAATTTTATAAACAGCTTTAAGGATTATTTAATATGAAAAAATTAGTTTCAGTAACAATACCTACTTATAATAATAAAAGAACTCTAAGAAAAACACTTGAAAGCGTTAAAAATCAAACATATAAAAATATTGAAATAATTGTTATTGATAGTCATAGTACTGATGGAACATTAGATATAATCAAGGAGTTTAAAGGAGTGAAAGTTTATCAATATGAAGGAACACTTTTAGGTGCAAGAGAGCTAGGAGTTGAAAAGGCAAAAGGGGAATTTGTTATTTTGGTTGATTCAGACCATGTTTTAAGATCTGATTCTATTGAGAAAGCTATTGAAAAATCAAATGAGTTTGACATGCTTTGGTTATATGAAAGAAGTTTTAAGCCAAGAAAGTTATTAGAAGTTTTATACGACGCTGATAGAAGACTAACCCAAAACTATGCAAAATATTATATTGAACCTGTTGGGGGAACAATCTTACCTAGATTTTACAAGAGAAGTGTTTTGGTAGAAGCATTTAAGAAAATTCCTAAGAAGATTTTACCTTTGTGTGTTGCTCATGACCATGCGATTATATATTTTGAATGTAAAAAAATCTCAAATAAAATTGGAAGCATTGGGTCTGAAAAAATCCCCGCAATATGGCATCAAGAACCTTGGAGTTTTGATAATTTATTTAAAAAAACATACAGATATGGTATTACCACTAGAAAACTTATTGAAAATAAAGTTTATCCTGAATTACTTAAATCAAAAAACAAGGGAAGAAAAATAGCAATCAAGAGCTTAGGACTATCATTTAAGAGCAACCTTCTCAGGGCAATAAGAGCCATACCTTATTTGTATGGATACTATACAGGAAAGAATAAAAAGATTCCAGGATTATAATTCTAAAATGAAAAACCCAAAAGTTGCAATAATAATTTGCACCTACAACCAAGAGAAATTACTTGAAAAATGCTTTGAAAGTTTGAAAAAAAAGACTTCTTATAAAAATTATAAAGTTTTTTTTGTAGATGATTCTGGAAAAGGAAAAATTGCAGAGCGTATTGGTAAAAAGTTCAAATGGGTCAATGTTACTGCAAATAAAAAAAATTTGGGTTTTGCAGGAGCACATAATGTTGGAATAAAGAAGTCTATTAAGGAATATAATCCAGATTATCTTCTTCTTTTGAACGACGATACGGAAATTATTCAAAAAAATTGGTTAAATGAAATGATTAAAGTTGGAAACAGCGAAGATAAGATAGGTATTTTAGGATGTAGGATAATCTATCCAGATGGAACTTTACAAAATATTGGAGGTTACTTGAAGAAATGGGAGATTGTTAAAGAGCTTGAACTAGATGGTGAAAAAAAAGAAGTTTTTGAAGTGGACCATGTTATGGGTGCCTTTATGGTAATTAAGAAAAAAGTTATTAATAAAATAGGTATACTTGATGAAAAATACAATCCTTACTTACTTGAGGATACTGATTACTGTCTTGAAGCAAAAAGAAGCGGATTTAAAGTTGTTAGTGTTCCTTTTGTTAGAATAATTCATAAAAAAGGGAAAACCCTTGGAACATTAGAAAGTGCAGATAAATTGTACATTCGGTTTAGAAACGACATCTATTTTTCTAGAAAAAACTTACATGGTTGGAATAGATTCTTTAGAATTTTTATTTACGTCCCCTTTGTTGCTGTTTTCAAGAAAAAAACTGACGAAGCTTCATTAAATCCAAGAAACTTTAGAATGAGAAAGGAATGGTTGAGAAATCTTGGTTTGTATTGTAAGGCTTTTTGGAGGTTTTAAAATGAAAAAGAAAAAAATTTGTTTTGTCAATGCATCAAACCCTAATTTTTTAGGTGGTGTTAGTTTATACCAAAAACATTTGGTTAATTTTCTGGATAAGAAAAAGTTTGAAATAACTTGGATTTACAAAGGAAAAGAAAATAGAATATACCAAAAAGAGGATATTAATTACGTTGAAATGAGAGTTCCCTTTAAACCTACAAAATTCACTGTAATAATTAGAGAGATTGTCTTTAACAAAAAAGTTAAAAGATTTATGACAAAAAATAACTTTGATATTATTAATACCCATGCTGTTTGGGCTAATTGGATAAAGAACTATAAAAAAAGAAAAAGTCAAAGAATAATTCATACTTATCACGGACTAGCTGTTCCATATTACAAAGTCCAATTAAAGATGTTTGGTTTCTTGAAAAGAGTGGCTTTTTCTTCTATTCTTCTACCTTACGCTTATTTTATTGAAAAACAACCAATGAAAAAAGCAGACAAAATTATTTGTGTTTCTGAAAAAGTAAAAAATCAAGCAGAAAAAGTTTATGGAAAAAGAAAAAACATATTTGCAATAAGAACAGGTGTTGATTTGGATAAATTCAAGCCAGGAAATAAAAATAAATTAAGGAAAGAGCTTGGACTTAAAGAAAGCTTTACATATGGGCTGTACGTTGGTCAGGGGGGGTATTGGATAAAAGGTTTGGATAGAGTAATAAATATTTCTGAAGAAATTTACAAACAAGATAAAAAATTTAGATTAATTGTTATAGGTGCAGATCCTAAAAAAGTTGGAGATTTAATTAAAAGAGATTTTGTTGTCTATAAAAAAGAAGTTGATAGGGAAGAAATCCCTTTCTATTATTCTGCTAGTGACTTTTTATTTTGTTTATCTAGGTATGACGGGGGTGCTCCAACATTAGTTGTTTCAGAAGCAATGGCTTCAGGTTGCTTAATTGTATCTTCAAAGAGTGCAAAACAAGAAATAATTGAGGATGGAAAAAATGGATTAATTATTGGTAATTGTGACAAAAAAGTAAACAAAGAAGACATAAAAAAAATATTGGATATTTTAAGAGATAATAATAAAAAAGTCAAAATAGTTAAAGAATCTATGAAAACAATAAAAGAAATTTCTCTAGAAAAATGGGGAAAGAGATATTTAGAGGTTTTGACAAAATGAAAGAAATAAACAAATGTAGAATTTGTGGAAAAAATGAATTTAAATATTTATTTAAAAAGCAAAATAGTTCTAAAAAAAAGATAAATTTCTTCAAATGCAAAAATTGCGAAATAATTTTCCCTAATCCGAGCCCTACAAACAAAGAATTAAAAAAACACTATTCTAAAGAAAAATATTATGCTCTAAAGAAAATTGATAAAAATTCAAGAAAAGTAAAATTTAGACATTTAATGTATAAAACATATTTTAAAAAAAATAAAGACTTTGTTAAAAAAATCCTATTTATTCCATTTAAATTCTTAATAAGAGGAACAAAAATCATTCCAAAAAATAAACTTTTAGATATTGGTTCTGGAAATGGACAATTCATATATGAAATGAAAATGTTTGGGGTGGATGTTTATGGGGTAGAACCAAATAATTTTAATGAAATTGGTTCAAAAGAAGAAAAATTAAAAATTAAAAAAAGTGATTTAATTTCTGCGAAATATCCTAAAGAATATTTTAATCTTATTACAATGAATCATGTTTTAGAACATCTAAATAATCCTTCAGAAACAATTAAAGAAATTCATAGAATTCTCAAAAAAGAGGGTTTATTTATCATGGGTCTTCCAAATTCTAACTCTCTTGCCTATAATTTATTTAAAAAAAATTGGTTGGGTTTATCTGATGAAGGACATTTAATAAACTACTCTGAAAAAAATCTTTCAAAATTCTTAGAAGATTATGGATTCAAAATAAAAAAAGTAAGATACAATTCTAGACCCAACCAGTTTGTTGTTGGTTTCTATCTTACATTTAATATAAAAAAGAGAAGGGGAGCAATAAACAGAATTTTAGAGGCAATGTTTGTTCCTTTAACTTTGCTGGTAAACTCTTTAAAAATAGGGGATCAAATTGAAATTTGGTGCACAAAATGAAAACCAAGAAAAAAATTCAAACTCTTGCGTTTATAGGAATTGACGGATCTGGAAAAAGTACTTTAATTGAGGAGATAAAGAAAAAAATTGAAAAAGAAGGAAAACAAAAAGTGAATGTTATGTACATGGGACTTGGAAGCGAATTTAATTTGCCTTTACTAAGACAAGTTATGAAAGTTACTTCAAAAATTCGTTATGGGAAAGCAGGAGGGGTTGAAGAAGAATTAAGAAAACAAAATTACAGACAAAGAAGTTTTCTTTGGGTTTTGGGACAATATTCAGAATTTTGGTTAAGATATCTTAAGGCTAAGAAAAGAGCTAAGAGAAATAAAGAGATTATTTTATTTGATAGATTTTTTTACGATGGACTAATCTTGGGAAGCAAAGGGACTTTTAATTTTTTTAAACATTTTACGCCCAAAATCTCAAAGAGCTTCTTAATTGTGGCTCCTCCAGAGGTTATTTGGAAAAGAAAAAAAGAAGCAGGTATTGAAGAAGTTAGAGAATATTACAAAAGGGCAGAAAGATTAGAATATTTTAATATTGTAAATGTGGACAATTCTAAACCAATTAAAAAAGTTGTTAATAAAATATGGAAGGTAATTTATGGTTAAAAAATTGTTTAAGTTTATGAATAAAAAAAGAATAAGATATGCTGTTACTAGAGGGTATGATTCTGAAAGTGAAAAACTTGGAAAAGATTTAGATATTTTAATCTTAAAAGAAGATTATGAGAAATTTAAGGAGAAATTTCCAAAAACAAAGAGAGTTATTGATTTTTACGTCGACAGGGAAGAAAAAAAAGGTGTGGTGATTATTCCAAAGAGTGCCTTGAATAGAAGGGTTTTTGACAAAGAAAAGGGTTTCTTTATTCTAAATGAGAAAGATTTGAAGAGAATGGAATCTTTCAGGAAAATTATTCATAAAGTTAGAAAGATTAAAACAAGATTGAACATGTATGAAAATCGAGATAAAATGAATCCGATTAAAATAGTCTATAGAAGTCTTAGAATGTTTGGGATGAAATATATGTTGTGGGATTTTGCATATCAATTTTTTAGAATAATTAATCTGAAAAAATCTGAAAAGAAAAATTTGAAAAAAGAACTTGTAAAGAAAAAAGTAAATGATTATGAAATGTATATTGATAAAAATGGAAAGGGGATTCATAGGGATTTATTTTTGGAAGGAACTCGTGAAAAAGTTTCTGTTGAAATTGTTAAGGATTTGTTAAAAAAAAGAGATGTTGTCTTAGAGGCTGGGGCAAATATAGGATATTACACTATTCTTGAATCTAAATTAATTGGAGATAAGGGAATTGTTTATGCTGTTGAACCAGTTAAAGAAAACTTTGAATTATTGAAGAAAAATATTGAGCTTAATAAATTAAAAAATATTAAAATGTTTAACATTGGATTTAGTGATAAAATAGGTAAGTTGAATATAAATGTAAGTTCAGAGGGAAACTTAAATACCCCTAGGAATATTGGGAAAGATTCTAGGGTTGAAAGTGTTAAGTGTGAAAGTCTAGATAGTTTTTTTAAGGATAAAAAGAAGCCAAATTTTATGAGGATGGATATAGAAGGTTATGAAGATGTTGTTTTTAATGGAGGTGATAAAACTTTAAATAGCTTACGAGGAATTTTTGTTGAATTACACTTTCCTTTAATTGAAAAGGAAAAAATGATTAATTTATTAAAAATGTTGAAAGAAAAAGGATTTGAGATTCATAAAGCAGTCATGGAATGGGAAAGATTAGAAGATGAAAATAGTTGGCTTGGAAGATTTGTTAATTACTTATACAAAAAAAGATCTAAACCTATTATTTATGATAATCTTACAATTGATGATTTAATTAAATATAAAAATTTTCTAGAAGGGCATTTGTCTTTGGAAGTATTTTTTGTTAAGAAGGATGTATTATGAAAAACTCAAGAATAGCAATAATAATTTGTTCTTACAACCAAGATAATCTTTTAAGAAAATGTTTAAGTAGCTTAAGAGAAAATACCTCTTACAAAGATTACAAAGTATTCTTTGTAGATGATTCTGGGCAGGGAAAAATTGGGAAAATTGTTAAAAAAAGTTTTCCTTGGGTTGATGTGACAATAAAGAAGAAAAATACAGGTTTTTCTAGTTCAAACAATCTTGGAATAAAAAAAGCTTTGAAATATTACAAACCAGACTATATTCTTTTATTAAATGATGACACTGAAATTATAGATAAAAATTGGCTAAATGAATTTGTGAAATTAGGGAACAGTGAGGATAGAATTGGGATTTTGGGATGCAATGTTTTGAATCCAGACAAAACTCTTCAATGGCCTATTTGGATAAAAAACCAAGAAGAAATACAGAGGGTATCCCAAGTAATTGGGTGCTGCTTAATGTTTAAGAAAAAAGTTTCCGATAAAATTGGGTTTCTCGACGAAAAATTTGATCCGGTTTATGGAGAAGAGAGCGATTTTTGTTTTAGAGCTAAGAAAGCAGGATTTGATATTTTTTATACTCCAAAAATAAATATAATACATCATGGGAAAGCTTCTACAAATAAGCTAGTCAGTGACTATATTTGGTATCTTAAAAAAAGACATGGGATAAGGTTAGAATGGTTGAACCATAATTTTTTCCAAATTTTGAAATATACTTTGGCTCATTTTGCTTCTGCAGTTTTTAACAAACAACCTATTAAAAAATTAGGTTTGCTAATTAAAGCATATTCTGTAAATATAAAAGATGCAAAAGAGATATACTTAAAAAGAAAAGAGAGAAATAATTATTCATGGAAAAAATAAAAGTTTTCTTGAGATTAAGTAAAAAAAGCCACCCTCTTTATGAGGAACTTTGGAAATATCCTCTAAAAAATGTTGAATATATTTTTAGAAAAGACATTGAACATCTTTCGAAAGACAAAATTTCTTTTAAAAGAAGATTAAGAAATTTTATTTGGAGAAGATTCTTAAAAATATCTCCTCCTTTTGCGCCAATTAAACATGAAGACTGTGATTTAATCCATTCAACTAATAACTTGATGGTTCTTGGAAACAGGCCTTGGATTGTGGATACGGAAAGCGGGCATGGATTGCTTGGATTTAAGTATAAATTATCAAAAAGAAAATATTTTATGAATGCTGCAAAAAAAATATTAAGGCAAAAAAGCTGCAAAAAAATATTGTGTTGGAGTAAAATTTGTAAAAAGTCTTTTTTAGATATTTTTGGTGAAGAGTTTGGCGGGAAAGTTGAAGTGGTTTATCCTTCTCATCATCCTGTGAATCTTAAAAGAAAGGAAAAGAAAGGAAAAGTTAAGTTGCTTTTTGTTTCTAGAAGATTTCAGGAAAAAGGAGGGTATGAATTACTTGAAGCTTTTGATAAAATAAAAGATAAGTATAATTGTGAATTAAGAATGATAAGTATTTTTTCCAAGGAAATTCTTGAAAAATACGGTGATGATAAAAAAGTTAAATTAATTGAAGCAAAACTTTCTCGGGATAAACTAGCAAGGTATTTTAGAGAAGCGGATATTTTTATCTACCCAAATAGAATTGATACTTATGGATTTGTAATAATTGAGGCAATGGCTTATGGATTGCCAGTTATAACAATGAACCTTTACGCTATTCCAGAAATGATTCAAAATGGTAAAAATGGTTTGTTAATTGAACCTCTGTTAAAATGGCATGATAAAAATGGGAAACATCTTTGGAAGGATGATACAACTTATTATAAAAGATATGAGCAAGAATTTCAGAAGAACCATGAAAAATATGCTTCTGAAATTTCCAAAAAAATGGAAATTTTGATTAAAGATAAAAAACTACGTGAAAAAATGGGCAAGGAAAATTATAAAGAAATTTCAGAAGGTAAATTTTCAATTAAAGAACGTAATAAAAAATTAGAAAAAATTTATTCTGAATGCCTTCTTACTTCTTAATTAGGCTTTTTAGAATTTCCCAATCTTCTCTTTTTACACCTTTAGTAAGAATTAATACACCCAAGTAAATTCCTGCTCCCAAGATAATTTCTATCGCTCCATAAATTAAATTCATATCTACAAATTTATTGAATACTAACAAGAACAAAGACATTATTAGAGTTGCAAATATTGGACTCTTTAATCCAATTCCTCTTACCTTTAAATCTAAAGTTCTTTTTGCATTAATCGTTAAAATAAGCAAATAAACTATCCTGCTTATTACTGTAGAGATTCCTACCCCAACTATAACATATTCTGGACCATAACTTAAAAAGACCTTTATGAAAATATAATTTAAGACAATATTAAAAATTAAAGAAATAAATACACTCTTGGCTAAAATTTTCGGTTTATCTTTTGATTGAAAAATTGAAGCATACAAATTTGTTAAGGGACGCGTAATTATTAATAAAGATAAGAAATAAAGAGAAGTTGCTGCTAAAAGATATTCCTTACCATAAACTGCAAAAATTAAGTGTTTCCCAATAAAAATTATTCCAGCTGTTGCAGGAATTGCTATTATCATCATATATCTAAATGTTTTTTGAAATCCTCTCTTAAATCTAGCCTTATGTATTTGAGTAAAAATTGGCATAATAACTCCAGATAACGAGAAGAGAGTTGCTATTGTTAAAACTAAACTTATTGCAACCCTATAATAACCAATATACTCCACATCTACAAATTTACCAAGCATTAAAATGTCAATTGATGTGAAAAACACTAGAGAGAGACTAGCTATGGCCATATATCCCATGAACTTCTTAACTCCTGCCTTATTAATCTTTGATCTTTTTCCAAAGAAGATTTCTCTATCTTTCTTAAATAGCACCAGAGATTCTAAAATAAGAAAAACTAAGCCTGCCAAGGCAAATGCAATAAAAATTCCAGTTACTTTAAAATATCCCTTAAATAAGACAATTGCTAAAAGAGAAAATAAAATCTTTGATATTTGGGATAATAAATCTAAAAATGGCAGCGGTTTGAAATATTTCAAAGAACCTAAAATTACTGAAATAAATACCTTAAAGGATTCCATCATGATATATAAAGAGGCAAAAATTAAAATCCCCTGTAAGTAAGGTTTATCATAAATATTATTTGCTATAAATCCTGCTGATAAGATTAAAATTAAAACCACTGTTATTGTTAATATGGATTGAACTTTGAAGAAAAATCTAAAATATCCTCTAAATTTCTTCTTATCATTTTTTCCAAATGCTTCAGATGAATACCTCAAAAAAGCAGGAACCACTCCTAATCCTGTTAATGTAAAGAAAATTGAGACAATTGAAAGAGCTAAAGAATAAACACCAAATAGTTCTGGGAGTAACATACGTGCAATTAAAATAGTGAAAATTAATCCTCCAAATTTTAAAATAAAATTTGATATTAGAACGTATGAGGAATTTTTCAAAGCTATTTTTGAAAGATTCTGTTCCTCTATTGGTTTTTCAATTATTTTCTCAACTGGTTTTTCCATTAAAAAATAAGAAAAAAGGTGTTTTTAAAGTTAAATGTTCTGTTTTAATAACAAGAATCTTTAAAAGCAAGGAAACAATTTTAAAATTAACAAAAAAAAAATGATAAAAAATAAGTTAATAAAATTTGTAAGAATACCAATAGTAAATTTGGGTAATTTAATTGGATTAGAAATTCAAATAAAATTAAAAAAAAACTAAAAAAGACAACAAATAAGATATTTATTAATATAGGGGCAGGAAGATTTAAACATCCTAATTGGATTAATTTAGATAAAAAATCAAAATTTTATGGAGATATTCAAAGAAAGGAAACAATAGATTATGATTTATTAAAATTAAAACCATTACCATTTAAGAATAATTCAATAGATTTAATTTATTGTTCTCATGTAATAGAACACATAACAGACGAAGCAATATTAAATTTATTAGAGGAATCTTATAGAAAATTGAAAGATGGAGGGATTATAAGAATAACTTGTCCAGATATGTTATTTTTATTTAATGCTTACAAAAGAGGAGATGAAGAATTACTCTTTGGAATAAAAGATACTTTTGGAGAAGATATTACAGAAAAAGATTGTATTAAAATTCCAAAGATTAACACCTCAATACAACAAAAGTTTTTATGGTCTTTTGCAAGACAATCCTCAATACATTATCCAAATGTG
>SDBV01000494.1_pt1 | contig 56250 bp, 58 predicted proteins | sample 2277081 | NCBI WGS metagenome assembly SDBV01 (sample SAMN10402039, study PRJNA504765) | marine sediment metagenome | isolation source: marine sediment core GS10_PC15, 223 cmbsf | place: Arctic Ocean: Southern Knipovich Ridge | collected 2010
CCCCGAGCCACTTTGTCTCGAAGACCATAGGTTCCTTCGAGCGTGATCTCACGCACGATGATTCCGTTTTCCTCGCTGACCACAGTATCGTCTTCGGCCGGCGTGAGCGTAAGCTGGAACGGTTCAGATAGGTTGTACGCGGTGGGGTTGAGCACCATCACGTGAACCTTCTCAGGGTTCGGTTTCGTGATGTCGATCAGCTCGAAGACAAAGCCCTGGCGAAAGCCCTGACGTAACTCCTTGATGTCTGCAGGTTCTGGCTCGCCTGGGGTCTGGATCTCAAAGCGGTTCGCTTCGGTCGATAGCCCTGAAGTCGGAGCACTTAGCGATGCTGCATCTTCCGCCATGCGGTCATCCTACCTTACGTAACCGTGCCCGTCCCTGTACCCGCACCTGGCCCAGAGGATGCTCCGCCTGCAACCACACCTGAGACACTCGCGACAGCGACTGTGGTTGCCACTACCGCGTTCGCTTGTATGTGCGTAACGATTGCAGTGGCGAGTACATTGCAGAACGTTCTTCGATCAGCATCAATGTTGGAATCTACTCCGCTAAAGTTGGAGTTGAGTGCCTGATAGATAGCGTCAGCTAACCCACTCACGCCCGCGCTTCCCGCATTCAACGCCATTACTTCACCTTGTGTTGAGTTGAGAGGTGGGTGCCCGGAGGAACATCAAGCAGCACAGCAGGCGGTCCGGTGCTTCCGCCTGCTGGTGAGCTGTGCGTGTGCGCGTCGTATAGCGTCTTGAACGCGTCGCCTTTGAGGAGACTTTCGGTCGCACCTTCACCTAGATGCACATGGACGCCAGTTCCGTCCTTGAAAACTTCGAGCACATCAGTGCCATCGCACTCGACAGTGAACTTGAGGTTATCCTTCAGTCGGACGCGGACTTGTCCCACAGCCGGTGAGTTGTCCTCTGTCGCGGGGTCTGAGTACGCATCGACGGTATCGATGAGGAACTCGCCCTGCTCGTTGATACGCACCTCGCAACCAAAGTGATGCGTGTAGTACTCGTCCGCTCTGGCTTCGCCCCGTGTCGATGTGTCGCCTTCACGCCAGCCTGTGCCCGCGCGTACTGGCCTGCGCGTGCGCTCGTGTGGGAGCGCCCCGACAATGATGGGGAAGTCCTGGTTCCCTTCGATGAAGTCGACCAGCACCATGTCGCCGTCCACATCACCCAGCGGTGTGATTGGCTTGGGATCGGTCCCACGTCGAGACAGAATGCGATCGAGATTCAACTCACGATCAGTATCCGTAACAGTACGGTCTGACGAATCCTTGGTGAGAACTCGGGTTGTTTTCCGTGGTATCCACAAGTCATGAACGTTGTTGATGCCATGCTGCCGCTGCATCACAGGCACGCTGTGGAGTGCGATGTTGACATGCACGAGGATGACATCGCACTCGACGCTCAGACCGCGGACGTGGGCATCTTCACCGAGTAGGTGCGTGTTGACCACGATAGCCCGGTACGGAGCCTTCCTGGGTGACAGGATTGAATCGCGTCCGCGATGATCATGCGCGTCGATACCAGATTGCACGACTGCGCCGTTACGAAGACGCTGAGGTCGATACCGATGAGTCATAGGTCATCCTCTTCGAAACTCAGGTCGTCGTTCACATCGATGGGCTCACCTCTTTCGAGCGCTTGCTTATCCAATGTCGGCTTACCAGGACGGGAATCCGTGGGCACGGCTGGCGGCAAAACATCCGGATCATCGCCAACAGTGGGTTCCGTGTCGTCCAGCGTGCGGTTCATGCCTGGGTTGTCGATAGCTGGCGCATCTGGATCACCTGTGCGTGGTTGCGTGCCGTCGCGCTCGATTTCTAATGTGCGCTGCTTTGTTGTTGCAGCAGTCTCTTCTGTGCCCACCTCAAGTGCGGTGTCCTGTGCAAGTGGATCTTTTACTTCGCTCAACTTAGTGTCGACTGGGAAGAAAGCTGCCTCACGGCCAGTGAGTGCGCGCGGTCGCTCGTACTCCTCGTAGATGATCTCCAGCAAGTCGTCTCCCTCGTACTCACCGCGCGTCAAAGTGAGCCCTGAACTCCCCGCGTTTGGATACGTCCAAGTGTTACGCACGCCCTCGCAGTAATAAGTGATCTCCCCTTCGAGCCGCTGCTCACGGACACGCTCACCAATCCGAATCTCCGGCATTATGCGTGATGTGGTGATCTCTCCAGATAGCTCAAGCGGCGCAACCGAATACCAGTCATGCACTTTCTTCAGCCACGTTGCCGCTAAGCGGATGAAGCTCTCGTTGTTTTCCGCGACCTGCACATCGCTTGTTTCCTCCCAGTGAGGAATGAACCGCGTTGACGCATGGTGCCTGCGCAGCCCGTGGCGGCTAATGGACGCTGGGCTGAAGATAGGGATGTTGCCTGGGCGCCCTTTCTTGACGCCTTCGATACCCCGCTGCAAGATCTCCGCGATGTTGTAGCGGTCATTGCCAAGACCGCTGAGTTGGATATCCCAGTAGTTGAACCTGTGAGCACCACCGCCCTTTGCGATGTCGCGGTGCTGTACATCTCCAAGCTCTAGGATGCGAGTTAGAAGACCGTCCCATTTGCGCGAGCCATCAGTTGAGTGCGTAGGGAACGGGCGCTCGCGCAGATACACCGTGGGTTGCAGATTCTCCAGGGCACCACGGGGTTTACCGGAGTTCGGCCCGAGATCTACGAACAGCTCATTGAGCAAACCGTTCGAGTACTCCTGCAGTACATCCCAGAGCTTGCCGCCATTCTGATCGAACTGAAGCAGGTTTGGCGCAACACAGAACCCGCTATTCCGAATCTTCATGCTTTGGATGCCGCGAATTACTCCCTGCGCATTAGAGAGCAGCGCAATGACACCACCGGTGCCCAACGATCCAGGCAGATCCCAGGGCTGCTCTGAGATCCTGTTGTTACCTATCCACGTGTCGATGAGCAGACGTACGAAGTATTCCGGCGTCCCCCGGATGTTGTCCAAGAAGGCATTTGCTACGTCGGCCTGTCGAGCGACTACGCTGTCCGTGTTCACCAGGAGGTTGACGAAGATCTCGGTCGTTTCGAAGACCTTCCCAAAGTCGCGTCCGTGGATAGTGTACGTCTCGGAGCGCGCGCCCATTCCGCTGCGAGTCGTGTCCTCGCGCACTGTGTCGATCATCCCGAGCATGGTGTCGATCACCTGACCGTCGACCACGAACTTGATCCTGACCCACACATCTTCTGGGTCGCGCCACAGATCGCGGAGTGCACTCCGTGGCCCACCCTTCTGCGTGCTTCCACGTCCACGGAGCTGCGGGTTCTTCTTGATCGTGATGGTGAACGTGCCGCTCGCACTTCCAAGCTGCTTGTGCGTCGTCACCCCGATTATCTGCCCCAGATCCGGATGGGACATGACGGGCTCTGTGATGTTCAGTCCATTGCTCTCATCCGTGTGGAACGAGACGATAGCCCTAGTGTGGGTAGAGTCTCCGTACGTGCGTCGTGCGGCTCTCGGCACGTCACCCTACCCCCACTGCGCCTTCACCTGGAGCGCCTATCTCACGGAGAATGCGCGCAGCAAGTGCGGCACGCTCTGCGATTTCATCGAGCACATCGGCTGCACTTGCACCAGGCTCACCAGCAGCTTCGCCTCCAGCAGGCGGTGGTCGCACACCGCGTTCCCCAGCTCGCACGCCACCGCCTTCAAGACGGCCTCCGGCAGGCGTTTCGAAAGCCCGAAATCCTGCCTCTGTCAGTGCCTCGAAACTGTCAATGACTGCCTCCCTAACGGCCGGTATAACTTCTTCCTGCATACTCCTAATCGTGTGCTGTATCATTGCAGGGAGCCCGCCTTCCTCGAATGCGCCTACGCTACCCCGCATAAAACCCGCAAGGTCTTCGATACCTGTGGCAAGCCGCGGTAACAACTCTCGGGCAAGCGAGTTCTCCAAGTTCTCTATTGCGACCGCTGCGTCCCTGATGCTCCTCTCGAGACCAATAGCAATGCGTCGGTTCTGCATGCCTGCCGCCTCTGCTGGTGCACCGAAGGCGCCACCAAGCTCTTGAGCGCGGCGTTGAATGAAACCACGACCCGGCGCTGTATCGACCGTTTGCCTGAATCCACTGATGTCGCCTGCGCCAAGCGAGCGCGCTTGCTTCATCGAAGGTTGGAACCCAAGGATGCTGGCTCCCTGAGTTCGCCACATTTCTCTAGCGACTCGCGGGTCACCTCCAGATGCGCGATTCATCTGTTGGATGAGCAGAGGCAGCATCCGCTCTGGGTCTTCCTGCATCGACTCAAGGATGTCGTGGAAGGTCATGCCGCCGGGCTGGCCCATGCGCCCAGCAGACATCATGAGCGCAGTGCCGAAGTCCTGTCCTGGCTGGAAGGTGCGCATGTGCGCGACGACACGCGGCATGACGCGTTGCGCGCGTTCACCTTCGAAACCTGCACCGAGCTGCGAAAAGCCTTGCTGTATCTGAAGAACGCCAGCCTCTGTCAGCCCTGTGCCCGCAAGGCGGCCTTCCTCCAGTACCTGAGTTGCTTGCTGAACGAACTGCCCAAGACGCGACTCGCGGATACCAGACACCATCCCCGCGGTGACTGCTTGGAACATGACGTCTGCGTTGTTCAGTGCCCCCAGGTCTGCCCCCATGCCTTGGCGTCCAACATTGGCCGCGCGCACCATCCCAGGACCCCCCTGGATGCCCCCGAACATCTGGAGCTCCATTGCAGCGCGCGTGAACCCGCCGCCCATCTGACGCCCTGTGAGGCCGGCCTGCTGCGAGATGTTGGCGGCCTGACTCACCGCTTGTGGAAATGCCATCCCAAAACGCTGGAACTGACCAGCACCTGGGATACCACCCACGCCACCTTCAGGCCCAACACGCATGCGCGCGCCGAGCGTGCCCATCTGTTGAGCTGCAGCTGTCTGCGCACCCACGCCCTGCTGGAAGTAGTTCTGGATAGCTTGGACACCACCGCCGAGCATTCCGCCAACGATGGGAATACCGCCAAGTGCGGAACCAACGAAGCCACCGCCAGCAGGCGCTGCTCTACCGAGGTTACCCAAGTACGTGCCGAGCGCTGTGGCCATCGTTCGACGCCCGAACTGCCTACTTGCTGCTGGCCCGCCTTGGGCCCCACCGCCTCCCCCACCGCCTGCTCCGCCTGCCCCACCGCCGCCTCCCACACCCATCTGGCGAATGGTGCGCGTGAGCTGCGTGATGGCGGTTGTGAGCGCGCCAACCGAGCCAGCCGGTAGCCCACCTGGCATGGCACCACCCGCCACAGCACCGCCGCGCGCTCCAGTCCCTGTTAGTCCAGGCGTGCGCCGAGTCGTCTGCTCATAGCGCTCCGCAATCTTGTGCATCCTATCGAAGACGCGCGTTGTGCGATCGAGTGTGCGTTCGAAGCTGGCCAGTTGCCTGTCATCAAACGCGCGCCCCAGCACCTGTCCGAGCCCACGAATCTCACGGTCATCAACTCCGATCTCAATGACTGTGCGGTGTCGGGTCTCAGCCATGGTTGTTCACATCTATCGCACGATACGCAGGTCTTCTCGACCTACCTCGGTCTCTGCAAGCTCTAGAGCGTCCCATTCAGGGTCACCCGTCAAGTGCGGCGTGTCCGCGATGCTCTTCGAACCCGTGCCCACCTTCGCGCGCGACTGCCCGATGTCTCCATCGAACGTCACTGTGTCGCGTTGCTGCCCTTCCTCAAGGTCCCGCTGAAAGTCCGGATGCTCTGGGTTTTCTTTGGACGCCTCTTCAGCGAGCTTCTCTATTGCGCGAACGCCGTTGACCTGCTCAAGCGCTTCCCTCGCCGTGAGACGTAATAACCTCTCGTCGTTGGGCGGGAGGCCGAACTTTGCGGCCCACATGAACTTCACCATCTCCAGCGGATTTTTCTGCTCCTGAAGTTCCTGATGCATTACCCGTATCGAACGGGTCGAGGCGGTGAAACGCGCGCTCATAGTTGAACGCCTCCTCGTAGAGCCGGCTTACCGGAAGTCCATCGAAGAACTCAAGGGGCTTCCACCATTCTGGACGTGGGTGGTCTTTGTTGAACTGGAGCGTCACTTCCAGATAGCAGATCTGCTCGACCAACACGGAAGCATTCGCATCGGCCGTGCTACCTGTTGGCAGATACACGCTCTTGAGCTGGCCGACACGAATCTGATCACCGAGATTCGGGACCTTGTAGATGAAGCTCCCCTTGAACTTGCGCCCACGTCCATCCACGCAGTCGAGCTGCAGCGTGGTGATGGCTGGGAGATCTTCCTTGGGCTCCTCTTCGTCCGTTTGATGCTTGTGGTCAATGGCCGCAAGTGCAGCCGCGGGATCTGTGACGGTCATGGTTTCCTTTCGCCAACTCAAATGGTCAGCGCAACCCAGCTTACGCGATCTCAGACTCGTTGCGGATACTAATCGCCACGAACTCGACATCGGTGAGCACGATTCCTCGAGCCCCGATGTTGTTCGTGTATCGAGTCGCCTTCACGCGCTGGATGTTTGCGACGATGCTGCCTGTCTGTCGATCCTCGACTGTCCCCGTCAGTTCACCCTGCGTGAGAATGTTCTCCAGTGACGGGAAGATAACGATGCCATCGCGGTTCTTGATGGTGTTGGTGATGATCCGAACCATCTGTGCCGAGAACGTAACTCGATAGGCTACGGGCACGTGCTCTGCTGTTTCGAACTGGTCGAGGGGATCGATAGGCTGGTGCTCGATCTCCTCCGAGTAGGAAACGTTGGTGGCGAGCGCAACCTTGGTTCCATCCATCAGAAGACGGGCTCGCGCGCCGGTAAGTGTGAGTCCTCGGAAGGCCATCTTCTATCCTCCTACGCAGCCGTACTGAATATCTGGAGATGAATCGTGATGGGAACGAAGTTGACCGGATTGACTGTCGCCACCTCGAATGACACTGGGAAGACATCCCCGATCTGCGAAACCTGCAGCGACTTGAAAGCTACGATGACATCATCGACGAGCTGCCGTTCCAGCTCATCCTGAGCCAAGCCCTTGAGAGCTGCTGCCGTACCTCCCAGGCCTCGGTTGCCGATCTTGAGGTCAAGGTTGCGCCGGAGCCGCTTGGCTGACGTGTTGGCACTCTCATTGGCGCTCATCTCAGTGAACGCGATGTTGTCGTCCGCGAGATGCGTGGTGACACTTCGAATCCAACGGATACCGATGCCGTCGACCTTCTCGGCCATCATGAGACCGCGATCGATGAGGTCGGACGCGTCATCCTCGACATCCCACGATGGGTCATTGCGCAGGTCGAGCGCGATCATCGTCTTGCGCGTGAGTGGCTCAGCAATCGCTGAACCTGCCTGCATCCCAGCGGCAATGGCTGCCAAGAAATGCGGCTCAAAGAACGTCGCAAGACCTGTGTTCGGATCAAAGCGCTGCACCTCCTGGGCTATCGATGAGATGTGCCGCGTGTTGAGCGCCTGAATCTCGGCTTGGAAGACCGTGCGTGTCGCGCCCTGGCCAGTAACCGAATCGCCATGCCCAACGTATCCGTTCGCTTCGCCTGCGGTGTTGGCGAGCCTTCCCGCGCGCGCAACCAGGTGCGAGAGCAGGAGCGCGTGAATAGCGGGGTCACGCGTGAGAGGCACAATGATGTTGACCTCTCGCTTCTGGAGCAGCTGGAAGGCCGTGGTCCACTCCGCGATGGTCGTGACGCCCTCGATGCCGCCCGCGAGGAACAAGGGTGCTGCGGTGTTGGCTGGCACCAGGGAGGCGCCTGAAGCCCGTGCTGCACTCACGAACTGGCTGCCCAGCTCTGTGGTGTCGGTCGTGCCCAGCGCCCTGATGAAGAAGTTCAGGTCCGCGAAGAAATCCTTTGCCGAACCGATGAGCGTCCCCGCTACATCGAAGTCCATATCCGTCGTCAGGAACGTCGTGACGTTGGTTACGGTCCCGTTGGCAGTGAACCCAGCGAGTGTGTTGATCTTGTCGACCAGCGCTTGGATAGTCTTGAACACAGAACTGCTGGCCTGCAGTGCATTGGCCGCCACAGTGATGGTTCGCGCACCTGCAGCTTCGCCGAGCGCCATGACGGTCAGCGAACCGAACGTCACAACTCCCACGACAGGAGTCGTGTTGCCGGCCGTCATATCGAATCGCTCGCCCGTGGCTGCGCCCGCAGAAGTCGTGCCGAACATGGCAACGTCGATTGCAGTATCTACGTCGATGGACACCGTAAGCACACCGTCGACTGGCGTGTTGGTCGTCTGAACGATGCCTCGAGTGAGCACGGCCGGCGCGAGGGTGAGCGCTGTTGCGCCAGCACTCACGACACGGAGTGTAATGGTGCCGGTTGTCGCCGCGCTGAGAGCCGCACCGAGCACATGTGACCAGCTGGTGGTGACTGTCGTAGGCACTGGCGTGGTGCCATTGAGCGAGATGGTCTCCTGCGTCGCTGTCGTGCCGCCCACAAGCCCGTAGATGGTGAGAGTCTGGGTCGTGTCACCACCATCCGAGCTGACGGCTTCCAGAGCCGCTGGGAGCCCAGCAGGAACCACAGCGGTGATCTCAGTCGTGAGACCAGCTTCCGCCTTCGTTGCCGCTGCGGTGAAGTTGGCGATCAGGAAAGCGCCCACCATGGTGTCGTAGCCATCCGCGCCAGGCGCATAGATGACATCCATGACCGAATCGCCGCCCACGTCATCGAACGTCTCGGTCTCGTCCTCGAAGACGAGCGAGATGAGCTTGCCCTTCGTCGTTCCGGCCGCGACATCGATGGAGATCTGCTCAGTGAACTGCCCAAAGTCGCGTGAGATCAGGTCAACACTATCTGCCGCCAGAGCGTCGGGTAGAGTGAGCGTCGACTGCGTAGCGGGGTTCACCTTGATGTTGACGAGCTTCTGCGCACCGCCAGGGATTGCCTGGTCGGCACTCGGCTCGAAGGCGAAGAGCCCTGCCTTGAGCAGATCGCCGTCGCGGTAGATCGTACGCAGCTTGTCCGCACGCGTGAAGTCCGCGAACTCTTCCTCGATGGTCAGTGGCTTGCCGCCTTCAGCAGTGCCGAGCAGAGCCACAATGCCAGTGGATGACGGTGAAACCGACGCAAGTGCAGTCGCGTCGATCTTGCTTACGGCCTGGGGGATATTTATTCTTCTCCCGTTGAAGAAAATCGCGGTTGCCATTATCCGACCTCACTCCAGTTATGCCCGCGAACTGCGAGACTCATAGCTGCCGGGGAGACACAGTAGCGTCTTGCGATTTGACGCTGTGGAATGCTGTATTTGAAATGCGCGAGGCGCGCAGTCCTTACCTGCGCAGCCGTGAGCTTTGCTGCCCCGTTTTGTTCCCCCAGCATTCTGGGTGACCGACCCTTCTGCACCATGTCGGCCATGTTGTCTTCGTGCGTCCCAAGAAACAAGTGAGCTGGGTTCACGCAGCAGCGCACATCGCATTCGTGCAGAACTTGAGCAGAGCCAACAGAACCAACGAAACACTCGTACGCAAAGCGATGTGCACGTACTCGATGCTCGCCATCCCAGAACTGGCCATAGCCGTCTTTGTAAGTCACACCCGTCCACAACCAACAGCTATCTGCTCTCTCGACATAGCGCCAGAAACGAACTTCGGGATCTTCTTTCGGGCGGCCGGTCAACTATCCTCCTACCGCGGCGCCTTCAGGAAGGCGTCATACTCTGCTTGCCACTGGGTGGCGGTGAACTTCCGAATCTTGCGCAAACCTTCACAGTGAAGGAACGCCTGCACCATTGGCTTGCCCCGTCGAGCACGAAAATACTGCACCGCGGTGAACTCTCGTTCAGATAGCTTGATGGGCTCCGCTAGTGCAGGGACTGGAATGGAAGGCTTGGTGTCGCGCTCTGACGTCTCAGGCGCTGACTCTGAAGCTGAGGCATCCTCGTCGGGGGCTTCGTCCACCTTCTCGTTGTCGAGTGATCGGGTGCTTCGACCGCCGCGCTTAGCCATCGTTTTCTTCTCCTGGTACGAACGTCTTCACACCGCCACGTACTCCATCTACTACAATGTCCTCTCTGAAGATACCAGTGACGCGCAACCTTCGGCCATCCTTGTGCATGGGAAAAAGTCTCGGGATGGTCATGAGTGATTTCGCAGTCACGTTGAGTACACGCGCATACACATTATCTGGCAAGTGCACCTCGTCGGGACTCAACTCACCACCGGAATACTTTGGGTCGATGATCCCCGCGGCCTCCATTGCTTCGCGCGCGCCAAACAAGATCAGCTTGCCGAAGTGGTAGAGGTAGTTGAGCACGTCGGGATGCTGCGCGTAGATATAGATGCTGTACTTCTGCTCGAAGAAAGCGCCCTCGTACTCTGCATCCTCCCTGCCTGGCGCGTCCTCCCCTTCCAGCGTTTCGCCCACGTATTTGCCCAGAGCGCTAGGTTCTGCCTCTTCATCGCTCGTCAGCACAACCGCGAAGATTGGGAGCTCGGCAGTCGTGCGCGGATACCCCAGCACGACGTTCGGCGGCGTGGTTTGGAAGTTGGTGACGAAGGCTGCGCGCTCTTCTTTACCCATCGTGGGATCGAAGATGTGCGAGAAGAACCTTTCAAGCTCGCTCTGGTTCGCCTTTGGCTTGAGCCTATCTATCTCTGAGCGGAGCACTGCGAGAAGGAACCGTTCGACCAGAACGATGCTCGTGCGCGTCTCTGCTAGTGGCGGCCCGTCGAAGAAAGGCTCGACCGTTTCCTCGAAGGTGCCTCCGAGGTTTCGCAGCTTGCGCGCTTTTCGATTCGCCACCATCAGGATGTTGCTGCGGTGATGATTGAATCCGCGAGTGACTCAATATGACTCTGCACTTGCTTGGCGATGTTGCGCGCCTTGATGCCAGGATGCACCCAGTGCTTGTCATCACGCTTCACACTGGAGATGCGCCGGAAGGTCGTGTAGCCCGTCGTCTGTACCTTCCCGCCCACGGTGTGTTTGCCCTTGCGGATCATTCCCATGTAGATACTCGTTGCGTGCCAGGGCTGCTTCTTGGTCACGAGGATCTGCTGAGCCTGCGCGCTCATGGGCAGGCCTGGATGCAGGCGTTGACCGTAGACCGTGTGCCGACCACCGTGCTCACCCACAGGCTCACCTGGGCGTGACAGCGTGGGCGTGAGCTTCTTTGCCGCTTGGTGGATGGGCTTAGGCATCGGAACCCCGACGTTGCGACCACCCGTCCCTGGGGTGCCGTGTCGGAAGGGGACGGTGTTGTACATCCCCCCATCCTTGCCCATCTTGGCGTTCGGTCCTGTCAGCAGCCACTGCCGCATGTCGCCGCCGCTGAAGCCCTGCTCCACCATGTTCGGGATGCGGCCATCTAGGGTGATGATCGCCTTGTCACCCTCCTCGCGGTGATTCAGCCCTGCGATGTAGTCGCGCGCGCTGCTCTTGAGCTGGGTTTGGGCGCGTCGCTTCCATTCGTCCATCGCTGCAGCACCCAGACCACGCACGATGTTCTTAGTATCTGAACTGTGTGGTAATGACGCGAGCAATCGAGCTTTCACTGGGTCGAGATTGATCTTGATGAGCTTGTTGTTAGGCATTCCCAACTCCGCTCGGTTCCGCGACTGCGCCTGCCGTTGTATTCGGAGCGTCGTTGACGTCGATAAGAAAGTCCAGCTTGGCCATTGCTTGGATAGGGTGCGCGATGACGCGATCGACTGCGCTCTTGCGTCCGCTGACGTCATCGCGTGTCACGTGGAACCAGGACAGCACAAGAAACACTGGGTGGAAGTCGTAGTGCGCGCTCAGCGTGGCTTCATCTGGAACAGCGCGGTTGCCTGCTTCTAGCCACTGAATCCAGCCCTCCCTGGTGATCCGAAAGTGGTAGTTCTCTTCCAGGAAGAACAATGATTTGTCGCTCTTCTTTTTGAAGACGAGCTTGGTCATGTTCGCGATGCGGTAGCGCGCACTGTCCACGTTCGTGGGTAGCTTGCTGCGAAGACCGCGCCGGTTGTTCTTGAAGAGCAGCTCGTTGAACGGGATCACCGAGTCGCGCATCTCGATCGAGTCTCGATAGCCCAGTCGGTACTTGGGCTCGGTCGTGATGTTGACTGAGCCTTCTTGCCACAGGCCGAACTTCTCGTAGATGGAGGTCTTCTTGTCGAACTGCACCATGTGCGCGCGGATAGCGATGGGGTCGACGTAGATGAAGCCACCCGCATTGCACTCAGGACAGTCGACTTCGGCCTGGCCTGTCGTCTTGTTGAGACAGACGCACAGCATGGCCTTGCGCCAAATGATGTGCTTGCCGTGCTGCTCCAGCAGACGAATGAACTCCTCGGGACGGAAGTCAGAGCGCAGCTTCTGCTTGACTGGCCGAGACTCATCAGTATCGAACGTGCGGATCGTCCGCGGCACTTCGACGATTCGCCCCTTCGCGATGCGGGGCTTCGGTGCCACGATCTTCTTTGCTTCATCGATGTCAGCCATCAGTAGAACCGCCCAGTAAGCTTGATGCAGGGGTGCACAGCAGCACACCGTCGCATGTCTTCGGAGGCACGACGCAGTGCTTCACGGATCTCCTCAGAACTTGGCGCCTTCACGCGCGCGTACTCTTCGGGTGTGAGGGAACGAAAGAGCTTTCTGACCTCAGCATCAGTCATGCAACCACAAACTTTACCCCTTTGTAGTATCTACGCAGGTGGGGAATCTGCTCTTTTATGTATTTTGTGTATTGGATAATGCGCGCACCATAGCCGGCATTGGTCGCTGACGAAGTTGAACCGATGCTCTGACTGAGACCGTCCATGCTCAAGCTGAGTGTCGCGATGCCTGCACCGACCACGAGGTCACCGAAGATATCGAACGGTCCGAGCGATGCGAACTTACCGATCAGGTCCACGATGTTGCGTGGCACCTTGCCGTTCTCGAAGCCTGCCGTGTACGAGATCTCGAAGAGCTGCGGGAGGTACGCCAAGCCGTTGTAAATGGCGGGCAAGAAGCTGCCGCCCTGACCCACGAGGATCTCCGAGAGCGTGCCCGCAGTTGGGACGATCTGCAGGTGGCCCTCTGGCTTGTTCAGCCGCGTCCACTCCGGCGGGAACACGATGACTGTCTGCCCGCTCGGGTACTCCACACGGTACTCGTCCACAGTGATGACTGGATAGTTGTCCAGCCGGATCATGTTGAACGCGTGGTAGTCCTCCCGGTAGAAGTCGTGGAACTCGCAGAACGCTGTCGGCAGGATTGGAATGTCGAGCTGGTGCTCAAACCAGCGAATCGCCGTCAGAATGTAGTGCGTGAACGTCGCTTCGGATAGCTCGTTCCCTTCATCGTCCGTGAGGTCGACGCCAAAGAAGTACCTGTTCTTCAGCTCAGGGACCGTGAGGATGCCTTGGATGGCCAAGCCATCACCGTCGATGTCATCGCTGGCTTCGCTCCGCGCGTTGGTCAGCGTGTTGATGTAGCGCGTGCGGTACTTGAAAGCTGGGTCACCTACGCGGTCGATGAGCTTGTACGCAATCCTGTCTATCTCGAGGACCACGCGCCCGTCCGGGGTCGTGACTTCTTTGAACGTGAGCCCACTATCTACGCTGCGCTCTAGCAGCAACCGATCGAACTTGCAGTCAATGACATTGTTGATGTTGTCGTCGGTGACCGTGATCGTGATGCACGTACCTGTGCGGTCCGCACTGATCGCCGGGTCATTGGCGTTCTCGACGGGATCGATGAGCTGGTGGCGGTCATTCGCTGTCATCGTCTGGATACTCTACTTCTAGCTCATTCTCTATTTCACCTACAGCAACTTGCTGCTCTGTCATCTCTCGCTCCAGAGTGCGCTGACGCCGCTGACGATTCAATACCCCCGCACGCGTTCGTGGGCGTTCTTCTAAACTCACCAGCACCAAGTCGACTTGGGTATTGAGAAGACGTTGACGAGCGCCCTGGGCACGCTGCTCGGAACGAATGCGGCGAATGCGCTGAGTCAACTTGGTGTGGTCAGCTTCGTGCTCTTCTGCGAACTCTTCGATAGCGGCATCCACATCCTCAGTCTTGGCGAGCGCGCTGAGCTGCATGCCCACCACGTAGCCACCGATGAAAATGGTGATGACGGTCGCGGCAAGCCACTTCACCCATTGGAGTTTCTTGCGCCACTTCTCTTCGGGAGGGTCGCTTTTCATACGTAGTCCTCGTAGCAAGTTCTCGATGAACGATGTCGACTTACCAAGCGGAGGGTGGACCGCATGTCGTCCGGTTCCGTTACGGCCACCTTCGTCCATGTTGAAAAACCTACCATCAGGTCGAGTCTCGCGCGACGCTAGGCCAATCGTAAGACTAAGGCACCGCCGATCAGGACTGTTTCACTCGCGTCAGGTTTCCTGAGTTGTCGACGCCCACATCAAAAACGCTGCCATCGTCAGAGCGAAGTTCGATCGTCTGGCGGATCCTAGTTTTCCTCACCACCTCCGCTGCGGCGTCCACGGCGTCCTTCTCGGCCTGCGTCATCTCGACCACCGAGCCAGCCACGATCTTCCAGTACTTGTTAGGCACGGCCGCAACAGCAGATAGGTCGGGATTGATGAGCCAATCGGCTGTGGGGAAGTCGGGCGTGTTGACGCTGCGCAGGTGCTGAAGAGTGGTTTTATTGACGACGTCGGCCATGACTCCCTCCTAGATTGCCACCAGACTGTTGGGAATGGGTGGCTCGAAACCCTGCGACGGGGTCCCGAACACTGTCAGATCGACGCCACCCACCACATCCGTCTCCGGCGAGTGCACGCCGTTCAGCGGAACATAGGACACCAGATTGTCCCGTCGGATGTTGAGCGGGGAAACCCCCGCGCCCAAGCTCGCCACCTCGCTGTCGGTCAAAGCTACATTCCACCATGCGATGTGCGCGAGCAGCCCGGAGAACTCACGGCTCGGGACCGAGTCCGCTTCACGGCCGACGGCTGTGCGATCGGCGCCCTGTACATCGCGCGTCGATGCGTTTGTCCCTTTGTTGCCTCCGTCGAGATAGACCGCCCGCGACGTCGTCGAGGCCTCTACCGCAAGCGCATGGTGCCAGACATTGATCGACGGGTCGAGCGTCGCAGTTGCCACAGCAGCGCTTCCTCCGGCCTGGATAAACCACTGAAGGCTACCCAGTCGAAAAAGCAATTTCCACGCGTGCTCCGTTTCGTCCTTGTCACCGAGAAAAGCGATCGCCTGATTGACGCCAGAGTCGTTTGTGTTGAACCACGCGCCGACACTGAACGGAGCTGCGGTTAGAACAGCCGTGTCGGTCTGGAAATAGTCCGGCGTCGCGTCGTCGCAGAGACGGCTCACGCCTGCACTCCGGTCACTCTGAGGATCTGCGCATCACCGGACATGTTACCCGCGACGGATGTGTCCCTTTCGATGCGAAGCCGGAACGCATCCCCCTTCGCGATCGCGTCTGCTTGGGCGTTCGTGAGCGTGATCGTTGTGCGAGTGGTAACGCCGCTCGTACCGTCCGTTGTGTCGGTATCAAACTGCTGGGTGTCAAAGGAATCACTGTCAATATCGAGGCCACCGTCGGCAATCCGCTCTACCTCCACGCCCCATTTGACGTCGCCGGTGGTCGCTGTCGATGCAACCCAGTCGATCCGAACGAGCAAGTTAGAGCCGCTCACGTAGTCTTCGGACATCTTGCCGTGAAACGTCACGCTCTCATCGGTCGAATCGTCGAACGCGAGCAAAGGGTGGCCATTGCGACTCGTGCCCTGCGCTGGATCGGCTGACGGAAACAGGGCCTGGTTGGGCCCGAAGCGGAACATCTGCAGGCCACCACCGCCTCCTCCTGTGGAAGTGATCTCGGTCCACGTTGGAGTCGTGGCGATGAGAACCCAGTAGGTGTCATCGTCGGTCTGCTTGGCGACCATCCCAACATCGGTAGCCAAGAACCCGCTCGCGCCCGTGCGCGCGGAAGCGTCCGCATACACGAAATTGTGTACGGGATGTCGCGCGCCAAGGCTTGCCAGAGAGTGCTTGCTCATGCGGCCACCAGAATGTTCCCCGTAACGTCGTCGACCAACACATCACCCGTCACGTCGTCCGTCAAGGCTGTGTCTGTCGTGCCATCGACGTCTTTGGCCAGCTGCTGGAGATTCGTTGCCGAGCTGCCGGTCATGCCTGTTGGATCAATGCCGACCCTGGTCCCTCCGGAAGGATGGCAAAACGCTGCTGTGCCGCCCGTGGAAGTTGCGATAGCTTCGACGACCGTGAACGTATCGTCGTCGACCACAGTGGCTACGGTGTATGTGCCGTCCGCGGCTGTGCTGCCGGTGAGATCAAAGATGTCGCCAGCTGCGATGGGATTATCCGAATGGATAAGACGCTCGCCACCGCCCGCCATCTCCACAGTCTTCGTTCCTGAAGTGGTCGACGTGACTGAATCACCGGAGCGGAAAGACGTAATCCCATCGGAGGCTAGTTCCTGGGCGTCGATAATGTCGACGTCTTCAAGGTCCTCTTTACTGATTCCGCCCACTACTTCGTCTTTCTGGGAGTGCGCTTGCGACGAGTAGCGCGTGCCATTGGGGTGCTATTGCCGTTGGCTGGCGGCTCTGCGTCGCGGGCTGCTTCCTCACGTTCATCGAGGGCCTGCTTTTCTGCAGCGAGCGCCTGCACGTTCGCGCGATTGTACGCCGCCACGATCTCAATGAGCTGGTCTGATGCCTGATCCAACGCACGCTGCTGGCCTCTGATGGTCGCGATTGAATCCGCAATCCGAGAAAGCTCATCATGCAGTTTCTGCTTCTTTGACTCGAAGGAGTTCAGAAGCTGCGTCATCTGCTGCTCGTACAGATCGTTGTTGAACGTGCCGAGTACACGCGTTTTGCTCAGCTCGTTCCGGAGACTGACGACCCGCTCTTTGTGGTTGTTGTGCTCTTTCATCGCTGCTGCCTGGCTATCTGGTTGGCCTTTGCGATGCACCACTCACAGTAGATGCCGTGTCTATCCGAAGCTAGTGTCGGTCCTGCAACAGACATGAATCGCATCGGCATGATGCCACCAGTAACAGGATGAACCCAAGTGGCGCCAGCTCTATGGCCTGACTTACACCAGCGGCCAACTGGCTCCTGGTCAGGAGTCATCACCGACATCGCTAAGTCAGCTCTCGGGAACACACCGCCTGCTTACATGAGGATGAGGTAGTTGAAGTGATCCCCAGCTTTGACCTTTGTGTACGGCGTGATGTGCGTAGTGTCGGTCTCCTCGTAGTCATTGTCGTCCCCCACTGGACCTGGATCGCGCCACTGCTTACGCCAAATGACGTACAGATTGAGTCCGTTATCTGTACCATCCAGAGTGTACGCGATGGAACCAGGGAGCAGGTGCGAGACATTGGCGTCCGCATCGACTGTGAGGCGTTCGATAGTGCGAACGATGTTCGCATTGGCGATGGCATCAGCAAGCGCCTGGTGAGACGCGGTGCACGTCTCACCATCGGTAAGCACGCTGCCCGTGTAGTCACGGTCGCCAATCTCCGCATTGAGTGTGTTGAGCGCTTCGAGAACCGTTGGATCAGCACCCAACCCGCTGAACACGAAGAAGTTGCCGATATTCGTGACTAGCCCGGCGAGGCTCACCACCCCGTCAGCGATGCCTACCGTGGACCGGATGTCAGTGATATCCTGGGACATGTCGGCGTCACCGACGATGCCGTTGGTCAGGACGACACGTCCCGCAGTCTCTGCTCGCTGGTCAAGGCGATCTCGGAAGCCGTAGAACAGATCCAGCGTGGTCGGCTGGTCCCGCTCCCAGGTGTACGCGACCGAGGTGGAGAGGGGAGAACCCTTGGCCACCTGGCGGAAGGCTACCTCGACCTCGTTGGGCTCCGTGGCGCTGCCCGCCTGGGTGCGCCCGTAGATGCGGTTGCCGGCGGTTGCCGTGCCGTCTGCCATGCCTGTGACAACAAAGTTTCCGCTGACCACTGTCTCGGTGATCGCTACGTTGCCAGCCGTGCCGGGCGTTGTGTTCGTGAGTTTCACGAGGCCTGCGCCATTGGCTTCGGCGAGGAAGGTCAAGGGCGATGCGAGACGTGCTGCCTCGATAGCCGCAATGATTGCGTCGCGCACATCGTCTTCGTCGCCCGCTGCTGTAATATCCACTCGGCGAAGGGTCGGGGTCTCGGTAACCGAGCTGTCGTCATCGAACTCGAAGGTGACCACAGGGTTCGATCCATCGTCGAGATCGAAGTCCTCCCCGTCGAGAACCACAACGGCAGAGCCCACGCTGTCACAATCGATCTGGCCGACTGCGGTGCCGATCACCTCCAACGCAGACTCGGTAGCGGGGTCGATGATCTCCGTGTAGGTCGCCAAGTCCACGCCAGCATCCGCGCCGTCTTGGATCGGAACGCCAGTGCGGTCGACGGCGTCGGCGTGGGGCAGGTTGCTGGTGTCCGTGATGGTAATCAGGGTGCCACCCTCGGCAGCCGTCGCGTTCTCGAACTTCCGGTTATCCACCACCGCGACGGCGTCGAGCGTCTTGCCCGCGAGGTTGGTAAGGTCGGCATTCACAGGCGTACCAACTGCTGTCGGGCGCTCGTATGTCGGGATCGCGTCCTCGTGGCCTGCCGTGCCCTTGATGAGTCTGCGGTCAGTGCGCGTGAAGTTCAGGTCGTCTTCGAGAGAGTAGGGCTGGTTGATCTCCCACGTAGCAGCCGCAGCTGCCTCAGCCACACCCGCCGCATTCTCATAGCCAATGACTGTGCCACTGGTGAAGCTGGTGATCAGGAACACCCCGTTGTTCGCCCCTGTGGGAGCGCTCGCGATGGTGAGGAACCTCCCAATATCCGCGACCGTGAACGACGCTCCCGAATCGGTCAGGGTCATATCGGGCGCGGTTCCACCGATGGTGTCCCCAGTTCCGGAGCTGATCGAGACACCCTTGCCAAGCACTTCGTCTGCAAGAGCCTTCGTGTTGAGCGGAGTTAGAGAACCCGCAATGTCGAGTGCCTGGTCGAGTGCGTTGTTCTGAGTACTCACGGCCTTACCTCCCTATGCTGCTACCACGTAGTCGGCTTGCAGTTGCGAGCTTGCAATAGGCTTGAACCGTAGAAAATGGATGGTATCAAAACCTGCGCCTGCCCCACCGCTCTCTTGCAAGATGTAATCACCGCTACTAGGTGAGTCTACCTCAGCGCGGAGCAGCCGGCGACTGTTGTGGTACAAAGCAAACGTCGCAACGAGAACATTTTCTGGCAATGTGAAGTCGCGGTTGTCCCCGTCTAACGTTCCAGTGGGAACAATCCCAGCCCGGTAGTTCGCAATAGCAACGTCACCGGCAGCGCTGCCAGCACCCGGCGCCATGCCTACGCGGGCGAGCCCCACGTGTCACCTCCGCCTTTTGCGTGTCGCCGTAGATACTCGCGTGAGCCAAAGCAGCGCAGTACCTTGAGTCAAAATAGCGCCAATGCGATCACTGTAGTTCGGCAGCACATGCGTCTCAAATGCGATGACGCTTCTTATACTAAGCGGGATACGCCGAAGTCCCGCACTAGTCGGAGATGACGGAGCAAGGGGTACTCCCTCAACGAATATTCCTTCATGTACCCAACAGATAGCATTCTGACCGGGATTATAGAGCTGAATCAGCCAACGGCCGGCAGTCATGGGGCCGTTGCTATCTGGAGTCTGCGTAAATGCTGTGGAGAGCGACAGCTCTATCGTCTCCTCAACAGCTGCTTCGTAGAAAGCGACGTCGTGGTCACCGCGATGTGCAGACCCCGACATTTTTCATTGCCTCCCTTACTGCTTGTCGCGACTGATCTTTGTGATTTGAAGCGTGACCGCCGCACCCACGCCATGAGCTGCGATGTGATCGCGCTCGTTTCCTGCACGCACCATGAAGACTATGAGCGGCAGGTTCAGGAAGCCATCGTCTGTCGGTGGCAAGAACTGGGTACTCGGAACCGCAGCTGCGGCATCGACTGCTTCATCTCCCTGCCGAACCCAAACTGCAGTCGCTGCCCCGAACGCGAGTGCACGTAGCATGTATCGACCTGGCTCGAGTGGGTTCGCTAACCGAGCGCTAGAGCCGTTGCCCGCAACCAGGGCGACCGAACGACCGATGTCTTCGGCGTAGAAGTATCTGAGGTCGTCTGCGTGAGCAGGCACGACCTAACCCTCGTAGATGGCTGTGTTGAGGATTGTCTTCATCTCCGAGAGCTTCATGTCCTCATCCAGCTTTGGAATGTCGTAGTTCTTGGCCCGCCATTTGACTGCAAGCTCCATGGCGTCCGCCTTGGTCCGCAGACCATCGACGTCGGGGCCTTCCTCGCTCTCCTCTTCCGCCTCCGCCTCAGCTTCCGGCTCGGGTTCCGGCTTTGCCTTGGCCGGCTCTGGGAGAGGCGCAGGAGCCCTCTTGGCAATCTCCTTGCGCTCCGCAGCCTTCTTGGCTGGGTTATCCCAACCAGGTGTCTCCAGAAGGAAGTCCGCATCCCTCTTGGGAACGTCGAACACTCCCTCTGCGTCGCCTTCGACTTGCTTGGAACGACCGTCTTCGTCGCGATCGTAACGCAGGCAAAGCATCTGGCCCGCAAGGTTTGGATTCTGAATCTTCATGGAGTTCCTCCAGATAGTAAAATGGGCGAACGAGCCGTTGCCCGCCCGCCCACTCTACCAGGCTTCAGCTAGGGTTGGGGCCTAGATAGATCCAGGCGCGCGACCGATGTTTTTCACGACCACGTTCTTTGCCGGTGTATACATCTTCACGGCGCCATAAATTACTTGGCTCCAGCGGATGCTGGTATCGATTGCCGCGAGGGGAATCCGGGTCATCGGCAAAAGCTGAGACCATGAGAACGAACGTTGGTTCTGCATCAACACGAAGCCCTTGGTCGTTCCAGGAATATCCGCGTTGAGATCCGTGATGACCTGCGTTGCGCCCGTACGAGCCACACGCACCATGAGCTGGGCAGTTCCCACTGCCGCGCCCGGACCCGTGCGGTAGATCTCGTAGAACGTTGTGTCCTGTCCGCCGTCCGCGACGGTGAAGGTCACGCCATCGCCCGCGACAACAGCCACCGAAGCGCTGTTGAGTGGCGTCGACAGGCCGAACCTGTTGCCCGCCACCACGCGGTAGATGTACGTGCCTGCATCGGCAGTCACGAACTGGGAGCTCGGGTCCGCACCCGCAGCCGGGGCCACCGTGATGGTCGGTGCGAGCGGACGACGATCAGGCTTCCCCAGCCCCGCAGCGACCGCCAGGCCACCAGGGGTGATGAACACATGATCGTGCATGTTGATGCGCCCATGCTGGCCCTGGAAGGCCGTGATGGTCGCACCCAACACACCAGGAGCAGGCGCGTAGGCGAACCGCTGACGGTCGTAGACCTGCTTCGCCAGGTCCGCGAACGCTCCCGTACCGAAGTACGCGTCCGTGGCCTGTCCGAAGTTGTCACGAATCGCCAACAGCATGTCGTTGAGCTGCTCTTCGGTGAGCGACCCACCGCGCAAGTCGATGACGTTATCCGGAGCGCCGTCCTCGATGAGCTTGAACAGACCATCCCACTGCTCCGGGATGAGCGTGCTGTCGCCGAAGAACAACGCGTTCTCCAAGTTGCGCAACAGCTCCATGGTCTTGTTCATGGTTTCGAGCGCGATCACGTTCCCGTGGGCAGCTCGGATGGTGTTGGCGACGTGCGTCACACGGCCAACGACACCGAGATACTTGATGAGAACGGTCACGCGTTCGTACGTCGAGTCCTGCTCTTCGGGCAGATCACCTTCGGTGAAGAACCCTTGGTTGAACTGACGCGCGCCACCTTCGCCGTAACTGATGAGACGGTTGAACTCCTCGACCGTGTTGCTGGCTGGGACCTTACTAATCGAGCGGAAAAGTTTGATCTCGTCCATCTCGTACGTGAGGTTTTTGAGTGTGGCTTCCAGTGACTCCGTTCGGAGTGGGAAACCAACACCCGCGGCGACCCCAGGGTCGTTGACGTCCTGACCGGCGCTCAGCGCCTTGTGCAGGTCTGCAATCTCACCGGGACTCTGCACTGCGCCGTAGCCCTGGTAGTCGCGGTAGTCCTGACTAGAAACGAATGCTCCGAGCATGTTGACTATCCTTTCTTAGAGTCTTCCCTTGAGCCCGTTGATTGCGCCCTAGCGGTAGGACCGCGCGGTTGCCGCCTCCGAGGGGTGTGCCGCCAGAAAGCCCTGAACGGCGTCGAATGTCTGCTGATTGAGGACGTTGCCGCCCTCGTACTGGCCAACCAACTCAGACGTGGCCTGTCCGCCGATCTCTGAGATGCCCTTCTCCAGGTTCATGTAGGAGAGCGTCGCGAGCACCTCTCCCTTGGTGAGCTGCTCCTCGCCAACACCTTCCTGGCCGTGCGCGCCGAAGCCCTTTGCCATCGGCTGTGCACCAGAGAGCTGCGTATGCCCGCGCTGCGGCATGGGCTGCCGCTCGATGAGACCAAGGCGGTCGTCGAGTGCGTCCACGATCTGCGCGATGCCCTTCACGAGCATACCGATCTCGTAAGTCGCAGCCGCAGTTGCGCGGTCGACCTGCGCCTGGTGCTCGTTGGTCTCCGACAAGCTCTTGCGGATGTCGTCGAGGTTCTCTGCCGTGCGCGCGGTGAGCGCCTCGAGAAATGGCGAAACGTCCATGGCGTCCCCGAGGTCCGGGTCCGCCCGGAACTCATCCATCGCCTTGCGAACGGGCTCTCCCGGCCCATCGCCGCTGCGCGACAGGTTCACCGGGCCAGCGTCGCCTCCGGACGGCTTGACGCGCGGGTTGGTCCCGACACCGCCGGACGAGTCAGCGGGCTTGCCTGCCATCTTGCCCGTCTCGTCTTCCTCCTCTTCCTCTTCCTCCTCCTGGAAGGCGGTCATGAAGGCGGCGATCTGATCGACGCTGTATCCAGCATCCCCGAGGGCTTGCTGCATCTTGCCGATCATCATGGAGTCGAGCGAACCCACGTCGCCGGTATCTGCATACCCGCCTTGGGTGTCTCCCCGCTCGTCGTGATGGCCGTACTGGTCAAGAGCGACACCGCCGTACGCTTTCACGACTTCGGTGGCATCTGCGGCCTTGATCAGCTCGTCGAGTGACGCCTGGATACCATCCACGGCGACTTCGGGATCTTGTTGTGCATTCTCGCCCATGACATTCCTCCGTTATGCGGCGTGGTGCCGCAGTGCGTACTCAACGATGCGAGTAGCAAACTTTTCATGCAGCTTCGGCTGCGCCTTCATCAGATAGGCAACAGCTTCCGCCTTCCGCATCTTCTTTTTCTTCTTCGCACGCGGGCGCGGATTCACCTGCGCTTCGAGACTCTCTTGCGTGATGGGAGCCATCGCGCCAGGGACACCGCTATTTCCACCTGAGCCCGCGTGCCCTGCGCTCAAGCTCTTCGCGAGCACCGACAATGACGTCTCGGTGTTCACGGGGCACTTAGTGATCGCCACCTCGCGCACTGCAGCTTTGCGAACGGTCTTGGGGTTATCGGGGTCGCGCTCAATAATGCTGCCTTCGACGCTGAACCCGAGGCGGCGATCGGTCTTTTGCAGCTCGTTCGCGAGTTCCCACAAACGATCCGCGCGCTCTGTCTTGAGCAGGTATCCCTCGACGTACCAGCCCTGGCCGCCATCTGGGAGGTTCCGCAGCTCACAGAACTCCGGATACCCCACGACACCATCGGTATCCTTGCTGTGGTTGTCGTTGAACCAGCCCTTGGTCAGGAAGTGATTGAAATCGAGTCCATCCTGCAAGAGCGTCTCTTGCTGACGATCGAGATGATCGGTTGAGACGATACCCCCGATGCGGCGGTCTTTGCCGGCTGCAGCGCTGGCCTTCGAAAAGACTTCGACGTTGAAATCGAAGTTGAAAGGCTTCATGTGCTGGGAGTTCATGCCGTCCAAAACGCAAAAAAGGCGAGAGCTGCGTTAGCTCCCGCCTCTTCGCCGTGAGTCGATCTCACAGCTAGGCCACACGCAAGATCTGGCATGGCTATCCTGGGGGTGTCAAGGCTTCGGAACGAAAAGACGTTGAGGAGTTGCTTTGCGAACCTCTTCGCTCTTGTTCACTTTGAATGGCAGTAGCACCCCTTTGCCACAACGGATGCAGTTGATTTCAACTTCGTTCGATTTGTGGAGCACGAGTATCTTCGTGCGCGCTTTGAGCTTGTCACCGCTCTTGCGAAACAGCGGCTGCTTGCAGTGCGGGCAGTCCATCCTACTCCGACAACACTACTCCGAGTCGACGCGCATAGCCCTTCAGGCTGTTGGGGATAGGGACACCGTGCATGAGGCAACCACGAAACGCAGCCTTCCACATGAACTCGATGTCCCCACGTGTGTGTCGCTTCGCCAACTCCATCTCGATGTCCTGGTCACTGATCCATGCGAGCGCACGACGCGCGGTATCTGCGTTCGGGATGTCAGCGAAGTAGCGAACGTCGATAGGGCCCTTGATCTCCTCGGGGAAGGTATTGAACCACTCCTTGAGCGGCAGGTCCGTGCCGAACATCGCAGTACCCTTGTTGCGGTTCGCCATCAGGCTGCTCCCAGTGGAACGTAGAACTGTGATTTCTTGGCCGGCGGCAGTCCGGATGGTCCAGGCGCTGTGTACCCTTCTGGCATCTCGGAGAACGCAGCGACCGAGCCTACCTGCGCATCGATGTAGTCGTACTTCGTGTGAAGCGGTTGCGCACTCTGCACAATCTTCAGGAAGTACTCGTAAGGCACCATCTTCGCGCGCCCTTGCGCGAGCTGACTGCGCTCCGCTTTCACAGGCGATTCAGTCTCGTATTCACCTGTAGCTACCCTCACCTTGATCGCCTTGCCCGTCACTGGGTCCTGCGTCGTGACCTCCTTGAAGATGGGCATGTCCGCAGAGACCGTCAGTCGCTTCACGTCCACGAGGTATCGACGACTCTTGAGTATCTGTCGGTCGAACGGCGTGAGATGCTGGCGCAGGATCTCATTCATCACGTCTGACTCTTGGATAGCTACTGGCGGAATGAAGTTGCCCTCGCCTGGCGGCTTCGTTGGATCCGGCACTGCGCCTTCGTTGCGGAGCTTGACGCCAACTTCTTCACGCAGCGATGCAATCTTGTCGAATGCGCGCTTTGCGAACCACGCCTCGACTATCTGATCTGGTGCACCACCAGGGAGATCGTTGAGTTCCAGACGCTCACCATCAGTCAGGCCGTTCTGGATTGCCTCGTTGACGATGAGCATCGCGCTGTCGACGCCCTCGTACTCCTTGAAGTCCGCCTTCGCTTCCTGCTCGTTGATGTACTTGCCGATCTTCTCGACGAGCGGCTTCGCAGCTCCACGGATACTCGGGGGCAGCATGCGCGCAGCGCGCGTGATGCGCTGCCACTCCTCCATCGGGCTGAAGAGCGAGTCGTACATCGTGAGATGCTCGCAAGGCCAGTTGAGCCCGACGTTCGCTGCATCGCTCGCGACCATCAGCTGACAGTTGTTGAAGATGTCCATCTGCGCGTCGGTGAGCGGCTTGCGCTCCGATGCGTACGGCATGAGCAACTCGCTGATCCGCGCCATCGACGTAGCCTCTGCCTCGCCGCGTTGGCTGCGCACTCTGACTTCGAGGTCTATCACCTGCCCGCGGACCTTCGAAGGCACGTCGCTCTCATAGATATAGCGCTGACCCAACTCCCCCGTCTTCTTGTCCTTCCAACCGACAACGCGCATCGGCGTCTCGAGCCCAGCCGGCGCACCTGACTTTGTTTCACGACCCGAGCCGTCAACGAATGTCTTCGCTATCCGACGTCGATGCGAGCGGCTCCACGGCTCTTCCATCTTACCGTGGCTCAGATACTTGTACTTGTGCGTGCCGTACATCGTGCGCCACACGAACATGCTGATTCCAGTGTCCTTGCCGAACGCATCCTGTTGGCGCCGGAAGATCTCGGAGTTGATGTCTCGGTCGCCGAGCGTTGCGCCCTTGCCCATGTACGTCGCAAAGAACTTGCGTGTACCCAGCGCACGCCGTTTGTCCTCGGTCGTGGAGATCTCCGCGTGCCCCAGCGCTTCGTTCACATCCATGTATCCGAGCGTGCGAAGCTTGGCTTCTGCCGTACGCACCGAGCTACCCACGCGGTTGCCAAAGATAATCATCTGCGCGGAGGCACCCGAGCCGTGCTTCTCCTTGAAGATGTTGCGCATGTTCTGTTCCATCTTGTCGCACTTGGCATTGTTGTGCGTCGTCACCAGGTCGAACATTGCGCGCTCTTTGCGACGGTGTGGTGAGCGTTGGATAGTGTAACCCTCGTGCCCAGGCTTTGGTGCTTGCTGGCCCTTCGTGGGCCTCACCATCGCCTCTACGTCTTCAGCGCCACCAGGTTCGTCTCCTGTCTCGCCCTCATCCTTGAACCGACCCGTGAAGCTCCAGTCATCCTCGTGGTAGTAGAAGCCCGTCTGCTTCGAACGGTAGTCACGGATGAAGCGCACACCGACAGGCACCACGATGTCGTGCGACTCACCTGAGAGACTATCGAAGTATGTCGCCTTCAGCGGCTTGATCTCTCCCGATACCTGGTCGAGCTCACCGCGACAGATCATTCCCTCCGGTCCATGGTCCGGGTTCTTGAGCATGCCGCCTTCAGAACCCCACGGCTCGCCGCTCGCGGTCGTGAAGCCCTCCTTCTGGATGTCCTTGATGAGACCGGGATCGATCTTCTTACCAGCGAGCACTTCGTACGAGACACCGAGAATGCGGTCCATGTAGATTTCGAGTGCCCTCAGATAGCCATCGTTCACGATGCCTGCCTCGACGTCCTTCGCGTCTGGCCACTTGCCACCCCAACCACCTGGGCGCTTCTTGGTCATCTCACTGATCGTTGGCAGCTTGAACACGCGGGCTACCTCGCGCTCGCGTAGCTTGCCGTCCTTGGTCTTCTCGACAATCTTAGTCTTGTAGATAATGTTCTCGCGTAGGTCTGGCGCTTTGTAGCCAGGACAGTTGGCGATTGAACGCGCGACCGCGAGCTTCGTCTTGGCGTCCTTGCTGAGCAGGTGCTCTTCGTCGAGACCCACCGCCGCACTCTCTGAGAGCAACTCCTGTTCTGCGTCGGTGAGCTTCGCGACTGCAGCCCGATACATGCGCGCCTGTTGGCCGGTCATGTGCGCGGGCTCATTCTCATCGAGCAACACCGCAGGCATCGTCTTGCTGCCGGAGGCCAGGACATCCGCAGTCGTCGCGACGTCCATCAGTGGCTGCAGGATGGCTGCAAGCTCGCCCACCTTCTGTGGGTTGATGTCAGTGCGCGGCGGCGTCTTGCTGCCGAGCGACTTCGCGACTGCAGACGGCATGAGATAGCGTTCGGAGAACTCCTCTGCTGTGCCGAGCTTCACCTCACCGGCCGTGAGCAGGTCGACGATGCGAGGCAGTGCGTCGAGCTTATTCTTGATTGGCGTGCCGCTCATCATGAGCAGCATCTTCATCTGTGGTGACCACTTCTCGACCGCACGCGATATCTGGTTCTCGCGCGCGACCTTGTGCGCTTCGTCGATGACCAGGCCATCGAACTCGTCTAGCAATGCGAGTGCATCCTCATGGTCACGGAAGTACTCGTGACCGCAGATCACATCCTTGCTGGTATCTGTCCACGGGTTCCACCAGTTGGGATGCTTCTTCAAGCCGTCCTTCCAGTAATCAAGCGCGCGCGTTTTGTACCGCGCGTCTGACTCGTTCGGCTTGCGCGTGGGCATCACAGGTATCTGCAGTGCGTTCGCAAGCGAAGAGCTACCAAGCAGCGTCGGGGGCCGCGCGAACTTCACGTGCTCCTGGAACGTGTTCTCGACCGTGTTCGGCGGACCAATCGTGAGCGTCCGCTTCTCCGGCCTGTTCGGGAACGGTGCGCCTGTCTCTGGGTCCTTCAGGTTGCGCATCATTTCCGACGCCATGATCGATAGCGCAGTCTTGCCTGTGTTGTGGACAATGAAATCTTCAGCCACGTAGCTCTGGGACTGCACATGCATGGAAATGTCGTAAGTGTGCTCGACACGCTCGTCACCTACGAACTCGACTTCATCCCAGCCAACATGGAACTGATTGAAGTTGGTCCAGCCACCGTCTTCACCGTGCTTCCGCCAGTGATCAACATGCGGGAGCACCTCTAGGTTATCCGGCGCATTGTTGAACGTGTCGCCGTCCTTGTGATGTACGGCGTAGACGGCAGGATCGCGTCTCAATGACATTGAGTTTGACTCGACAGCACCGCGTACACCGACACGATCACCGGTACGCAAGTCAGACAGCGAAACCCAACCACGTGGTGTCCAGAAGGGGTGCATTGCAGTGGCACGTATCTCGCGACCATGACGCGTACGCACAAGGAATGTCTCCTGCTCGCCAGAATCAATGACTTGCATGATCTCATTGAGGCGTAAGAAGTCACCGAAAACGCTAGTTGCGTACGTCGAGTGCGACATATCCCACGCACCCTTCAGCTCATTTTGCCTCTCGTACAACTCACGGATTGGCAATGAGAATCCTCGACCACACCGGTTCACTGGGATGCGAGTATCCCCACTCAAGCAACCCATGAAGTGCGCGGCGTACATACGGCCACCGTTCTTCGCCATCTTCTGCAACGCACGGATACGATGCTCTGCGGGCTGAATGCCGTCGTCACCAGTGATCAACTCACCGAGCGGTCCCTCTGGATTGATGTTGCCATCCGCGTCTTCGAAGTCCTCTGCCTCGACGATCTGCTTCTTGCCGTGCTCCTGCGCAAGCGCGCGTGTGCGTTCATCGAGGTCAACGAGCTTGGCGCGCACACGGCTATCCATTACGAAGCCACCCATGCGTTCGCGCAGGCGCGGGAGGTCTTCCGGACTGATGGTGATCTGCTTCACCAATCCACCCTCGCGTGGCTCTAGGACCCGCACTCCTGGCCAGCGCTGCACTTCCTCAAGGGTGTAATCACCACCCACTGGCAACAGGATCTTGATGACGCCTTCGATGTTCTCTGTACCGCTGTCACGCGGCACTTCATCCATGTAGAGCAAGATGTCGTTCTTGAGCGGCTGCACGTGACGTATGCGCTTCGAAGGTGCCTCTTCCAGCAAGTCGTCAGAGGTAGCCTCAACACGCGCAACGGATACGATCTTCTGCTGCGCTCCGACCTGCCCAGGACGGGCCTGAACTCGGAAGACATTGCCCTTCTTTTCGACCAGCGTACCGAGCAAACGACGTTCGCTCTTGGGATCGGTGAACCACACCAATGCACCAGGCGCGAGCGGTACACGCTTCGCCTTGCGTTCAATGACGCGCGGGATATCGATCTCGTCCTTTCGGTTGAGCAGCTCATCGATGCGCATCTCGCTCTTACCGAACTTACGTGGCCAGTAGTCGCCCACGATCTTCGGCGGTCCTGCACCGTCGAACTGCACTTGGATGTGACCGATACCGTCCTCGGGGCGTATGCCGCTCTTCACTGTCACCCATGCACGCCGACCCACAACACGCCCCGTCACTGTGTCAACAGAGGTATCCAATGCAGCGTCGCGCATCATTTCCTGCAACGTCGCCGCATCCATGATTGGCTTGCCGTGCGGATTGATGAGCGCAGCAAGGATGGGGTCCATTATCTGCCCACGATCGAACCTACTGTTCTTCGCGAGCAACTCCTTGGCCGTCACGTCGTGCTGGCGCGCGAGTTGGTACGGGTCAAGGTAGTCACCACGCTTGAGCGTGTGCTGCCTCCAAGCTCCGCCCTTGCCGGGTATGAGGATGACGTCCCCCACCGTGAACGGGGCAGCCTCCGAGATGGATACCTTCGTGAACGTGCCGTCAGGGTTCTCCTGCTCGTACACGCGCGCGGTGAGCACAGGCGTCTGCTTGCCAGTGCCCTCGTCGTAGCGCGTGATGACTGCGCCCGTCTCAGGGTCGAGCGCCTTCCACGGTTGGTCCTTGGCCCCACGCAGCTGGCCGAACTTGAACGTGGTCGTTTTCTGGATGAACTCGTGTTGGTCGATCGCAACGGGCGCCCATTCATGGCGTTCCAAGCCGAAGTCAGGACGCGGCTTGGGGTTGCCCTCCTTGTCCTTCGGTTTGACCTTCGTGGCGTCCCACTTCTTCTGCGCTTCGACTACCTTCTTGAGGCGCTTGAGTTCAGTGTCGTGCTCCTTCTGGAACCCAAGCGTCGTGTACATCTTGAACGAGAGCAGGTGCGTCTCGTGGTCTTTCTTCGCGTACTCTTCGAACTTCTCGGTATCCCCTGCGTGCACGATGACCTTCTCGTCATCCTGCCCGAGAAAGAAGTACGCCTGCGCATCAGATAGCGGCTTGCCGTTCTCGTCATAGACCTCCTTGATCGATTCGGTCTTCTTGAAGCGCGGTCCGAGTAAACGCTCATGCCTGGGCAGCGTGACCGAGACTGGCTTGCCATCCGCACCCGTGAGCGTCTCCTCGTACGTCGTCGCAGGCATCCGCTCCCAACCGGACTCCTCATCCTTGTGGTGCGGACCGATGCGCATATACACAGTGCGGCCATCCTTGGTCACTGTGTAGAACTGATCCTTATCCGAATGGTAGTCGTGGAACTGTGGTGCAGGACGATTGAGCTTTAGGTGTGACAGCAGCTTGCTCGCCGGAGTGTTCGGCTTCGACTCCCACCAGTGGAAGTCCTCCTCTGGCATCTTGAGCAGGTCCTCGCGGTCAACCATCTCCTTGAGCGCGTGCTTCTGCATCCAGTCGTAACGCTCGGGGCAGCGCTCAGCCAGCTCGTGCGGATGCGCGATGGCGCACGCGAATGTCTCCGCGAAGTCTTCCTTCCAGTTGGTGTACGCGTACTCGGTGATGCGATTGCCTGGCAGGCCACTCTGCCAATCAGATAGTGCTCGCTTCACGCTTGGGTCATGCGTCGCGATATCCTCGATGCGGTAATGCACGTGATGCCCGAACTCGTGCCACACAACGGACTCGCCAAGTGTCAGTGCACTGCCGTAGCGAGCTGAACCTACCGAGCCCTTGAACGACTCGGCCATGATGTGGAGCTTGCCGGTGTTCTTCTGAGCCCAGCCAAGCACACCACCGGCAAAGCCAGCGTAGTCATCTTCATTTTGCGTGTTGAACGTTAGTTCCTTCAATCCCTCGTACTCACGCGCTGTCCCCTTCACCTGTTCCGGATCGACCATCTCCCGGATGTAGTCCGGCAGCATCTCCAGGGCTTTGTCGATGCGCAGCATGGTGCTCGCACGCGTTGGAGCTGCACCAGCTTGCTCATTATCGATGTGCGGCTTCACCCACAACTCTTGAAACTCACCGCCGAGACCAATCTTCGTGCCCTTCTCCCAGCCAAGGAGTTGACGAAGCACTGTCGTTGTGACCTCGACCGTCGCCTTGAGCTTGCCTATGAGGTTCGGGTGGAACTCACCCTGCTTCGAGATGAGAACGTGCTCGTGCTCCTCGTGCGGATCGTGGTGCGCTCTACCACGATGGAGCTTCTTTTCGTCCGCGTAGAAGTATCTCCATCGCATCTTGCCCTTGCTGAAGAACGGCACGCGCTTCAGATACTTGAAGCCCGCGCGCGGGCCACGCGTCCACGCCTTGATCAGCTCGTCGACACCTGCCCGCTTTGAGGGGACCACGAAGCGTCTCATGTGCTCTCCGCCATCACCGAGAAGGGTTCTGGGATCGACGTAGCTGCGCGCACAAAATGAGCGTCCGTGCCTGGCTGCTCGGTCGTCATTATCTGAATGTCGCGGCCATCGCGCTCACCGCCTGTGCGGTCAGTTTTCTCGCTACCGAAGTGCATGAAAATACGATTGCGCTCTATCTCGTTGAGCTTGCCAGGCTTCACGTCCGTGAGGCGGATACCACCGTCTGGATTGTCCCTCTTGTGAATGTAGAACGCGCGCTCTAACCGACCCTTCGCGTTACGCTTCCCAATGAGAAACTTCTTCGGTAGCTCGGCCATGTCGCCATCCTAGTGCAAACCGACCAAAGCTTCGACTACGAAGCGGTCGCGTGTAGGGATACTGTTTGCGTCTGCAAGCAGTGCAGTCAACCGAGGCCAGCGCGTTGTGTCAACGAACACGTCTTCACTCTTGCGGATGCCAACGTCAACAATCCGCGTCTGCATGCGACGAATCTCAGGCGTCGTCTCACTCGCGCGTGACTGCGATATCTTCTGTCGCACTTCATGGCTACTGATCGCACTGATTCGCCGCAGTGCACCATCTACACCACGCGCGAGCTGCTCCTGATGGTCCCGATCCGGCCCTGCCGGCATCGACGCTGAGCGGGTCAGCATGCGGTCACGGAGCCTGCGCAAGCGACCACGCTCATTGGAGCGCCACTCACGGACCTGCTCGGTGCTAATCCCACGTCCCTGCGCTTCCACACGCTGCGCCCAGGTCGGCCCAGAGCGCGCCTTCTCAGTGGGCACCAGCTGCCCCTGAGCCCTCGCTACGAGACCCGCTGCGCGCTTCTTGTCCTGTTCCTTGAACCCGCGCTGCAGGTGCTTCAGGCCAGCCTCTAGGAACTCAGTGAGGATGCGCTCTTTCTGGCGTTGGCCAATCGGCTTCCACTCGTCTGCAGCCCCGATGCGACGTTCGATAGTGATCGCTGTCGCAACGCTCTGCAGACTCTGCTCCTCGAGATCTCCTGTCAGGCCGAGCATGCGCTGCACGATGTCGCTCGTGTTCGCACGGTATCGAATCGCCTGGCGCCCTGACTCAATCGTTAGCTCGTGCTCTTCCAGCTCACCAAGCAGCTTGCCAGCGCTCGAGCGAATATCCACTTTGTCATGCACCGACAACCCCACGCCCATGTGGACAGTTGGGAACAGTGCTCCCTCTCCCTCGAAGAACTCCGAGCCCTGCGCAGTCTTCTGGCCTGTGAGGAAACTGTGCATACGGTGAGCCCATTCGAGCTTGCCCACCTGCTCCTTGGTATCCGTTTCGAGCGTAACGGTTTTCTTCTTGCCGCCCTCTGTTGGAACGAGTGCTTTGATTTTCAGCTTGTAGCCACGCATCGGCACAAGCTCGTTGCGCTGCGGGTCCTTACGTTCGAGCCCACTGTGCAGGTCTCGCTTCTTGATGTTCCAGAACAGCGCCACCTCTTCCGGCGAGGGCTCTTCCTTGCCAAGCGCCTTCACAGCTTCGACGCGCGCAGCGATGTACTTGGATAGGAGGCGTGCGTGCATCTTCGGGATGGCGATGCCACCGCTGAACTCCTTGGCCGCGTGCATGCGCGCGTGCTCGCGCGCGTACAGCTTGGCGTGCACCGCGAACGGCAACCCACCTGGGTAGCGCTCCACAGCCACGAGGAAGCCCTCCATGGCTGCCATGCGCAGCTCTAGGAGCGTCTGGTCGTAACGCCGCTTGCCAGGCTCCATGACCCAGCGTGCCTTCAGGCCGAACCGATTGCGCGCCTCGGTAGCGACCTTCGCGAACATACCTCCGAGCCGCGTTGTCTTCGGGTCCATACCGAACTCAGCAAGCAGCTTCTCCTTGGTCTGGTTATCTACCTCGGTCTTCATCTGTTCGGAGCGCACCTTGTTGCCGCTCTCGTCGGTCTCGATGATCACCCGCTTGTGGCGAAGGAAGACGCCGTGCTCCATGTCGTGAACCGCGGTGCCCTTCTTGGCGCGCGACTCGTGGAACACCTTGGTGCGCTTCGCCGTACTCGACGCAACGGATACTCCAGGCTCCTCGGGTGGCTGCTCGCCAGGCGCCCACACCTGCTTCGCCTTCGTGGGCTTTGCTTTGCGCACCTCGTGGAACACCGGGATCACACGGTCGTGTGCAACGAGGCGCTCTTCACCGCTACTGAGGTCGCGCAGCTTCGCCCAACCCTTGTCTGCGTGTGCATCGACTATCTGATACAGCCGATGCGGTAGGCCAGCCTCCTTGACCGGGTGACGTGAGTTTTCAACAATCCCCCCCCTGGTCCAACCGATTGCAGGCAGTCCTTTGACCTTGTGGAACTCCTGCCAATGCGCAGGGTCCTTGTCGAAGTCACCGCTTGCAAACTGCGCTTCTGTCCACTTCGGTTGTGCAGCTGCTTCTGGATACCAATACTCCCAGCCCTTCGCTGTCTTGCGTCTGAAGCCACCTTTGCGGCCCTTTGGTATCGATTGCCAGCCCTTGCCGCTGGGTGCTGCTTTCGTAAGATCCGCAGTGAGTGCTTTCTGAAAATACCACTTCACTGGAAGCGATCGCACATTGCCTTTTCTCGCAGCAAGCAACCGATGATTGCCATCCAACAACTGAATCCTACCGCTCCCATAGACGGCAACTTCGATAGGAGTGATGTCCTCCTTTGATTTCATCGGTGTCACTTCGTGCAGAGCTGTAGCAACTACGCCTTCCAAGTCGCGCAATGCCATCTCATGCACACCTGGTGTCGCCGGGATACGGAGCCGACTGCCGTCTTTTCGTTTGAGCAGTTGCGCTACTTTTGACTCAAGGATCACAGCAGAAGGCTGCTTCTTGCTACTGGTCGTATCCAAATAAACCGTGTGCGTCTTACCAGCGTGGGGGTGCTGTGCTTCTTTCCACGGAACAGTGTGGGCTGGGTCTGCCCATTTACCACCCCGTGGTCCGATGTACGGCCCTGCTTTACTCAATCGCTGCAACGTCTCTTCATCGCCATCCACAGCCCTGCGCACACCGTCATCGCAATCCACGATGAGCACGTTGCTATCCACTTCGACAATCTGACCTGCATGCGTCTTACCGCCGAGTGTTTTCCACTCGTAGCGTTCACCCTTGCTCATCTTCGCGGCAGGCATCTGCAGGTTGCCTCTATCTAGCCACCGCTTCAGTCTGTCGACGGTCCACATGCGGATGGACCCCATGAACTGTCGGCCACGCTTGTCGTAGTGCCGCAGGTACGCTGTGCGTGCAGCCTTCAGGTCGTCGAAGCCGAGCATGATCTTGTGCTCATCGAACTTGCGGAAGTCGGTCGTCTGCCGCTGGTTTATGATGAAGGCTATCTTGCTCTTCTTGCTCGGCCCCATGAAGACGTCCACGTCATCGCCGTCACGGCCGGTGTACCCGCGGATGTATCCGTACGGGTGCTCCATTGTCGTGGTGCCGTCCTCGCCTGTCTTCGGATCGTGCCAGTGGCGCTTCGAGCCCTTGCGGTTCTCGATACTGATCGGCAGCCCTTGGAAGTCTGTGCGGTAGTGGAGCTTGCGCGCTGCTTTAGCTAGCTCAGATACCGAGTGAACCTTCATAGCGATAACTGTACTGGTTGGCGTGACCAATGTGCGATTCGTTTTTCGGCTATAGCAGTGTAGTCGGCGTTTTTCTCAAAACCCAAGAACTGAAAACCTTCCTGCACAGCCGCACATCCTGTTGAACCACTCCCCATGAACGGATCGAGTACCAATCCACCAGGCGGCGTTACAAGCCGAACCAGCCACCGCATGAGAGCGATGGGCTTCACAGTTGGATGCTTGTTCGCGCGTTCACCTTTGGGTGCATTGAGCCCGGCTTCCCTTTCTTTTCTACTTGCCTTCGCGGTGTAGAAGAAACGGGAGGCGCCCCCGGTGTCGCCGAAGCGGTGCATGCCGCCGGTGTTCATTCGCGGGCTGTATGATGTGGGTTTGTGCTGCGAGGCGCGGGGATCGCTTGACCCCGCGCGGGCAACCCCCGCGCCATGCATTTTCCCTTGGCTCTGCTCGTCCAGCATTGCGACCGCGCACCCCGGGTCGTGCGTCGGGCCTTCGCACGCGCACCCGAGCAACACGTTCGCGGGCCAGCGGCCGGCGGTTTCTGCCCGGCACCCATCCACATTAATCCCGCCCGTCCCATGTTCCAGCACGTTGCCCGCCACGGTCCCGGGGAAAGGTTTACGCGCGAGCACGATGGGTTCCCATGCCGGTTTCAGCGCAGTGCCCCAGCCGTCCCACTGGCCACTTAGGTTGTGCGACTTCGGGAATCCCTGGCCATACAGCCACATGAGACAGTCCCGGATCTCGAAGCCGGCGTCTTCGATAGCAACCATGAGCCGGTGATGCGTGCGCGTACCGCCGAACGTTACGAGGTGCGCGCCTGGTTTCAGCACGCCCAGCACGGCCTCCCAGAACGGCGCGCCGGGCACGCCGTAGTCCCAGTCCTTGCCCATGAACTTGAGCCCGTAGGGTCCGTCCGTGACGCACGAGTCGATACTGTTAGCGCGCAACTTAGGAAGTGCTTCAAGGCAGTCGCCTTTGCGCACGTCATAGGACGTAAGTGGGCGCGGCCTTCGCAGCTCCTTTGCGGAGAAGATGGTCACTCATGACTTATCTCCCCTGCGAAGGCTAGGTGCAACTCAGCTCACTCTATCGGTCATAGCCTGTGCCGTGACAATGAAGGCAATCCCCGTTCGTGCCTGAACACATCCGACACACCCGAGCTTCCTCCAGCTGTTTGCACAACCACACGAGGTCAGCATACGTGCCAGCCTGCTCTGCCACGGGTTCGGCATAGGCACGGATCTTGGCGATGCGCCTGGCGACCTCGGTCATGGTCCTATCCCATCCTCAGTGTGATCAGGAGACAAATAGATAAGCTCTCCAGACCACCGGGAGCGAAAAACGCGGGGCTTAGGCGGCTTCTCGTAAACTGTGTGCCCACCACCTGGTCGATGAACTACAACGTACTGCTCATCGAAATCTCGTTGCCGCTGCAAAGCTGGACAACCCCACCGATGCTTGGCGTTGATCTCAGCCCTGCACTCTCCGCATGCAATGAAACGCAGGCTTGGGCTCGCGGCAATCGTCGGTCCGTGAATCAACTTTGTCATTCGCCCATCCTTGCGGCAGAACGATCACCCATGGCACTGCAAATCTCACAGTAGCGCTCAACAGATTCCGCATCCATCGTCCCAATGAACTCTTCGATAGCTTCAATGCGTTCAGCAAGCGTCATCATGTGGGCTACGTACTGCTTGTCTTTTGGCGTCAACTTCCCAACGCCTATGAGGTGCACTGCTAAGTGCTCATGTAGAGGGTGGTCCTCTGCAAACCGCTTGAGGCATTCAAGTAGCAACACACGCGACGTCTCCACTTCACGTTCAAGCTGTGTACGATTCATGCAGCGCGGGCTATTCGTGTCTTTGGGCATACCTAGATTATACTAGATAGCCTTTCCAAGCCGCCTCACGTATGCATTTCCGCATTTAGGGCAACTCGTGCTTCCAGAGGCAATGAACTTAGTACCGCAGCCATTCGGGGTATGTGCTCCGCCGACGCATCGAAATGTGTATCGTTTCTTAGGCAAGACGTACCAGGACTTCCAAGGCGCGACCAATCCCAGTCGGTCTTCCGCCCAGTAGAAGCGGTGTTCTTTCATTCAGATTGAGACGCAGGTTTCTTCGTAAGGCATGATGCAAACAGCTCGAAGGTATCCTTTGCAAAGAATCCACCCATTCTTTCGTCCAGCTTTTACAAGCAATGGAAGCTCTGCTGCTTGCCGACCAGGACGCTCGGACTTCGCAGCCAACACCACCTTCCGGATGATCTTGCCACGTGACTCAAGTAGTCCATACCCAGGCGGTAGGTCCTCTTCACGAAGCAACTTAGGCGGCGTTAGATACCAACGCTCGCGACCCATACTCTCCTTGGCCTGCCTTCGTGACGGCTTCCGCTTATCGGCGTGGAAATCCGAACGCGAAACCTTGCACTCGACCAGCACCGAATAGCCGTCAGGCGTCCAACCGATAGCGTCGGGAAACTCGCCAACCGTCCACTGTTGTGGTTCAACGAGCACAAGCCCGCATTTGCGAGAGCCAGCCAACCACCGGGCTGCGGACTTGACCAAATCTGCATGCGACAACTCAGTCACTCTCAGCTCTCCATCACCTTCTCGCCTTCAACTGTCAGTTGGCCAGTCACTCGATACCTATCCAACTCCAATCGAACATCTCCATGCCGTGGGCATTGTCCACCTGGGCAGTAATACCAGCACCGTCCAACGTTGTGCCCATCCCCAGTCCGCTCGATGATGGGACAGTTGCTCACTGCACGCGCTCTCTTCACTGACGGAGCACCAACACCTTGGACGGGTCGTTCACAACGAGTGTGCCGTAGATAACGACGACAGAGCGCTTCCTGTTCTTCGAAGTCTCGTGCTTGAACACGAGCGAGTTGGGCCAAAGGGCGAATGTTGCGTTGACCCTACCTTCTCGAACTGATGCGAGTTCAACCGCGCAGGCGGGCAGGAGCTGCTTCCAAGTCAGTGCGTCAGGAGCCAACGCAACGGTTGGCCCATGTGTGGGCGGCAACTCTCCCTCAGTCACGAAGCCGGGCGGTGAGGACTGCAGCAACATCAACTTGCATGAGTGGTCCTTCACGGCCTTGTAGAACTCTTCCCGATCATGGAACCAACGCACATCAGGAGTGTGAAACAGCCCTCTGATGCTGACGCTATTCTCCACCGGATCCCCATGGAACAGTGCATCATCGAGCGTCGCCAGCAAGCGCGCGACTGCCCACTCGTAGTTCTCATCGAAGACTACCTGCCCAAGGAAGCGGATGTCCGCAGTGCACTCGTCTACTGGCACTCGTTCGATATGGCGGAACAACATTGTCGTCGGCAGCAGCTGCTTCACGATTGATTCGACGCTGTGGGTGTTATCCATTAGATAGTATGCCATTTGCCCTTCCGCTCCCACACGCGCTTAGCCTTGCGGAGCTTCACCGCATGCACTCTGGATTCCTGTCGATTCATCGGACGGGGCCTTTGTCGCGGAGCCGTTGCATGTGCTCTCGAATGCGCGCGACCCGTGAGGCCGCCCCATCTGCCAGAAGAACCGCGCTGTCTAGCTCCCTCTGCCAGCGATGAAGCGAGTCCGCGTAGGCATGCCCGCACGCGTCGGAACAACAGCTGTACGCGTGTCCCCACGCGGAGCTCCCCATTCCCGCGTCCATTTCTCCGCACTGGGGGCACGGAAGCAGCTGGACGATGTAGCCGCGACTACCCATCACTCACCCCCTTCGCTCAGCTCACGAAAGCGGGCTAGGGCGGCTTTTCCCCGTTTGTCCAGCTCCTGCCATTTGGTGTCATCGGGGTCGATGTAGCCGCCGTCTTTCTCGATGTAGTCGAGTTCAGCTGCGCCAGCCTCCGCCACCTCGACGGCCGCGAGCATGCGCGTGGTTTCGCTGCGCGGGTTTGTACACAGCGCGTCTAGCGTTGCCTTCGCGCGGCGTAGCTCCTCCAGGCCCTCCGACTCATCGTAGGTGCGCCAGGCGGACATGAATGCGGCGACCTTATCGCTCTCGCGGACACCACCGGCTTCCCACTGCGCCGCTTCTGCCCGCGCCTCCATGCATTCCTTCTCAGCCAGCGCCCTCTCCGCCTCTGCTCGTTCGGCCCGCTCCTCCCAGCACTTGGCGTCGTGACGCGCTGCCTGCGCTGCCGCCTGCGCCTCATCTAGGGCCTTGCGTAGTGCCTCGATGTGCTCAGTGCGGTGCCAATTCTCCCAATCGGTGAGATTCGCCTCCGACAGCTTCAGAAGTTTGCGCGCCACATCCCGCTCCCCCTCCGCTTTCTCCGCGCGCGCAGTGGCGGCGTCGCGTTCACGTTCAGCGTTGAGCGCGCAGTCTTGCCAGTCGGTGAGGTTCGCATCAGACACCTCCAGGAGCTTGCGCGCCGTTCGCAGCTCCCGCTCGGCGTCCTCGAGTCGCGATTCGAGGGTTTCGTCAGGTTCCATTGGGGTCCCCTGACTCCAGTGCGTCGGACGAGATACCCATTGCCGCACAGCACGCCTCGCAGTAAGCCGCTTTGCGGCGACGGCCGCCCCACCCGGTGCTTACGAGCTGCACCCGCCCAGGGCAGCCTAGGCACGCCTCGGTGTTCCACCACCGCTTGAAGAGCTGCCATCGCGTAGCCATTCACCCACCTCCTGCGCGCTCGAAGTCGGCGAAGACAGCGACGGGGCAGTAGTCCTCGTGCCTGCCGCCGTCGTAGCGAGGGCGACAGAGGGGGCATGGGCGAAGGTCCTTGCACACATCCGCCACCACCCGCGCTGCCTTGGATTCGTCGAGGGCGCGGATGAGCAGGGCTCGTAACTCAGCGATGTCGCGCACGGCGCCGCCCATCCAAAACATATCGTAGTTGGCGGGAACCATTCCTTTGTACCGCTCCTGTATCTCCGCCACCCGGGCGCGCTTCTCGTCGTCGGTCATCAGGGCCTCTTGTCGATCACTTCTTTGATGTTCGCTACGTCTTCGATTTGGGCTTTGATCGTGTCCTCAGTTTCACCAGCCATGATGATCACCTTGCCAGTTAGCCCAAGCTCGCGCAGGTCACAAAGAATAGGTTGATCCTCGCGAAGTCGACGCAAGTTCTCATGCGAGAGCCCAAGCAAAATAACGGACTCGCCGTTCTTGTCTTTCGATAATGCTTTGATCATCAATGCACCACGTTGCGCTTCATGCGCTCATCGTCGGGATGCGGCGGCGTCTGCGCCTCCAACAGCTTGGGTGCGAACACGTCTTTGTGATGGCGCTTGATGTGGCTGACCATCGTGCCTTGCGAGTCGCACTGGTATCCGCAACCACCAAACGGGCAACGCCAACGGATACTCAACATACCGATCTTGCGCCCAGCTTGGTCGAGTTGGCTCTTCAACTTCGTGACTTGCTTGCGCAGCTTGTCGACTTCGCTCTCACGGAACACGTTCGAGTGACCCGCACTGCAAAAGAAGGTGCGCCCCTGCTCCTTCGCGAGCTTGTGGTGTCTGTCCGTGAGGAGGCACTGCGCAGCACAGTTGGGGTCCCAGCAATCAATGGTCACCATCTTCGTCCTCTTCGCCCTTCCAGGAGCCTCGAGATCTCGTTCAACGAGATGCCCTCACTATACTCGATAGCCGGCGTAGCGTACGGCTTACGTGGCTCGGTCAGGTCGTAACACTCACCACAGGGACAGCGCATCTGGCCCTCATCCCCGAAGGCCAACAGGAGCTGCCCGCATCCGCAGATGAATCCGAGCAACGGCTTTGGCGTGACGCGCTTCATGTCACCTCATTGCGCCCTTCCGTGGAATGCGCTGGTCAAAGTGTCTGGCGTCACAGATTTCAATGCGCGCTTCGATGTCGAGGTGTGGGCTCATCACGCGACGATCCTTGTACGTGAAGTGCTCACGAATGCGGTGCTTTGCTGAGCGCAGACACGCCCCATAGGCCGTCTCTACGATCTCAGTCGTAGTCGCGTACGGACTGATGTACCACTTGCGTGAGGTATGCCAAAACTGCCGACCAGGCGCGTCAACATCTTCTTCTAGATACCGCAGTTGAAGTAGCCAACCGTCACCCTTCTCCATGAGCCGAAAGTCGTACGGGGGACAAGTAACTTCGTTGATGATTACGGCGACGTCGTTGATGGTTTTACGCGGTTGTTTTTCCATGCCTAAACAATACTAGATAGCGAACACCGAGATCCGTGGATGAGGTGTGCCAGAGCCACCATGTCCAACGTGTCTTTCGGGCGGTTCGCAAGGACCTTGATCGCGAGGCAATGCCGCAAGTTGATGACTCGGTAGCCTTCAAAGATGTCCGCTTCCTCGAACACCTCAGCAACCGTCACAACTTGGGCAACGCGTGGTAGCGAATCTGAGAAGTCCATCCACCCTGTGCGCACCAACTCGCGGCTCACATAGTCTGGGTCATCTTTGAAGTCGGGATTGGCGTGTGGCTCTATCTCTTTCGTTGGCCAATGCCCCTCGCTGATCAATCGCTTCACCGGCCTCCACAGACGCTTGCGGATGAGTAGGTCGAGGTCGTTGACGTCGCGCACGCCGCGCGCTGCAAGAGCCGCTGATCCCATGAGCACGAAGTCCGTGCGCTTGAACGACTCGGGGATGTAGGCGCGGAGGTTGTCGTAGTTGGGGAAGCTCATGGGTTCGGCATTCCGCATTCACCGCAATACCCTGGACCGAACGGTGCGAGCGTGATGCTCTTGCGTACGGCCCACTCACCGCGATGAGGTAGATCTGCCAGCTCTTCGTCGACCGAGCGCCGGCGGCCTCGCTTGCTGCGATCGAACACTTGCCCACATGCAATGCACGATTCGTGAGTCATGACTTCTTCTTCTTGGGCACGTCGAGGATTTTCTCCGTCCGGTAGTCGCGCCTCGCTCGCCATTCTCGGGTTTTGCTGAGCTTTTCAGCAGGAACGTCGGCATGGTGCGCCCGATTCAGATACTCCTCCGCGTACGGCGTGCGCGTCTCGAGCCCTTCCATGCTTCGCCAGGTCACCCACATCTCCATGAGGAACATCTTGACCATGTAGCGCTTCGCCGCGTTGTGCCTGTGCCCATCGCTGCGACCCCATGGAGATGGCCCACCCTTGCCTTTGCAGTTGATGCAGATAGCGCCCTTGACCTTGCCCTTGCCTTCGCACGCCATGCACCCATCGACGAGCTCGTTCTGCTTACGGTGCTTGTAGTCGTCGTAGAACTTGCGCCAGGGGCTGTTGCTCTTGATGAACGACTCGGCGAGCACCTTCGCGAGTTTCGCCTTCAACCACGGGTTGTAGCGCGTCTTCTCGCCCTTCTTGCGGCGGTCTGCACGATGGTAATGCTCTGTGCTGCCACAAGAACAGATACTCTCCCCAAGCGATTTTTCTTCGACGACTTTCTCACAGTCCTTGCAGTACCGAACGGTAGCGAAACCACAGTACGCCCAGAGCTGTGAAGGCGTGTTGCAACGCGTGATGTCGATTTGGGATAGCATCACGCCCGCCATCGTGGGACCGACGCCCTTCTGGTCCTTCAACCACTGCTCGTAAATGGGGATACCCTTGAGACGACCGCGCACGTGCTTGAGCGCTTCTTTCTCCAACGTGTTGAGACCCACGCTCATCGCCGCAAGAAACTCCTTATCCCTGTCATCGAGTTCGGTGGTCTTCACGCCGGCTGTGTTGCGGTTGCCTGACGCGATGCGCAGCTTTTGGAGATCGTAGAAATACTCAACAGCGGTTCGCAGCTTCGATCCTTGGATTGCTTCGTTCATTGTGGCTCGTTCCTCTCGTTTGGGATTCTGAAGGTCATTGGCTCGCTGACATCCTTTGGGTTTCACGCGACGTACGGCTCGCTTCCGCTGTGGGCTTCTGTCCTGCTATGGCTCGCTCATTCTTTTTGGGCTTCTAGAGGTCAATGGCTCGCTATCCATATGCGGATTTCTTGGCTGCTTCGGCTCGCTGGGCAGCTACGGGCGACTCCGATAACATGGCTCGCTGGTCTTGCATGGATTTCTCACCTGGTTTGGCTCGCTTTGTACTTCCGGTCTTCCTGTCTTCCTTTGGCCCACCTATAGACATACTAGATAGCGACTCGCTCTCTTCAAATGGGTTTCTCTTCGGCTTCGGCTCGCTTCCATCGCATGGGTTCCAACATGTTCTTGGCGCGCTCCCGTCTTTCGGGTTTCAAATGATCTTCTGGCTCGCTCGCCATTCTCGGGTTTCTGGAAGAGTGCGGCTCGCTGGGATCAGGTGGGTTTCTCGGCTCGCTCGGCTCGCTCCATGTTAATGGGTTCCTGCGATATCACGGCTCGCTCCTGGCTCTTGGGTTTCTGAACTCCTGTGGCTCGCTGTCTGACTGGCGAAATGCTTACTTGCGGCACGCTTGGTGAGTATGGGCTCCTGACTTTGTCCGGCACGCTCTCCCTGTCTGGGTTTCTACTTCCACACGGCTCGCTGTCTGGGCTTGGGCGTCTTCCTCGACTTGGCACGCTCCGCACGGTTGGGTATCTGATTTCCCTTGGCGCGCTCAGCTTGTTCGGATTTCTGTAGTCGCGCGGCTCGCTAAGCTCGTATGGGTTTCATCGGTACTTCGGCTCGCTGCGGCGTTCTGGTTTTCTCGGTGGTCACTGGCTCGCTAAGCTTGTATGGGTTTCATGCGGTCACTGGCTCGCTCAGGTGGTTTGGTTTTCAGTTGTGCAATGGCTCGCTCTGCTCAATGGGATACACGACCAACATGGCTCGCACGTCACGTTTGGGCTGCTCGATTCGTATGGCACGCTGTTTCATCTCGGTTCTTTCTTGCCTCGTGTGGCTCGCTTCATCAACCTGGGTTTCTAAGCTTGTACGGCGCGCTCCGATCTTGTGGATTGCTGTCGTGGCTCGCTGTATCAACACGGGCTTCTCAGTACCTATGGCAACAAGTACTTACTAGATAGCCCAGGCAGCCCGCAGCTCGGCGCACACTTTGTCCAGTTCAGCGCGGCCCTCTTCTAATGTTGCGTGCCCCCAGGCGGTCTGCAGCTTGGTCCGCTCGGCCTCGGTGAGCTTCGGCCACAGCAGCTCCCAGAGCGACTCAGCCTTGCGCTGGGTATGGCTACAGCCTGCTTTGGCCTGGAATGCATCGAGGAGCTGAGTGCGGCTCTGAGGCTGCGCAGAGCCCCGCTTGCGCCTCACGTCATCCTCGGTGGATCTGGGTGAAACCAAACAACCGAGTCCGCCGGGATCGTCACCGTCTTTCCCTCGTGCATTCGATACAGCCAATGATCAGTCAGTCGCAGCATGTCTAGCGGAAGCGGCACGAGTACCGTGCCGTCATGACGAGTCACGCGCTCTGCAGGTCGATACCCCGCGGCCATCAGCTCATCCATCCGCTGCTTCGTGATCATGCAACTCACATGAGAACCGGAGTTCCTCGGGCTTGTCCAGGTCGCCGCTGATATCCCAACCCTTCGATTGCAGTGCGTCGAGCATGTCACCGAAGGTCTCTGCGCGCTCATCGAAGCGAAGGCTCTGCGCAATCGAGCACTCAGACGTGTCACACACCACTGTCAGGTAGTAGCCCATCAGGCATCCCCTTCCTTGCCCTCTTCCGCTTCCCTGACTTTGCCGCTATCTATAAACTCCACGTAGGCTAAACCGCAACGCTTGCACCACACCACAGCATCCGGCGGCATCTCACTGAGGTCGTCACAATGCGCGTACGCTCCGATAGGACCACCACGCGAGTGCTCGTTGCAGTGCGTCATGCTTTGATTCGCCCATGCACGCAGTCGTCACAGAGCGGGAGACGGCGTTGCTTGTTCCACCATGGCCCAGCCATCTCAATCCGGTTGGAACACGATGGCCAGGCGAGGCACGCCTCAGTGGTGAGCACCTTCTTGATGAACACTGCTATCCGTTTCACCACGATTCATGCACTCTAAGTTTGATGTACGTGAGGGTCGACAGACCCAACGCAGTAAGAGCAATCGTGAGGTTGATCCATTCCATTATCGTCATGCCCATTGCCCTCCGGGATTTCCCTTCCGTGCGCGCGCTTGCGCCTTCTGCTTGTCCGGCGGGTCGACGCAGACGAAGCAGATACGCAACCCATTGACCCACGCACGGCCATCGCGGTTGTCCGCAACGGGCTTACCACAGAACGCGCACTCCGTTGCGCTGTACTGATCGCTCTCGACTGAGGAGTTCTTCATTCGTCGTCCTCGATAGACTTACCAAACAGCACTAACAGCGCGACCACGAAGAGCAAGACCCATCCGAGCACCATCATGGGAGCACTGCCTTGAGCTTGTCACCCAGGTTGTGCGTGAGAGGCGACAACTTGTCATTGCGCCCCGTCACCTCTTTCTTATCCAAGAGCCCTTGGAGTGCGTCGGCTTGCTGAGTCACCGTCATCACCTGGCACACGCTTTCCACCGACACCCTCACGAACTGCTCCGGCTCCATTCCCGCCGCTTTCGCGAACAGCTTTATCCTCTGCATCTGCTTCTTGTCGAATAGCACGCGCATCCTTTTTCCTTTTCCAAATGTCTCGATAGTCACGATGACAGAACGCGAACTGCAGCGGCCATTTCACCATCAAGTCTCTGCGCTCGAAGATGTACATGCGCGTCACCTCAGCCGCGTTCTCAATCGGCTCACGGTTCGCGTAGTCGGATACCCAACCCTCACGCTTTGAGACAGCCCACAGCGCGTCATGCCACTTGCGCACTGCCTCTACGCCGCCGAACTTCCGCATGAGGTGCACGTTGAGCGAGTGCCCCAACTCATGGCGGATAACGCGTGGCACGCGCGTGATGGGCAGCGTCTGCATGATGCGGATCTCATTGCCCGTCCAGTACGCGAAGTCGTGCTCCTCGAGTGGGTTCTGCGCGCGTGGAGTATCCGTTGTGATGAGCGTGACGCCCACGTCCTTGTTGAAGATCTCAGGCGGTGCACTCGCCACCACGCTCTCGACGATCGCACGCATCTTGGGGTCACCAATACGCACGATGCACATGTTCGCAGGCACCGCGTCACCATACGTCATGTGGGACTTGCGCAGGTCATCCTCGAAGTGGTCACCACGCCGCATGATGTCCGGCACCATCGTGCCTTCCTCGTTGTATCCCCAGCCACGAGGCACCTCGACCAGCTCACACGCGCAGTTGTGAGCCACGCAGCCATTCGCGATGTAACTCTCATCTTCCTCAACCGAGAAGTTGAATACCGGGCCTGCGTAGAGTTCTCGACTGATTGAGGTCACAGGTACGGCATGGTACGCCACGTCATGTCCAAGCGACTCGACCTCCCCACCAGCGAAATCGCCCAGAGCTACGTCATGGGAGGGGATAGCATCAAGGAACTGGCTAATCGCTTCAAAACATCCCGCCGCACAATCACGGCGCGCTTGATCGAAGTCGGTGTCCCTATCCGAACCCTTAGCGAGCAAGGACTCATCGTGGCGAGCCGCCGCAACCCGAAAGATCGAAAGCGCTTCGCGAAGGCAGCTCATGCCGCTGTCCGTGGAAAGCCACGCCCGATAACCCAAAAGATCAAGACGGCGCAGACTCGCGAGAAGAATACGGTAGTCAGTCGATATGAGCGCCTGGCGATTCATGCGCTCCATAAAGCCGGACACAAGGGTGTGCCACAGCTCGCGATAGGGCCTTTCAACGCGGACATTGGATTTCCCAACCTCGGAGTCATCGTCGAAGTTGATCCCAACTGGCACTCCAGCACGCGCAAGCGCAGTCAAGACATACGCAAGGAACGTTTCCTCTTGGTGCTCGGATGGACCACCCTTCGCCTTCGCGTACGACAACAACGGTTCATGAATCTGGAGGAGGTCATCGCCGGCCTCAATAGCCTGAGCCGTAAGCCAGCCGCGCGACGTCAACAGCGGATGCTCTGGCGTCAGGTACAGCGCTTCATTGCCAATGGCGAGTACGACAAGCTCGCCTCTGAAATCTCGTTGCGAAAGGCGCTGCACAGCACGTAGCCGATTCGCATGTGTAACGACCAAATCCCCAGGCTCTATCCTTTCAATGGGTCGCACGAAAACACCGTCCATTGAAATCATCGTGCCAGGTAGAAAGCACCAAGGGTGAACTGTGCCGACCACAGCCTTCCAATCGTGACGCTTGAGCCCAACGTTCGTGCCGTTCTCCTGTAGCTCAGAGAGCTTGAAGATCTTCGGTGGTGAGCCCTGCCCTGCCGTCAGGTGCAACCGCACGCAATCCGGACAGGCGTCGGGATTGGGGCGCTTGGATACACGGATGTCCTCGGGGTCCTCGCCGTCCTTCACCAGGCCGTGCGCAGTGCCCTCCTGCATGGCCCACTGCTTCTCAGTGGCTGCGAGTCGCCCCATGTCGCGGCTCCAGTCCTTCGTTGCATGGCCGATCTCCGAGGCGAGCTTGCGCCATGTCTCACGCCTGTCGAGGTTCTCGTCCACCTTGTCACGCACAACACCGATGTATCTGCGCCGCTGCTCTGCATCTGCGTTGCGGATGTTCTGGCCAGTCTCCAGGATGAGCTTGTCGCCCGCTCCTCGGATGTACTCCGCTGCGTTGTGTCGTGCCCAGGCCATCGCTTGCTGCTCTCTACTCGATAGCTTCGGTTCCTTGCGATTCGCGAAGTCAGGCAGGCTCATGTCCTGCACGTCCTTGCGCGCGTCTGGCATCTCGCGCCCGTACAGGTACGCCGTGTCAGTCATGCGCATCGCATCAGGTGGGCGTTCGTTCGGTCCTGGCTGAAACACGTACGCGAGGTCCTGGGGGATGACGCCGGCATCGATGAGCCGTTGCACTTCACCATCCGGAATGGAGTCGGGGCCGAGCACACCCACTGCGAACGCCAAGTGGTAGTCGCGGATGATCTTCTTGATGCGCTCCAACTGCTGAGGCGTGAGCAACCACAGCGGTCGACCCATCTGGAAGCGCATGGGGCTGAATGGTGACTCGCGATCACCATCCTCTATCTGCTTGCCAATCATGGGGTCGTCGGGCCACTCCACATCGGCAACGAACCCATACGTGCCATCGTCGGCTTTCTTCAGCGGCGCATGGATAATGTTCTCGGCCACGTACCGCAACAGCTCGCGCACCATCTTCTTGAGCAACGCATCGTACGCACGCGTGACAGCTGCGTTCAGTTGCTGCAGTGGCTTGTGATGCTGGAACGTGCGCTGGCCGTACTTATGCTTCTGCTGCAGAGCACGGCTATCCACGATCGCTTTCGCGATGTCGATGGCATCCATGCCCTTGGGTGCATCGATGTGCACCGTCTGGACCTTCACCGCCATACCGCGGGTCTAACAGTCTGTGGGTGGAGTTGCCAACACGTCACCAGCGATGGCAACGACGACACGCGCTGCACTCGCTGTATCCAAGTTGTCGAGTAACAGCGAGGTCGTACGGAGCGTCCCGAGGAAGAACGTGCGCAGCCCTGTCTTGAACGCCGTCGAGGCCGGCCTCTGGAGCTCAAGTGACGTCTGCCCTGCAATCGCGTTCACACCGAGCGTGACGCCCGCTGAGAGGCCCAGGGTGGCCAGCACGCCTGCACTGCCTGCAACTACCTCAACCTCGGACGCGATGCCTGTGGTGGGGCTCAGGATGCGCATCTCACCACCACCGTTGTCCCGGAGCGGTGCGAAGGGCAGGCCACCACTCAGGAAGCCACCGAGCGCGAAGGCTGCGTTGATCTCGTTGTTGACGTCGGCGAGCAATGACGCGCCGCTCGTGAACGTGGTGATGATCGAGCCGAAGTTATCCACATCCAGTTCGAGCGTCTCACCGCCCGTGAAGCCCGTGGGGAACGTACCCGCCACACCATCCCGCGAAGCCGCTGTAGCGAGCCCTGGGGCGCCTGGAGTGACGCGAATGTCATTGTCCGAGCAGATGTACACAAGACGCGCTTCAGCCACGTCACCGAACGACACAGCGCGGTTGGTCTCACCCGCAGCGAGCGTGTAGATACCGCTCTCACCATGGTCAAGCGTGTCGAGCAGCTGACTCAGCTCTTCATCACTGACGAAGTTGAGTAGCGCGTTGTCGCGCCCTATCTGAAACGTCAGCTCAACATTGGTTCGCACGCCCATCAGCTCTTCTCCTCAATGACCGGATACTTCCACTCCCCGGAGGCCATCATGATGCGCCACTGCTCTTGGAACCGACGAAGCTCTTCACCTGAAAGCAGGCGGTCAATATCCACAAAGCCTTTGGTCTTCGTTCGCACGTTAGCCTCCGACTTGAATGTCGATGATCTGCCGCTCCGCGTCTATGGACTTGATCAACTCTTCAGTATCCCGCCGGACTGAGCGTGATGCGGCGAGCAAGTCTGCGTGCTCATCGTCATCGTCCATGACGCCGCCAGTCGCACTCCCAATGAACTCGTCATGCTCGTCGTCATCGTCAGGTGGAGGGCCACCAGGAGGCAAAGCACCAGGCGGACCAGGTGGCGCTCCTGCCCCTGGCACGCCCCCAGCCATACCCATCGCTTCCTGCTGCTTGGACATGTAGTACTGGAACCACACTGGGTCCGTGATGATCTCACCCATCCCGTCCGCCATCGGCTCTTCGTCCATGTCCGCGCGCACCTCATCGATAGTGCGGAATGCCTTGACCTCTTGGATACGTGCGTTGCGCTCGTTCTCTTCGGCCTTCGCATCGTAGCCGGTGTAGCTGAACTCGAAGTCGGGGTTCAGCTCCCAAATGATGTGCTGGTTCAGGTTGTCTTCCATGTGCGTGAGCAGCGGAAGCAAACCCTTATCCTTGCTCTCGGTCACCTCTGCAGCATTGGGGCGGCTGCTGAACATGGAACTCTCACCACCACTCGCACCGAAGATGAAGTTGATCTCAAGGGGATCGACTCCGTACACAGCACAGATGAGTTTGGTGAGCCAATCCATCCAACTGGCGTACTCCATCTCGCGGTTGGTGGAGTGCATCGAGATCCACTGCAGGTCCTCAGCGTTGAGGATAGGTGTCTTCCACGCGTTGCTGACACCCGTGATCATCGAGTACCACATGCGTCGGAACGCGCGCATCTGCCTATCTGGAATGGCGCCCTTGATGTTGAGCAACCCCTTGATGGCAGAGCCTTGCGTGAAGAACTTCGTGTTGTACTCGAACCCGAACAGCCACGCGGTCACGAGGCGCACTATCTGCTCAATCGGCGAGAACCCGAAGCCATTGGTCCGCAGGTCACTGCGCGGGTTCATGATGCACCACGCAATGTCATCAGTGGCGAACTCTGCAATGACGGTGTTCTCGTAGACCTGCACATGGCTCACGCGGTTGCGTAACTCTGCAGGCTCCATGTGCTCGACGTCTGTGACTGCCGGCCGGATGGTCTCGGAGGGCAGTGCAATGAAGCGTGATGGGCGTTGAGCGCGGTCACGCTGCTTCTCGAAGCACCACTGGTCGTAGGTCAGTGTGTCGCGCACGCTCTTCTTGGTGAACGCACGGAAGGTATCCCGATCGCATGGGCGCTCATCAGGGAGCAGGAAGCCCGTGGTCTCCAGCATGCGCTCAAGCGTCTCTGCCTCTTTAGTCTCTGCGGGCGTCATCACTACCTTCTTGTCGCGACGATCGCGCAAGATGACTCGATAGCCCTTGTCGTACTTGCCTTGCTGTGGTCGACAGAACGCTGCGACCTGGTGCTTGCGTAGATTGAGGATCGCCGCGATCACCGTGTTGCTTACCGACATCTGTCGCAGCGTGTCGTACGTGAGCGAGCTTGGGCGCTGCCTCCAACCACCCCAGTCCATGACGCTGTACGGATCATGGAACATCGCGCGCGGCTTCTCCTCGGTGGGCTCCGCGAGACCCATGCCTGCCTTCTGCATCGCATCAGTCATGTCGCCAATGGATACGTCGTCGTCGGAGCGACCCATCCAATCACCAACCTGAGCCATGCCAGTGCCAGCAACTTCGCGAAGGTCGTTGTACAGACTCACTATCTACCTACCCAAACATACGGCGACCACCAACCTGTCAAAGGCACTACCGGCCCAACAATGGTAAGGCCTTGCCAACGTCTTGTCTGCAGGCACAACTTGTAGCCAAGGCGAACGAAAAACCATTGGCACACAGCGAAGTTGAACCAGCCGAGAGCGCTCATCGCTACGCTGCCTTTCTGCACCTGCACGGCTGCATGGGGTTCCAGAGGTTCTGGCTCTTGGTCATGTCGCGACCCGAGTGAACGGGGCAGTCATACGCGACAGTAGCGCCCGCAGGCAACAGCTCACTTCCGAACCACATCTCGTTCATCTCCGTGGCCTTGCGCATGCTCAGCGCTGCAGCAGGGTCCATGCGGTCGTTGGGGATGTGTCCCGCCAGGTTCTCATGCTGCACAGGCGGAGCGAGTGGACGCCCTGTTGGTGCGAACGGATCGCTCTTGATGAACGGAGCAGGCGGCAGCGAGTACGCCATCACTTCGCTCTCGGCGAGGATACCGCCAGCACCCATCGCAGCTGCACTGTCCGAGTCAGTCCACAGAGTATCCGACTTCGGCTTGAGGATGCCCTTGCTCACTAGCAGCTGGGCAATCGTGTCCTGGTTGCACTTGTATCGATTGCACGCGCGCATAAGGTTCGGGTTCTTGGGCAGGCACTGCACCAGCTCATTCATGATGCAACGAGCCATCGCCATCGGCAGGTCACGCGCTGAGATGTTCTTGTGTGCAGGCTCTTTCTTCTCGTGCTCGTACGCCTCTTCCACGAACGCGCACAGATAGTCGAACAAGTACCTGGCCGGCAGTGCCCTGTCGTTCTTGCGATCGTAGCCCTTGAAGTCGTACAGGCCCTTCTGCAAGAGCACGCGGCCCGAGGGGTCGACCATGCTGCGTGCCAGTCCCTGAGTCCCCGGCCCTTGCTTCGCAGTCATCTGACCTCTGAAATGACGCGCAACTTGCTCAACGACGTTAGGCGATGGTCGGGACCCTGAAATCGCTCGCGCGGCTTGGCCAAGAGGGCCCTGCGAACGCGCGCGCGCAGTCTCTTTCTTGTAACGAGTGGTGAGGGCTTCTCGCGCTCCCTGTGGACGCTTCCCCTCCTGCTTCGCAGTCATGCGGCCACTGATTTGCCGCATGAGATCCTTGCGCGTTGCCCGCTGGACTATCCGCTCCGCTGGGCTCCTCTGGGTTCTCGGCGTTGCTCTTGATTCGCGAGCGACCTGTCCCATCTCGCGTGTCCGTGCAGGGCTCGCTGGCGTAGCACCAGGAGCGCCTCGTGTCTGTGGCTCTTGCTTGCCCACCATACGGCCACGCAGGTTCTTGGGCACCTTGCGCGTGCGTGCGCTCTGGCGCTGCTCAGCGAGCGGCCTGGGCTCCTGGTGGGGCTGCCTCGACCGAACACGTGGGGGCACGCCACTACGTCGCTGCAGCGGCGGTAGCTCTTGCTTCCCTGTCATGCGACCGCGCAGGTTCTTGGGCGTCTTGCGAGTGCGTGCACTCTGCCTCTGCTCCGCGAGGGGACGCGCCTCTTGGTGTGGCTGTCGACTACGCACGCGTGGGGGCACGGTTGCACCACGACGGCGCATTGGCGGTAGTGGCGCTTGCTTAGCGGTCATCTGTGCAATCAGCTCCTGCACGATGTCCTGCTTGCTGCGCTTCTTGCCGTGGGCCTTGAGTAGATCGATGGCGCTCATGCTCTTCTTCCTTCGCTTCTCATAATCAGCAGGTGAAACATAACCCGTGCGATGCTTGAATCTTTTGTAATCCTGGTCTTTCGCGGGGTTCTTCATCGTACTCACGCGGTGTGGCTTGCTCCCACTAGGACCACCCTCACCGTACTCTTTCGCAAGATACCGTGCTTCACCCAAATCGTCCCCTTCATAGCCGGGAGTAAGGGTCGAACCACCGAGCGTTGCACTCTTGCTTTTCGCGGCACTGTGGATAGAGCCCAGCATCTTCTCGTCACCGAGTTTCGCGGCGTACTTCGCAGCGTGATGCAAACCGCGTGCACTCAGTGCATCAACACCGCTTGCCTGCGCTTGCTTGTACGCCTTTCGGTGATCGCTGTGCGTGCCATGGAAACCACCAGGGCCCCGGCCGCGCTCAATCTTGATTTGCCCATCCTCGTAATGCTCTCGACCCTTGTGCTGAGCTGCAGGATCTTCGCTACCCTTCGCAGGCTCATCGTAGGAGTAGATCCACTTCCCACCCGGACCCATCTTCTTGGTCTTGTACTTGTGGCCGGCGCCTTTGGATAGGTTGCCCATGTCGTGTCCCTTCTTCGCAAACTGTACCGCGTTTCGTACGAAATCTTCAGGGCTCATGTCCCGGATGTCTGGCATCGCTTCGAAGTGGACCGAACGCGCTGCTCCGAACCCCGCACTTGGATGTGAATGATGGATAGCTTGTGCTTTGAACCAAAGCTTCACATCACCGTCTGGTGAAGTTGCATGCGGAACCTTCAAGCCCCGCTTCACTGTCCAGCCCTGCTTCTCCAAGTGATCCATCACGGCCTGCTTCGCTGCTTTGAACGTGGGCCGCTTAGCCTTCTTGGGCTTCGCTGGTGCCTGTGCTTCCCTGGCCTGCGCTATCTTCTGTTGAGTGCGCTTCAGGAAACGGTCAGCACCACTGCCCGTGAACATCGGCTTCTTGGGCTTTGACTCAGGCTTCTCAGCGCTAGGAGTTGTATGCCCTTCCGGGAAAGACCCAAACTTCTCCCTGTGCTCTTTCAGGTGCGCAGTATATTCAGCGCGCGTCTTTTGGCCGACAGCCCCTCGGTTGTATTTCCATTCCTCGTAGTTAGCTTTGAGATCAGCAGCAACCTTTTTGCTGCGTGCAAAGCCCTCCTGCTTTGCTGCAGAGACAACTCCTGCAGTCTTCTGCCGGCGACGCTTGGGCTTTGCTGCGCCTTCCTTCCACGGAATCGTGTGCTTTGGATCAGCCCACTTGCCGCCACGCGGTCCAATGAACGGACCCGCTTTGGCAAGCAACTGCATGTCGTCGATAGCGCTCATGGCGTATTACGCATCTTCGCGCCGAAGTTCGCGTAGTCGTATCCGCTCATGCCGTCGATGTCGTGCTCACTCATGCGACCCACGGACTCACGTCGTCGACCCCAACCCAAGTCGCGCTGCACGTTACGTACAACGTCTTCAACGCGTCGAGCCGTTGAGCCTTCGGGTGCACGGCCTTGGAAGCGTTCAGGCACAGGCATGCCTCGTGGGCGACCGCGACCAGCCTGCCGCTTACGAGCTGCTCCTGCACTCTCTTGGATATTCACCTGTGGCAGCTGAACTCGCTCTGGTCCTTGCTTGCCCGTCATCAGACCAAAGAACGCACTCCAGTCGAACCAGCCTTCCATGGCACTCGGGCTACCAAACTCGTTGCTCATGCGCCCGGTCATCTGTCGTTGCCTGCCCTTGCCCTGCACTACACCCGCACTCATCGGCTGCGCCGTTTGTCGATTCGCTGCTGTCGCTGGTGCACCACGTGTCTGTGGTGGCCTGCCGTAACCTTGCGGCGGACGCTGTTGGTATCCAGTCATCTGCCCTTGCTGTTGACCCTGTGGCCGCTGCTGTGGCTGCTGTGCCCGTGACTGGCGAATCGCACGCGCTCGTTGTGCGACCTGTGCGGCTGGATACTGATTCGCCTGCTGTGGTGGACGCTGTTGCTGCGGAGGTCGCGCCTGTCCTGGGTTCATTCCCTGCTTGCCTGTCATCATGCCGAGCTGTTGCGCGAACGGCATGCCCTGCAGTTGCGCTTGCTGGTCCCAGTCTATCCAACCCATCTTCGCAACCGGCGGGCTCAGTGGTGCGTTCTTCTCAGCGTGGTTGCCCTGCTGGTATGCAGTACCTGCCTCACTGCCTTCGTACGGGCTCTGTCCCGTGATGCCTGGCTTGTATCCACCGTTCATGTGCGTGTACGGCATGCCCGCGTTGGGATGCTTGCCCTCGCCAGTCATCTGTCCGAACAGCTCACTCGGTTGACCTTCAGCACTCGCTTCGGCCATCGACGATCCCATGCGGCCCATCATGGTCTGGTCCCAGTTGATGAACGAACCATTCATCGGGTCGCCCACGTAGTTCGATGCGCTCAGGTTATCTGGACTTGGGTGCTCCAACATCTTCGCACTCGGGTGCGCCATTGGGCGCTGCGTACCGCCGGTCTGTTGAGCGCCACCAAAGTCAGTGGGTGCAACCGTAGACGCAGCTCCAACACCTGCTTTGCGAATATGCGCTGCTGCGGGCACGTTCATATCCACAATCTGCGTCTGCGGACTTGGCCACGCACTCGCCTTGCGCAGGTTGTCTAGATACCGATTCGCGAAGCTCTGCTCCAGCTTCTCTCGCTTCTCGGGTGGGCCCTTGTCGTTACCGTTGCCTTTGGGCGGTGGCGGTGGCTCACCATTGCCATTGCCGTTCATGTCGGGTGGCGGTGCGCCATTGCCCGCGACCTGCTTGACCATCTTGCGCACGAGCTTGTGGAACGTCTCCATGGCCATCTCTGCCTTGTGATGACCTGCACCATGCGCACCCTTGTTGGCGTAGAACTCTTTCTCTGCATCGGCGAGTTGCTGCACGAGGTCACCCATACCGCCATCGTCCGGCGGCATCATCCCCTGCTCATCGCCTTCCATGGGCATGCCTTCCTCACCGCCCATCTCGCCCATGTCTTCGCCGTTGCCCATGTCACCATTGGCTTCAGCAGTCGCTTGCTCTTCCACGTCCGCAAGCTCGTCGTCGCTCAAGCCTTCGAGCTGTGCATCGAGGTCGTCACCGCCCTCGCCGTTGTCGCCCTCATCCTCGCCACCGAACGGCTGATCGCCATTGCCTTCGTCACCTTTGGTCTCTGCCGATGACGCATCGTCGGGATCACTATCGAGAGAGTTCGGCACCCCATCTTTGTCGTCGTCTCCAGTTGGACAGCTATCCTTCTTGCCGTTGCCCTTGCCGTTGCCCTTGGACTTCGACTTGCTATCCTTTTTCCCCTTACCTTCTCTTACCCACCCTATGTTTTCATCGAAATCTAAATCTTGTTTTTTAAGATTCACAATCTCAGAAACACGAATTCCTGAAGAATAAAGTAATTGGATTATCAAATTGCTTTTAAGAGTTTGAGTAGAACCAATTAAAGTCACAATTTCTTGTTTTGTTAAAACAATTGGAATTTTATTTTCTTTTTTTGGGCGTTTGACTCCTGCTGTTGGATCTTTCCCTAAAATATTAGTAT
>SDBV01000495.1_pt1 | contig 56241 bp, 63 predicted proteins | sample 2277081 | NCBI WGS metagenome assembly SDBV01 (sample SAMN10402039, study PRJNA504765) | marine sediment metagenome | isolation source: marine sediment core GS10_PC15, 223 cmbsf | place: Arctic Ocean: Southern Knipovich Ridge | collected 2010
ACCTCAAAAACGACTCCGCAAGGGACCAGACACAGCCCAACATCACAAAAACCTGCCCCACCAACCCCCAAAACCGACCGCAACCGCCTCAACGCCAATCAAAACGGTGGATTGAGGTTTAGGCGGAGTGTCGTTCGAGGTATTCGTGGAGGGCCTTGCGGATTACGTCGCTTCTTGTCGTTTGTTCTCGAGCAACTGCGTTTTCAAGATCATCCTGGAGATCCGGATCGAGACGCACAGGGATCACGGTGGCCGGCCCAGATCCGATCAGGGGTCGACCGCCGCGGTTCAGAAGCTGTACCGGGTCGTATCCTGCCTCAGCTTCGTCTGCAAGCTGTTCGATGTCATCGTCGGTCAAGATGGCGCCGTTCGCGGTTTCGTAGGTTCGTTCATTCACGCGTCCACCCCTTCAGGAGGTCTCGGTATTGGGTTCGCATTTTCATGGCATGTATGACCAGTCCGTCGCCCGATCTCGTTGGGACAATGACGATCTCGAGCATGTTCCCGACCCGGTCCGGCCCAAGACAGAGTGAACGCTCGGTCGGCTCGCCTGAGTCGAGCGGATACGAGACAATGCAGTGTGCGATGCAATGTTCGATATCTGCACCGGGGACGGCATGGCGATAGGCGGAATCGTGAATCTCCACACGGATCAATCGTAATACGAAACCGCGTCGCGGTCAACTCTCCGACTGGCCGGCCCTCGTCCTCGATCGATAGCGACACTCGACGACATTACAGCCGCAATCTTCCGCGTTGCTGAACGCCTTTTCGATGTCCTATTTCGGGTGTCGCCGTCGAGCCACGTTGTAACTACGCAACATGGCGTTGAGTAAATACAACAGTACCGCCACGATCAACCGCCCCGACGAACCGGATCGTCGTCCGGTTTCTTCGTCACCGCGACGACCACGAGCCCGACGAGAAGCAGCCCCCCGACGGTCGATGCGACGATGATCAACACGACGGGCGATGCCTCGTTCTCGGAAGCCCTGTCTTCACTCGTTCCCGGCGCAGGCGAGTTGGACGATGCTGTGCTACCGGTGATCTCCTGCTGTAGTGAAGTCGACGCACCCGAAACCGTCGAGCGGAACTCGATCGACCACGCCCCGTCGTCTGGGAATGTGACATAACCTTCATACCGGCCGTTCGATCCCGTCGGAGTGAGCGATTGTTTGACGAGCACGGAGTCGTCGGGGCCCATTCCCGTTATGTCGACCGTGCCGGTGTTCGGATTGGCGCCGTTCGGTTCCGTCACCTTGACCTGATAGCGGACCTCGAGCGACGCGAACGGCTCGGCGCTGACGATGTCGATTCGACCGGGGGACGAACTCGGTCCGGGCGTCTGGGCAACCGCCGGCGCGACAACCAATCCCGCCATCAGGCCGACCGTCAGACAAACTGCCGCGAGACATCCACTTGCTCCAACGATCGCCCTGTTCATGGTCCTGTTGATCCCGTCCACTCTCGATGCCCAAACTAGGTCGGCCGTCCGACGTGCGTTTGTCGGCCGCCTCTGCGTATTCTTGCTCGAACCCGACCAGCGCCCGGAGGCGGATTGTTCGCCCTGATTCTGCTGCATTTCTGCCTCGCCGCAACGACACCGCTGTTGCACCGGATCGGGCGCCGCACATTCCTGGTTTTCAGCATCGCTCCACTTGTGACATTCATTTGGTTGCTATTCCACATCGGCGACGTACTCGCAGGTGAAGTGATCGAGGCAACGGTCGACTGGGTGCCCTCACTCGGCATCGACTTGTCGTTTCGCCTCAACGGCATCGCCGCTCTCATGTTGTTTCTCATTTCGGGGGTCGGTTTCGGCGTTTTCATATATGCGTTCTATTACGTCGAAGACAAACCCAAACTGCATGGCTTCGCTGGATACCTCACCGCGTTTGCCGGATCCATGGTCGGCCTCGTCCTATCGAACAACCTGCTCGGTCTGTTCGTGTTCTGGGAATTGACTTCAGTCACGTCATACATGCTCATCGGGACCGAAGACGAAAAACCCGGAGCGAGAGCCGCCGCGCTTCAGGCTCTGCTCACAACCGGAATCGGCGGGCTCGCGATGCTCGCCGGCTTCGTACTGATCGGAACACAGGCCGGAACATTCACGATATCGTCGATTCTCGACTCGCCGCCATCGGGCAACGTGGTCACGGCCGGCATCATCTTGATGTTGATCGGCGCCTTCACGAAGTCCGCGCAGTTCCCTTTTCATTCGTGGCTACCCGGTGCGATGCAGGCGCCAACGCCGATCAGCGCCTACCTGCATTCGGCGACAATGGTCAAAGCCGGCGTATATCTGATCGCTCTGTTCGCCCCCGCGTTTGCGACGGTAACTCCTTGGCGGCCGCTCGTCATCACGGTCGGTCTCACGACAATGCTCTACGGTGCGTATCGCTCGCTATACCAAAACGACCTAAAACTGCTCCTTGCATACGGCACGACTTCGCAGCTCGGATTCATGGTCGTGTTGTTCGGGATGGGTATACCGGCTGCCACGTTCGCTGGCGCAGCGGTATTGCTCGCCCACGGAATCTTCAAGGCTTCGCTGTTCATGACGGTCGGCGTGATCGACCATCAGACCCACACCCGCGACCTGCGCATGCTCTCGGGCCTGTATCGGCGAATGCCACTCGTCTTTGTCACCGCAACCCTTGCAGCCGCGTCGATGGCCGCAGTCCCTCCGATGCTCGGATTCGTCTCCAAAGAACTCGGTTACGCGGCGGTTCTCAACGCCGCAGGTGGCTGGTGGCCAAAGGCGACGTTCATAGCGATCTTCGTCGCGTCGACCTTCACGGTCGCATACGCCGCCAGGTTTGTCTGGGGAGCATTCGCGACAAAGCGCGCCGGTTCGCGGAGCGCCGTCCCCACGTTCGAAACGATCCCACCTGAAAGCGTCGAAGCCCCGAAACGGACGTTCGTCGCTCCGGCGTTGTTGCTTGGTCTCGCATCGCTCATTCTTGGCGTGTTCACCGAGCCGGCGTCGCGGATCGTGAACGCTGCCGCGGCGAGTCTCGTACCCGGCTGGCAGACAAAGGCCATGCATCTCTGGCCCGGCGTCAACCTCGCGCTCGTCATGTCTCTCGTCACACTCGTGCTCGGCGCGGTCTTGTTTTGGCAACGCGATCTCATAGCAACATATCAGCGCCCGAGACTGCCCGACGTGGCGAACGGCGCATACACAGGCTTCGTCAAAGGGCTTCTCTACTGGTCGAACAAAATAACCGCAGTCGTGCAAAGCGGCTCGTTACCGACCTATTTGCTCATCATCTTGTGGACACTGGCGCTCGTTCCCGGGATAGCGGCGATCAACGCGTTGCGAACGCCCGACGATTCGCTCATCGCGGAATCACCGTTTCAGATAGTCGTCGGCGTATTCGTCATTGGTGCGGCCGTAGCGACGGTTCGAGCGCGTCGCCGGTTCGCGGCGGTCATGTTCGTCGGCGCAATGGGATACGGAGTCTCGTTGCTGTTTGCAATTCAAGGAGCGCCCGACCTCGCACTCACACAGTTCCTCGTCGACACGGTCGCGATCGTTGCCTATGTTCTCGTTCTGCGTCGACTTCCCCGCGACTTCGAACCCGCGCCGTTCCTCGCCTCGAAAGCGATTCGGCTCATCACATCGGTCGTCGTCGGCGCAACCGTCTTGATCTTCGCAATCGCGATCGGCGCCCCGAGCCATCTTCCTGACGGCGACTACTTCCTCGAGAACACCGTTGCCGAAGCGCACGGCGCCAACGCCGTCAATACGCTGCTCGTCGACTTCCGCGCATTCGACACACTCGGCGAGATCGCTGTCGTGACTATCGCCGGGATCGGAATAGCAAGCCTGATCGTCGCGGGGCGCAAGCGTCTGTCAAATCGCGATTCGTTCGCTGATCCGAAGGCGCGCTGATGCGGCGCCGATCGATCCTCTTCGACACGGTCGTACGCATCGTGGCTCACACCGTGCTGCTCGTGTCGCTGTTTCTGCTCTTTTCCGGTCACAATGCGCCGGGCGGCGGATTTGCCGGCGGTCTCGTCGCATCGTGCATGCTCGTCTTGCGATATCTCGCCGACGATGAACCGACTCGGCTCCACGCCGTGCCGCCCGAAGTGATCATGGGGTCTGGCGTGATGATCGGCGCGGTGACCGGGGCGTTCGGTTGGCTTTGGGGCAACGCCTTCCTCGACGCAGCAGAGTTCGAAATAACGATTCCGGCCTTCGGCGAGATCACCGTTGGATCGGTCCTCGCGTTCGATATCGGCGTCTACGTCACGATCATCGGCTTCGTTCTGATGATCTTGCGCATTCTCGGCGACGACGACCTCCAGGAACTGGCATGACTCTTGCCCTCGCCGTCGTCGCGGCGTTCCTGTTCGGATGCGGCACGTACTTACTTCTTCAGCGCGCGCTTACACGAATCGTGTTCGGACTCGCTTTGATCGGCCACGGAACCAATCTGCTGCTGTTGTTGTCCGGCGGTCATCACAAGAACCCACCGCTGATCGGAGTCTTTCCCGCGCCCTATGCCGATCCACTGCCACAAGCGATGGCGCTCACAGCGATCGTGATCAACTTCGCGGTCGTCGTATTCCTGCTCACGATGGCGTATCGCAGCTACATACTGACTCGACACGATCTCGTCGAGGACGACCGTGAAGACCGCCACATTGCGCAAGCCCAACAAGAAAGTGAACGCAGAAGCGGAATCGATACCGACACGCTTCGCGGCGGCGAGTTCCAGACCGAGTTCGAACTCTCCACTGTCGCCGATATTGGATCGAACGACCCCGAACAAAGCGGCTCCGAGCCCCCGGCTGACCGACCGTGAACAGCGCCGTGCTGATCCCGTTGCCGATCGTGCTGCCGCTCTTCGGTGCGGTCGCCTCGCTCATTCTCTACCGTTGGCGGGTGGTCCAGCGGGTGCTGAGTATCACGATCGTTTCGGCGTCGCTGGCGATCTCGATAGTTCTGCTCTTCGATGTCGACCGCAACGGCATCGAAGCGACGCAAATGGGCGCCTGGCCCGCCCCATATGGCATTACGCTCGTCGCCGATCTCTTGTCGACGATCATGCTCACCGCATCTCTCGTCGCCGTGCTGACGGTCTTGATCTACTCGCTCGGCCAAGAGGGGCCCGATCGAGTCGGCGGGTACTTCCACCCTGCGTACCTCGCCCTCACGGCCGGCGTGTCCGGGGCGTTCCTCACGGGCGATCTCTTCAACCTGTTCGTCATGTTCGAGATCATGTTGGTGTCGAGCTACGTGCTGATCACATTGCGGGGCGGCGCCGGCCAAGTCCGTCATGGCATGACATACGTCGTGATCAGCCTGCTCTCTTCTTCGCTGTTCGTCATGGCCCTCGCTTTCATATATACCGAAACCGGGACGGTGAACATGGCCGAGCTTTCGGTGCGGATGGCCGAGGTCCCCGACCCGGTTCGCGATGCAATCGGATTGTTATTCCTGCTCGTATTTGGGATCAAGGCCGCCCTTTTCCCGCTGTTCTTCTGGCTACCCGACTCGTACCCGGCGGCCTCGACTCCGGTGACGGCGATTTTCGCCGGCCTGTTGACAAAAGTCGGCGTGTACGCAATCGTCCGGACGCAGACACTGCTCTTCCACGAAGGCGGCGTGGCTGTGGAGCTACTTATTGTGGCAGGCCTCACGATGGTCATCGGTGGATTCGGAGCTATCGCGCAAAACGACATCAAACGTATCCTCAGTTTCCACATCGTGAGCCAGATCGGATACATGATCCTCGGCCTCGGCCTGTTCACGATCGTCGGAATCGCCGCCGCAATCTTTTATGTCATTCATAACATGTTGGTCAAAACTGCGCTGCTCCTCTTTGGCGGCCTCGTCGAGGCGAAGCGCGGAACAGCGTCGCTCGCCAAACTCGGCGGACTCTTGCGCGAATCTCCACTGCTCGCGGCGCTGTTCCTCATCCCGGCGTTGAGTCTTGCCGGGATACCGCCATTTTCCGGTTTCGTCGCGAAACTCGCGATCATCGAAGCCGGATTCGACGCGAGCGCCTATACGATCATTGCCATCAGCCTTGGCGTAGGTGTGATGACCTTGTTCTCGATGACGAAGATCTGGGCGGGCGTGTTCTGGGGAAAACCGAAGACTGAGCCGTCCTTGGTGGCCAAGTCGGGGGTCGGCGCAATCCAGGCCCACGCCAGCTGGTCGCCGACGGTCATGACCGTCGCGACCGTCGTACTCGTCGCTGCAACGCTGGGGGTTGCTCTTGGCGCGGAAGCCATACTCGGTCTCGCGACCGGAGCGGCCGAGTCGCTACTCGACACGCGTGAGTATGTACAAGCGGTGTTGGGCTGATGCGAAGGCGAGTCGGACTTGGTATCTGGTTGGTCGCAGTCTGGGTAGCGCTCGAAGGCGAAATCACGCTCGGTAACATCGTCGGCGGAGCGTTGATCGCCACAATCCTCATAGTCGTCCTGCCGAATCCGCGACGACCACCAAATCGCGAGCACTTCCGCCCGATCCCTGCGCTGAAATGGGCGGCGGATTTCGTGTGGCGCGCTCTCGTAGCGAACGCCATGGTCGTTTCCGAGATCGTAACGAAACGCCAGCTCCTCGAAGAAGGCGTCATTCGCGTCCCGTTCCCACCAATGTCTGACGGCCTCACGACTCTGTACACGAATACGATCACTCTCACCCCAGGCACCCTCGTGCTCGATGTCGAGCCGGACACACGCAACATCTATGTGCACGTGATGCATCGCAAGGATCTCGAAGCGGAACGCGGAGCGCTGGAGCGCTCCGCGACTCTGATCATCGAGGCGTTCGGGAGTGATGTCGCCATCCATCAGATCCATTCGGGGGAAATCCATTCGGGAGAGATCCATGCGAGCGCGGACGCTGAGCGAAAGGGCCGAAGTTCATGAACGTCGTATTTCTGATCGCCGCCTCGATACTTGCGACGGCCGGCCTCGTCTGCGGATTTCGCCTCGTCCGAAACGGGACACTCAGCGACCGATTCGTTGCACTCAACGTGCTCGTCATGATCATGGTGTGCGGCATTGCCGTTGCCGCCGCGGGAACCGACCAAGGCGCATTCCTCGATCTCGTGGTCGTCGCGACTTTGCTCGACTTCGTGAGCGCTGCAACAATTGCCCGGTTCATCGAACACCGGGGATCGTGATGATTCGAGTGATCGGAAATGTGGTCGAAGCGATCCTGATCCTGGGAGGATCGGCGCTCGTTCTTCTCGGGTCGATCGGCCTTCACCGCTTTAGCGACGTACCGTCACGTGCGCAAGGGGCGGCTCCGGCGACGTTGGGGGTCGTCATGATCCTGATCGGCTCAACGCTGTCGGTACCGAACGCATCAGGCGCCGTCAAGCTCTTGCTCGCGGCCGCGTTCGTACTTCTCACTCTCCCGATTGGTATCCATATGGGCGTCCGAGCGGGCTATCTTGGCGGAACACAACTATCCGAGCGTGCAAAGGTCGACGAGTTCGCCGACGACCTTATGAACGGTCCACCGACTGCCCAAATCGACGGCGAGGAGTGAGCTGAACGTGAGCAGTTCGGATGACGAACTCGACACTGAGTCCGCGGACGACGGCACGAACGTTCCTGGTAACGGAGCTAGAGCGAACCCGGTCAGTTTTCTCACGAGATTCCTCCGTCTCGAGGCCTCAGGTGGAATCGTTTTGTTGGTGGCAACGGTGGTCGCCCTCGTCTGGGTAAACCTTCCCGGCGCGATCGGCCACAGCTATGAGGCTTTTTGGGAACATGCGTTGATCCTCGACTTCGGTCTACCGCCGATTGCCGAGTCGATCGAGGGGTGGGTGAACGACGCGCTGATGACGGTGTTCTTCTTCGTCGTCGGCCTCGAAATCAAGCGTGAACTCGTCACTGGGGAGTTACGTGACCCCCGGGCCGCCGCGCTGCCCGGCCTGGCAGCGATCGGGGGCATGCTCGTTCCCGCTTTGATCTACGTGGCATTCAACGCGGGCGGCGCGGGCAGCGCCGGTTGGGGTATCCCGATGGCGACCGACATAGCGTTTGTCGTCGGCGTCATCGCCCTTATGGGATCGCGAATCCCGTCGGGCGTCAAGCTCTTCATGCTGACACTCGCGATCGTCGACGACATCGGCGCCATCGTCGTCATCGCGATCTTCTACACGGCAGACCTCGAGCTCATCTGGCTCATACCTGCGGTCATCGGATGCGTCCTGATCGTCGTGTTGACAAAGATGAAGATCAGATTCGACATCGTCTACTTCGCGATCGGAGTCGTGGTTTGGTACTCCACTTTCGAGTCGGGCATTCACGCGACACTCGCCGGCGTCGTGCTCGGCTTGCTTGCCCCGGCGAAGCCGATCAAGGGGCGGATCGTCATCGAGCATCTAGAAGAAAAGCTCGCCCCGCTCACGAGCTTTGTGATCATCCCGATCTTCGCTCTCGCAAACGCGGGCGTCCCGCTCAATGCAGAGGTTCTCGGCGTCGCGTTTTCGTCGCCGATCACCTGGGGAATCATCGTCGCGCTGTTCGTGGGCAACACGATTGGGATCTCTGCGCTGACCGGCGCCGGCCTCGGTCTGAAAATCGGTCGGCTGCCGACCGGCGTGAAATACCGCCATGTCCTCGCGGCTTCGACTCTCGGTGGTATCGGTTTCACCGTGTCGCTATTCATAGCGAGCCTCACCTTCGCCGGCGCCGAACAGGTTCTTTTGCTCGACGCAGCGAAAATCGGAATTCTGGCCGGTTCGCTCCTGAGCGGAATCGTCGGTTCGCTCGCCGTCTTGGTCGTCTTGAAACGGAGTGAGACATCGTCGATGACCCCGGCCACAGCCGACGCGTCGTGACCAAATTGGTCCGTTGTTCTTGGGCCGACGAAACCCCTTCGATGCTGGCGTATCACGACGATGTGTGGGGGCGCCCCGAACACGACGACACAAGACTGTTCGAGTTACTCACTCTCGAGGCATTCCAGTCTGGATTGAGCTGGCGGACGATCCTCGACAAGCAGGCAAACTTCGAGCGAGCCTTCGATCACTTCGACATTCGAGCGATTGCGTCATACGGCAAACCCGATGTCGAGCGTCTGCTCAACGATCGGGGCATCGTGCGAAATCGCATGAAGATCGAGGCGACGATCACAAACGCCAGGGCAGTCGTAGCGTTGGACGAATCGGGGACGAGCTTCGATGCTTACATATGGAACACTGTCGACGGGGCGCCGATAGCCGGCGGTTGTTCTCGGCTGTCAGACCTCCTGCCGAAAACTGACGTGTCGGCTGCGCTCGCGAAGCGGTTGAAATCCGACGGATTCCGGTTCGTCGGCCCGACAACGGCCTATTCGTTCATGCAGGCGGCCGGCCTGGTGAATGACCACCTTGTCGGTTGTTTCCGCTACGGGGAGTTGATCGGCGGGCTGTGAGCGGGCTCAGTCGTCGTCGGCCTGTGCCATGAGTTCCTCGTCACGGTCGCCCCGTGACGAGTAGACGAACCGGACTACCTCGGCGCCGGCAATCGCCATGACGTTGACGAGCACAACAATGCCGACGAGCATCGCGACAATGATGATCACGACGGACAAGGGGTTGTCGACACCGAACCCAAGAATCATCCACTCAAACTACCGGCACAATCCGATGATGCCAATCCGACGATGACCAACGTTGATGATTGCGCTAGCCGTCGACCGCGAGAACGTCGAGTTCGACCCTGGCGCCCTTCGGTAGCGCCGCGACTGCAACGGCGGTTCTGACCGGCGGATCCGTCGGAAACGCCTTCGACCAAATCGTGTTGACGGTCGGCCACTCGGCCATGTCGACGAGAAACAGGGTCACTTTCACAACCGAGGTGAGATCGAGACCGCACGATTCGAGAACGGCCTCGAGATTCGTAATCGCTTGTCGAGTCTCGGCTTCGATCCCTCCGGGCGCGAGGCCATCGGCGTCGAAGTCCCAACCGAGTTGACCGGCTAGATGGACGAAGCCCCCGGCACGGACTGCCGGCGAATATGGGCCGAGAACCCGAACATCGCCCGATGGCTCGACTACCTGTTTTCCCACGGCTTCTCCTTCAATGCTGTACGTAATACGATCCATACTAGCGACGACGTGCCCGCATCGACGGTGACGCATCGAGCATCGGGAGCCCAAACCCGTCTTCGCCGAGCACGCTTCTCACCGCGTTCGCGATCGCCGCCGGAACGGCCGCTACCGCGAACTCATCCACGCTGTGGGTCGACTCATCTGTAGGTTCGCCCGGCTCGACGCACACGACCTCGATCGGTGGTGTCTGCGCACATCGCAACAATCCGAGCGATCGGATCGTCGCCGGCATCGGTACGCCGTCCCGCATCGGGACGTGCTCACTCAATGAGAGCCCGGCGCCCATGTACGCGCCCGAGATCACCGACGTTCGTGTGCTCGTGTCATCTAGCGCGCCGCAATACGCCAACACGATCTTGGCGATCGAGCCGTTCTCGGCGAGGTGTACACCGGCTGCGACCGCGACTGAATCCGAACCTGTTATCGCGACGCCGTCCGCGTCCGAGACGACGGCTAGACAAGACCGGCCGGCCGGTCTCAGCGATTCCGCTCGGTCGACGCCACGGCGGTCGACGGCTTGTTCGAGTACGAACGTGAACTGCGCGATTCCGTCGCCGCGGATCGGGCCGGCAATACGTCCCGGCTCGACAGCGACCATTACCGACGTTGGGCACTGATATGGATTCGGTCCGGGATCGACACCCCCGCCACGAGAATCGAGCCGGCCGTCAATGCGACGAAGACGTCCGTCACCGTCCACATCGAGAGTCACATGTGCACGAACGGGATGACGGCGACGATGGCGGAGAATCGACTCGCGACGTCCGTAGACACAACAGGTCGAACCGTCGAGTTCGACCGCAGCGGCCGCGGCGAAAACCTCGGGGCCCGGCCCGGCCTTGCCGCCGTATGAACCACCGTTCGTCTCGATTTCGAGTTCCACGTGGAAGGACTCGAATATCTGGTCGAGCCTTGCCTGCTCCTCCCACGGTGTCTCGGTCTGAGATCGCACGGTCAAGTTCTCACCGTCGAGTCGAGCCGATGCGGCCTCCGGCTCGACAAATCCAGGGTCGACTGCAACGGTCAACCATTCTCGTAGCGTCACGTCAGACAATTCTGGTTCGGATCTGTCTGCCGGCTCGCATTCGTCTGCCAAGTCGCATTCATCTGCCGGGTGTTCGACGATGATCGGGCGGACGGATTCGGCGCAGGCCCGTGCTTCACTCAGACTGCGGCCGATGGCAAGCGCTATGACGTCGCCCGGATCTCGAATCCTCTCACCCCGATCGAGAATTGGCAGCCGATCTGGCGATACACACGAGATAGACTCCGCGGTTATCAGCGCCCCGTCACAACCGGCAATGCCGTCGAACTCGCCGTCTGCGACGCCGGCGACGACCGGTACGATCCAGTACTCGACATCGACATCGTCGGCGAGAAACCGGTGGCGGCCAAGCGGAATGTCGAGGTCGAGATCGAGGTCGATCCTGGATTCGATATCGGTTAGTTTCGCTGCGATCGATTCGATCGCAGCGACGATTGGCGCCCAACCGGTGCACCGACACACGTTCGCGATCAGTGCGCGTCCGATCTCTTTTCGCGTCGGAGCGCTGTTGCGTGAAAGCAACTGATGAGCGCGGACGAGGATTCCTGGAATGCAAAACCCGCAGTCGAATGCGCCGGCGTCGACGAATGCCCGGGCGAGATCAGTCCGCAACGGCTCGCTCAAGCCATCGGGCGTTGTGACAGTCTTGCCTGCGACACGAGCGAGCGGAGTAACACAGGCAAGTCGCGGTTTGCCGTCGACGAGAACACTGCAAGCTCCACATTGACCGCTCGGCGCGCAACCGTCTTTCACGCAGGTCTTGGCTAGATCCTCGCGCAGGGCGTAGAGCAGGTTCGCCTTGTCGCCGGTCACCGCTCGATCTTTGCCATCGACTTCGATCGAAATCAGTGGGCGTTCTTCCCGCAACCGCAACGCTGAGTAGCGTTCGGATTGTCGATCATGAAGCCGCCGTCCGTCAGGCCGTCGTCGAAATCGAGAACGGCGCCCTGGACGTGAGGCGCGGAAGCCGGGTCGACAATCAGTTTCATCTCGCCGGATGTCGAGACATGGTCGTCGTCGGATATCTCAGCGTCGAAATACATGTCATACGAGAAGCCGGAACATCCGCTGGGTTGAACGGTTACACGCAGCGCGAGTCCGCTCTCGTCTTCTTGCGCGGCAAGCGACGTCAACTTCGCGGCAGCGGCCTCGCTCATCGTCATGCCGGTGGTCTCAGGCTTCGCGACCTTCAGGTCTGGGTCTGTTGGCGCCATTGGTCGTACTCCTTGTCATTTCACGTCTCGTCGTTTCAACGTCGCCGCCACACGATGCTATCCGAGCATCGCGCAGCACGGCTTCGGTGTTTGTCTTATGTTGTGGAACTCACGAATCTCGCCGCCGCACTCGTTCACTATGCCGGTGACAAAACCTTCATGAAGCGAACAAATCAATCTTGGGTTCGCCTCGGCAAGATCGTGGAACGGACAGCCGACAAATTTGACGGTCCGCTGTTCGGCTCTCGGCTCGAACCCCAGCCCGGTCATCTGGTCGCCGAGCACGTCGATCGGGTCACGACGGGGCGGCTCACGGGGCCGCTCACGGGACGGCTCACGGGGCGGCTCTCCAGCCGACGCGGCGACGCTTCCATGGCCGGCGTCGTATCCAACATCGAACGCCGTCTGAGGCGACACCGCTGCGCGATCGCACGTGTCGATCAACATGCCGAAAAAGACACTCCGAGCTTTCGACACGTCGAGAATGCCGACCCTGGAACGAACGGCCTTGAAACGGTGTTGTGGACGCCCAACCGAACCTCGAGACGATGCGTCGAGTTCGACGAGCCCGGCTTCGCGAAGTCGATCGAGATGCGGGCGTACGGTATTCGCGTGCAAATCGAACTCAGACGAGATGTCACCAATCGAGCGAGGACCAGATTGTTCACAGAGCCAGTCGAAGATGGCGAAGCGCGTGTCGTCGCCGAGCGCCTTGACGATTCGGCGGACGTTCGCATGATTCATGGCATTGGTTCGATCCGGCTCGACCGGAGTTCGTCACTCGAGCGACGAACAAACGGACACTTTGCATGGTAATGCGATCAAACCGAATTTTCCAAGGTCCCGTTGTAGTTTATTAACTGTATGGATATGCGTCAGACCAACATATACGCAGCACTGCGTGGCGTCATAGACCCTGAGCTTGGCGCCGACATCGTCGAACTCGGCATGGTCCGCGACGTTCGAGTCGAAAATGACGGCCACGTCGATGTTTGGATCGCGCTCACGGTCGCGAGTTGTCCACTTCGTTCACAGATCGAAAATGACGTTCGCTCGAAGATCCTCGGTGTGGCCGGTATCGAATCGGTAGATACCCATGTCGGAGCGATGACATCGAGCGAAAAAGCTGATCTCATGAACCGAGCCCGCCGCAATGCCCGCGAAAATGCCACCCCGACGCAGGTCGCAGCGACCACCCGCGTTATAGCGGTGTCGAGTGGCAAAGGCGGCGTCGGCAAGTCGACGACGACGGCAAATTTGGCCCTGTCTTTGAGAAACCGCGGTTTCGAAGTCGGAGTTCTCGACGCCGACGTCTGGGGTTTTTCGATTCACCGAATGCTCGGTGTCGACAGCCAGCTCGGCGGCGCCGATGGATTGATCGATCCGGTAGTAACTCATGGCATGAGAGTCGTCACAATGGGATCGCTTGTCGACAACGACGAACAAGCGCTCATGTGGCGTGGACTCGTATTGACCCGTGCCGTCGAGCAGTTCCTCAACGACGTCCGGTGGGGAGATCTCGACTATCTCGTCATAGACATGCCGCCCGGCACCGGAGACATCGCAATGGGATTGGCCCGCATGCTTCCTCAAGCCGAAATGTTGCTCGTCACGACGCCACAACTCGTCGCCCAAACGGTCGCCGGACGCGCTGCCGACATGGCGCGCCGGTCGCACATGAAAATCGCCGGCATAGTCGAAAACATGTCGTGGTTCGAATGCGACCACGGCGACCACCACGAAATATTCGGTTCCGGCGGCGGCGCCGCTCTGGCTGCAAAGCTCGGCGTCCCGTTGCTAGCGCGTGTGCCGCTCGATCCGGAATCGGTCATCGCAGGCGATTCGGGAACCCCGATCGTGTTGTCGTCGCCCGACTCGCCCGCAGCCCACGCATACGCCACGTTGGCTCAGCGGATTTCGACCGACGTGCTGCCGCCGATCGAGATGGCCGGATGTACGGCCCGTCTCAAAGACATCTTCGCTCTCGTCGAATCTGAGGGCAAGAGCAGCTAGGACTTTTCGCCCAACGCCTCGTCGACAAGTGGCTCGAATCCGCCCAGATAATACGACAGCTCCTCGATCGATTCGGTGATGTCGTCGAGAGCTCGGTGGCGCCCTTTCTTCACGAAAGTGACGCCCCACTTGCGGTTCAGGATCTCTTTGAACGACGACACGTCGATCATCCGGTAGTGGAGCAGTTCGGCAATCCTCGGCATCTGCGCATCAATGAACTTGCGGTCCTGGCCGATCGAGTTGCCGCAGAGCACGATCGCAACATCACCGAAGTGGAGGCGACAGAACTCGGCAAGCTCGGCATCGATTTCGGATAACGGACGTCCGGCCGATCGGATCTTGTCGACGAGACCACTTTCAGTGTGCGTAGTCGTGCACCACTCGTCCATCGCATTGAGTTGCGCGTCGGTCGCCGACACGACAGCCTCGTAGGTATCGAGATGCCGGAAATCGAGGTCGGTCACGATCGCGGCGACTTCGATGATCACGCAAGTCGCCGGATCGAGCCCGGTCATCTCGAGATCGAGCCAAAGCAGCGTGTCAACCGCCGGGACCGACTCTGATTCATTCACAACTATGGATCAACCGAGAATCTATGGATCAACCGAGAATCTTCGCCTTTTGCGTGGCGAGTTCGTCGTCTGTGATCACGCCCTTGTCACGCAGTTCGGCGAGCTTCGCCAGTTCGTCGGCCGCCCCGACGCCCCCGCCGCGCACGTGACGAACGTAGCCGGCGAACTGATCCTCGGCGTCCTTCTGTGCCTTGACCGCCCGCTCGGTCATTCCACGACCGCGGGCGATGATGTACACGAGGATTCCGATGTAGGGGATGATGATGATGAAGATGATCCAAAGCGCCTTCGCCCAGCCTGACAGCTCGTGATCGCGAAACATGTCGGTGATCACGACGAAAAGCAGCCAAAGAAAGATGACGAAGAGAAAGAGCCAGAGAATCGAAAAGAAGATCCCCCCGTCGGGGTAGTCGAATCCCTGGTTGACGTCCGAAGCAAGAACCATTGCAAGAACCTTTCAGATGTGCACGCCCGGTGCGTGACTTGTGTCAACAGTCTGGCACAGTTGCCGATGCCGAGCAATCACCGGACTGCGGCGGGCCCTAACGAATCATCCGAACAGTGGTCGATCGACACGACCTAGAGTGTTTTTTGTGGTTGCGCCGCGCATAGATTGTATGCAGAGCGCTGATCGGGGGTTATTGTGCGCACAGAATCAAAACCCATCACTGATGACTCGATCGTTCTTCGCGACGGGCGCGATCTGTCATTCGCGCGATACGGCGCAGACGGTGGCTTCCCGGTCTTGTGGTTCCACGGTACGCCCGGCGGAAGATTTCAACTCCCGCCCGACGCAACCGAACAAGCGGGTACGCGTGGAATAGAAATAATTGCGGTCGACCGCCCAGGAGTCGGCGGTTCAACCCAGCATCGCGACCGTTCGCTGCTGAGCTGGGCAGACGACGTCGACCAACTTGCCGACCTTCTCGGTCACGACAAGTTCGGCGTCATCGGCCTCTCCGGTGGCGGGCCGTATGCGCTCGCCTGCGCTCACGAACTGCCGCATCGGGTCGTAGGCGCAGCGACACTCGGTGGTGTCGGCCCGGCGTTCTCCCATGCCGACGCTCCGGCATTCGGCCGTGCAGTCCACGGAGTTCTGCGCACGGCAACGCAGTTTCGCGACCCACTTGCGAACGCGCTTTCGTATCTCGTGCCGCCGCTGCACAGGCTTGCGTCTCCTGGGTTCGACCTGTACGCGCGGTTTGGCCCGAAGTCGGATCGCAGCATTCTCGAGTCGCCGAAGATGAAGGCCATGTTCTCCGAAGACATTATCGCCGCCACGCACAGCGGCATGCATGGGGCGATTTGGGACGCGACGCTCTTTGCTCGCCCATGGGGCTTCGACCTTGCCGACATCACGGTGCCGATTCGGCTTTGGCATGGGAGTGCCGACAGCATCGTGCCCGTCTCGCATTCGCGCTACATCGTCGACTGCGCCGCCGACGCCGAACTCATCATTGTCGACGGAATGGGACATTTCGCCGGTTTTGCACAGGTCGCCAGCGTCCTCGACACAATGCTGCCGATATGGGTTGGTCCCTGAAAGTGGCTCCTGAAACAGTGCTCCCTCCGTCCATCGGGGCGCTGCCGGGGTGTCCCCGGATTCGCCGCCATGTCGCCGAAATCACGTCACGATGCGCATGCCAGAGCTTCACCGAAGAACAATTCTCAGGGCGCCAAATCTGCCGCCAGTGCGGTGGCCGTCTCAGGAGCGAGGATTGTTTTTGCTTCGAGCGCTTTGTGGCGGATCGATAGTTCTACCGGCGCCCCGTCCGTCAAGGCGGCGACCTGATCGGGTGAGAAAACGAATCGCAGATAGTGGACAGTCGAGGTGATGTCGTCTTTCGACCGCCCTTCTTCGCCCGACGCGTGGATCGTTCCTGCGCCGTCTATTGCCATGAACACAGAAAACTCGATCCCGACGAGCTTGGGTAACCATTGACGAAGCGCAACCGTATTCGAGATCTCGATGAAAAGAGTCGCAGACACAGAGTCATCGCTCGGGAGCAGTTCCGAGTACGTCGCGATCTCGAAATCAATTGCGTCATCGTTGACCATGCGCTCGGCGCGCATCATCTCTTGGATCTGATATTTCGTCGTCTCGAGATTCTCGAAACCGATCGTAACCATGTCGCCGACATGGACGCGCCGCAGATTCCGGGCCGCCATCGCCGACGCTCGTATGTCGGGACGGCGCCGTTCGTACGCGGCGATGTCGAGGAGTTTGCTCCGCTCGATCTTTTGTCGAACCATCAGTCCTCGCGGAGTCCGTAGGCCCTGGCGAGAGCCTGCATCGGATGGATCGGCCGAACCATGCCTTCTTCTGATATTGCGACATTGGCGAGCAAACAATCTCCGACGAGCAGATCCCCGTGGAGTTCGCAGATGTCGCGGGTGGTCGGCTCGAGAACGCGTTTTGCTAGGCCATAGTTCTCGGCCCGATAGCCCCAGGTCCCGTCTATTCCGGTGCAGCCTTCGACAACCTCGACGGTCGTGCCGGGGATTAGTTGGAGCAATTCGCGCGCCTTGTAGCCATGTTGTTGAGCGCGCAGATGACAGGCCGCGTGGTACACAATTCGTCCAAGTTCCACATCGAATTCCTCGACGATGCCTTCGGCGGTCCGCAACGCGAGCAGATATTCGGCTGGGTTCATCACCGCGTCTCCGACTGCGGTGGCATCGTCGCCGGCGAGATAGTGGGGGTACTCGCGGCGCATCACATAGTTGCAGGTCGGCTCGACGACGATGATCGTACGGCCCTGTTCGACATGTGGCGCCAGTTCGGCAACGTTGCGCTTCGCTTTCTGGACGAATGCAGTCGTGTCGCCGGCATCGAGGGAGGGCATGCCACAGCATCGGTCGCCCCGAGTGCATTGGACGTCGCAGCCATTGTGGCTGAGTACACGAACGGCGGCCTTGCCCGGTGACGAATCCTGATATTCGACCATGCAAGTCGGAAACAGTGCGACGCGCCGACCGACGTTCGCCTTGCGGCTTGGAATATGTTCTGCGTCGATGTTCGGGCCTGCTGACCGCGGCGCGTGAGAAACCGGCATGGCGATGAGTTCGTCTTCGCTCGGCTCGAGGAAACTCGGGACGGCCCCTGGCGTGGGATCGAGCGGTTCGCGAACCTCGAATGGCTTCGCCTTCTCTGTCGAGCCGATGCGTAACCACCATTGAGAGAACTGCTCACGGTTGAACGACGGCATGAGTCGCCGCTTCGATATACCGAACGCTTTTTCGAGCGCCGTCCGAGCTAGACCGCACGGTTTGAGAGCTTTGTTCGACATCGGGACGGTTGCCGTCCCGATCCGCCCGGTCACCGTCGTCGAAGCAAGGACCTTCTCGCCGAAACCTTTCGCTTTGCCGCCGGTGCGGGTCGCGAGCGCCCGAAGCATGAGCCGGGGAAAGTCGAGTTCCCACTGGTGCGGGGGAACGTACGGACACTTGATATAGCAGAGCTTGCACTGATAACACTCGTCGACGATGCGATCCTGGTCGGTAGGGTCGAGACGGACGTCGAGTCCGTCTGTCTTGGCGTCGATCAAATCGAACAGAGAACCGAACGAGGGGCACAGATTCCAGCAAAGTCGACATCCGTGGCACAAATCGAAGACGCGGTCGAGTTCGCCCCGCAGGTCGGGTTCGAGAAAGTACGCCGGGTCACCAAAGTCGTATGTGATCGTCATATGAAAATTCCGGCCGGCAAGTCAGTCGATCGACTCGAGACCCTGTGTGAAACGCGCCGCGTGAGACTTCTCAGCGCGAGCGAGTGTCTCGAACCAGTCGGCGATGGCCTCGAGGCCTTCGTCGCGCGCTGTCCTGGCGAAGCCGGGATACATTTCGGTGTACTCGTAGGTCTCGCCCTCGATTGCCGAGACGAGATTCTTTGACGTGCCGCCGACCGGGACGCCGGTGACAGGGTCGCCGACCTCGGCGAGGTAGTCGAAGTGACCGAACGCGTGGCCCGTTTCGCCCTCTGCCACCGAACGGAACAGCGCCGAGATGTCGGGGTAGCCCTCGACGTCGGCTTTCTGTGCGAAATAGAGGTAGCGGCGGTTCGCTTGACTCTCACCTGCGAAAGCGGTCTTGAGGTTTGCGTGGGTTTCGGTGCCTTCGAGTGCTGGCATTGCCTGGGTCCCTTCATGTCACGCAGTGACAAAATTCAGCCGGATTCGATCACGGCAGTCGAACTCGAAAGTATATGTGTGCGCCCCCATTTCCGCATGGTCGATACGTCTGGTCGACAAGGGCCCGCCGGGCCGCGACCGGCGTTCGCTCGCCGTTGTTCAGGCGATCGCGAAGTAGCCCGGCACCTCAGCGTGCGGTGTGTCGAGGTAGACCTTCGCTTCGGGCATCCCACAGAAGCGACCATGACGGCTGTCAACGCGAGCGCCGCGAGCACTCCTGCGATAATCGATCTCGTTCTCATCTGCACCCCTCCGGGCATCGTCCAATGATTGCTCTCACACCGACTACGAAGCCAACGCTCTCGCTGGATGATGTTGGCCCAGCGGTCAATCCGGCAACGACAGGCTTGGCGACGCCACGCGAAGAGACATTTCTCGCGAACCGCCACCGGAACGTCCGGCGCGCTAGGATCATGTCCCGCTCGCGCGGCACGCGCGACGCAAGGTCGGAGTCGATCATGAGCACTACACACGAAGTAGGCCCCGCCGACGAGCTGGACAGTCGCGGGGTCGTCGGCGCCGGACCTTACGCTGTCGGGCGCACAGCCGAAGGTGAGGTCTTCGCGCTCGGCCGCAAATGCCGACACCTGCGTGCCGACCTCGCCAAGGGCTCGGTCGACAAGACGGGATGTCTTGTGTGCCCGAATCATGGCGCACGTTTCGACGTCGAGACCGGCAAGATGGTCCGCGGGCCACAAGGGCTGCCCGATGTAGCGTCAAAGTTGTTCAAGGCGTTGTCGGCATTGTTTCCCCAGAAACGAGGTCGGACCATCGAGCGCGACGGCACCCTCTTCGTGGAGTAAGGGCGCTCTCGGATCCGCCCACATTCGCACGACACCATTACCGAGGGCGAACACTTCTACGTCGTGGCCGACGGCGTTCGATCTCAACCTCGGTCGACCTCGCCGTGTCCGACGATCTCGCGGACTTGTTCGCGGCAGAAGCCGCTCTAGCTTGGGTCAGTGCCTCATCGCCGGAGTTGTAAATCGCTAGGAGCTGACACGAACCAACGCCCCCCGTCGCCGACGATGAACCTGATCGCCACCGACCCGCTTGATATTATTCGGCGATGACGGATGCGCGGCGAGACCGGTCCGCTATCGGCGCCCTTCCACGGAGGTGAGACGTGAAGACGGAGAACCGGCAGCGAACGGGGCGATCGACGGCAACGTCGACGTTTGGGGTGGGCAAGCGCGAGAGTCACGACGCATCGGCGTTTTACTCGCGGTTTGAGTCGCCGACGATCATCGCCGACGACAACGTCGAAGCGTGCCCAGTCCCCGATAAGATCATCCAGGGCGACAGCCGCAAAATGGCCGAACTCCCCGACAACTGTATCGCCCTTGTTACAACGTCACCGGGGTATTGGTCGGGCAAAGAATACGAGACCGCAATCGGCGAGGGCTACGTGCCGAGCAGCTACGTCGACTATCTAGCCATGCTGCGCGACGTATTCGCCGAGTGCTGGCGAGTGCTCGAACCGGGTGGCCGTATCGCCGTCAACATAGCCAACTTGGGTCGCAAGCCCTACCGCAGCCTGTCCACCGACATCGTATCCATACTTCAAGACGACCTCGGCTACTTGTTGCGGGGCGAGATCGTCTGGATCAAAGCCGAGGGCGCGTCGGGCAATTGCGCATGGGGTTCGTTCGCCTCGGCGGCAAATCCGGTGCTTCGCGATGTCACAGAACGGATCGTCATTGCCTGCAAGGGGCGCTTCGACCGCGCGCCGAACCGCAAGAAGCGCGAGCAACGAAATCTGCCGTTCGAAAACACCATCTCCAAAGAAGATTTCATGGCGTGGACACTCGACACCTGGCGCATACCGCCAGCATCCGCCAGACAGATCGGGCATCCGGCGCCGTTTCCCGTCGAACTGCCCCGTCGGTTGACACAGCTCTTCACGTTCAAAGGCGATGTCGTTCTCGATCCGTTCTGCGGCGCGGCTTCCCATGCGATTGCAGCGCTGCGCAGCGACCGTCATTACGTGGGATACGATACCGAGGCTGACTACGTCGAACTGGCAGAGTCGCGGATCACAGCGGAACGAGAAGATCTTGCTGCCAAGGGCGCCTCTACGCGGACATGACCGGGCGAAACGTCGCGTCCATCAGAGGGGGCGCCGACACCGGTAGGCCCGGTGTCTCCATCCCGCCGACGACTGGATCGGCCGCCGGCTCAGCCATTTCTGCCGCAATCGGCGCATCGACCTCGCCGAGGTCGATCAGGCGCTCGAGGTGCGCTACGACCGTGTACCGCGCAATAGGATGCATGGCCGTCGGCACATCGGTGTAGACAGCTTCGACGATCTCAGGAACCGTCTGCGCCCCGCCCACGACCGCCGCGAGGATTGACAGCTCGCGTTCTTTGCGATGTGCGACATATTCGTCGAGCACGTCCACCGCGTTCGGAATTGCCGGGCCGTGGCCCGGATAGAAGTGTTTCGGCCCGGCCCTGCGGATCAACGCGAGCGAACTCATGTATTCGGCCATGTTGCCGTCGGGCGGGGCGATCACGGGTGTCCAGCCGCCGATCACGGTGTCGCCGGTGAAGACGGCATCTTCTTCTTGGAGAACGAGGCAGAGATGATCGGACGCGTGGCCGGGCGTGTGCAGCGCGCGGAGGCGTGCGCCCGGAACGAATTGAAGCGCCCCAGACGGAAATCGACGGTCGGGCGTAAGATCACCGGCCGGCCCATGCGACCAGACCAGCGTGTCGAAGCGACGCGCCATCGTTCGTGCGCCCTGCCAGTGGTCGATATGGTGATGCGTGACAATTATCGAGCGCACTTCCCGGCCCCTGGTCGCAGCCTCGACCGCGTCGAGATGTTCGGGATCTTCAGGCCCCGGATCGATGATCACGACGGGACCATCGCCGACGATGTATGTGTTCGTGCCCAACCCGGTCATGATGCCCGGATTATTCGCGAGAACTCTGCGTACCGTCTTCGACAGACGCCACACCTCGCCCGGCTCTCCCATCTCGGTGACGATGTCGGTCATTCCCGTCTTCCTTCGCTCACTACGAATTCTGTGTCACGGACGCGCTCAGCGGCAACGATGCGTCGACCCCAACCAAGATGCCTGCCTCTTCGAGAGTTTCTCGCACGGCCGTCAACCAGAACACGAGCCCATTTCGCCTTCTTCGGCGGCCGGTTCGTCCGAAGCCTCATCACCTGATGAACTGCTCGAGGCGCGTTTGGGCGTGCCAAAACGCCGAGTCGGCTCATCGATCCAGCGGCGGTCGGTATCGAAGTCGCCCCAGGCGGCGTCGAGTTCAGGGCCGAGGCCCGAATCGGCCTCGGATTCGAGCGCACTGAGCTGATCTCGAGTGCTGACACTTGGCGATCCAGCGTCAATGCTGCCTGATTCGTTCGACGTCCCATCTGCTCCGTCGGACTCGGTCGCCTCCGCGTCGTCGCCTTGAGGCGCGAAGAATTCGTCGGACGCCGACTGGAGCGCTTCATGGCTCACCACGGTCGCAGTCGTTTGGATTGGTTCACCGGTGTATCTGCGAGAGCGCCCCACCTGCACGGAGGTGTTGTTCGAGTAACTCCAGACGCTGCGCTTACGCATCGACCGGTACGCCGCGCGGGCCGCAAGCCTGCGGACCGGCGGGATCATGAGGGCCACACCGAAGAACGCAGTGACGAAACCCGGCACGATCATGAGGATCGCACCAATGGCGACAAAGGCAACGTCGAGCACCGCGAGCGTCGGTGGCTGCCCACGCCGCAACGTCTCCTGAAGGCGTTGCAACGACGTGAACCCCTCATAGCGCAAAACGATCAAACCGAGGATCGGCACGGCAACGAACAACACGAGCGCAGGCATCCAGCCAATCGCATCGGCGACCTCGAACAAGACGACGAGTTCTACGACGGGGACCGCTACGAACAAGACGACGATAAGAGGGAGCACACCCAATGATAGCTCGAGGGGATAACTCGAGCCCCTGGGGCCCTTACTCTTCCAGAAGTGATTCGAGGTCGGGTTTCACCGGTTTATGTTCGCGCTCTTCCTGAATCCGCGCATACTCGGCGAATGCCACGACGTTGGTCATGATCTCGCCAAATGCGTCGGGGTCGGCAATCATCCACCCGTGGTGGCCGTCGACGACTTCGGGCTGCTCTCCGAGCGCTTCGGCGAGCGATTCCTGCGAAGCAAGCGGCAGGATGGTGTCCGCCGAGCCCCATAGGACGACCACCGGGAGTTCACGCGACTTGAGTTCTTCGAGTTCGGCCCTCAGGTCGGCGGTCCGGATGAGGTGCGCAACCCTGTAGAACGCGACTGGGTTGTTGAGCAGGTTGCGGATGACGTCGTTGAGAATGACCGGCGCCATCTTGTACATGTGCATGAGGCGCGAACTCGCAAAATCGACCGGAAAGTGCAGCCCCCAATCCCAGAGGGGACGGTCGGCGAGCTGCTTCGTTTCATCTTTCCAGACCGCGCCGCCGATCGAGTTGAGCAATACGAGTAGGCGAACGCGGTCACCATATTCGTAGGCCGTCTGGATCGAGACGCCACCGCCGAAGGAATGTCCGCACAAGTAGAACGGTTCGTCAATGCCGAGTTCGTCGAGAAAATCGGAGACCCACACTGCGTATCCGACGAGTGAGAAGTCTTCGGACGGCAGTTCGGCCGTCCCTCCGAAGCCGGGCAACGACGGGGCAATCACTCTCAGGCCCATTTGAACGAGGCGCTTCAGCGCACGCTTGTACGTCCGTTCGCTCAGACCCCAACCGTGCAAGAATACGAACGGGGTACCATCGCCTGCCTCGCCATAGCGCGCTCGACGACCCTGCACTTCGATCGTCTTCCAGGATAGATGCCCTGGATTCACGCCCCGTTGATTCATCAACACAACCCTAGTAGCTGCCCCTGAAAAAGGTCTCCTCGCCCTGAGAACCCAGCGAAGCGAAGGTTAGGGCCCGCCGCAGAATAAGTGGCGCGTTGTCGGCGAGGACTGGGCGTTCCTCGCAAGGCGCGACAACGACGTGAACTGGGGGTTCACGGAGGAGGAGCAACGCAGCGAGGGGCGTTCAGAACCGTTGAGAACGGCCAAGTTATTTTGCGGCGGGCCCTTATTAGGGCGACACTAAGAGGGTGCGTCGTTCGAGTTCGTTCATCCCGCCCCAGATGCCATGAAGTTCACGGATGTCGAGTGCATAATCGAGACAGTCGGTCCGCACCTCACACTCGGAGCAGATCGCCTTTGCGATCTGCTCCCGACGCTGTTTCGCAGCCCTGCGCTCAGGCTTGGGCGGCGGAAAAAACAGAGCAGCCTGCGGCCCGCGGCACGCCCCTTGCATCTGCCACACTCTGTCAGTGATGATGGCCCCCCTGAGCCCAACTTGGCCAAGGTTAGGGGTGTCGACCGAAATCCAGCGCAGAATTACCTCGAACGAATCTCGCAACACGGCCGGTACGAGTGAACCGAAGCGGCAGCCAGTTCCCAACAGAACTCGAGTCGACGACATCGGCCGACAATACGCCGTCCGATTAGGGCCACTAACGCGTCGTCACCGGCTCACGATCGACTTCGAGAACGAGCCCGTCGATCGCTTGGACCGTGACACATTCACCTTCGTCGATGCGTCCGCGATGTGACCTTGCCATCCACACGGCGCCGTCGACATCGACCAAGCCTTCCGGAACGAGCGACGTCTTCGCGACGCCGGTCTTGTCAACCAACGCGTCGCGACCGATCGTCGGTGTCGCAAATCGAGTCTTGACGACGGTCGTCATCGCTATCGCGTAGAAAAGCACGACGATCGTCACCATGAGCGCTATCGACCACCAGTGCACCCGATAAACTCCGCTCGACGTGAAGAAAATCGATCCGACGACGAGAAGCGCCGTCGCCAAAAACGTCGGGACTGCAAGATTCGAGAGCTGAATATCGACACTGAACAAGACAAAAGCGGCGGCGATGAGTGCAACCGCCCACCAGTTCGTCGGCAACACTCCCATCGATACAAATGCGATTGCGAGTAGCACGCCTCCAATGATCCCAGAGATGCCAACCGAGGAAGCGTAAAACTCGAAGACGATCGCGGCAAGGCCAAGCAACAACAACACGTACCCAAAGGTCGGCGTGTTGATCTTGTGGAAAAAGCCCTCGAGCCCGGCGATTCGCCAAAATCTCGTGATCACGTTCAGTTCCAACGCTCCTTGTTCGGCGATTCGGGCCTCCTCGGGAATCACGTCGAACATGTCGAGCACGGCGACGCGGCCGTCGGACAGGACGAAGGCGGCGGCGTCGACCGACACCATGAGTTCACCGATCGTCGGGGCGACGTCGTCGACAATGCCGAGTTCCAGGGCGTCGGCTGCGGACAACTCGCGCTCACCGAGCGTCGCGTAGTCCGCGGCGCCTCGTTGTGATCGGGACGGCAACAGACTCGAGATCTGCTCCGTCAGTGCGGTATCGCCAAGTGTCTCGCCGGTGCGGAGATCCTCGGGGTTGATACGTCCGATCGTCGTACCCTGCGCCATCGTCGCGTGGAGCGACGCCGCAACGAGCAGGACGCCTGCGCCTTGCACTGAAGCCCCCGACGCCCCGACCCAGGTGATAACGGGCACCGTCGAGTCACGGACCTTCTCCGCAAGGGCGTAGCCGTCGACACCGAGCGTGCCCGGTGTGTTGAGGCGCAGCACGATCGCTGCGATCCGACCGTCGGCGTCGGCGCGCGCCAGCGCGTCGAGGAGGAAGTCGCGCTCGATTTCGTCGATCGGTCCGTCGATCTCGACAACGTCGACATACGGTTGGTCGTCGACCTCGCCCTGCGCTCCGGCTGCTGCGTTGCCGACGAATGAAACAACGGCGAATACGACGAGCGATGCCGCGACAACCCGCAGTGACCAGCGCCGGCGACCCGATCCGCGGCCGCGGCGATTTCTGAGGGGTATCATCCGCCCGGTCATGAACATCTCCACCTTCTCGAACAGCAACGTCTGCATCGTGAGCGGCAAGGGCGGCGTCGGCAAAACGACTGTGAGTGCCGTTCTCGCCGATGCCGCTTCGGCTGATGGGCGAAGAGTGCTGCTCGTCGACGTAGAGGGAAAGAATACGCTCGCCACTCTATTCGGCGCCGACGATATCGGCTACGACATCGTGAACCTCGCCGACGGCGTCGAAGGCCGCACGATCAACGCTGAGCAGGCGCTCTTGGAGTTTCTGGACGACCACAACCTACATTGGGTCGCCAAGCGGCTGCAAAGCATGAACTTGCTCGAAATCGTGGCGACGGCCGCACCCGGCCTCAAAGATATTCTCGTCCTCGGCAAGGTCAAACAAATCGAACAGCGCGGGATCTACGACCTGATCATCGTCGACGGACCTGCGGCCGGTCACGCTGTGTCATTCCTCGGTTCCGCCGCCGGGCTCGAAGACGCAGTCCGCGTCGGGCCGATCCTCAGCCAGGCCCGCGACGTGAACGCGATGCTCACGGACCCCGATCGCACGACAGTCATCCTCGTTGCTCTACCAGAAGAAACCCCCGTCAACGAGGCAATCGAGGCAACGGCCGTTCTCCGTGAACTGCGGATTTCAGTGTCCGGTCTAATTGTGAACGGTTGGTATCCGGCAGGCGACGATGTGGCTGTGGAGCAGGTCGCCAAACTGGGAGACGCTGCGCAAGTCATGATTCCAAACGCTGAAGTCGAGGCATTGTCCGAAGCGGCGCATTTCCGCGCGATCCGCAATCGCCTTCAGCAGATGCAGCTCGAGCGACTCGAAACGATCCTCGACCTCCCAATCCTCGAACTGCCGTATCTGTTCACCGCCGATTTCGGACTCGACGAGGTGCGCGAGTTGGCTCGGCGCCTCGAGAGATCGATTCGACCAAAAAAGGGTCGACCAAAAAAGGGTCGATCGCAAAGGGGCGTTGCCTAAGTGGATCCACCAGCGACTGACGGTTTCGAGGGGATCATGACCCGCCATGACACGATCGTAACCTGCGGATCGGGTGGTGTCGGCAAAACGACATGTGCTGCGGTGATCGCGATGCACGGAGCACGGCAGGGACGTAACGCGATCGTCGTGACGATCGACCCGGCGCGTCGACTGGCGAACGCCCTCGGCGTCGAAAGTGTGGGAAACGCCGCCACGGTGATCGACCCAAAGCTCTGGGACCCGGACTCGGAACGAGTCGAAGGCGGCAGCCTTTCGGCAGTCATGCTCGATACGAAGTCGACCTTCGACGACCTCGTAGAAAAGTACTCAGCGGACGAAGAACAAGCGCAGCGCATCGTTGAGAACCGGTTCTATCGCAACCTGTCGACGGCCCTGTCCGGCACGCAGGAATACATGGCGATGGAGAAGCTCTATGAACTCCACGAAGATGCCGACTATGACCTGGTGATAGTCGACACGCCACCGAGCCGCAACGCTCTCGACTTCCTCGACGCCCCGGACCGGCTCACGAGATTCCTCGAGGGCCGCTTCTTTCGCGTACTCACCGCGCCGGCGAGGGGCGGCATGCGTGTCGTAAACCGTGCGACGCGGGGCATACTGCGAGCAATTGGCCGGATCATCGGGAGCGAGGTCCTCCAAGACGTCATCGAGTTCTTTTCCGCATTCGAAGGCATGTACGAGGGTTTCCATAACAGGGCCGCTCGGGTACGCGAGGTGCTGCTCTCCGACCAGACCGCTTTCATTCTCGTGGCTTCTCCCCGCCGCGACACGTTGGAAGAGGCGGAGTATCTCGGCGGATCGTTGCGACGTATGGGCTTCGGGATCGCCGGCGCAATCGTGAACCGGATGCATCCCCGATTCGCCGCGTCGCTCGCACAAGCGACACGCATGCGGTCGATCACACTCGCCGAACTGTCAGACTCGCTCGAGCAGGAACCGCCCGACGATGCAGGCGCCGAAGAACGGTCCGACGCCGTCGCCCAGCTCGCCGATCTCTATGGAAATCTCGCCTCGTTCCAAGAAATCGCTCAACGTGAAGACGAGCACCTGTCGACGTTGACGAAGATGGTCGAACCGGCGCCGGTCGCACGAATACCGTTCCTCGGTGATGACGTGCACGATCTCGAGACGCTTCGCCTGCTCGAGAACGAGATCTTCTGACAACAAGGAGTCGACATGGTGAGAATCTTGGTCGTGACAGACGCAGACGAAGTCCGCGACTTCGTCGTCGGGGCGTTACAGCGCCGAGGCTATGCGACATTCGCGACTTCGGACCCGCGCGAAGTCTTCGCCATGGTGAAAGAGAAAAAACCCGACATCGTCGTGACAGATTCCCAGGTCGGTTCGATGGGCTTTACTGCCATCACGCGGCCGATCAAGTCGGCCGAACGCGCCGGCGAAATCGACCCGGTTTCGGTTGTAGCGCTCCTCGACCGCGCAGCGGACATCTTCTTGGCCCGCCGAACGGGCGCCGACGCATGGCTCGTCCGCCCCCTCGGTCTGTCGGCACTTCGTAGCACCATCGAAATCATCGCCCGCGATCCCGACTCGTGGAGCGAGGAAGCCCTTGCCGCTGAACTGGCCGGAACGATCGCCGCCGACGGATCCGACGACATCCCGGGGTCACCCCGCCAGCCCGAACACCCCGGCACCGCCCCGGATGATGCCGCTAAGCTCCTTGGTGCGACACGGGACGTGGCGCAGTTTGGCTAGCGCGCAGCGTTCGGGACGCTGAGGTCGCGGGTTCAAGTCCCGCCGTCCCGACACAATGAGACAACACCGCCGACGGATCTACAGCTATCCGCTGCGCTCGAATATTGCTGCGAGTTGCGCAACGAGTTGCAATATTTCGGCCGCGTCATCGTCGGAAGATTGCTTTGATGTGCTGCGAAGTTTCATCATGGGCGCCATCATCGTGCTTGGCGATTAGTCGCACATCAGCGAAGGTCTGCGCCTGGCGTTCGAAATGGTAAGTCGGCCATTGCTCGTCTGGATCCCACACGTCGCGCATCCGGTTCAGCGTCTGAACCACTTGGACCTCGATGGTCGAGCCAAGCACGGTGTTCAAAGCAAAGAGGTCCGTTGCTTCGATGCCCTCAATATTTGTCTGGGACGAGTCGGGCTGCGGTCGAATCGATCTGCACTTGAACGTCTCTGCACACCAATTCCTGATCGGAGACGTCGGGTCTTCGATTCAAAGTGCATTGAATCGACACGACATCGATCCTGGACGTCTGGTGATCGACATCGCCGAGATTGCTCTCGTCGACCGAGCGCCGATCGCAGACGCTATTCAAGCGCTCAAACGCCTGCTGCCGGAGATCCGCGTATCCGTCGACGACTTCGGCACAAAATATGCGCCGATGGACTACCTCAACGAGATTCCCGCCGACATCGTAAAGATCGATCCAGTCTCGACGAGCGAACTCGATACCGGAGCGAACCGTGATCTCGTTGCGACGTCGCAGATCACGGTCAATCAGACTCTCGGCCTTTCTATCATCGCCGAGGGGGTTGAAACCGCCGAAAATGTCGCGACGTTGTTGTCGAAGGGATGCCGACTCGGCCAGGGCTACCATCTGCACCCGCCACTGGCCGCTTCTGAAATCTCGGCCCTCCTCAAAATGCAGGCCCGACGACAGAGTTGAACTCGAGCGGTACAGTCCGTTGTGTGCGGATCAAATGTTCGGCGGTCCTATTCGACCTCGACGGGACCTTGATCGATTCGATCGCTGAGATCCGGAGAGCGTGGCAAGCTTTCGCCGGCAAGCATGGGCTCGACGCCGCCGGCTTCGCCGCCACCGAGATGCCGACGCCGCACGTCCTTGTCACTGCAAATGACGTCACAAAGGGTAAACCTGACGCAGAGGGTTACCTTCTGTGCGCCCGCGGCCTGGGGGCAGAGCCGTCACGGTGCGTTGTCGTCGAAGACGCCGTTGCCGGACTTGTAGCAGCCGAGTCCGGCGGAATGATTCCCGTGGCCGTGGCAACGAACCATCGACCGGCCGAGCTGTTTCCGTCGCGCGTCGTCACGCGCGAACCGGCCGGCATCCACCTGGTCGGCGTCAAAGACGTGGGGCGATCGCTTCCAGAACTCGAGCTAGAAATCGAACCGGTCTAAGCCAGATCGAGCCTCACCCATGCTTTTCGGTCGCCACCACTATCGCTTTCGCGGCTCGACCCGGCCACGCTCGACGAGAACCTCTGCAATCTGAACTGCGTTGAGAGCCGCACCTTTACGCAGATTGTCGCCGACAACGAAAAAATCTATCGTGTTGTCCCTCGTCTCATCCGTGCGGAGGCGCCCAACGTGGACCGGATCCGATCCGGCCGTCTCGAGCGGAGTCGGATAGTCTTTGCGCAGCGCATGCAGCATGACTCCGGGCGCCGACGAGAGAATCTCAGCCGCGATTTCAGCGGTCATGTCGTTCCGAAACTCGGCATTGACCGATATCGAATGACCCGACACGACCGGAACTCGAACACATGTAGCCGCAACCTCGAGTGTGGGCCTATCGAGAATCTTGCGACTCTCGTCCACGAGCTTGCGTTCCTCTTTTGTCTCATCATGTCCGTCATTCACGAAACTGTCACATGCTGCAATCACGTTGTACGCGATCGGCCGATCGAACGCGTCGCGGGCCGGTCTTACGTCGAGTTGATCGCTGCGCCGAAGCTTTTCGAGATCCGATCCATGCTGGCTGTTCTCGACTATGAGTGCTTCGATACCGGCGCGGCCCGCACCCGACACCGCCTGATAGGTCGACAAGACGACTCGCTTGACACGCGCGGCGCGATCGAGCGGGGCGAGTGCCGGCATGAGCGCCATCGTCGTACAATTCGGGTTCGCGATGATTCCGCGATGCTCATCGACAGCGCTCGGGTTCACTTCTGAAACGACGAGCGGAACGTCATCGTCCATCCGCCAGGCCGACGAGTTGTCGATAACCGTCGCGCCATCGGTCACGGCGCGGGGCGCCCACTCGCGGGCAATCGGCGACTCGACTTCCATGAGAACCAGATCTGTCCCCTCGAAACAACCTGGTTCGAGCATCTCGACGTTGTGCAGTCCACGACGCCACGCGATAGCGCGACCTCGCGACCGTTCCGACGCAAAGACGCGCAGGTTCGAAACCGGGAAAGACCGTTCTTCGAGGACGTCGAGCATCTCGGCGCCGACGACACCCGTCGCCCCAACGACTGCAACAGCAAAACCATCTGCCATGTCAACCGTCCAATCTCGCCGACTCGGGTCCGCCGCCCGAAGAAGTCAGATCGTCAGAAGTCAGATCGTCGAGTCCAAACCGGTCGTGGACGGCTCGCGTCGCCGTCTCGAGGTCGTCGCCCCGTACGACACAGGAGATGCGGATCGTAGACGTCGAGATCATCGAGATATTGATACCGGCGTCGGCGAGAGCGCCAAACATCTTTGCCGCGATGCCCGAGTTCGTACGCATGCCTGCGCCGACAAGGCTCACGTTTGCGATGTCGACATCGAAATCGTGAGCGCGTGCGTTGACCTCAGAACAGATCGCGGCCACAACCGTACGGGCGTGATCAAGCGAGTCCTTCGGTATGGTGAACGACACATCGGTATGACCATCACTCGCTGTGTTTTGCACGATCATGTCGACGTTGATCGAACTGTCGGCCAGCACACTGAAGATCTTGGCTGCGACACCGGGCTGATCGGGGACACCGTAGATCGTCACTTTGATCGCGTCACGGTGATGCGCGACACCTGAAATGATCGCTGATTCCATTGGTTCCTCCTGGACGATCGTTCCGAGACCGTCATGAAAACTCGAACGGACATGGAGCGGAATTCGGAACCGACGGGCAAACTCGACCGACCGAGTGTGTAACACTCTCGCCCCGAACGCGGACAACTCCAGCATTTCGTCGTAGCTGATCCGCTCGAGTTTGCTCGCGCTCGGCACGATCCGCGGATCGGCCGTATAGATGCCGTCGACATCGGTAAATATCTCGCAGAGATCGGCATCGAGCGCCGCTGCAAGTGCCACTGCGCTGGTATCCGAGCCGCCCCGGCCAAGCGTTGTGATGTCACGCTCGGTCGACACGCCTTGGAATCCTGCAACTACGGCGATCTTACCTTCTGCAAGCGATTCGCGAATCCGATCGCCCCGTATCGCAAGGATCTTCGCCCGACCGTGTGCCGCGTCGGTAACGATCCCGGCTTGCGAACCGGTAAACGACACGGCGTCGAAGCCGCGATCGATGATCGCCATGCAAAGCAGTGATATCGAGATGCGCTCTCCGGCGGTGAGGAGCATGTCCATCTCGCGTTCGGCCGGCGCCGCGCTCACTTTGCTCGCCAGTTCGATCAACTCGTCGGTCGTAGATCCCATGGCGCTGACGACAACAATGACCTGGTCACCCAGCTTGGCGGCGGTGACCACACGATCTGCAACGGCGAGAAGGCGCGCCGGTGAAGCTACCGATGTGCCTCCGTATTTTTGAACGAGTACGCGCACCGTTCCTCCACGGCCGAGACAGGTCTACGCGGCTTCATACTGTATGCGAGTCGACATACGGCAGTCCCTGGGATTCGCACCGAACGGCGTCGAGCGTCAGAACGCGTTGCGTTTGCGGGGTGCTCGCTCGACATTGACGACCGCTCCGGGCAGACCGGCTCGGGCGCTCGTCGGTTTGTTTTGCGCGGCAACGCCCGGATGGTCGGGCTGGCGCTCGGACACATCGGCTGATGGCAAAATTGGGTTTCCGGCCTCGTCGACTTCGGCCGACGGGCTGAGCGACGAGGCCGAGCCGAATCCGGTGGCGGATACTTGTGCCGCCGTTTTCATCGCCAATTCGGTCGCTTTGAGGATCGGGAACGGATTGATCCCCGGAGCGCTGCGTCCGTCGGGATGGACTTGGAAATGCACATGGGGCGGCGTCGACCGCGCATTGCCTGAATTGCCACAAAATCCAACGAACTGCCCGGCGACTACTTCGGTCCCGTTGTCGACGCCCGGGTAGAACGAAGACATGTGGGCGTAGTAGTACTCGGTTCCGCTCTCACCGGAGACCCAGAGCGACACTCCGCCCAACCCTGTTGTATTCGCGTTCACGATCTTGCCATTCTCGGCGGCACGCAACGGGGCGCCCCAAACACAAAAGACATCGGTGCCTTTGTGTTTGCGGGTGCAGCCCTGCCGGCAATTTCCCCAATCGTTCGTGTACGAGAACGGCTCGACCGATGGGAACACGAACCCGTTGACGGCGATCGCTTGTTGAGCGGGCAATGTAGCAAGCACGCTGAGCATCTCGTCGAGCTTGGCGCCGAGCTGCGTCAGCGCCGCTTCCAACTCGGCGACCTTCGCGCGGGACTCCTGACGCACATCAGCGAGTTCTCGCTGCTGAGCGACGAGCGCGACCTTTTCGAGTTCGAGCGATTCGATCGACGTCCGGTCGCCCAGATTCGCTTCGGACAAGAACTTGACACGGCTCAAGAAGTCAGAGGCACTCGTCGCGTCCAGGAGGACGGAGAGGTAGCTCTCTGATTCGCCCTTGTACGCGACGACGGCGCGAGCGTTGATCACCCGCCGACCGAGACTCAGGCGCCGCAGAACCTCGGCGATCCGATCATTGAGATCCTCGACGCCGACATCGAGTTCGCCGACTGTTTGGCGAACGTCTGCAACCTGGCGGGCCAATTCGTCGGCCTGGACCTGAAGGTCGGCCAGGCGGCTTCGATTCTCCTCGTCGATCAACTCGAGGTTCTCTTCTACCTCGGGAGCGGACTCGCCAGGGTTCTCTTCGGCACCCGGCGCATCTTCGCGCGGAGCAGTTTCGGAGGGCGGCTCTGTCGTCGGCGGCTGCGTCGTGTCCGGTACAGGTGACGGCTCCGCGGACGGTTCGGGCGACGGCGACGGCGCCGATTGGCCCGGCGGATCCCCGTCTTGTTCGGCGATCGATCTCGGTAGCGCCGCGGCGCCAAGGGCGAACACGCACGCGACGACGAGTGTCCGCCATGTTGATCGGCGGCGACCGAACGCGCCGACACGGGCCCGCCCGAATTGTCTTTGACTCCCAGGTCTGTCGACCAAGTGCCCGGCCCCTGATCGGCGCAGGCGTCGAGTTGCATTCGATGCCGACATCGCGCGTTGAACAAGCTTCCCCGAGAGTGAACTGTACACCGATTCATCCGGGCCATGGACCATGCCCCTGTCCGAGGCCTGACGCCCGTCGAAACTTCGGGCGCCCGGCCGCATCCTCTAAGCTGCTCCTCGTGACGGGCCGCAAGCGAGTGACCAAGAAACCGGACAAATCCAACAAGAGAAGCTACGCAAGCGCGGAAGACCGGCGACGCAAGCGGTTCCTGATGATCGTCGTGTGGGTTGTCGTGTTCGCGATGGTCGGCGGGCTTGGTCTCGCTACCGTGTTCACCCTGCTCCTAGGCGGTGACGACGAAGCGCTGCCTGAGACGACCACATCGACGAGGCCGCTCGCCGAACTCTGCCCGCGACCGGAGACGCCGCCCACGCCCCGCGACGTTCCAGCTCGCGATCCGGTGACAATCGAGATCGACCTCGCCGTCGCCTACCACGTGACAATGGCTACATCTTGCGGAACGATGGAGTTCGACCTGTTGCCGGGGAGTTCCCCAACCGACGTCTCGAACTTCGTGGCACTGTCGAAAGAAGGCTTCTACAACGGTCTCACGTTCCATCGCATCATCGAGGATTTCATGATCCAAGGCGGCGATCCGATTGGGGCGGATCCGCTACGAGCGGGCGGCGGTGATCCCGGCTATTCTTATACGGGCGAGGTTCCGCCGGCGCCGACAAACGCTCCGGTATACAAGATCGGCGACCTTGCAATGGCAAACAGCGGCGATTCGTCATCGAACGGCAGCCAGTTTTTCATTGTTTCAGGCCCTGCCGGCGTCCGCCTTCCGGCGTTGTATTCGCTGTTTGGCTCGATGACCGCCGGCGTAGACGTGCTGGAACGGATCCAAGTCACGCCGACCAATGCCAAGGGATTTCCCGAGATACCGGTCGTGATCAACAGCATCACAATCGCCGAATCGTGATCGAACTGGACCGCCCGGTCAGGTTTAGAGAAGACTCTTGATGGGGCAAGCCCCCATGAGTTCGAGATCGGGAGGCAGTCCATGAAGATCGAACACGTCGGCGTCATCGGATCGGGCCTTATGGGCTCGGGCATCGCCCAGGTCGTGGCACACAGCGGCTACGGCGTGACTCTGCGCAGCCGAAATGCAGAATCTGCCGAGCGCAGCGTCGCACGGATCGAGAAGAACCTGCTCAGGCTCGTCGAAAAGGGCAAACTCGACGAAACCGAAGCCAAAGAAATCGTCTCACGTATCGAACCCACGGCCAACCTCGCTGACGTGCAGTCGTGCGACCTCGTCATCGAGTCGATCGTCGAAGACCTCGCGACAAAGCGTTCGCTGCTCGCGGATCTCGACGAGATCATCGGTAACGACACGATCATCGCGACCAACACCTCGACCCTTTCAGTCACCGAGCTGGCCGTCGCCACGAAGCGCCCCGAACGAGTCGTCGGAATCCATTTCTTCAATCCTGCCCCGATCATGAGGCTCGTCGAGGTCGTCGCCGCGCTCACGACGTCAGACGAAGTCACGACAATCGCAACCGAGTTCGCACGATCGTGCGGCAAAGACCCAGTTAGCGTTGCGGATCGCGCAGGATTCATTGTAAATGCTCTGCTTTTCCCCTATTTGAACAACGCTGTTCGCCTACTCGAACTCGGCGTCGCCGACCGTGACGACATCGACATGGCGATGAAAGGTGGCTGCGGATTCCCGATTGGGCCGCTCGCTCTGCTCGATCTCGTCGGCCTCGACACTTCGGTGTCGATCCTAGAGGTTCTCTACACCGAATACGGTGACTCGTCGATGCGCCCGCAGCCACTCCTCAAGCGAATGGTCGCGGCCGACAAACTCGGACGAAAATCCGGATCCGGTTTCTACGAATACAACTAAGTCGCGGCGCAGCACCAAGGAGAACTCGTTGAAGATCAGGGCCCTGAGGTCGATCGTCGTCGCCGTCGGACTGGGTTCGTTGCTTTTCGCCGCGTGTGCGAACAAACCGGGCGCAGGCACGACAACTATCGCGACCGAAACCGACGACGGACGGGCGGTGGTAATCCCGGAGTCGGGCATACTCGAGGTCGAACTCGAGTCCAACCCGACGACCGGATTCACCTGGGCGCTCGTCGGCGTCGACGAATCTGTGCTCGAGCCGCTCAGCGACCGGCGCCTCGAGACGTTCCCTGTTCCGCCCGATGCTGGGCTCATAGGTGCAAGTTCGCTCCAACAGTTTCGATTCAAGGGCCTTGGAATTGGCGAAACGCGGCTCGAATTGGTCTATGCGCGGCCCCCTGAATCGCCCTCGAGCAGGGACGAGCGAACGTTCGAGTTGCTCGTTGGCGTCGAGCAGGGCCACGTCGAACCGATCAACATCGAGGAGTTCATCGAGGAAGGCGGACTCGAAAAGCTCGAAAACGAACACGCTCCCGCCAACCACGAGACCACCGACGGCCACGACTGACCGGTGTTCAACGCCCCATGAGAGCTGCCGACGACGACCTCGCCGCCGTCCAGCCTGCAAGGCGCGCTGCCTCGTTCGACATCAGCGCCGGGAACATCCGGTAGACGATTTCGATCGGCGGCATACGCGACGCACCGACACGCCACCCGATCTCAGCGCCGATCAGGGCAACGTCTCTTGGCAGGGCTACCGTCTTAGCCCCGGTCAAGCGGCGAAACTCTCGCCAACCGAGCGAATCGGATGGACAGACGTTGAATGCTCCGGCGATCCGCCCTCGAAGGAAGAACCCCAACGCCTCAACGAAATCTGAAACGTGCACGACCTGGACACCCGGATCGAACCCGCGAACCGTCACAATTCGCTTCGCACGGATGGCGCGCTCGAGCGGATTCTCGCCTCCGGCGCCAACGACCGTGGCGGGGCGCAATATCGTTACATCGACGCCGGAATGTGACGCAGTCCACCGCTCGAGAACCGCCTCGGTGTACGCAGTCTGTTCACCGTACCGATACTTGAAATTCGGCCGAAGCGGCATCTCTTCGCTCAACCGCACCGGGTTGTCGGGATGAGCGCCGTAAGCACGTACCGACGACATGTACACGAGTTGATCGACGGAACTCCGATCGATCGATTCGAGCATCGCCTCGAACCGGCGCACGCTCATACGTACCGCCGGCGCGTTTTTGCGTGCATCGACGTTCTCAGACCCGACCCACACCACCGCATCCACACCGTCGAACGTATCGTCGAGGGCATGTCTACCCACGTCGGGCAGGGCCGCAACGATCTTGGCGTCGCCGGCATTTGGCTCGATACCTACGGCGACAACCCTAGAAATCGAACCGTCTTGGCGCAGGTGATCTGCCAAGCATGTTCCGATTCGCCCAAGAGCGCCGACAACGGCCACGACTCTGCCCATCGGCAAAATGTAGCCACTTCGTCGACAACCAAGCGCCTACGGCCGTCGCCACATGAGAACACGGTGCTACAGATTGACACCGCGACCGCCGACTCCACTATTGGACGCCCGGAGCGCGACACTCCGCGCCCCGCGATCCGAACCGGCCAAAAAGAAAGCATGACATGGACAGGAAACCGACAGTCAACGAGATGATCGCAGGCGGAGGAGCGATCTTCTGGATCCTCACGTTCTTGTTCACACCCTGGTATTCGATCGACATCGGGCTTGGCTCGGTTTCATTCTCGGGGGCCCGAGCGGGTGGGCTTCGGTGGATAGCCATGCTGATCGCACTGGCAATCCTCGTCTATCTGATCCTCGAACTGACAACGATCGAGATCAACGTCCCGACCGATGCCGGATACCTCGTCGCCGCCGCCGGAGTGGTTCTCGCGTTGTTGACGATCGTGTTCGCATTGGTGATCAAACCCGGCGGCGCGATTTCGGTCGTTGGGCCGAGCTGGGGAGTCTTCCTCTCATTGATCGGGTCGCTCGTGACCGTCTACGGCGGCTATGCGATGACGCGTGAAGACACGCCGGCGTCACGCGGCGCCGCTCAACCCGGCCAGCCCGGCGTACCGGCCGTTGGCGGCCGGTATCCACAGCCTCCGCAACCCGGTCAGTACGCGCCAGCACCACAACCAGGCCAATACCCACCCGAACCACAACCAGGCCAATACCCGCCCGCACCACAACCAGGCCAATACCCGCCCGAACCACAACCCGGTCAGTACCCACCGGCACCGCAACCCGGCCAGTACCCACCACAGCCTCCGCAGCCGCCAGGCCAATACCCGCCCGCACCACAACCCGGCCAATACCCACCACAGCCTGCCCCACAGCCGACCCCGGCGCCACCGCCCCAACCGCCGTCGCCGCCACAACCACCCCAACCGCCCAGCCAACAGCAACCACAACCGCCGCAGCCGCCCGGCCAATACCCGCCGCGACCACCACAGGCGCCAAGCCAACACCCGCCCCAACCACCCGAGCAACCTGGTCAGTAGTCAGTTCGCCCCTCAGCGACAATACACAGTGTCGTGATTTCGGCGGCGTGACGGCGAACCCGGGGACACCCCGGCAGCACCCCGAAGGACGACACTGGCGGTATCCGCACCTGAAAATGCAGCGCCCCGGGGACACCCCGGCAGCGCCCCGATGGGCGAGGCGACTGTTTCAGGTGCTAGCTCGGCGCCAGCTCTGACCGGAAGGCTCACCGGGCCAGCGCTGCGACAGCGGCGCCCAATGGAGATTGTCGAGTCGGCCACGTAGCGCCCATTCGCTCGCAGTCGGGATGACACTGTCCTCGGACGGTTCGACCGTGGGCTCGAAGATGAGTTCGAGTGCCACCGCAAGCGCCGCTATCTCGGCGTCGTCGGGCTCGCCGCCGCCGTCGATGCGGAACCGTAGCCTGGGCTCGTCGTTCACAAGGGCACGTTGCCGTGCTTGCGCTGTGGCGCGGCCTCTCGTTTCGTCGACAGCATCTCGAGTGCAGCGACAAGTCGCGCCCTCGTCTCGGCCGGACGGATCACGTCGTCGATCAAGCCGCGCTCGGCCGCTACATAGGGCGTGCAATAGTCCTCGTTGTATCCGGCGATCAGATCTTGGCGCCGCTGGTCCGGATCGGCTGCACTCGCTATCTCGCGGCGGCTGATGATGTTGACGGCGCCCCCCGCGCCCATGACGGCGAGTTCGGCCGTCGGCCACACGATCGAATAGTCGGCGCCGATCGAACGAGAATTCATGACCACGTATGCGCCGCCGTAACTCTTGCGAATGATGACCTGAATCCGCGGAACGGTCGCTTCGGTGTAGGCGTAGAGGAGCTTCGCGCCGTGACGAATGATGCCGCCATACTCCTGGTCGATGCCGGGCAAGAACCCGGGCACGTCGACAAACGTCAGAAGCGCGATGTTGAACGCGTCGCAGGTTCGCACGAACCTCGCCGCCTTCTCAGACGCCTCGATGTCGAGCGTGCCGGCCAAGACGGCCGGCTGATTGCCGACGACACCGACGACTCGTCCGCCGAGACGCGAAAATCCGGTCACGATGTTCATCGCGTAATGGGCCTGCGTTTCGAAGAACTCGCCATCGTCGACAATGAGGCCGATCAAGTCCTTCATGTCGTAGGCCTGACTCGCCGAAACGGGAAGAAACGCGTCGAGTTCGGGCACGAGGCCGGTCATGTCGTCGAGACATTCGACGACCGGAGGATCCTCGACGTTGTTCTGCGGTAAGAATGAAAGGAGATATCTCACGTCCTCGAGTGTCTGTTTTTCGTCTTCGCCGACGAAATGGGCAACTCCGGACCGCGTCGCATGTGACATCGCCCCGCCGAGCTCCTCTTGGCTGACCGTTTCGCCGGTCACCGCCTTGATCACCTCGGGCCCAGTGATGAACATGTGAGAAGTCTCTTTGACCATGAATATGAAATCGGTCATTGCCGGCGAGTACACGGCGCCGCCCGCGCAAGGCCCCATGATCACCGAGATCTGCGGGATCACGCCCGATGACTTCACGTTGCGATAGAAGATATCGCCGTAACTGGACAGGCTGACGACGCCTTCTTGGATTCGGGCGCCGCCAGAATCGTTTATCCCGACGACGGGCGATCCGACCGAAGCTGCCATGTCCATGATCTTGCAGATCTTGTCGCTCATCGCTTGGCCGAGGCTGCCGCCGAACACGGTGAAGTCCTGGCTGAACACAAATACCTTGCGTCCGTCGATCATCCCCCAACCGGTGACAACTGCGTCACCGAGCGGACGCTTTCGCTCGACGCCGAAACCGATCGCCTGGTGGCGAACCATCGCGTCGACCTCGACAAAGGTGCCGTCGTCGAATAGCACATCGACGCGCTCACGCGCCGTCATCTTGCCTTTTGCATGTTGCTTCGAGATCGCGGCCTCGGATGCCGCGTGTTCGTGCTCGGCGACGTGGCTTTCGAGGTCGGCTAGCTTTTCGGCCGGTGTCGCGATGCGGGGCCCGGGATCATCTGTCATTTGACACCGTTTCAGCCCTCTCGTTGGAACAGAGTGATCTCGCTGAGGTGCTTCTCTCGCAGTGCGGCATCGGTCACACCGAGACCGGGTGCCGGCGTGAGAACGCGTACGCCTATCTTGCCCTCGTGCATGTTTCGATGCACCTGATACGCGGCTTCGCCAACCTCGTCGAGCGGAAAACTCTTCGACATGATCGGGTGGACCTTACCGAGACACGTCAGGCGGTTCGCCTCCCACGCTTCTTTGTAGTTGGCGAAGTGGGATCCGATGATTCGCTTGAGCTGCATCCAGAGATACCGGTTGTCATATTCATGCATGAATCCCGACGTCGAAGCGCATGTCACGACCGTCCCGCCGCGCTTTACGACGAACACGCTCGCCCCGAACGTCGCTCGGCCCGGGTGCTCGTAGACGATGTCGGGGTCTTCGCCACCCGTCAACTCTCGAATCTTCTTACCGAAAGCACGCCACGCTCGCCGGTCTTGGGTATGTTCGTCAGACCAGAACTCGAAGCCCTCGGCACGGCGATCGATGACGCGCTCGACACCCATCGCGTGTGAGAGCCCGACACGCTTTTGCGAACTCACGACACAGACCGGTATGCCGCCGCCGTTGAGCACATATTGCGCGGCGTAGCCTCCGAGGCCTCCGGTCGCACCCCAGATCAAAACGATGTCGCCTTGTTTCATTCGAGCGCCATTCGCACCGACCAACATCCGGTACGCTGTCGATGCGACCAGTGGCCCCGACGCGGCTTCTTCCCAGGTGAGATGCGCCGGCTTCGGCATGAGCTGGTTTGCTTTGACAAGGGCAATATCTGCGAGGCCGCCGAAATTCGTTTCGAATCCCCAGATGCCTTGGCCGGCGTCGAGCATCGAGTCGTCGTGCCCTTCGGGGCCGTTCAGATCGACGTCGTTACAGTGCACGAGAACTCTGTCGCCCGGCTTCCAGCGTGACACGCCTGCGCCGACGTCGAGTACGACGGCGGCAGCGTCTGAGCCCATGATGTGGTACGGCAGGTCGTGACGCGCTGCGAGTTCAGACATTCGGCCGCGACGTTCGAGAAACTTGAACGTCGACAACGGCTCGAAAATCGATGTCCACACAGTGTTGAAGTTGATACTCGACGCCATCACAGCAATGCGTGCCTCGTTCGGGCCGAGTGGCGGCGTCGCAACCTCGTCGAGATGAATCGAGCGGCGCGGGTCTTTGTCGCGTGAATCGACACCGTCGAACATCGTGGTCTCGTCTTTTCGCACTACCGCTGCCCGGATACTCTCGGGCAGATCGAGGTTGGCGAACTCTTCAGGCGACGCGTCGTTTTCGATCGCGTCGACGATTGCTTTCATCTCGCTCGTCGTCATGAATCGGTCCTCCGTAATGCCTGGTAGAAGGCATGTGAGTCGAATTCGTCGAGGTTAGAGCACGGATGCCCGGTCAGCCCAGCTCACGACCACTCAGTCCGGTAATGCGCCCGTGTCCGCGGAATCGTCGCCGTCGTCGGCCGGGCCCGGCTCGCCCTCGACGGGACCTGGATCGTCGACTTCGGCAACCGGGGCCGGCGTCTCGGCCACGACCGGTGCAGTATTCGACGGAGCGCTAGATCGATACGTTCGGGTGGCGCGTGAGCTCGGTACCGATGACAAAGTGGACCGGCTTCTTGTCGACGACGGCACGATCTCAGGCAGCTCTGACAGGGCCTCGAGATCACCGATAGTCACTCCGTTCGCAGCGGCCCACGCAAGCAGCGCATCGAGTGATCCTTGGTAGGTGGCCAAGGCGCCCCGGAGCGATTCCATGGCCGCGACGATCTCGCCACTCCCCCCGGTCGCTACGGCATCGACGAACGCCGACCCCGAAACCCTGACACCGTCTGCATTCACCCTGACGGCAGAAAACGCCGCATCGCGCTCGGCGCCTGTCGCCAGCATCGCCTCACGGCGGGATTGGAGGTCGACGATCTCTGCTTCGGTGTCGGCGACGGCGGCGGACGCGGCCGCCCGTTCGTCGGTCAGTCGACCGCGTTCACGATTCGCTCGCAGATACGCCGAGCCGACGATCCCGAGGAGCACGACCATGCCGAGCGTGATCACGGCGATGGGAAGTCTCTTCGAGCGGATTCGTGCGGCCCGTTCGGCTGCCGGATGCGATAGCGTGATGGTCACGGCGCAGTTCCTTGCGTTTCATCGACGGCACTCGAGATCGCCGTCAACGCGGCGTCTATGGCCGCGGATTGCTCTGGCGTCAGGTCTACCTCGTTTGAGTTGGTCGCTTCGCCAACGCCCGCTTGAAGCTCTCGACTCGCGTCGGCGACGCTCGCCGTCAGACTCAGCGCGCCGGTCGCTACCAACTCGTCGGATTGGTCAAACCGTGCGATCTCGTCCTCGAGATCGGTTTTCGTCGCGTCGAGGGCCGTCTGCTGTCGTGCCACGTCCTCGAGTTCCGACGTCAGGGCCCTGTTGTCACGTTGTGCCTGATATGCGCCGAAGCCGACGACGAATGTCGCGGCGGCCATCACCGCTACCAGCGCCCCCCAAACAATCGACTTGCGACGCTTGGGGCGCCTCGCGTCGTGGACAGAACGCAGCCGGTCATCCGCTGTCGGAGGTTCTTGCAGGTATTCGGTCTCGACGAATTCGTCATTGTCGAATGAATTGAAATCGAGTTCGTTGACGTGTCCCGTCTCCAAAAGCGGATCGTCCTCGCCGTATCCGACCAGATGCGGCTCAGCGGCAGCGTCGGCGAAGTCGGTCCCGCGGCGGCCCGGCTCCAAACTGAACTCGTCGGTCGGCGCGTCATCGGTGATGTCGGTGACATCCTCGGCAATGGTTTCGGACTCGGGCGTTTGCACGTCCCAGGCGACTTCGAAGCCTTCGGGGAGAAATATCGAGTTCAGGCTAGTCGCATTTACTGGACTCGCATCGACATATCCGCCGGCGAGATCCTGCTCGCGTTTCGTGCCGACCAACGTATCATCCGATCAATGGCCTGGTCCGCCCATTACCCCTTTTCGCAAGGATAGCGGCGCCGCGGTCCACCATTGACCACTTGGCGCTCTATCGTCACGGTATCGACGGCAAGATACGTCGAGTCGTCGAAGATGGGGCGTCTGGTCGGGGGCCGAACATAGCTCGCGGTCCCATTCGGCAATCGCGTCACGGAATCGACCATCATGAGAGTCGTCCTGCAAAGAGTGAATTCGGCGTCGGTAACGGTCGGCGACGATGTCGTCGCCGCAATCGCCGTCGTCGACGGAAGCGTGTTGGCAGTGAGTCAGTTCACATTGTGCGCCAGCACATCCCGCGGACGCCGCCCAAGTTTTCTCAGCGCAGCAGAACCGAGGCGTGCAAAGCGACTGTTTGAGCGCTTTGTCGAAGGCGTCGGCTCACACGGCATTCCGGTCGAAACAGGTGTCTTCGCGGCCTACATGCAAATCGCGCTCGTCAACGACGGCCCGGTGACGATCGTGCTCGACGGCTGAGGAACAACGCGTGGGTCGTGCTCCCCTGACTGCACACCATCATGGCCGTCCGCGACGGGCGCCCTTCGCCTCGACGACGCTGGCCAGGCGCACGGTTATTGGGTCGTTCTTTTCGAGGAAGTAATCAAGCCATCTGACCATATACGCTTCGTCGAGATCTTGGCCGCGAACTGCACAAACCCCTTCGATATCGACCCAATCCTTGGCCCTGTCGAACAGCGCCTTACATACGACGAGATCTTCGGCTGAAAGAATTTGGATATCAGTGCCGCCGAAGTCGACAGTGTAGACCCTTGCGGCCATGGATTCGTGGAAATCTGTGTCAGAAAAGAAGAGGTCGAGTCTAGTATCGCCCCCAAAAGGCTTGGGCTTGATCACGGTCACGTATCTCCGCACTCAGAGCGTCGGTATCTGCAATCGTGAATAATTCTCCAAGCGCCTCGATGAACACAGCGGTCTGGTCCGGTGACACGAAGATGTTGACGTCGATGTCGCTCGTCGCTCTGGGTTCACTGTGGTAGCCGAGCGCGATCGCGCCCCCGAAAGCGTAAGGAATGTCGTGTTTCGTGAGTGTTTCGTGGAGCCGGACGATCTTGTGCGGCAAACTCTCGTGCAACGCTTCCGGTAAACTCACTCTTTCTCGACCGCGGGGTCTCCGACGGGAATGGGAAAGCTAGGAGATGCATCTCTAGGTCGCTCACGATCCCCCGTAGCTTGATTTACTCGATCTGCATACTCCAATAGCCCCCAAAGAACGCGCCCATGCTCATCAGGCTTGGCATGGTGCCAACGCGCGATCGAGTCGGCTGTATCTGCTTCACTGGGAAGCATCTTCTGCCGCAACTCGGCTTTGGTCCGCTGCTCTGGCATAGGGATCGTTTCATCCATTCGTTTTTACCTTACTCATGCCGCAAAGGGATGCGTGTCATCGGCGGCATACTGGCCTTTTTGAATGTTTTCGTTCAGCTCGGGCCGGCGGCATGACGATCTATACGCCATGACCCCGGAGACGAATTTGCCGACCTCGACATACCAACACGAAGCATCGTCATCGCGCTCGAATCGACACGAGCCCGACGCGGTCGCGACCATTCCTTCGTATGTCGTATGCGGTCCAACCGCAATAGGCGCCACCGACCGTCGCGACGACCAAAGTGTCGGGGGAAGACCACGTCGTCGAGCAGCGTTGATCGGAGCGATCGCCGGCTTCTTGGTCGTCGCGGCATTGGCGGCATGGGCGCTTCAACGTCCCGACATCGTCGATCCATCCGCAGAAATGATCGCACTCGTGCCGACCGAGGGAACATTCGAGATGACGGTCTCAGAACTCGTCGATCGTATCGGTCGCGCGCGTCCAGAGCCGAGCACCGACGACAAGGCGACAATCGCCTCGTATGAGCGATACCTCGACATCGTTATCGTCCCAACTCGGTCGACGCTCACGCGGCTCGTAATACCCGTTGAGGCCGGAGACGCGGTAGCACGGCTGGTCGCCGGTCTGGACAGATACGCCATCACGTTCGGGGCCATGAAGTCGTGCATCTCGAACGGAGGCGATTGCGTTCCCCAGCGCAGTGACCTCGCCGACACTGTCATCGACATCGACATCAACGCCCAGGCTCTGCTCGACCGGCCACACTAGTCGAGCGCTATTCGACGACGAGGGTGCCCTTGAGCATTCCCATCTGACACTGGAACCCGTACTCGCCGGGTTCATCGGGTTCGAGTTCGATCGTCACTTTCTCGCCTTCGGGGAGGCGACGGCTCACACCGAAATCGTCGAATACCACCATCTCAGAACACGTCGTCGACTCCTGACGATTGAATGTGAGCCTCACCGGCGAACCGGCGTTCACGACAATGCGATCAGGTGTGTATCCGTCTTTCACAACAATCAACGCCTCTTGCACGCCCAAATCGCCAACCGACGCAACGGACGCGGTCGAACTCGACATCCAAAACCACCACACGACAAACGCAATGAGCAGCGCCCCGATGCCGTTGGCAAGGACCAAAGCAATCACGACCGAGCCCCCTTCGACTTCACATTCGACGGGCGCCAACGGCGCAAACGGTTCGCGTTCGTTACCACTGTCACGGACGAAAACGCCATTGCTGCGCCGGCAAAAATCGGCGGTAGTAGCCATCCGGTGAACGGGAACAAGATCCCCGCCGCAAGCGGAATGCCGAGCGTGTTATATGCAAATGCTCCGACGAGGTTCTGGCGGATGTTGCGCATCGTTGCCTGTGACAGCTCGATAGATGTCGCAACCCCGACGAGGCTGCCGCCGATCAGCGTTATGTCTGACGATTCGATCGCAACGTCAGTCCCGGTGCCGATGGCGAGACCGACATCAGCTTGGGCAAGCGCGGGAGCGTCGTTCACGCCGTCGCCGACCATCGCGACGACCTTGGACTCGGCTTGGAGGTCTTTGATCACCTGTGCCTTGTCTTCGGGCAAGACGTCGGCAATTACACGACCGACCGATACTTGGGATGCGATCGCCGCAGCGGTGCGTTCGTTGTCGCCGGTGAGCATCACGACTTCGATCCCAAGATCGTGGAGAGCTGCTATCGCACTCGCCGAATCGGGCTTGACCGTGTCCGCGACGGCGACGATTCCCGCGATCTGGCCATCGATCGCGACGAGCATCGGCGTCTTACCTTCGTCGGCGAGCCGATCGAGATCAGACTCGACGGCGGCAACCGTCACATTCTCAGCATCCATGAGCTTCTTGTTACCGGCGACGATCTCGCGACCGTCGAGATCGGCTCGTATTCCGAATCCAGGAACTGCTTCGAATCCCTCGACATCGCGAATGCCCAAGTCGGCTGCGACAGCGCCGGCGACGATTGCTTCGGCAAGCGGATGCTCCGACCCTCGCTCTGCTGAGGCAAGGATTTCGAGTATTTCGTCTCGGTTGAACGAACCCAACGCGATCGTATCGGTGAGCACGGGCGCCCCGTGTGTGATCGTGCCCGTCTTGTCGACCACAACGGTGTCGATGCGCTGCGCGGTCTCGAGAGCATCGCCTGTTTTGATCAGAACCCCATATTGGGCGCCCTTGCCGATCCCGACCATGAGCGATGTCGGAGTAGCCAGGCCGAGCGCACATGGGCAAGCAATGACGAGCACGGTAACACCGACGATCAGGGCAAATCTCGATCGGGGCTCTGGCCCAAAGTCGAACCACATCACAGCACTGAATACCGCAATGATCAGCACAATCGGCACGAAATAGCTCGCCACTACATCGACCGTGCGTTGTATCGGCGCCTTCGATCCCTGGGCGTCGCGCACCAATTGCACGATCTGGGCGAGCATCGTGTCTTTGCCAACCCTTTGCGCTTCATATTTGAACGAACCGGTCGAATTGATCGTGCCGCCAACGACCGGGTCGCCGACGACCTTCTCGACCGGGATCGCCTCGCCTGTGACCATCGATTCGTCAACCGACGACGATCCGGAGACGACCGCGCCGTCGACCGGAATCTTTTCGCCCGGGCGAACTACGACTAGATCACCGACGACGACCTCTTCAACAGGAATGTCGACATCAGAGCCGTCACGCTCCACACGGGCAGTCTTGGCTTGGAGGTCCATCAGAGAACGCAATGCCTGCGACGTTTTTGCTCGCGCACGCACTTCCAGTGCAGCGCCCAAGAGGACGAGTGTCACGACCACGGAAGCCGTATCATAGAAAATCATGTTGAAACCGGGCGGGAACCAAGTCGGCACGGCGGTCGCAACCACCGAAAACAGCCAAGCCGCCGTTACGCCGGTAGCGACGAGGGTGTTCATGTCGGCCGAGCGGTGTCGAAACGCCCCGACCGCCCCCCGATAGAAACGTCCGCCGGCGTAGATCATCACGGCGAGCGTCGCAACCGCCATGACCGTATACGAGACTCGCTGCCCTGTCGAACCGTCGGCAGGAACACCCGGCAGCGGAAACGAGAAGTACAAGATGGGTACCGAAATGACAACGCCAAACCAAAAGCGCCGACTGAGCGCTCTGTATTCGCGGTTCGCTTCTTCTTCGCCGCTCGTCGACTGATCAGGTGACGGAATCGTCGCGTCGTAGCCCGTCGCCTCAACGGCCCGACAAATCGCATCGATCGAAGTCTCCGATGGTCGGTAGTCGACCTGCGCATCACGTGTTGCAAGATTGACGGACGCAGCGACAACGCCGGGAATCGCATCGAGCGAGCGCTCGATGCGATTCACGCATGACGCGCACGTCATGCCACCGACCGAGATCCGCACGGTAGCGGAGTCGGCTGTCGTGGAATCGTTTTGTGATGTTTTGTCGATCTGGTTTGCGCTGGGCATGCCCCAGTATCGCACTAGCGTGAGACAGATGACCACCGAAGCCGTGATTTTCGATATGGACGGGCTTTTGATCGACTCCGAGCCGCTCTGGCGCGTAGCGATGATCGAACTGTTCGCCGGCGTCGGAGTCGAACTCGACGAGGACCGCTGCCGAGAGACGATGGGATTGCGAATCGACGAAGTGGTCGACGTCTGGTACGAACGCGAGCCGTGGACCGGACTCGCACCCGGACAACTGAGCGACGCAATCAACCGACGTGTGATCGAACTAGTCGAGGAGGCCGCGGACATCCAGCCCGGCGTGCAGCAATCGATCGACTTCGTCGCGACGAAGGGCGTCGCTATCGGTCTCGCTTCGTCGTCCGGCTACGCATTGATCGATGCCGGTTTGGGGCGAGCCGGAATTCGCGACTACTTCGACGTCGTGCACTCGGCGCAAGACGAGAAGAACGGCAAGCCGAATCCGGACGTTTACCTGAGTGCGGCGGCGAAACTCGGTGTCGAGCCCGAGGCCTGCATCGCCGTTGAGGACTCGCCGAACGGAATCCTCGCCGCGAAAGCTGCCAAAATGCGCTGCTTGGTCGTACCTGATCCAGACCTGCGACGCGACCCGGCCTACTTGCTCGCCGACGCTATCGTCGACTCGCTCGAAGAGTTCGACGAACGGATCTGGTCGCAACTGACGCGCGACCTGATCACCTGAAGATCGCGAGCATTCGAATGAAGATGTTGATGAAATTCAAATACAGGCTGAGCGCCCCGAGGATCGCAAACTTACGCTCGGTGGCCGCACCGCCAGCGACGGCGGCCGCGGCGGTCTTCTTGAGCAGCCAAGTCTCGTAAACCGTCAGGCCCATGAAGACCAGCAGTCCGACGTAGAGCCAGATGAACGTGATAATCGCGGCTTGAATGAAAATTCCGACAACGGTCGCGATCACAACGCCGATGAGGGCGAACAACAAAAAGCCGCCGAATTTCGTCAGGTCTCGTTTTGTCACCCATCCGATCAACGACATCACGCCGAATGTGCCGCCCGTAGCGAAGAACGCTGCGGCGATATCGCCCGTCGTATAGACCGTGAAAATGACCGACATCGTGACGCCCATGAGCGCGGCATAGATGATGAACAGAGCTGTCGCCGCCCCCGCGCTGATTCGGCGCATGCCCCACGCGATCGCGATCACAAGCCCGATCTGAACCAGAAAGAGGGGCATGACCAACTCGTTGGGAACTTTGCCCTGCAACGCAAACGCGACGACGCCGGTTATCGCAAGCGCCAACGTCATCCATCCGTACACCTTCGCCATGAAGGTCTGCTCGACCGTGCCCGTCGCGGCGAGTCCGCTCCAGCCGCTGGTCGAAGTTCGAGTCTGCCGATTCGGCGCCGGCGGCGGTCGTTGAAACTGATATTGGGCCACGGGGCCTCCCGGTTCGACAGTATGCGCCTTCGCTAATCGCGAAGGCTCGCGCCATTCGACTGCTCAACATTACGCGAGATTCCACGCCGGTTCACCTGCGACTGCTCAAATGGGGCGTCGAGCCAGCACCCCGACGCACCCCGACCGGCCGGTAACAGTCTCTCGACAGGGGGTCGGCGCGTCGATTTAGAATACACTCGGATTAGACCGCAACACGCGGCCCTCGGGTGCAAGGGTTGCCCCCGAAATGCGCGTATGACGCGTGAAACACATCTACGAGGGATGGACGGCCATGACGAAGACCGTAATCGTCGGCGGCGCACGCACACCGATCGGAAGACTCTCCGGCGCCTTCAAGGGATTCGACGCCGCAGAACTCGGGTCGAGAGCGATCTCTGGGGCGCTCGAGCGTGCGGGTGTCGCACCGGACGCAGTCGACTATGTCATTCTCGGACAGGTCCTCCAGGCCGGCGCAGGCCAGAACCCAGCTCGTCCTGCCGCGATCGGCGCAGGGATTCCGATGAGCGTTCCAGCCGTGACAGTCAACAAGGTCTGCTTGTCCGGACTCAACGCACTCGCCCAGGCCGACCATCTGATTCGGCTCGGCGAAGCAGACGTCGTAGTGGCGGGCGGCATGGAGTCGATGACGAGCGCCCCGCACATATTCAAGGAAGCGCGCTCGGGGCTCCGCTTCGGAGACGGCGAGCTGATCGACTCGCTGAACTACGACGGATTGACTTGCGCGATCGACAAAAAGGGCATGGGTAACGCAACCGAGGAGTACAACAGCCGGTACGCGTTCGGACGCGCAGAACAAGATGAGTTTGCTGCACGCAGCCACGAACTGGCTGCCAAGGCACAAAAAGACGGCCTTTTCGACGACGAGATCGTCGGTGTGGAAGTTCCCCAGCGCAAAGGCGACCCGATCGTCATCGACACCGACGAGGGGGTGCGACCCGGCACGACCGCGGAAACGCTCGGCAAGTTACGTCCCGCATTCTCGCCTGAGGGCACGATCACGGCCGGGAATGCCTCGCAAATTTCTGACGGCGCCTGCGCTCTCGTCCTCATGAGCGAAGAAAAGGCGGCCGAACTCGGCGTCACCCCAATCGGCGAGATCGTGTCACACGGCCAGATCGCCGGCGAAGATCCATCGTTACACGCAATGCCCGCCCGTGCGATCGAAAAGGCGGCTGCAAAGGCGGGAATCGCGATCGACAACATCGATCTGTTCGAAATCAACGAGGCTTTCGCCGCCGTTGCCATCGCGTCGCTCGAAGAACTCGGCATCGACGAAGACAAGGTGAACGTGAACGGCGGGGCGATCGCGCTCGGCCACCCAATCGGGATGTCGGGCGCGCGGCTCGTCCTCACCGGATTGTTGGAACAAAGGCGTCGGGGCGGCGGACTCGTCGCGGCAGCGCTCTGCGGCGGCGGTGGCCAAGGCGACGCAATGATTGTGCGATGCATCTGATCGTACTTGCTCGTCAACTTCGGATGGAACCAGCGGATCGGTGACACCGGGTCGGGAATCCGTGGTTGACCTGATGCCCCGTGGGCTTCTTGCCGCACAGGCATACGCGTTGGTCGGGGCCCTTCTGGCGGTCCTTGCAGCGTTTCTGATCGCGCAAATCCTTTCACCGTCGGCGTATGGAGAGTACGGCGCGTCCGTAGGCGTACTCACGATCGCCGCTACCTTTTGTGTCTTCGGACTCGGCACGACGGCACCGCTAGAAATACGGAAGAGCCTCGACCGCGGAACTCCCGAACGTGCACGGGGTTTCATGCGCTTCGCTCCAATCGCCATTCTGATTGGCGCCGGCGTTGCCATCGCGATTCTTGTCGGCTCGCACGCGCTGATCCACAGGAGCACGGCAGTTCGACTGGAGAGTTTCGCCGCGGTGATTGCCGTCCTGCCGCTATTTGCTCTTGGCAAATATCTTGGCGCCGAGGCCGCTGCGCATGGCGCCGGCGTCTCGGCCAGTTTTGCCCGCAATGTCCTGGCGCCAACAATTATGATTGTCGGCGCGTCGATCGCTCTCACTTTCGGTATCGATCTATCTGTGGTCGGCGCCGCAACGCTCCTTGCACTGTCGCAGATCACCTTGTGCGTCGGGATATGGATCGGGATAAGAAGATCAAAGAGCCCCGATCTCACTGAAGGGCCACGCTCTTACACAGCTTCAGCGTGGCTGCGAACCGGCGTCGTCTTCGCCGTACCGACATTCTGGGGCGTCGTTCTCGACAAGGGCGGAATTGTGCTTTTGGGCTGGCTACACGTCGACGCCGTCGGCGCAGCAAGGTACTTCGCCGCGTCGACGATCGCAATGGTCCCGTTCATCGTTGCGAGGGCGTCGCTCACGCTCTTCAATCCTGCGATCGCCGACATGGCAACACGGACGACGGACCACAAAACGATCGCCCAAATATGGTGGACCCGAACGGGAATTCCCGTCATTGGCATTGGCGTCGCCCTTGCCGCCGCAGGGCCGTTCATTCTTCGACTGTACGGCCCTGCCTATGAAGCGGCATATCCGACGCTCTTGGTAATGCTGTTGCTCTACTGCATCTCCGGCGCGTTCGGAATTGTGAGCAGAACGCTTCAATATCTCAATCGATCCAAAATCGTAAATTACTACCTGACCGGATGGGCAATTGCCGGCCTGGCAATGATGGCCCTTCTCGGCTTCCGATGGTCGGCCTTCGGCGTTGCCGTCGGACAAGCGATCGCCTTCGTCGGCTACCAACTCATGCTCCTTGTATACATGCGGCGACACGGCGACGAGATCTCGTCGCCGCCGACAGTGTGACGCGAAGGGTGATGCTCGTTCAGACAATTGTCGTGCGCCCCGCGAGCGCACGGCCGAGGGTGACCTGGTCGGCGTATTCGAGGTCGCCGCCGACCGGCAGCCCCGACGCGATTCGCGTCGTCTCGACATTGGGGAACTGCTCGAGTTCTCTTGCGACGTAACTGGCCGTCGCTTCGCCGTCGACCGTCGGATTCACGCAGAGGATGACCTCGGTGACCACGCCCGTCCCGACCCTTTCGACCAACTCTCGAATGTGCAATTTGTTGGGCGTGATCCCGTCCAGCGGACTGAGCGCCCCGCCGAGAACATGGTACAAACCGCGGAACTCCTGGGTTTTTTCGACGGCGATCACATCGCGTGGTTCCTCGACAACACAAAGCACCGACGGATCACGCCGCTGATTCGAACAGATCTGGCAGAGTTCCGCGGCGGCGATGTTGTGGCACTGACGGCAAAACCCGATCTCGTTCTTGACCCGCACGAGCGCGTCGGCAAACCTCAGGACGTCGATTTTCTCGGCGCTGAGTAGGAAAAAGGCGAGACGCTGCGCCGACTTTGGGCCGATGCCCGGCAGCCGCGCGAGTTCATCGATCAGATCTTGGACGGGCCCCTCATACATACGCTACAACGCTAGCCGAGCAGACCGTCGAGACCAGCGCCCATCGCCCCGAGATCCATTCCGCCGGTAACGCCGCCCAGACGTTCCTCAGACTCAGCCTCGGCCATGCGGAGCGCCTCGTTCACGCCCGCCACGACAACATCTTGGAGCATCTCAACGTCATCGGGATCCACCGCCTCGGGATCGATTTCGATCGCAGTGATCTCACCCTGGGCCGTTGCCGTCACCGTCACCATGCCACCGCCTACGGTCGCTATGACCGTCACATCTTTGAGCGACTCCTTGGCGTCGGCGAGGTCGGCCTGCATCTTCTCGACTTGGGCCATCATCGCGCCCATGTCGGGCATCCCGCCGCCCGTTCCGCCACCCGCGCCGCCTTGTCCACCCATGCCCGGCGGCAGACCCTGACGTTGTTTCGGACGGTTACCGCGGGGCTTTCTCGGTTTCGATTTCGCCACCAGGACGCTCCTCGGAGCTAGCGGGCTAAGGGATCTCTCGCTCTTCGACGACTTCACCGTCAAGACCGGATTTGACCAAATCTACTATCCCGGCGGTCGTCACGTCGGTTTCAGGGCGATGGTCGACGGGCTCGGCGGGCTCGACGAGCGCGTCGTCTGCATCGGCGAGCTGTGCGTCAACGTCGATTGCCGGGGGTTCGGGCTGTTTTGGGGCCACGCGTACGGCGAGCGAACGGGCCGACTCCTGCGAAGACTCGCACCCACGGTCTCCGCCGACAATCTTCAATGCCACACCCAATACCCGTTCCGTAACGCTCGCGAACATCTCTCGCACTTGCGGGGTCGTTGCCTGCTGACGGCAATAGTCGTTGACGAATACGACGACGACTGTCGAGTCTTCGAGAGCCAGCGGCGTGCTGTCGGACAGAAATGCTTTCGCCTTCCTCGATTCGCCGCCGATCGCGTCGAGAACCGACGCCCAACGCTGCTCAACAGTCGCCAGATCGACCGGCCCCACCGACGTTTGTGGCGTCTGGCTCGCGGGAGACGACTCTGGCGGCGCCAAGCGTGCCGCCGACCGGGGCGGGGCGGCGGTCGTCTTGGGGACGGACACGCGGTCGGCTCTGGGCGCCGGATCGGGCATCTCGGCGGCGGGCGTCGCGGCGGGTTCAACGCTCGGAGCTGCCGGCGGCTGTGCCACGGCATTCGACGCCGGACGAGGCGTTGGACTGCCAGACTCGAGACGCTTCTCGAGCGCCGCGACTCGGTCGACAAGTGCTTCGATCGTGGAGTCGACCTGCGGATGAGCAAGCCGGACGATCGCTGTTTCGAGATCGACGCGCGGACTGAGCGACTGCGGCATCGCCACGAGTACGTCACCGAGCATGCCAAGCGACCGTGTCGCGAGCGGGGCGCCGACAGCCTGAGCTTGGCGAGACATCTCTTCGTATGTTTCGTCGCCCACGTCGACGAGGTCGCGAACGTCGCCTGCGGCTGCGATCAAAAAGATCGAGCGCAGATATTCGACCAACTCGCGGGTGATCATCCGCACGTCGAGACCACGCTCGACGAGGCCGGCAAGTCGACGTATTGCGAGAGCAGAGTCACGCTGCGCAATCGCGCCGACCACTCCGTCGAGGTCGTCGGTGTCGATCCCGCCGTAGATTTCGACGACCTCTGCCGCCGTGATCTCGTCGTCGTAGAGCGACCGGGCCTGTTCGAGCGCGCTGAGAGCGTCGCGAACTCCTCCGTGAGCGCGACGAGCAATCGCTTCGAGCGCAGCCGGCTCGGCCTTGATGCCTTCGAGGCCACAGACTTGTTCGAGCCGTCCGACGAGTGCTTTTGTCGGCACAGGGCGGAAATCGAAGCGCTGGCATCGACTCAGAATTGTCGAGATCATCCGCTCGGGATCTGTTGTTGCAAGGACGAACACGACGTTTTCGGGCGGTTCTTCCAGCGTCTTCAAGAACGCGCTCGCCCCGTCTCGGCTCAGCTGGTGAACTTCGTCGATGATGAACACACGGAATCGCGACGGATCAGACGCCGCCTGTTGAGCGCGTTCCGAAATCGAGCGGATGTCGTCGATACCTCGGTTCGACGCAGCGTCGACTTCTTGCACGTCGAACGACACGTCCCGCGTGATATCGATGCAGCTTGCGCATTCGTTGCACGGCTCGACCAAACGCGCGTCGGTGACATCGCCGGGACGGCTCGTGCAGTTCAGCGACTTGGCAAGAATTCGGGCAGTTGTCGTCTTGCCGGTACCGCGAGGGCCGTTGAACAGGTAGGCGTGAGCGACCTTGTCGGTAGCAATGGCGTTCTGAATCGTTCTCGTGACATGATCCTGCCCAACAATTTCGTCGAAACGTTGTGGCCGGTATTTTCGATACAGGGTCAGGTATGCCACGGTTCTCCAGCGCGAGACAGTGACCGTGCACCCGCTGTCGATCGTCCCGTCCCGAACGGCCTTCTGGACCTCCCACTCAGACCAGGCACTCCCACGGCACACGGAATTGCCTGCTTAGGGCTGCTTCCTCCCGGATCTGACCCGATTCACAGGGTTCCGTTGCGTAGGACCCGATCATCTACGTGGCCGGCCCAGCGCTACGCCGGGACGTTCTGACCTCAAGCGGGGATTCAGCCCCACATATGCGGATTGAGGGTTCAAGGAACCGCAAACTCCCCGCCTAGCACGGTCAATTTCGCAGTGTACGCGTGCACACGCCAGATCTGCATTCGGTTCTAGACTTGCGCGGCTTGCAGGAGCAACTGTTACAGGATTCGGGGCGATTGTGGATGCCTGGTATGCCTACATCGGGACGAGTTTCGTCGCGCTGTTCCCGATGGTCGACCCGATCGGCAACGTGCCGATATTTAGAGGCTGCGCGGATTGATCATGTTTGGGGGTCCCAGCGGTCTCGCCAGTCGACGAGTTTGGCGGTGAGTAGGAAGATGACGGCGAGGCAGAACTGGGCGTGACGGTGGCAGGTTCTGCGGTCGGTGTTGCGTCGGAGTTGTCCGAAGTTCGATAGCCATGAGTTCGTTCGTTCGACGGTCCAGCGCAATCCGAGACCACGCG
>SDBV01000496.1_pt1 | contig 56206 bp, 45 predicted proteins | sample 2277081 | NCBI WGS metagenome assembly SDBV01 (sample SAMN10402039, study PRJNA504765) | marine sediment metagenome | isolation source: marine sediment core GS10_PC15, 223 cmbsf | place: Arctic Ocean: Southern Knipovich Ridge | collected 2010
GCCGAACAATACGCCGAGGAAGTTATCCGTCAGTCGCGCCGTGTGCGAGAAAAGAAAAAACAGATCGGAAAAGCAAAATCATGAAATACTAGATTCTGGCACTTTTAGATGCGTAAGCCCTGACGTAATAATGCTAATGGGTGGCGAGGGAAGTATGGTTATGATATGCTTCCTGACTTACGGGATGGAGTCTTCGTGGACCACCTGAAACCGATGGTGCTATTGTCACTCCACACTGGATTCCGACGTGGGGAGACCTTTGGGATCGAATGGCGTGACGTTGATTTTGACCTGAAGACGATTACTGTTCGTGGCGAAATCACGAAGAACGGAAAAACTCGCCATGTTCCGATGAATACGGTTGTAGCCTCTGTTCTCAGTGATTGGCAAGCACAAACATCGAACGAGGGGCTTGTGTTTAAGTCGCCTTTTAATGGCGGACGCTTTAACAATGTCGATGCCGCTTGGCGCAACATTATGAAAGCGGCGGCGATTACCGATTTTCGTTGGCACGACATGAGGCACCATTTTGCCAGCCGGTTGGTGATGGCCGGGGTTGACCTTAACACGACGCGAGAGTTACTCGGTCACGGGGACATAAAGCAAACGCTACGATATGCGCATCTTGCCCCAGAGCATAAGGCTCGTGCTGTCGAAATGTTGGTTAGGTGAAACTCAAAGCACCAGGTCTGCTCACGGTTTGGCATTCAAGCATGGCGACTGACTTACGTAACAATAAGAATCACGAAACGAACCAGTGAGGTGGAAATGCAAGAAAAGACCAAGGCTTCCGTTCGGTATAAGCTTAGAGAGGCCATCTACGAGCTCAACAAACAAACGACAGATGATGAAATACAGGCCTGGATAAAGGAACGTTATCCCCGCACACGGAAGAAATCTATCCAAAAAGAAATAACATCATGCACTGTCAACGATTCTAAAAGAGTTAAGTTCGCAGGCAACAAGAGAACGCGTCTTTGTCGTTTAGGAGAGAATGATTTTGTGTTTCGTGCGGAGGGTGGCAAACTAGAGCTGTTTAATTCGAAAAAACATGGGAGCTGGGAGCTGTCCAAGGACGATAAGGGTTTGATTTGCGTCCGGGAAGTTAGTCGGGATGAGTTAATTGACCGCCTCAATTCGCTTTTGAGAAAGCTGAAAGCTGGCCTGGGTAAATTGTCAGATGATTATAGAGAATTGTGTAAGAGCTGCGATGGTCAGAGCTATGGTTCTGCTCAACTTCACTTTGGGGACGTTATCAGTGAATATGAGAAATGCATAGATGATTCTCTTCCTGAGATTACGTCGCTTTTTGAAGAGCTCGGCGTTGAGCCGATGCTTTGTTCTCACACGTGTTCATCAAGACCTGCGGTGAAAATACTCCACCCTCGCAAGAGAACCTCACATGTAGTCGCTTGCCACCCTCACCCGTATGATGCTTTGAAAGGCTCATTAGAAGAAATCATTGAACATTTGGAGAATCCTACTGACGAGGGAAAGGCTGAAATTGCAACTCAGCAACTCTTTAACACAAGGGGAAGACTAAAAACTCTGCATAAGCAGTGGGCAAGGAGTGCATGCATAGATGATGATGCTTCTTTGTACCTGATTGAGCGAGTTCTGGTGACCGAGAAAAAAGGGGGACTACCATCACTTGAAGATGCCGTTATGCATGTATCCTCGTGGATTGCCTATGGCAACCTCGTACTTGACGGTACGGAAGAAGAAAAAATGAGAGCCTTGGTGATCGTGGCGTATATGGATTCGCCCAAAATTACATTGCCGCCTGAGATTGAGGATTGGGCTGTGAAAATGCAGATCATACCTCCGAGCGATAAAATGCGGTGCTCGATGCGAATTGAGGAGGCTCTGTCCAGGTACGATTCCAGCGATTCCAGTATTGCCCATGATGAGACTCAAAAGACCGGGCCAGATGATGTGCAGGATTCCAAGGCTGGACATACTTTGCCTCGAGAAAAAGAGGCGAAGAAGGCAAAACCACCCTTAACAGAACGAGAAAATCTTGTCGTAGAAGTACTCAAGAGTATTCCGCCTGGAAAGGGAATGATAGGTAAGGCGATTCTTGACAAGATCTCTAAGGATGGTGGGCCTACGATAGGAGATTCTGAACTCACAGGTCGAATTATTCTAAACCTAAAGAAAGAGGGCTACAAGATAAAGAACAGAAAAGGGGCTGGATATTACTTTTATGAAATGCCGGATTGAGTTATTAAGAAAGATCTACAAACGATCTACAAACGATCTATAGAAGATCTAATGAAGCTGCATACACTCTTGACGAAGTGAGATAAACTTCCATGTGTAAGGCGATACGTTGATGTACTGCCAATACCTCGTGGGAGTTTTTCTATGAACAAGAAGAGACTTTTGAATGAGTCCGAAACTGCCGTCTACATATCGATGAGCCGGCAGTTCCTCCGCAAAAGCCGCATGAATGGCGTGTTACCTGGGCACACGGTTGCGCCACCCTTCGTTAAAATCGGGCGTAGTATCAGATATTGCATTCACGACCTCGATTCTTGGATAGATGCAAACCGCCGCCCAGTCCCGGGGGGGTGCGATCATGCACACAACGCCGACCGCTGAGGCTGTGAAGGGTGCAATCTCCCCGCTCGATTTCTTCCAGGCGGAATTGCCCGACTTCAATCCCAAACGAACAACTGGCTGGCTTGACGGGGGCTTGTGCCCCTTCCACCAAGACCGCCGTCCTGGCAGTTTCAAAATCTGCTTAGACAGCGGCTCGTTCCGCTGCTTCAGTTGCGGCGCACGCGGCGGTGACATAATTTCGTTTGTGATGCTGCGTGACGGGCTCAAGTTTCGCGACGCCCTGGGAGCGCTGGCGGCGGCTTGGGGGGTAGTGTAATGTTGCCACCAACAACCGCAATTCCACGGGGTATTCACACGACTTGGAAGGGTAAATCACTCAAGCATTTCTGGGCGTGTAAGGCACCCGACTCTACCGTTATCGGGTACATCGCCAGATACGACGCTATTGGCGAGAAGAAAGACGTTATTCCGTTTTTTGGACGCGACGGTGACACTTGGAAACCCGGTGGACCGCGCGAGCCCAAGCCGCTTTTCGGGCTTGACTTTGTCTCTGGGATATCGTCGGATTCGACGATGTACGTCCCCGAAGGGGAACCCAAGGCTTCTGCAATGCAATGTCTCGGTTTGCCAGCCGTATCGGTTATCGGCGGGTCGGGGGCAGCCGCAAAAGCCGACTGGTCGCCACTTCAGCGATTCAAGCGAGTTGTCGTAGTCCGCGACAACGACGGTCCGGGATTGAAGTACGCTAAAGACGTTTCAGACCATTTGGCGCAACTCCCAGGTGCGCGAGAGGTTTTCATCGCGCTCTTGCCAGGACTCGCTGAAGCAGGCGATGTCGTTGACTGGCTGAAAGATCGCTTGCCCTCGTGGGACGGCTTTGAAGCAATCCCACCAGATACGAAAGATGATTTGAGAACCGAATTAATCGAGTTAATAGACAGCGTCGCGGAACGCGTATCTGCTGCACAACCCAAGACAGGTTCATCTCGCATTGCACCGGATTGGCCAAAGCCACTCGCAGAACAGGCATTTTATGGCTTAGCAGGGCAGATTGTTCGCGCCATCGAGCCCCATACCGAAGCGGACCCAGTCGCATTACTCGTTAATTTTCTCACCGCCTTCGGCAGCGCCGCAGGACTTAATTCTTATTTCGTAGCCGAGGCCGACAAGCATTATCCCCGGCTCTTCTGCGCGTTGGTGGGTGAAAGTTCCAAAGGCCGGAAAGGGTCCAGCTGGGGGCATGTAAAGAGGCTGCTTGAGACAGTTGAGCCAAGTTGGCAGGATTGCCTGGCATCAGGAATGTCGTCGGGAGAGGGTCTGATATGGGCAGTGCGGGACGAAATCACGAAGACCGAGCCCATTAGGAGAAATAAGACTATAGAGGGCTATCAAGAGGTTGTCATCGACAAAGGCGTTGACGACAAGCGGCTTTTTGTCCTTGAGGCGGAACTTGCAAGTACTTTGCGCGTAATGGGCCGCGAAGGCAACACATTGAGCGCGATCATACGAGCCGCTTGGGATAACGGCAACCTTTGCACCCTGACTAAGAACAGCCCTGCAAAAGCTACGGGTGCCCACATTTCCATTGTTGGTCACATCACGCGCGACGAGCTCCTGCGATATCTCGATAGCACGGAGGCCGGAAACGGCTTCGCAAACCGCTTCCTATGGTTTTGTGTCAAGAGATCAAAGTGCCTCCCCGAAGGAGGTAACATTAGCGAAGTTGACTTTGCGCCCATGGTCAAACGACTTGCGGAGGCCCTTGAGTTTGCTCAACAAGCCCGGGAGATGCGTCGAAGCGAAGAAGCTAAGGAGGTCTGGGCGAGAGTTTACCCATCCTTAAGCGAAGGACTTCCGGGGATGCTGGGTGCGGTAACGGGCCGAGCAGAATCCCAGGTAATGCGAGTAGCCACGATTTATGCCCTTCTCGACTGCTCTGCGAAGATCGAACTGGACCACCTTCTCGCGGCGCTTGCTATTTGGGATTACGCATTTGCGAGCGCCCGGTACATTTTCGGTGAAGCGCTAGGTGATCCCCTGGCTGACGAAATCCTTGCGGCGCTCGAAGGGAACCCGGAGGGGATGACCCGCACCGACATTTCAAACCTTTTCAAACGTAACAAGAACAAGGGACAAATCGGTCGAGCCCTGAATATGCTCAAGGTCGCAGGAAAAGTCCGGTCCGCAACGAAGAGCACAGGTGGGGCGCCTGCGGAGTGCTTTTTCTTATGTGCATAGCTAACGAAATAAACGAAATAAACGAAATAACTCGCCTTAATTCGTTAAATTCGTTTATTTCGTAAGGAGGCCAGGACGTGAGTTTTTTAGATATGGCACTCGAAACACTAGGGCAAATGGGCAAAAAGTGTCCCCACGACGGCATTCTACCTTCAGCTCGCGAAGAGAAGCTTGCCGCTGCTAAACCTTCTGGACAGGGCATCGGTGGTGAAACAGATTGCACCGTTGTTGAAGGGAACAGACTTTCCGTAAGAGCCGAGCCAAAGGCTCAATCCGTAGTCCTAGAAGGTAGCTCCCCGTCTCTAGCCAAATACCTTGCCGCGCTGAATGCCTGGCAACCTGAGAACGCGATGGATCTTCCCTTTCCGCCACCTTTTCCCGACCGTCCCGAGCGTCCGATTGCTTGGGGGGCCTGGTGGGATGCAGTCCATAAAAGTCGGGCGCGCCGAGAGAGGAGAGAAAATGGATAAGAGCGAAGGAAAACACGAAAAAAAGAGCAGGTTCATCGAGCTCCGAGCCAAGGGGAATAGTCTGGCGCGATGTGCCCGCGAGATTGGTGTATCTAAGACGACCGCTTGCAATTGGACACACGAGTTGGAGCGGGCGATTGCCCAGGCCAAAGCGGTCGAGTTGGAAGCGCTCATGGAGCAGTTCGCCATGTTCAAGGAGGCGCGTATAGCCTTCCTCGCCGGGCAATTGGGCACTATACGTGAGGAACTTGAGTCGCGAGGGCTGAGCGATGTGCCGACAACAAAACTGCTGGAGGCGCAACTCACTTATTTCAAAGAGCTTATGGCGGAGGCGATTGAGACCAAGACGCCCAGAGAGATCGAATCGGGAACCAAATCTGTTACAAAACTGAACGCTGCGGCTATCGCCTCAAGCGTTCAGGACGTGTATGAAAGGCGGCGGGCGGGTGAACTTTCGGCGAAGGACGCCAAGGAGGAACTGGTCATGCTGGAAGCCTTGCGCAAAATCCATGAACAAGCTGTGCTGGAGGATAAATACGAGCATTTGCGCTCTCTATTGGAGGATCGACGCTGATGGCAAGAAAGAACGATTTGACTTCACTGCTGGCCCGAAAACGTCTGAGTGGCTACGATTTCGGCCTGTTGCTCACTAAGGATTTCCGGGAGAAGATGCGCGGGGAACCTGGATTTATCACTGACGCGGATTGTCTGGCTTTGTGTAAAACAGTCACAACAGAAGCGAGCAGGTCTGTGGTTCGAGATCATGTAGAGGCTTGTCAATGGCTCCACCATCAGATACCAGAAGCCGAGTTGGCGGGTATGACCGCAGAGCGTGACTTGTACCGGGCGGTATGCTGGCTAACGCTCAACGGACGTAAGGGAATCTTCTCTGAAGAGGAGCGGGTGAGGGCCAAGAATATTGATGTGAACTTGAGGCTGAGCCTGATGGTTTGGTTTGGGCATTGCGCCGCAATTGAGGTGATGTCCGAGCACATCCGGGTGGACTTCATGGAACTGCTCGAAGTTCCCAAGAAGAGCCTGATGAACGTACTCAAGTTGTACAACACGTCACTCGACCTATTGTCAATTTCGAATATGCCAGAATATCTGTCGGCACTCCGACTTAGGCCAATTGATGTCGCCGAGTTACAGCCTACGGATGAATGGCGGGAGGAACTGGCCATGGAGAAGCCTGGTGGGGCCGGTTCGCAATGGTATGCGAAGGCATTGGAAATAACGTATGACAAGGAGGCGTTCGATTTGCCGGTGGGGATTTCTGCGCACGAAAGAGAATCATGATGAAAAGGAGCGGATTACCCCTTAGCACGGCTTCGATTTGGCTTATTTCCTGGCATCATATCGCGATGTTGGTGCGGATTTGGTAAGAGTCGGGTGTTCACACCCTCGACTCGGACCGGTAAGGTAATTTGAAGGAAGGAAGACAGTAATGGAAGAGAATTCACGAGATTGTTGGGAAACGCCGCTACCGCTTTTCCAGTTGCTTGACGAAGAGTTCCATTTTACGGTTGATGCGGCTGCAAACATGCGTAACAAGAAATGCCAGGAGTTCTTTGGGCCGGATAACGATAACCCAGCGAAACGAAACGCGCTGACAATACCATGGGGGCATAATACGGTATGGATAAATCCACCATACTCCGATATCGCGCCATGGCTACGCAAGGCGTATGTCGAATCGCAGGAGGGTGCAACGGTAGTGGTCCTGATTCCGCTGGATCCGAGTACTAAATGGTGGACAGAGTGGGCAATGCGCGCAACGGAAATTCGATTTCTCACCGGCGCGCGCGTTCAGTTTGTTCCGCCGCCTGGTGTAAAGAAGACCAGCAACCCGCATGCAAGCGCCGTGCTTATATACAGGCCATACGCCACGGGAACAAAGCCCCTGATTGAAAGTTGGCGGTGGAAAGAAGAGTTGGATTCAACCACGCGTCTGGAAACTCAGCTGTCCTTTTGCTAAGGCATGTAAGAGAAAGACGGACTGCTCCTTAACAGTCTACATGGCCATCTCGGCAAGATGTACTACCCGCCGCTTCTTAAACCTCCGCACACAAAACCATCTGTCAAAACCGGCAGGTCTCGGACGCTTCGCGTGGAACCATTGTTCCACGGCACCGAGGATTTGTTTGACGGACGAATGCTACCAAGCCAGGTTGATTCTACAGCGTGACTTCGAATTCATGGCGTAACGTACGCGGACTCCCGGAAGGATCAAATTCTCTTTGTTTCTTGTCGCGGTCATCGCGCCCGAGTCGCGTCCATGTAGTCTGATTATTCACGTCGATACCCACGTCAAAGCCATATGGCAATTGTATGCCGATAAGATTTGAAATCAAATAGCGGTCGTGAAAGTCATCCCATATGAAAACTTTCAGCTTCAACGAACACCCGGCAAGGTTTTGTCCCAGGGTGTCGTTGAATATCTTCTTCCATTCTTCGCGGCCAGGTATTTTCCTTTCGCGGCCACTTCCAATGTAGCATGCCCGGTGAATTTCGATGAGCGGCGGCGCACACGTTCTGTCGCACAACTTCAACAGTTTCCAGAACTCCCCATATCTGGGCTGTTTCGGGTCCAGGTGCGGGTCTATGAACATTAAAGAATTCGAATGTCTCAGAACCAAGTCAAGGTGTTTGAGGTAATCTTGTGTAGTTCGCGACAAACTTAGCGACGAACTCCTTGTTGTTGTCCACCACGTATGAGTGGCAATCTTTTCAATGTCCGCTGCCAAGGCTTCGTTCTGAAACTGCGCCTTGGTAGCCGCAGAAGTGATAATACAGTCGAGTGATTCGCTTCCACTTGAATCGAGTGCCTCTTTGAACCACTCTGCGTCAACGGCGGGGACTTGAGACGCGTGTGAGGGAACATTCCTCAGGCGTGCCTGCTTGTAAAGCTTCTTCAGCAATTCCTTCCCCCTGGGACAAAGGCTATCCGCAGCATCAATTAATGACCGATACCAGTTGCCGTCATGAAGGTTACGAACCAGGACCTCTTGTAGCAAGGGTTCTTTCAGATACTGAAGATGAACCGGTGCGGTAGAAGGCGCCGAATACGCAGAATCGCGAAATACGTCGGGTGTAATTGCGACTTCGCCCAACATTAGAGTGTCTCCCTCAGGCCCTCTTCGAAGAAACCGCCTGGCCATGCCTTCACAAGTTCACCGCGTTCGTTAAGGGGCATCTCGCGCATTATCGTCCTGCCCTCGACAACTTCTACAAGAATGATGGACACGTCGTCAGGTGTAATTGAAGGAATTCCAGGGGGCAAGGTGTCTTCGAAGGTCTCTCGCATGCGGCGCATGATGCGTAGAACCAAATGCTCGCTGTGTGTTTCCAGGAGGAAGACTCGGTTGTTTTCGTTGTCACCTATGGCCTCCCTAATGAACAGGTCGCCCATGTTGCATTGAACGGCGGGGTGGACGTGGAGTTCGGGTTGTTCAACGGCAAAGATGCTGCAGTTGTCTTCTATTGCGCCGACAACAACTGGGATGGTTTGTGAAACGCCTACGCCTATGTCGTGCGGTTCAACGTCTATGTCGTTCTTTTCATCATGGAGTTGTATGGCGGGAACTCTGGGCAGCGAATTTAGGGGGTTCCAAATTCTTTGCAGGAAGTGCCGAGAGTCCTTCTCATCATACAGACTTGTCAATAGCCGCAATTCGGCCATGATTTCTCCGTCGGCATCAAGTCTTATTTGATCGGCCCTTCGCATTGTGTATTCCAGCCCAAGGACATTATTGAGGTAATCACTGCACTTTTCGACAAGGGAAGAGGCCCTGTCATTGTTCTGAGTGCTTCTGAGCAGCGTGTCCCACGCGCCAAGTCCGTCCGACCAACGAGATTCATCCCGGCGTTTAAGGGGCACATGATTGCGTGGCGGTACGGTGCGGATAGGCCCAAGATAACGCATGCTCCGTAATTGACCAAGTACCGAAACTTTAGCGCCGACGAGCAACTGACTCAGAACACTTGCGACCCCATCATCATTTCTGATCTTATTGTCCGCATCCTCCGCAAACTGCAACGAAGAATAAGGTACAGGGCATAGTTCCTTTAGCGTTGGAAGGAATCCTTTCGACGGATTCTTCTCTTCAGTCGATGGCTCTTGCGTGTCGTCCGACGGTTCAGACTTTTGCCTCTCCAGTTTCTCCTTGAGCTCTGGAAAGAGCTTGACCTTTTCCTCGGGGGACAATCTGTCAAAAGCTGCTACTATGCCCTCTACCGACGGCGAAGGCCATGCGTCGCGTATCGTAATCATAATGCCGCCAAGTTCTCGGAGTCGATCCAGTTTCTCATCTTCGAAGAAGGGATGATCTGTGTAGATTTTGAGCTTCGGTCGAGAATCTGACTCTGAAAAGATGTGTCCAAAGGGTTCGTCGTCAAAAAGAACTTCATAGGAAGATATTTGGGCTCGGTTGAGTTGATCGTCCCACTTCGTTGATATCCTTACTGCAAAGTCATGTACTCCATATTCATGAGGTTTCTTCGGTCCGAAAAGCATATTGACATCAAGTTCCTCGGGTTCATATATATTGTCCATACTCCGAATTTCAATTTCGTCAGGAAGATATACAGAGCTTTCGAGTTTGCCTGTCATGTGTAGGGTGATTGTGATTTCTCGGTCGAGGTCGTGTCGGTGGACTAGTGACTGGAAACCGCCGAGGTCTATGGTGTCGCCGCCTAGGGTGGTCCGGTCGGGATCGGGGTCGAGGTTCTCAAGTACTTCGCGGGCGTAATGCATTGCCTGAAGTACCGTGGATTTACCCGAACTGTTCGCGCCGAACAACAACGTAATCGGACGCAGCGGCACTGTAACGGCTTCGCCAATGCCTTTGAAGTTCTCGATGGTTATGGCCGTTATGCCTGTTCGGCTTCTTTTTTGATTTTGGTCCGTCATGATATGGATTTTCCTTCACTGCATTTCTTTTTCTTCTTGCTGGACTTCTGGACCTTGATGTATGGCTGCAAGTAGTCCTGAAATTCTTTCACAAGAGAACGGAGTCTGTCGCCAAACTCATCGTTTCCTTCAGGCTTGAAGCAGGTGTTGAGCACCTTTTCTTCCGCCTGCGTCTTTGAATCAAGGCAATCGGCCAAGTCGTCTAAAGCATACAGAAAATGATCTGCGACCCAGGTGAGGTTAGTCGATAACTCCACAATGTCGTCGCCCCAAAGCACCTCAGCCTCGCAAACGGATCCCCCCATTTTCTCCAACACGTTCTCCATGTGCTCACAACTGCGCTGTCGTCTTCTCTTAACAATGCTGACTTGTTGCTCAGTCCACTTATGGTATAGCTTGGGCATCTTCTTCCAGGGAGAACGCAGCTGTTGTCTATTATGTCTAATTCCATCTCTGAAGCGGAACACATGTCCAAGTAACTTTCGGGCTACTTCATGCTCGGTTGTTCCTCGCAACTGCTTTTTCCAAAGATGCAGAGCCCAACAAGCCGCTCCTAAGAGCAAGACGTTCACGATTAGACTAATCCATTGCAGACAGACGCTCATCCTTTTGGTTCTCCTATCGCATAGCGCTCAGATACTTTGCACACTCGCCCATCGTTTCAAAAACCAAAATACGAGTGTTCTCGTTTAGAGAACCCTTGAGAACGTTGATGAAACGTTGACGCACTTCACGGTCTGGATTTGCGATCACAAGAAGCTTCAGAAATGAATCACCAGTGGTTTTTTCAGAAGGCCGGTTTCGGCAACGAAAAAGAGTCTGGGCCAACAAATCAGTGGCCGGAAGGCTGTAGCCGATGATAACGAGACACTTAGCTTCCTCAAGCCCACGCCGCGCACTCTTCCATATCGGTTTGTACAGTGGGTCGTCTAAAACATCTTTCCTCCATCGAGGCGGGACTATTGCGAGTTCCCCTTTGTCCCAGTAGGGTTTAGCGGTCAGAAGTATTCCGTCGCCACTAATCCTCCAATTGAGTGAGCCGTGCATTTTCAGTATGGAAAGCCATTTCCGTCTTCTTGTGTGACCACGTCCAACTGGGCATTGCCAGAATTCGGTATCGCCATTGACGGGAAGGTCGACACAATAGCTGTACTCTGGGTTCCAGTAGTCGTAGCGGTTATCCTTGAGACTCTGCTCCAAAAGACAATCATAGTTGAAGGATATAATCGTATCATCAGCATTAAGCAACCTAACGAGTCCCATGTGATGGGAGCAGTAGTGTAGTCTATGGTTCGCTGGGTTCGCCAGTGACTCTGCCAAAACGCCCATAAGGGCTTTCTTGAACCAGGCTGCCGCCCGCTTAGGACCCTGCGTGGGTTTTCCTCTGCTTATCGCCAGCTTACTGTAGATTTCTGGAAGCACCTCAATCTGCGTGAAGAACTCTTCCATGGTCAGACTGAAACCATTGCCGAACTCAAGAACAGTGTATCGAATTAGCTTCTCTACGATGTCGCGATGTTGCTGCTGGGTTAGCCTCTGTATTTGGGTGAAGAAATCGGAATCAAGAGGAGGATACACGGAAGGATTGGCAGTGTCCTCGATAAAACTTGCACCGCGGGTTGCTCCCGCGCCAAGAATTACGCAAGTCTGCCCTTTGAATTTAAGCTTTTTTAGTTCCATCTTACGTTACCCCTTATGCAAATTCAGTTTTCCGAGGCTCTAACCGGTGGTTCCATTTCCTGTGCCAAATCTCCGCACGGAATATCGACATCCCTAAAGCCCCACAAGTTTTCTATGTGGACGGACTCAATTCTCACTTGTTTTTCTCAGCATTGTGAATGATAAGGTGCCCTTGTCGTTCGCTAGCCATGGCGCGCCCTTTCTTTATTGCTTCTTCTTTTCTCTTAAATCCATAGCTCATGATTGCACCTTGAGCATATACGGACCACTTTCCACGTTTTCCGCGCACATGAATCTTCTTGGGATCGCGGGGCTCCCTTCGGCGACTCGTGACCTGGGATATATGTTCGTTATCGCGGAGAATTGCGTCTATCTCCATTTCCGAAAACCCCAATTCAGAAAGCAGGCACATGAATAGCACCGCCCGAAGTATCTGAACTTTGTAGTATTCCGCAAAAGCGTGGCCGTCCTCCTTGACATCGTTGATGGCTGCTATTCCGTGTGAATAGGTATTGCGTCGTCCCAATGCCCAGTTAATGAACGATTTGCGTTCCTTCTGCAGACCTATTAGCCATTCGATGGTTTTAGGGTAACGCCTGAACAATTCCTTGAACCGGCCTCGAAGGCTAGGTTCATGGCTGTGTTGAAGGCGTTCCTTCAACCATCGCTTGTGATTCGTTGGAGCGCTCGATAGTATCTCTCTGAGCTGCTTCTTGTGTTTCGAAGTTGCTTCTCCCGAGTTCGGATGCGCATAGCGGTGGTAGCCTTCGATCGCAATGCAAAGGTTTACCGCCTGCGTTTCGAGATACTCCGTGTTGCCGCAGACCACGTCGAGATAGTGAGAAATGGGCTTGGAAAGAGACGGGGCTTTGTCGAGCCAATTTTCGATGCAAGGTTTCGGGTCGCTCGGAAAGTGTTTGGGCTGTAAGTCCATCCTCCAAGAATCGCGTTTTGGAAGTTCGTGAGGAACCTTTAAAGAAAGTAGAATGCGTATCAGTTTCCTGTGCTTCTTCTTGCGGCCGGTACGGGTTCCGAAATCAGGGAATCCCAATATGTCGTAGGGAAAGGTCGTGGCGGAAATCGCAAATGAGAAGAAGCGCGTTAGATGATTCATGGTTGCCGCGAATGACTGATCGGATGGACTGTCTTCGACACCAAGATACGGAAGTGCGTCGCCGGATGCCTCCACTGCAATTCTGGTGCCATGCTCTATCGTCACTGTCGTCTGAACTCTACTCATTCCAGGAGGTAAAACTTCATATTCCAGGGTTACGCGAGTTCCCCGAGTATTGGCTAATTCCTCGGGATCTGGCTTCATACACACCGGTTCGTTCATCGGTTCTCCGGATACAATCGACTTATAAAGGGCCGTGGAATTAAACGCACTGATGCAGCGCCATTCCTCCAACAAATGGAGGCCGAAGCTGACGCGCCTAAAGCGAACATCTCCCCATGTATCGTACAATCCACCGATCAGAACGCTTGGGACATGGTACGATGAACTCTTCGGCGCTGTTCCGAATAAGGTGTTGTTTTGACCCTGCAAGTAGCACTGAGGTAGCGTGACGTATTCATTGCCCTTTGCCTTTCCCTGGATTGTGATACCCGGTGAAGATGTTTCCCACTCCTCCAGCGCACCCTCGAGTTCGAGTGTGTATCCTCGAACCACGCTCCCCGTGAGGGTGCCACGCACTTGTTTCCTGCGATTCCCCGCGAGCCACCAGGCGCCAGTAAGGCATATCTCCTCAAACACGGAATCGGAACGTTTGATACTCACAATTCCCCCCGGAATCCGCGTTGCACGAGAGAGTTGAAGAGATCGTTTTTTACATCACTGCTTTTCAAGTATCTGGATTTTGTGACTCTTGATGCCTCAACAATGCGACTGAATTCGTGCTGCAACCCGACCGGCGGAATCATGATTCTGATATCCTGCAGTTCCTGGGCATTAATGTTTGCCATGCCGATTATGCTTTTGCACATGTTTACCAAGGTCATCTTTCCGTGCTTCGAATTGAGATAGCCGCTGATGTATTCTGGATTTGCCCGGTTGTTAGTTTGCGCGCGTATAAGGTAACCTGCAAAAACCATTGGATCCACTTCGTTAAAGACGGCTGTCTTCCCAACAAGTTCTTTGCTGTTAGTTCTGTTGAACAGCAGGTCGCCCTTGTGAACTAAGTATTTCTCTCTTTCATTGTCGTCAAAGTCAATGAATTTCAAGTTTTCTAAATCCCAATCGCCTTCAACAGTTATGTTGTTCATTCGAAGCATCGGTAGAGCACCTGTTGTCCCGGCTTTCTTGCTCGTCCCATATTGAACTTTGTCCACAAGGTCCCGAATACGGCCCCTTTCCCACCCTTTTGGGTTTGTTACGGGGTCGCCGAACATGTCTATGAAGAGCGATTTTAGGAATTGGTCGGTTAGTTTTATTGCTTGTTGTCTTTTTTGTCGAATTGCGTCGGCCTTGTCCAATATCGCCGCGATGCGCTTCTGCTCCGATAACGGCGGAAGGGGGATTTCAGTTTGTCGGATGATTTGCTGGCTTATGTTTGGCTGAGCCCCGCCGACTCTCCTATCAATCCACTCGGGCACCTTTGATTGAAGGGCGTAGTAGAGGTACTTCGTGGTAACCATGCTATTGTCTGGAATGATGTGGCAGACGGCCTGGTTGGTCGTAGCGTCAATTCCAAGTTCAGCGATGCGTCCGACAGTCGCTCCATACATAGCCACAAGAAGACTTCCCTTAGGCACCATTTTCACGGCGGTTTCGGCAAGGGCCATTTCTGTGAGGGTTTCTTCCGTTGAGGCTATGACATTCTCCCGCAATTCGCCAGACTTGACCCAAGAAAGTGAACCTCCGTAGTACCTGTCCTGTTTTCGCCGAGAGGGTGTGCTACCACTACCCGTTTGACAGAACGACGATATGGGCTTGATTTCCCATGTCATCCCAACATCTCCTCGAGTTCGTTGATGTCGGTCATGATCTCTTCTTCGAGAGTGCGTAGTTTGGCGAGGATTTCTTTTGGAGGGTCGTACTCCACTTCCTCGTATTCGATTTCGCGGTAGCGGTTAACGGACAGGTCGTATTTGTTTCCGACGATTTCGCCCTTGGGAACGAAGAAGCATTTCTTTTTGCGGTCCTGCATGATTTTGACTGAGCGTTTTGCCCATTGTTTGGTGAGGTCGGGCAGGTCGGAACCGTCGATTGGGTCTCTTTTGTCGTCGAGCGAGTATCCGTCGTTTTCGACGCGATAGAACCATACGTCTTTGGTCTCGCCGCTTTTTGTGAAGAGGAGTACGGCGGTGGAGACGCCCGCGTAGGGCTTGAACACACCCGACGGCAAACTGACAACCGCATCGAGTTGGTTGTTTTCGACAAGTGTGCGGCGCACGGCCTGGTGCGCGTTGCTGGACCCGAAGAGTACACCGTCCGGTACGATTACGGCACAACGACCTCCCTTTTTGAGCATACGCAACATCAACACAAGGAAGAGCAACTCCGTTTTCTTGGTTTTAGCCACGGCGCTGAGACTCTTGTGTACGCTGTCCACGTCGATACTGCCTTTGAACGGCGGATTAGCCAGAATGACATCGAAAGCGTTCTCGTAATACTCCGGGAAACGATCCATGAAGGTGTCCGCTAACGAGTCCTGATACTCGATACACGGCGAATCGATGCCGTGCAGCAACATGTTCATAGCGGCGATACGCAACATGGTGTTATCGAAATCGAAACCGTGGAACATGTCATTCTGAATATGCTCGCGATACGGTTCCAACTTGTCGCCGGGATATATCATGACCGGGTTGCCGTGGTTGTCCTTGACGACTTCACCCGTTTCATCGTCTACTTCCTCGTGAACGAGTTTCTTTGAAGAATGTGTCCTGCGCAGATGATCCATGGACTCGATTAAGAACCCGCCTGTACCGCATGCCGGGTCGCACACGGTCTCGGTTGGCTTTATGTCGAGCATTTCGACCATAGCGCGTATAACGTGGCGTGGCGTGCGGAATTGGCCGGCCACACCGGCAGTGGTGAGTTTGCTCAGCATGTACTCGTATAGGTCACCCTTCGTATCGCCCTGCGTCAACGGCAACTCGTTTATGGTGCTTATGGCGGTTGATAGCAGACTCGGCTTCTGCACTATGCACTGTGCGTCTTGCAGATACTTTCCGAGGGTGGAGCGCTGGACCACTTCCTCTTTGAAGAAGCGGAACAATTCGCCTTGGACGACTTGAAGCTGTTCTTCCGCGCCGAGATTGACAATGCTCGACCAGCGCAGATGCTGCTTGTCTTCCGGGAAAATGCGGTCGAAGCCGCCCTTTTTCATCCGTCGCGCCTTCTTTTCATTGCGCTTTTCGCGGATATCGAGCATTCTTGCGAACATCAAGAACGAAATCTGCTCGATTACGGTGAGCGGGTTCGTGATTCCGCCAGAATGAAACTCCAGCCATAGCTTGTCTAACTTGCTTTTTAGGGGGCCTGTAATCATGATTGATCTAATTGTCCTTCTGCTCCGGTCGGAGCGAGTTCATTTATCTGGTCAATAAGGACCAGCAAGGCGTCAGCCTGTTCTTCGTCAGGGAAAACGCCATCCACGCCTTCGCTGTCAAACTGCGTGAAGGGGTCTTCATACAGTTTCTCGACAGTCAACGCGCCGTAGTTGGCTATGTGCTGCTTAATCATCTCCAGGAATCGAATCTGGTGGGACGAGAGGCTTGGGTACCTTTGCACGAAGTCCGTGAAATGTGCGTTTACGGTTTCGGCATCAAGGCCGATGACTTGGCGTATGGCCAAGTCCAGCCGCTCTGCATCGTTTGGGAAATGATACAGCAGGTCGTCCACTTTCAAGTCGGGGTCGCGCAGCATGACTTTGTCTACCAGGTCGGTTATTTCTTCCTGGTTTGCGGGAAGTCCCGCCTTGATTTTCTGTAGCGCGGTAGACTCGTTGAACAACTCATCAAAGAGGCCTTTGACCCGTTTGCGGTAAGCGGCCAGGTCGAGCCCTTCCAACTTAACGATGTGTTCTTCGAACTCCTCGTCAGTGTCGGTCACGTCGATGTTGAGCGCCTTTGCCCTGACGATACTGGGCTTATTGCGGCAATGCATGATGCCTCGAAGTTCGCGCCGGACCTTTTCGAGGCTCTCGACCGATACATCGTTCCAGAAGGCCGCGCTTTTTGCCCCTTCGATTACTTTGATCTTGTTGGCTACTTGGGTAAGGTTGACAGGCAGTTCGCCGATTTGCTCGATCATGTCGTTTTTGAAGTCGTCGAACTGCGACGAATTATCGATAAGGGCCAATTCGAGTTTTGCGAGTAACCGGTCAAAGCGATAGGCGTCCTCATAGCCCTCCAGATTCCGCCACTGCATCAACCGGGCTATCTCCATCCTGAGTGTGCCCACTGTGGCGGCATCGAACCCTTTTATGACGCCGGGCTGTGTGACGGTCTTAACTTGGCGCCACTTTTCCCGGATGGCAATTGTGTCATCGGGCAGGGCGTTCACGTCCTTTTCAATAAGTTCGACCGCTATCTCGAAGACGCTGTGCATCTGTTTTTCAACCGCGACCTCAGCAAGTTTTATGCGGGTCTCAAATATCTGTTGCGCCAGCGATTTCTTCGGTTCAGGCTTGTCTTCCTTGTAGTCCTCGCCGAAGTAGTCGAAGTTGCCCCAATGGTCGAATATCTGAAAGTATTCCTTGTGTTTGCCTGGTCCGAACAGGTTTAGGCAAAGGCGCGTTCCGCGTCCAATCATCTGCCAGAATTTTACATACGATTTGACCGGTTTTGCGAATACAAGGTTGACTATTTCCGGAACGTCGATTCCCGTATCGAGCATATCGACCGAAACTGCGATGTGGAGGTTGTCGTTGTTGCCGTTGCCCTTGAAGTCGTCAATGAGCTGCTCGGCGCGGTCGACGTAATTGTCTATAACCGCACAGAACTCCTTCTTGGGCTTCATGTACTGCGGATACATCTCTTCAAATAGATTCTGCATCGACATCGCATGCTCGTGATTCCGCGCGAATATGATTGTTTTGCCCACGTGCGAGTCGGTAGCATCGCGCAGGCCGTTTTCCATGAGGTTCCTCAGTATTTTTCGGTCTGTGTCCTTGTTGAAGACCGACTTATCAACTTGTTCTTTCGAGTAATCGACAAGTTCGGGGTCATCCACCTGCTCTTCGATTTGGCGTTTCTCTTCATCAGTCATATTGTTATACTTGATGCCTTCGCGAAGGAACTTTGTCGTGTGCTTCATCACTTTGTGTTCCGCCAAGTACTGCGGGCTGTCGCTTATCGCTTCCTCGTACGAATAGCTTGCTGTCGGGTCGCCGTCCTCACAATCGAACATTCGGAAAGTATTGTGCGTGATCTTCTTTACAGGCGTTGCCGTTAAGCCAATTTGCAGGGCGTCGAAATAGAGGAAGAGGTCGCGATAGCGATTGTATATGCTCCTGTGCGACTCGTCTGCGATGATTAAGTCGAAGAAACCCACGTCAAAGCTCTGGAAATACTTGATCATTGCTGGATAGGTTGCGAGGTATATTCTTTGGTCCCTGTCGTCGCAGGTTCTGCCGGTGACGTAAACGCGCGGTTCTGACTCGATGAACTGCGCGAATGTGTTGTTGGCCTGCTTGCGCAATTCGCGTCGGTCGCAAAGGAACAATACGCGCTTGACCCAGCGAGCCTTGATTAGCAGGTCGCACAGGGCAACTGCGACGCGGGTTTTGCCGGTTCCGGTGGCCTGTACCAGGAGGGCCTTGCGGCGCTTGCCTTCAAAGCGCTCTGTTACTCGCTTAATGGCTTCGATTTGATAAAGGCGGTCAACAATTTGCTCGGCGGGATTGAGTTGGTTGAGCTTGTCCCTGTTCGTATTCTTCCAGTGGCAGCGCTCCAGGCTGTCTTTGCCGTAGTAACCAAACAGATTCCGTGGGTTCTCGCCTTTTGCGTCGTCCCATATTTTGATGTCGTACCCGTTTGTAAGGAAGATAACGGGGCGTTGTCCGTATTCCTTTTCCAGTCCGTCTGCATACAGTTTGGCCTGTGTGCGGCCCTTTTCGACATTGTGCGATGTGCGTTTGGCTTCGACGACCGCGAGAGGTTTGCCTTCGTCACCCCACAGGACATAATCGGCATATCCGATTCCCGAATCGGTGGGCTGGTCCTTGACCTCAACCTCTTTCCCAACTTCCTCAGTGCTTTCTTCGCCAGGGCCTACATTCCATCCGGCCGCGACAAGCATCTGGTCAATAAGCAGCGCGCGAGTCGTCGCCTCGTCAAACTGCAGCACGTTGGCGGACTGATTGGCCTGGGCGAGGATATCCTTTTGCTCTGCGGCCGTCTTTTCCGCAGCCGCCGCTTTGGCGCGTGTTTCTTCAAGTTCATCGAGAAGATGCCGCATCTGCTCTTCCTGAATAGCGATTCTTTGAAGTGCGACTTTCTTCTCGCGTTTGAGTTGACCTTTCGATACTGTTTCGCCCTTTGCGGGCTCTTGGAATTTAAGGTCCTTGATGTTTTCGTCCGCGTACAAGGTAAGACAGAACCATTTGCCAAGGTCGAATGATTCTCGGATTGCCCTATGCGCTTTTTCCTCTGATAGAGTCTTGTTGAGAGAGCCGTGAGCGGCTTTGTTGCCCGCAATCCTGATGAGATGTAGTTTGTCCAGCACCACCGGAGGGACACTCGCCTCGAAAGAGGGACTTCTGAGCAAGTCCATGAAGGTGCTGAATGGCTGTCGGGGGATTTCGTAATGGTGAAAGAATGCGGAAACCATGTTCTCGCCGTAAAGGCGGAGTTTAACCAGGGCACTGTCCGGGTCGGGCGGGTCGTTGTTGACATGATGCTCCGCAAAACCTGCCAGGTCGGCCAGCTCCGGGTTATGTGGTCTCAAAAACTCAAAGTTGCGTGATTCCATGATTTTTCCCTTGACGGTACGCATACAGTGCGATGAGCAATCCGCATGCCAACTCAAATTCTCCCCTTCTGCGGGTGCAGTCTATTCGCCCTCTACGCCAAAACGTTTCAACCAGTTAGACAGCGTCTGGTAATTCGATAATCCAAGCAATTGGGCTGCCTTCGTCTTGTTGCCGGCGCTTTGTTCCATTGCGCGGGACAAATAGTGCCTGGCGACCGTCCCCATTACCTCTTGCAGGTCGAAGTTCTCTCCCAATGCCCGTCCGAGAATATCACCTTCTCCCTTTCCGCGTAAAGGTAGAATAGCCTCATTTACATCCTTAATGTCAATAGTTGGCCCTGTAGACCAAACAGCCGCCCGCTGGAGCGTGTTCATGAGTTCACGGATATTGCCCGGCCAGGGATGAGTTATCAGAAGTTTCTTTGCGGAAACAGAAACTTTCTTATGTTCATAGCCCGGCTGATTCTCCGCTTCTTTGTTGATATGCTCCATGAGCGTGTCGATCAACAGGCTTGCGTCGCCTTGGCGCTCGCGCAGAGGGGGCACGTTGAGAATGGCGACTGCGATACGGTGGAAAAGGTCCTCTCTGAATCGCTCCTCGGCCACCTCCTCCAGCATATTTCTGTTTGTGGCCGTTATCAAGCGGGAGTTTACGGTTATCGGCTCTGTTGCCCCCACCCTTACAACCTGGTTCTCTTGAAGCGCCCGGAGCAGGCGTACCTGAGTGGTTTTGGATAGTTCGCCCACTTCATCCAGAAACAGCGTTCCGCCCGATGCCGCTTCGATATATCCCGCTTTGTCATTTATGGCCCCGGTAAAAGAGCCCTTCTTGTGGCCAAACAACTCCGAATCGACCAGTTCCTTGGGGATTGCGCCGCAGTTCACGGCAATAAGCGGCCCGTCCTTTACCGCGCTCGATTTGTGAATCGCGCGGGCCAGTAATTCTTTACCTGTACCTGATTCTCCCAAAATCATCACGGGGATGCTTCGCGGAGCTACGCGGCGCGCTTTGGCAATAAGGTGCTTCATTTGCGGCGAGCGGTGGATTATGTTCTCGAACTCAGGCGCTTCCGGGGGCAGGCCCTGCGAAAGACGCACCAACTCCTCGTCCGGCTTTCTGAGAAGGTCGGGAAGGTAGTCGGCTGAAATGTCGAAGGGCACTGAAACCGTGCGGACCCCGTCTTCTAAAGAGGACTGGATCAATTTCGCGGGGAATCTTGTCTTGGAAACGATTATCCAGACTGCCGCCATGGCGGGTGTGCCGGGACTTAAATGAAATACTAACTCGTAATCGTCTTTGTTTGCGGACGCAAAGTATTGAAGTGTTTGTACAACGTGCTCGTATATTTCGCCGAAATGAGTTGGATTCGTAAGAGACGCGACCTTAGCTTGAATAGGGGCCCCGGTAATTGTCTTCAACCATTTGACGTAAGGTTTCGTCTTGTTGGCTGAAAAGTCTGTCAGAAGCGTTATCTGGTCGTATGTGCCGCTGGACGCAGCTTGGCCAATAGGCCCCAATTCACTTGCCTTATTCGCTTTTGAGGCATAGAGGTCCGTATTGCCGATCCATGAGAAAAGCGCCGTAGTCATACGCGTCAGTGTACAAAATGTCTTGCGATGACACAAACTTTTTTGCGATTCCCGCCTTTTGGATGGCTGTCGCCCAAGAGTCCGACAGATTTCCATAGGGTCTTTACGGTGACGATTGAGCTTGCAGAAATGCGTAATTCATATTCCTGCCAGCTGAGGAGCTGACTTGGCACACCTCTTGCTTCATTGCAGAACTGCCTTGGGCGCAGTCAATGACTCGCCAGGTGGAAAAGGGATTTTGGCAAAGAGATAACGCAACGACCAATTCGGAGGCAAGAAAACGATGATGCCTATGCTTACAGAAGTTTAGCAGGGGTGCTTAACTTTTCGACCGTAATCTACAGAGAACATGCAGCTATTGTTGGGGATTAGGTGATTTCACTAAACCAAAGCTGAGCAAGAGTGAGGGTTATGAACACGCAAGCGTGTGCGTGAATAGTAATCCTCACTTTTGTATCTGTACTCTTGGGTGTGCCCGCTTCCCAAGGCTAATAGAATATGTTAATCGTCGCGAGCCAGTGTCCTTTTGCTGGGGCTTTGAGCGGGATGATTTTGTCGGCCTCTGTTACTGAGGTCTTCTGGGTTTTGGCGGTGGCGATGTTGGTCCACTGGATGCGGGCTTTGCCCTTGTGTTTTCGGAGGTCGAGGCCAACTTCGCCTCCATTGGTGAAGTAGAGGGCATAGGCTTTTCCGGGTTTGGCGGCGAGAAATGCTTCGTTTTCTTCGCGACGCGTGAGAAGGTGGTTGGCGGCATTGAGTTCCCAAAGGGGAACGGTGGCTTCGAGTTGGCGTGCGGTGCGTAGGCTGGCCTGGGCAAGGTCTGAGAGGCCGAGGCCGGAGTCGGGGCGGTGGAATCGGGCTGAGGCGGTGCCAGCCAAGATATGCCGCCAGAAGCGTTCGAGGCCGTCGTTGTTGTCGCCGAATCTACCGCCGTCAGCACCGTAGGTCTTGGTGGTATTCATAGGGCGGGGGTGTTTCGCGATGTATTTCTTGACCCAGAGAAAGTTGTCCCAGTGAATTTGGCCTTTCTTCTGATTGTTTTGGGAGACGTCGACGAAGGAGTAGCGTTCGGGGTGGTCGAAAGTGCGCTTGTGGCGGTCGGCACGGAGATCCCAGTCGTCCCACATCTCGGTGACGTTGACGGTGCGTCCGGCTTCTTTGGCGCGTTGCTTGATTCGTTCGGACCAGTAGATGCCCCAAGCTTCATCAGCGCTGGTTTCGTTGTCCATGCAGTAGAGCACGTGGCCGTACTGGAGGGAGTGGGAGAGGAGTTTGTCAACGAAACGTTGTTGGTATTGGAGGACGGTGCTGTTGTTGCGCTGTTTGGGCGTGGTAAAGAAAAAAGGTTGTTTGTTTCTGCCAGGGTGGTCAGGATAGGTTTTGGCGAACCCGGATTCTTCGTAGGTGTAGTTGATGTTGTTCTTGGGGTTGTAAGGATGGATTTGCCAGTGCCCAGCGCCTTTGCTGTCGGTGTAGTCGAATCGGTCCCAGACTTCAATCTGCACAATGATGTCGCGCTCGGCGGTGGCTTTAAGCATGTTCTCGAAGCGCTGCCAGTACTCGCGATTCCATTTCCCCAGGTCGTATTTGCCCGAGGGGAGTTGCTTGAACGGGTACAGTTCCCAGCCGCCGTCTTTCCGGTCGGACATGGTGTTTCGGATGACGTTTCCGCCAGCGGCGGCGAGCGTGTCGAGTTGCTTTTCGAGGCGAGGCGGGGGCCATTGGAAGAGGTTGTCATCGTCGGTACCGCCGAGGAGCAGGGTAGGTTTGCCTTTGTATTGCCAGTAGAAAGGATTTTCAGGCCAGGGCTGGAGACTGTCTAATGGGTTGGTTTCCGCTGTCGCCCAGTGGAGGCTGCACAAGGCTGCGATTACAATTAAACATGGAATTTGGATGAGGCGGCGTCTTGTGTATGACATGTCGGATTCTCCGTGGTTTTGAAGGTATTGTGACTGTTGGTTGTGTGTACTTCAAATTGTGCGATAGGCTGACCGGGAGGACGGAACCCGACTACTCAACTCCCCTTTAGATGACGGGCGCGCAAGTAACACATTCTTGACTGTGACGTATTCTTGACAGGCATCCAAGGGCGGGCTATAGTGAAGCACATATCTGGGGCATCCAAGTAGGGAAAAGTTCCAAGGGCGGTTAAGACGGGGATACAGAGTCATCGCCGTCAATAAGGCTGGTGAAGGAATCCCCTCAAACACGGTTGATGCCGTTGTTTGAGGAATTGAGAATTAAAGATAGGGGATTTTGAATTGAGGACTCTGACGATTTGCATTGTTCTCAATTCACTATTCCTAATTCACTATTCTTAGTTCTCCGAATCCTTCTTGCTTCACTTTGCGTAATGCAAAGCGTCGCGAGTACAATCTGGAAGCCATATAGACAGAAGCTACCTGACGTGGAAGGCAGTTCGGATCGACAGGGAGAAATTAGGTGCATGTTCAAACAATTCAAGGCTACGATCTGAGGGAATTCAAAGGTAAGATCAAGTTGGATTGTGGCACATACAAGGACGAACCCAACGCCCCCGAGGTTTCCCGCGCGCAACGCAAACTGTATGACCGCATCGACGAGGATCAAGTTGTGTGGTGTTCTCAAGTCGGACTAGACCTGCCCCACAAGAGCGGAGGGTACTTTCACATAATTGACATCGATTTCCGCGATTCCGTCTTTGTTGTCGACAGCCTCATATGGTGCCACATAAACTACAACGACCCTCGGTATATTCTCGGCGAAGATCGTAGTGACCTTCGGTTTCAGGCAAGTAACAGCGGTGCTGATGATTGGGAAGCAGAACTCCACAAGCTGGAAGATGACTATCTCACGGCCAATGTGCCTGCTGACTTATGGTCTGCCGTCATAAGAGATGAGATTACGAAAGAATCGGATCAACTGTTGGTGAAATTCCCTTTCGAATCCTCTAGAATATTGGATGTAAAACGTATTACGGACGAAATGCCGAGGGGCAAACGCTACAAAACTCTTGGATGAAACTGGGCCGATGTGTTTTTCGGCTTTTCGTGTCTTGAGGTCGGGGAAAAACTATGGCAGAGTACAAGCGTGATAAGATCAGCGACACAACCAAGTTCGTGGAATTCATCAGGGAGAATTGCGTGAGAGAAGACACGCTATTTCGTGGCCAACCCGTGGATGAGCCTCTTTTGCCCAAGCTTGCCAGGGATACTACTACTCCGAGGCCAAATGTTCTTGTAGCAGAGAAACGCATGATTAGAGATTTTAAGCGGCGCTCGCTTCCCCTGCTGGATATCAAGCCGACTTCAAACTGGGATTGGCTTGCCATCGCTCAACACCATGGCATGGCTACACGCCTGCTTGACTGGACACTCAACCCTCTTGTCGCACTTTGGTTTGCCGTCAACCGTCCGCCGCAGAAGAAGAATGGCATGTCTCGTGATGCTGTGGTCTGGATGCTCGCTCCCAGTCTTGCGGACTTTGCATCCGCCTCAACTAAGACTGATCCGTTTACTATCGGTCGTACCAGGATTTACCGGCCTAAGCACATGGCATCCCGCTTGGTGAGCCAGGCGGGATGGTTCACAGTTCACATGTTCAAGAAGAAGGATAAACGTTTCATCCCCCTTGAAAAAAATCGGGCCTATGCCGCAAAACTCACGAAGCTCAGGATTCCGTCAGAATCCTTCTCGCGGATGCGGCACGATCTGGACAGGTTCAACGTCAATAGATCATCCCTGTTTCCCGATGTAGACGGCCTGTGCTCCCATATTCAGTGGCTCCATACATCTTTGGAGGATGAGGTTGATTTCGAAGTTTGAAGAGAAAAATGGAAACGATCAGGAATAGGGGACAGTGAATTCTGAATTGAGAATTGGGCAACAAGAATAAAGGCTCCAGTACGTCTCTGACAAGAGAGCGAAAGGCGAGTTATGCTAACCGGAAACCAAGACCGCGCATGTTGCGCGGATCAATCTAATCATTGTTCGCAAAAGAGAAACGGAAGACGCACGTGAGCTTCGATGTCTACAATCTGAAATTCCGCAGCTGCGGCAACGAAATGACGATAGGTGGTTATCGCTTCAGTAGGGCCGCTGACTACGGCACGCAGATTCAAAACCTACAGCACATGCATACCACTCACAGCGAGTTCACGACAAGAAGAAACACCGGTACGCATTGCATCACCGGACATGTTGCGCTGCCAGATCAAGAGGCTGCCGCGGTCATCCACGAGGGAAGTTCGGATGCGACGGCGCTGGATGACATCACACTGCTTTTGTCCATCTTCACCACTCGCCATGTTATTGTATGCCGAAATGATTCGTTAGAAGATGAACCCCGTGTGATCATAGCCGATCCACGCATATTCATATGGGGCGGGGTCATCTCAACGTCGATACCATACGTAAAATCTTTAACTCCACGTGTTGACAGACCCACATATAGCGACGAAGGCCTCGAAATCCATCTAAATAAGATTCACCAACTGATTAATACGGATGATTGGCGCAAGAAATACCACAACGGGTTTTACCTGAAACTCTTCCGGGAGGCATTGCAGCATCGCACAGTCGAATCTGCCTTTACGCAGTGCTGGACCATCTGGGAACATCTTTTCTCAATCCTGAACGAATCATGGATGACTAGGGACACCATCCAAAGAATAAACTCGATGGAGAAGATCGCGTTCCTTCTGGTTACCTACGCCGTGCGCGAGAATCTTAAGGAGAAGGAGAAGAAGCGGCTCAAATCGTTAGTCGACATAAGGAATCGGCTTGTACATTTCGGTCGGTTTCCAGAAAGTGATTCAGTTCGAGAAGATGCCATATTGTTCATTAGCTTGACGGAGTTGATTGTAGCAAAGACTCTTGAACTTAAGCCATCAGAGATATTCAACACATCAGATAGACTTGAGAGCTTCCTCAAGAATGCCACAAAGACTACATGACGGGTATTTCCCGAAAACATCAACAGAGAGGAAAGAAGGAGTCAGGTTCATGAGCAATCAGAGTAGCTTCAATGAGGTAGTGACATCTCATCAGCCCAAGAGCTTATTCAAGTTCTATAACTGGGCCAAGCCGGAGGAAGCTGTGGCATTTGGCCGAAAGGTGTTAAGCGATAATCAGCTATGGTTCTCACGGCCTCGAAGTTTTAATGATCCATTCGATGCGTTTGTTACGCAGGGCGAACTGTTTGGCGAAGGCACAGAAAATGCGGACTTAGAGAATACAAGCCGTCAGCATTCGTGCTGTTGCTTCTCTTTACGCTGGGACTCAACATTGATGTGGTCGCATTATGCGCGAAGCCACAGGGGTTATTGTGTCGAATTTGACGTTTCAGGATTGTTGGATTTGTTCCGTGAAACGGGCGAGCAATCGGATCAACAAGACGTTATAGAACTTCGCCGCGTACAGTACGGGACAGTTCCCGCCAATCCCATCTCACCCGAGGATCTCGCACCAGACTCTCTCACCGATCTTGCGCGCGATTTCTTCAGCACGAAATCAAGAGATTGGGCATACGAGGAAGAGGTCAGAGCGATTCGGCTACAAACGCTTGGGGCGAAGACCGGAAACGAACTCGGCACGCCGCTTATGTTCAATCCTCAAAAGTGTATCAGGGCGGTCCTGCTTGGTCGAAGAATTAGCGATGAACATAAGAATGATATTAGAGAATGTATCGAACCAATAAGTGCTAGTGTCGGAATTGAGCAATGCCGACGAGTCAAAGGCGCTTTCTTGTTACGGCGGGTTGATTTGGATGGCTAGGATAACTCGAAAAGCCGGAAGGCGAGTAGGAATTGCGATTTTGGCAAGTGACGGGCTCCTGACGGAGTTCATGGACTGTTTCTCACAAGAAACAGTTAGCGGCCGGTTTTGAGGGAAGTTGTGTTGGAACGGAAATAGGAGTTGAGAGTTGAGAAGTGAACACAAAGGAGAAGAACAATGCAGGAGCAAGCACTCACCTGTAAAGTCTGCGATCAGGGGACACTGATCAAGAGGAGGATGTATCGCTTGAGCGGCCCGATCGTACTCATAGGCTACTTGTTCCTCCTGTCATCCGTGGGGGCGATAGTTGTAGGACTCCTGCTTCTCTTTTACACCGGGGCGACGTCCTCGGAAGCGTCCGAATCAATCAAGCAGGAGATCAGAAATAAACTTACGGAGGCAGACGTGCCACCGTCCATTGTCGAGGATGTGCTCAACCGCAAGCGTGTTTCCCAGGACCAGGTAACAGGATTGAGCCCTAAGCAGATGACGGCGTTTTTCAATGCGCGTCAATCCTACCGAGGGACATCGGTCGCAAGCAATTTAATGCCCTTAATGGCCTTGATCTATCCCGCCTTTGGCAGTGGGCTTCTCGGTTTGCTGCTGACCATGAGGAAGAAGGTTCTTCTGTGTCCAAGCTGCAGTGCAGTTGTAAATGCTTCATAGAATGAGCACAGCGAGATAATTAGAAGAAGAACATTGAAAGCAACGGGAAATAAGAGGTTCAGCTCGTCTCTGATACTAGTTCCAAAGGCGTGTTATGCTGACCGGAAACCAAGATCGCGCATGTTGGGCGGGGCAATCTAGATTTTGTTGGGCTCTAAAAAAAGGAGGACTTGCGATGCGAACACTTTATGGGCGCGGACTTCTTGTCCTCTGTTTCTTTCTAAGCATATCGGCGGCCTTTTCGCTGGCAGTAGAGAAGCTTCCTTGGTCGGCTGGTCAAGCGACGGGTGAGCCGGACACGCTCAAGGCTGCGGATTCGAAGACCGTATGTGCGATGCCACTTATCCGTCCAGAACTCGAACAGCCACTTATAATAAAGGCTATGTCTAATTATTGACAGATATTTTCACCGATTGTAAGGGCAAATGAAGTCCATGAGAAGTTCGTTTTTTCCATTTCTGGCGGGGTATTTCGCTACCCTGAAGGTAGGCCATCGAAGAAGGTAAGGTAATCACTATTCCCCACGTCCGCGGACTGTAACATCACTACGAGAGGAGAGCCGCATGAGCCGAAAAACAAAAGCGGATCAGTTTTCGGGACGCACAACCTCATAGCCGGCCTGACGCAGCGTGTAATAGAGCAAAGAACGATAGTCCTCTTCCCCGTAAACCACCAAAATGTGTTTAGCTTGTATTGCTGCCTGTTCTCCAGAGCCCCTTCTCTTTTGGATTGTACCCTTCAGCTTTCTTCGGAAAGCTTCTTCAGCGCTGCGAATTCGTCGCCCCCAGTCTCGGGGTCTGGTTTGGGACAGTGTATCTCAAGGCATTCGGGACACAGGCCATGGCTGAACTCGGCTTGCGAATGGTCCTGAATGTAGTTCTCCATCCGTTCCCAGGATTCTTGGTCGTCCCGAATCTTTTTGCAATACATACAGATGGGAATGATTCCTTGGAGCATCTTGACATGGGCCAGGGCATCCTCAAGTTCTTCGACCCGGTCGGACAGAGCAGACTGCAATTCGATGATTCGCTGTGCCACCTGGATGCGTGCGTGCAATTCCGCGTTGCTGAACGGTTTGGTGACATAGTCGTCCGCGCCGGCCTCAAGGCCGGTGACAATGTCTTCTTTTCGCCCAAGTGCGGTTAGCAGGATGATGTACATTGGGTTCATTCGGTTCATCTCTCGAACCCGCCTGCATAATTCGGGGCCGTCCTTTCCGGGCATCATCCAGTCGAGGATCGCGAGGCAAGGGGAGTCCTCGGCCTGAAGGGCTGCCCATGCCTCGTCACCATCGGAAGTGGAAATCACTTCGTGTCCCCACTTCTTGAGGAGGGTGCCAAGTACCACGCGTGATGTCTCGTCATCTTCAGCGATAAGTATTTTCATTGCATCTTTCTCCATCATGAGTTTGCCAAGGCAAGGACTTGCTCGCCCAATATGGATTTCAGTTCCACGAAAGCTTGTTCCATGCCAAGGACGACCTGATCGACCGTGGTCATATCCCCGGTCTCGCCTGCATTCTCTGCTTGCAGCGACAATTCTCGGAGGGCATGCGCGCCCACATTTCCGGCGGCGCCCTTGAGAGAGTGGGCTTGGCGCCGAACCGCCTTAGCGTCCTTCGCCTCAAGCGCCGCTTTCAGCAGCTCAATCTGTTTGGGCGCATCCTTGAGAAAGGTCTTCAACACGATGGCGATTGTCTCCTCGTCCCCCTCAAACCGCTCCGCCAAGACGGACCCATCGTAGGCCAGCTTCTCGCAGAGCGCAGCTGCTGGCCCGTCTGCCTTCTGTTCGTCTTCTTCATCCAAGGAAGCTGCGGCGACTCGGAGACGCCCGTTTCCCTTTCGAAGCTGCCGCTCGAGCGCGTCAACGAGCTCTTGGGGATTCACCGGCTTCGAGACATAGTCATCCATGCCCGCATCGAGACACTTCTCCCGGTCGCCTTGCATGGCATGGGCCGTCATGGCGATGATGGGGATCTCTGGGTTGAGAACAGATGGCTCTTGGTTACGGATGTGCCGAGTGGCCTCAAACCCGTCCATCTCGGGCATCTGAACGTCCATAAGTACAAGGTCGTAGGGAGTGGTCTCCAGTGCTCTGATCGCTTCCGCCCCATTCGCCACGGCATCGGCGCGGTAGCCGAGTTTATCGAGAGTCTTCAAGGCGACAACCTGGTTTGTCTCGTTGTCTTCCGCCAGTAGAATACGAATCCGCCGTCTACTGGACTCTGCAATACTGTGCCTGGTGACCAGGGGGCTGGGGTGGTCTTCCGCCCGAGGCGTTTTCCGGCCAAGGACGGTCACGAGACAATCATGCAACAGAGACCGCTTGACCGGCTTGTTCAAGTACGCAGCGAATCCGATTTCTCCAGCCCGAGTGGCGTCGCCGCGCAAACCAATCGAAGTCATCATCACGAGCAAGACGTCGCAAATTGAACCATCGCTCTTTATTGTGCGGCCGAGTGTTTCGCCGTCCATCTCCGGCATCTGCATGTCAAGAATCGCGATGTCGAACGGATTGTGCTCCGCCGCTGCCGCTCGTAGCTTCTCCAAGGCCATTTCGCCGCTCGCCGCTTCCTCGTGCCGGCAGTCCCATGCGACGAGTTGCCTTTCCAGAAGGAGCCGGTTGGTCTCATTGTCGTCCACGACCAAAATGCGCTTGCCGCGGACGTCGACGGGTATCTCGACAAGCACTTGCGCGCCTACGGGCTGCTTGTGAAAGGCGGCGGTAAACCAGAAGGTGGACCCTTTCCCTTCCTCGCTTTCGACCCCTATTTGTCCTCCCATCATCTCGGCCAATTGTTTGGAGATCGTAAGGCCCAATCCCGTTCCGCCGTACTTGCGCGTGGTGGAAGCGTCCACCTGCGTAAACGCCTCGAACAAGGAATCCAGACGATCCTTGGGGATGCCGATCCCAGTGTCACTGACGGCGAACCGAACCGTGACCCCGTCGTCGTTGTCGTCATCCAAGGCAACACTAATTCGCACCTCGCCTTCCGACGTGAATTTCACGGCGTTGCCCACGAGATTGGTGACCACTTGGCGCAGCCGGCCCGGGTCGCCCCGAAGAAGGGACGGGATCTCCGGATCGGCGAGGCACACATATTCGAGGCCCTTTTCCTGGGGCTTGAGGGCCAGGACATCGCCCATGTCCTCAAGAGTAGTTCTCAGGTCGAAATCGACGACCTCGAGGTCGAGTTTGCCGGCCTCCATTTTGGAGAAATCGAGGATGTCGTTGATCACCGTTAACAACGATTCGCCGCTTCGTGCAACCCGTTCGGCATAGTCGCGTTGTTCTGAGGTCAGGTCCGTGTCCAGCAGGAGTCCCGTCATGCCGATGACACCGTTCATTGGGGTCCGAATTTCGTGGCTCATGTTAGCCAGGAACTCGCTTTTCGACACGCTAGCCGCCTCAGCTTGCTGCTTGGCCTCGCGCAAGGCACGCTCGGCCTGCTTGCGATCGGTGATGTCGCGCACCACCGCCTGAAGCACCGTACGTTCATTCAACTCCATGCGGCTCAGCAATACTTCTGCGGGAAAGTCCTCGCCGGTTTGCCTTCGATGCGCCCATTCGAAGACGTTGCTTCCCTCCTCAAAGGCCGTTGCTATTCGTTCGTTGGCCAGCGTCATGGAGTCCGTCCCATCAGGCTGGGTCGGCGGTGACAGGTCGGCCGGATGCTTGCTGCAGAATTCCTCCTTGCTCATACACCCGAAAACGACGAGCGTCGCTTCGTTGCAGTCGAAGAATCCCTTATCGTCAAGCAGCATTACGGCATCGGTCGAGGACTCATACAGGGTCCTGAATTTCTCTTCCGATTCTTTGAGCTCCATCTCCTTACTTCTCAGGTCGAGCAAGTTCCGTTGTAGCCGCCGGACTCCAAAGGCTATTCCAAGAATTCCCAGGAACCACAATACGGCGATCACAACCACGGAAAAACGGTTCTCAGAGAGAACAAGAGACTTGATGGGTTCCATAGGAACTGAAACGCTGATGCCACCTCGCACATCCCCGACTTTGTACCCTTGCGCGGCGTGACACTTCAGGCACTGCTCTTCGGTAATCAACGGACGCATCAGCCGAAAGAACGGCTCTCCGGCCATATCCTCAATGGAGGTCATCTCCTCTTCGCCTCTCTCGAAGGCTTTCAGCGCCTTGGTCTCCCATGGGTCGGCTGCGTTCTCCGGACGGATTGGATTTAGGCTTGTTATGTGTCCTTGAAGCCCGTACCGTTCCTTTCCAAGTTCCAGCACTTGGCGGGTCATGTAGGCTGGATTGAGCAGTGTCAGCCTGCGTCCTGATGGTGTGGTGATATCGCGCTCAGGAACGTGCGACAAGTAGGGGTTCGGTGGTGTCGTCTCCGTTATGGGAACATAAACCCCGCCGTGTCCCGCAGCCCAGATACGCCAGACAAGATCCTTCTCGAAGGCGGCACGTGCATAATGGTGAGCCGTGTTCATGATTTCGCGCTGCTGAAAATGTATATTCCATATAGACATCAGTGCGACAAGGACGCTCCACAAAGCCGCCAGCGCCCAGGCATACGATCCGGTGCGAGTGAAGTTGGCGGTCGTTTCACGAGGGATACTCATCTTCGCACCCTCTCTCTGCATACGTCATCATTCCTCTTTTCGCCGAGCCGACTGCGAAATTCCTCAATGAGCGCGTCGTAATCTGCGGGATCATTCTCATCCAGGGGGATGACCCCGCGTCTATCCGTTTCTACTTGAGTAATGCCGGGCGATTCCTGTTCGAGGCGCTCAAGAATCGCATCTTGCTGCTTAACCTTTTTGAGAAGCTGCCGCGCTTCGGCCATTAGGTCCCTGTGCCGAAGTGCCTGACGAATGGTCAGCGCCAGATCGACCGCGTTACAGGGCTTCACAAAGAAGCGCGCTATGCCCACTTCATTCACGGCAAGGGTGGCTACGCGCAGTGTGGCCTTGCCCGTCAGCATAAAGAGGATTGCGTCCGGGAAGGCCCTTTTTACCTTCCACAGGAACTGCGTCCCCTTCATTCCGGGCATTTCTTGATCTGAAACCACAACGTCCACAGAGCGGTCTTTCAAAATCCCGAGGGCCTCTTGGCCGGACTGAGCGGTGATTACCCGGAAAGGCTGCTTGTGCAGTTGCCGCTCCAACCCCTCGATCAAGTTTGTGTCATCATCAACGAGAAGAATTGTGTGATTCATGACTCATTCCTTTCTGATGCTTCAATTCCAGCGCTTGCCGAATGGCGAGAGCCAGTTCCGCGCCGTTGCACGGCTTGGGGAAGAAGCGTTCAATTGCCTCTGTGCTGACCGCTGCATGTGCGAGTTCAAGTGTAGCCTTGCCCGTCAGCATAAACCGTACTGTGTGCCGATATGCTTCACGTACTTCTATCAGAAAATCGAGGCCATTTATACCTCGCATCTCGTAGTCTGAGACGACAATATCGATGACTTCCTTGGCAAACAAGGCAAGTGCTTCTCTCGCTGATGTGGCCGTGAGAAGAACGTAAGGCTCATTGGCCAGAGTTCGGCTCAGTGCCTCGAGCACATTGGATTCGTCGTCAACCAACAACACGTGATGCTCCATTACAGTTTCCTTTCAGACCTTCGTCAGATCTTTGCTTATGCCTATCTGCTGCACACTCTAGCGACTTCCTGAATACTCGTCAGACCTGTGAGCACTTTCTCGATTCCGTCCTGATTCAAAGTTCGCATTCCGCTTGTCATGCTGTGTCTTCGGATCTTCTCGACATCAGCCTTAGATGTGACAAGGGCGCGAAATGTGTCGTCCACAGTCGAAAGTTCGTGGACCGCAATGCGTCCCTTGTAACCGACCCCGCCGCACTTCTCGCAACCTTTTTCGCTGGGCTTGTAGATGGTTGGCTTTACCTTAAGCAAAAGATCATCAAAGCGGTTGTTGTCTCCATAATCAACTCTAAGCTCCTCGAAAAGCACCTCGTCATCTGGTATTTGGACTCTACATTTCTGGCAAAGGACACGCACAAGCCTTTGTGCCAGCACTCCCAGGAGCACGTCTGAGAACGTGTACGGATCGACGCCCATATCGAGCAGTCTTGTCACCGTTTCGGGGGCGTTATTGGTGTGAAGGGTGCTGAAAACGAGATGGCCTGTAAGGCCAGCCTGGACAGCTATAGTGGCTGTATCTAGGTCGCGCATCTCCCCGACCATGATCACGTCCGGGTCTGCCCGAAGGAGGGATTTCAACGCTTCCGCAAAGGTCACCCCTGCCCTCACGTTCACTTGCATCTGGCACAGGCCGGGCTGGGTGATCTCGACTGGGTCCTCTATGGTAAGAATCTTCTTGGAACCATCGTTGATATGCGCCAGAATACTGTGCAGGGTTGTCGTCTTTCCGCAACCGGTTGGGCCAACGCAAAGAAACAGCCCATAAGGTTTTTGTACGATTCTCTCAAGCACCGACAGGTTCTGCCACGTCATGCCGAGCTTTGATAGAGAACTCGCCTCTCCGCCGATAAGCAACCTTAGAACAGCGTGTTCCGTGCCTCCCGCGATGGGATAGGTCTCGACACGAAGTTCGATGTCTAGTTTCCCCCACCTCTTGAATTGGATTTTTCCTGATTGTGGTCTACGACGCTCTGCGATGTCTAGACCTGCCATTATCTTGATCCGGGATATAATTGCGTTGCAGAAACATCGAGGCAGCAAGATGTTGCTCCGCATGACGCCGTCGATCCGAAAACGGACTCCGACATCTTCACCTGCCACCGGCTCGACGTGGATATCAGAAGCACGTTCATTGTATGCGTCTTCGATGATTGCATTCACGAGTTCGATGATCGCGTTCTCATCGTCATAAGCTTGAGGCTCGATTGCTTCCTCGTTCGTCGGCGATACCGTCTTGTCAGCATTTCTCTTTTCAATCTGCTGGATCACATCCTTGGTCGATTGGCTCTGTACGTTGGCGGCAAGGAGATGCTCGATAGCACTCCTGACATCTTGTTTAGTCGCAGCTTGGAATCTAATCTCCCGGCCGGAGAAAAGGATGTCAGCGTCCTCTTCCATAAGCACATCGTCCGGATTGGCCGCCGCAATCAAGAGCTTCCCTTCACGGACACCCACGGGGCAAAATACCCTGTCCTTCAAAAGCGCGTGCCACCCCCGAACCGTGCTGAAAATGTCTGCTGGCAAGACAAGGGGGGGGTGAAACTGATAGGAGCCAGCTATATAGCGATTCTCAAAACCCAGGGGCGCCTCATCCGGAAGGTCTTCTCCATCCGGATGGGCGTCGGACGACTCCAGCCGTCTCAACTCTTTCATGAGGCGTTTCGCCTCAGCCATGAGATCCTTGTGCTGAAGTCCTTGTTCGATTGAGATTGCGAGGTCAGCGTGGTTGCATGGCTTAGTGAAGAACCGTGAAATGGCGCCGTCGTTGATCGCGCTCGCCGCCACCTCCAGTGTTGCGTTACCTGTGAGCATAAACCTGACGGTGTCCGGATAGCGTTCGCGGATTTGTTTCAGAAGCTCGGTCCCCTTCATTCCGGGCATGTCATGGTCTACAACAACTGCATCTATGCCTGTGCCTTCCAGAAGCTCGAGAGCTTGGATGCCAGAATGTGCCGTCAGTACCTTGTAAGGCTCCGCGCACAAGGCCCTCTGGAGCCCCTCTAGCACATTAGGCTCATCATCGACTAACAGGATACTGTGTTTCATTGCTGTTCCTCGCTCATCGAGATCCCTGCGTTGCAGGTGAGGATGAATGTCCAAGATGTAGTTTTCATGAGTGGATTAGCGCCTCTATCGGCTCTATCACGCCTTTTGCTTCTGCGAACTTCCGGATCCGTATGAGCAATGCCGAAGAGATCACCGTACCGGTTCCCACTAGCTTTCTGCCATCTACTGTCATTATGTCTGAAACCAACTTGAGGCCGACTCGAAGGTCCCGCAGTGAAACCTGCACGGTTCTCCAGGCCGCCGCTTCGACGGCCTCTGGCTTATCCATCCGACCAACGGCCTTGAGCACTCGGGGATCGTACCAGCCATCCCGCTCTTGCATTCGTTTCAGGGACTCTGCCTTTGATTCGCCCGAAGATTTAAGGTCAATATAGTCGTTTGCAACCTTCAGGATTCGCGCACCGAGGGGAATGTCCTTCCCGGCGACGCCGTCGTCGGGAAGGCCCACGCCGTCATAGCGTTTGTTCTGGTACAGGACGATGCGTGCCACATTGTCAAGACGGGGAATTCTCTCCAAGAGTTCTTGTCCCACGGCAGGTACGCTAGCCAGGGCCTTTTGCTCATCTTCATCCAACGGATCGCCTACGGAGAGCTTGACGAAGACATCCTGGGGGATCGCCATGCACCCGATTTGGGAGAGAGTGCCAGCCAGCGTGATTTCCCATGGGTCTTTTACTTCAAGTTTTGAGGCGAGTACTGTGACGAAGTTGCGTATCTGGACGGTTCTGCCGAATGCGTACGGATTGACCCATGACAGGATCTCCGCCAGCAATTCGACGGCCCCGTTCAGCGTTCCTTCCAGGAGCGCCTTCTCGGCAGTGACAAGCCGGTATTGTGCGATGCCTGCGATGAGCGATTCACCCATCAGCTTGGAGGGGCACGGCTTGGTAAGAAACCTGAAGACGTTTCCATCATTCACGGCTTGCATGGCCACCTTGATGTCTGCGTTTCCGGTGAGCATCATCCGGACTGTGTCCGGGGCCATTTCTTGAACTTTCTTCAGGAACTCCACTCCGTTCATAAGGGGCATGTTCATGTCGGCTATGACCACGGCGAAAGGCCCCTTTTCCTCGATCTCTTTCAGGCCGAGCTGCGGGCCTTCAGCAGTACTCACGGGAAGCGCCTGCTGCAGCTTGCGCTGATAGCCTTCCAGGATATTTGGGTCGTCGTCGACGAACAAAACACGTTCTTTCATTGGTTCACTCCTTTCGTGCTGTTTGTGGAATGGCATTGAGTTCTCCAAGTTTCAGCCCTGCCTGCAAGCCCAATACGCTCGAGATAATCGAGGTTCATCTGAGGGGCACCCCAGTCGGCTTCCGACCCGCAAGCTTCCTGTACCAGAACATCTGCCGCATGAACGGCAGTCAGAGGGCTAAAAACATCAGCAGGACATAGATTCGGACAGTGATGGAACGCTGCCGCCTGAACGATCGAATCGGGTAGCCCCCAAATGCCCATCAGATAGGCCCCCACCTCGGCGTGTGTGCAGCCGAGAGTGTCGCGCTCTGCATCAACCAGCGGCACATTATTTACAAAGGAGTAATCTATGACGTGCCGATAATCATCAATAAAGTTGACGGCCATGAGGAGAAGCCCTGCGTCGTGCAGCAACCCCGCCGTGTAGGCGTCGCTTACTATGTTCTTACCTGCCTTTTCGATTTCAGCTATCTTCCGGGCCCGCTCGCCCACGGCAACACTATGTCGCCACAGAACATCTAGAGAAAGTACTTTCGGCAGTTTTCTATCATCCGCCTGCGAGAATACGCTCACCATCAGAACGAGAGATCTCACCGCATCGAGACCGAGCAGACTGACCGCTTGGGCCGCACTTGTAACGTGTTGCCCAAGTCCGAAGAAGGAGGAATTCACAAGTTGAAGTATCTTCGCCGTCATGCCAATGTCGGATTCAATGACCTCTCCGACCGCGCTGACAGAAGCGTCCTCGGACTGAAGTTCGTTCATCAGGGCGGCATACGCTGTCGGCAAGGCGGGCAAGGTGCTGGCATGTGAAATCAAACGTTTTAGTTTCTTGTTGGCGAGCAACTGACGTAGCGCAATGGCGCTGTCCACATGTGCCTTCAACGCCTTCGGATTACATGGCTTCGCCATGAATTGGTGGGCCAGGCCTACAGACCGATACGTTGTTTTCTTGTCCGACTGACCGGAAAGGACGAAGCGAACAGTGTCGGGGTAACGTCCCTTGACCTCCGTCAGCAGAGATGCCCCATCCATGCCCGGCATGCGCATGTCAGTCACGATGACATCGAAGGATTGCTGTTCCATAAGGTCCAGGGCTTCTTGCCCACCGCCCGCAAAGGCGATATACCACTCCTGCTGCATGGGGAATAACATCCGTTCAAGTCCCTCGAGGACGTTCGGCTCGTCGTCTACAAATAGTATCTTCTTCATGTCACACCTCCGTTAGTATGGGCGCCTCAGCATCCTTGAACTGAGTATTCACAGCGTGAATGTCATCAAGGTTCTGGGCAAACGCTTCAACGATAGTTGGATCGAAATGACGTCCGGATTCTTCCCGTATGATCGCCACGACCTTTTTTTCTGGGAAGGCGGGCTTGTACGGGCGCTCGGACCGCAGCGCATCGTAGACGTCCGCAACAGCCACAATCCGAGACTCCAGAGAAATGTTGTCACCGGAGAGACGATCGGGGTACCCCGAGCCGTCCCATTTTTCGTGGTGTCCCCGTGCGATGGACGAAGCCATGCTGAGCACATCATCTCGTCTCATCTTCGAGGTCGAGAGGAAGAGACTCGCGCCGTTCAGGTTACCCATCTTCATAGACTTGGGCTCGTCAGACAGAATCGCATCGCCCATCACCGTGTGCTGTTCTATGGCTCTTCTCTCGTCTTGAGTCAGTTTCCCCCTCTTCAGCAGGACACTGTCAGGAACGCCGATCTTGCCGACGTCATGTAGGGGACTTGTGAGAAAGAGCAGGTCAAGAAACTCTCCGTCCATTCCAAGTCCTTGAGCGAGAATGCGCGAGTACCAAGCTACTCGGACGACATGGTTGCCCGTCTCATCATCACGGTACTCACATGCCTTGGCCAGACGCCACACGACTTCACACTGTGCCGCCTCGAGTTCACTTGTGCGCGCTTTCACCATCTGGTCAAGCGTCTCGACCTGTCCGGCGATGTGGTCCTCGTAGGATTTCAAGCGGAGCGCGCTCCGAATGCGGGCGAGAAGATCCTCACGATTGATGGGTTTGTTGAGCAGATCCGTCGCTCCAAGGTCAAGAGCCCTTCGCTTCAGCCCCGTATCGCAATCTCCCGTTAGAATAATCACGGGCACGCGTTCCGTTCGCTTTGACGTGCGCACAGCCATCAGAAGTTCGAATCCATCCTTCACGGGCATTCGGACATCCGAAACGACGGTGTCTATGTCGACCTCGTCCAGCACAGCCAAGGCTTCATCAGCGCTCAGGCAGAAGTGCGCCATCCATGACTCAGAACGTTGAGAAAGCATTCTCTCCAGCGTTTCGAGGATATTGGGGTCATCATCGACAAATAGAAGCTGTGCTGTTGGGTTATTCATTTCGCTGTTTCTCTAAGATGGGGATACGGATGACGAATGTTGTCCCTTTTCCTATCTCGGTCTCGAAGGTCAGGGTTCCGCCATGTTTTTCCACGATAACGTTGTGGGCTATGGCCAGGCCTTGGCCGGTTCCCTTTCCGACGTCCTTTGTTGTGTAAAAGGGGTCGAATATGCGCGTTTGCGCCGTCTCAGGGATCCCCGAGCCGGTATCGCTAATTCGTGTCTCGGCCCACTTGCCGTGGCATCGCGTACTTACGTTGATCATCCCCTTACCATTCGCTCCATCCCCGACCACGTCAGCGATTGCATGGGCAGCGTTAACCAGGATATTGAGAATCACCTGGTTGAATTCTCCCGGCAAACACGCCACGCGAGGTAAGCTGGCGTCAAAGTCTGTTTCGAGATCCGCAACGTATTTCCATTCGTTTCTGGACACCGTGATCGTGCTTTGGATGCTTTGGTTCAGGTCGATGTGAGTCTTTTCCTCTCTTCCTGGGTGCGAGAATTCCTTCATAGCCCGAACAATCGAGGTGATGCGCCCAATGCCCTCCGATGACTGCTCGATCGCCCTTGGAATCTGCTTAATGAGATACTCGACGTTTGTCTGTTCAACGGCATCTATGACCTTGCCCACCAAGTCACTATCAAGGGCTCCTGTCTTGGCCGATTCCAGAAGCTTGGCGTGAGCAACGCGCAGCCCCTCAAGCTGTTCAAAGGCGCATTGCAGAAATTCCAGGTTATCTCCCACATACTGGGTAGGTGTATTGATCTCGTGAGCGATACCTGCCGCCAACTGGCCAATGGACTCCAGCTTCTGGGCCTGAACAAGTTGGGCTTCAAGGATCCTTCGGTCCGTGATGTCCGAACCCAACAAGAAGAATCCTATTGGCTCTCCGACATCGTTGTTTATGGGGTTGGCGGTGATCCCCAGCACCCCTTCTGTGCCATCAGCACGGGCATATCCCATGTCAGGCAACCGGACCGGCTCGGCGGCGGTCAGCCATGCGGAGAAATCATTTGAAATGGCGTTCCAATTCCAATCTATTCCGGAATCCACAAGGAGCTTTCCCAGCACATCTGACGCGGCAACGCCGAAGATGCTTTCGGCGGCTTTGTTCCACCGGCGAACTCGCAGTCCCGTGTCCACTTCGATGAGGAATGACGACATCGAGGATACAAGCCGCTTCGTTTCCATATGCGCCTCGTGGAGCTTCTCATCTGCCTGTTTCGCTTCGGTGATGTCGCGGGCAACGTGAACGCTGCCAATCAACTCGCCTTCGGAGTCATGAAGCGGCGATGTACTTATGAGGAAATGCTCGCCGAGACGTTCTTCTAAAATACTCGCCTCATGTTCCTGATTGCCTGTTAGCAATTGAGCGTGCGGGCAGCACTCGACACTCTTATCGAGGACGTGAACGCACTGGTAGCAGGTCCGGCCGACCGCTTCTTGTGCCGTGCAACCCAGCTTCTCTGCCATCGCCTTATTTACTCGAACAAATCGGTGCTCGGTGTCGATGATGGCCATCAGGTCCGGCACGGCGTCGAAGGTCGCCTGCCATTGCCTGGCCGTTTCCGACATCTGCTCGGCCTGACGTGTCACGTGGCGATGCCTGGTTGCCCGTTCGGCCGTACTCCGCAACATCTCTATGTCGGATTCCTTTTCGATGTAGTCGAAGGCGCCTCGCTTCATGGCATCCACCGCGCTGGATAGACTGCCGCGGCCCGAAATGACGACAGGCACCGTGCCTAGATCCGCCTCTTCCATTGCGGCCAGCAAGGCCACCCCATCCATGCCTGGCATGCTGAGATCGATGAATGCGATATCGTGATTGTCCGCCTTGAGGGCCTTCAGGGCCGCTTCACCTCCATCCGCGGTCGCGCAGGAGTATCCGAGGCGCGAGAGCTGACGGCTCAGCATCTCTCTGAACCCTTCTTCGTCATCGACAACAAGGACTTTGCATGTTTCGTTCATGATTGTATCTCCTGGTATTGCGAGCACGAATCTTGCGTACTCCCGGACAATGAGGCCTTCGCCGCCTTTGCTTCGTTCAAGACATTTCGGACAGTCAGGGCTAGATCGCGTAAGTTGAAAGGTTTGTTGAGGAATGCGCTTATGCCAGACTTCTTCGCTTCTTCAGAGGATATCTTTCTGTCACCGCCGCTGATTGAGATAACGGGGATGTCCTTCCGTATACGCGTTACTTCACGAATAAGCTGGCGGCCGGTCATCTTGGGCATAATATCGTCAGTAATAATCAAGTCGAAATGTTGTGGCCGCGAACGAAAGTCCTTCAATGCCGCGACGCTGCTCGTCTTGACCGTAACGTCGTAGCCAAGGATTTGCAGTTGTCTGCCGATGAGGTTTGCCAGAGTTTCCTCATCGTCAATCACCAAGACCCGTTCATCACCACCCTGAATTGGCTCGTCGTCGAGCTTCTCTTCCTGTACAGACGTTTCGACGAAAGGCAAATACACATCGAAGGTCGTTCCCTTCCCGGGCTCACTGTCTACGGTGATGGCGCCTCCATAGGCCTGTACGATCCCATGCACCGTGGACAATCCCATGCCTGTGCCTTCGCCCTCGTCCTTTGTAGTGAAGAACGGGTCGAATATACGATCCATTATCTCCCTATCCATACCGTGGCCAGTATCCTTCACTGTCAGCTTTGCATAGGCCCCTTCGCGAAGGCTGGGATACAAGTCCACAAGATGGTCATCGACTTCGACTGATGCAAGACCCACACTCAATACGCCCCCGGTCTCTTTCATCGCGTGGTAGGCGTTTATGCACAGGTTCATGATGATCTGATGTATCTGCGTAGGGTCCGCGTTGACGACGCCGCAATTCTTGTCGATAGTGCGCTCAATCTCTATTGTGGCAGGCAAGCTTGGGCGCAGAAGCTCAAGTGCCTCTCCGGCAATGAGGTGAAGGAGAACTGGCTGACGCTCCTGTTCCCTCTTCCGACTGAAAGTGAGGATCTGCCGCACCAGGTTTTTGGCCCTATATGCGGCACTGAGTACCTGATCCAGGTCCGCTTGCTCCGGGCTGCCCTCTGACAAGCGCTCGGCGGTCATCTGGCCGTAGCCGATAATGGCCGCGAGGACGTTATTGAAGTCGTGGGCGATTCCTCCGGCCAAGGTCCCGAGCGCCTCGAGTTTTTGCGCCTGGCGCAGCCGACGCTCCATCGCCGCTTGCCCGGTAACATCCCGTTTAACAGCCACGTAGTTGACAATCTGGCCTTTATCGTCCAGGACCGGCGAAATGGACGCATCTTCTTCGTAAATAGAGCCGTCCTTCTTTATATTGGTGAAATGGCCCGACCAGACTTCCCCGTTGCGGATTGTGCTCCACAACTCCTCGTAGAAGGCCCGATCTTGCTTGCCACTCTTGAGGATGTGCGAGTTCTGGCCGACAGCTTCTTCCTGCGAAAAGCCTGTGACACACTCGAAAGCCGGATTGGCGTATTGAATCGTCCCCTCGGGGTCCGTCACAACGATAACCTCGGCCGCCTGATCGACCGCAGTCGCCAGGCGGTGCAATTCAGCTTCGGCCTGCAAGCGGTGGCGATGCTCTTCAGCTTCGCACAGGGCACGATGCACGGCCGGGACAAGCCTCGCCCGCTTTTGCTTTAGGACGTAGTCCGTCGCGCCTGCCTTCAGGCTCTCGATGGCCGGTTCCTCGCCGAGTTTCCCGGTGACCAGGATAAATGGTATTTCAGGGGATTGTTCTTTTGCCATGGCCAAGGCCGTCAGACCGTCAAACGAAGGGAGTGAATAGTCCGCAAGAATAAGATCGTAGTTTTTCAGTTCGAGTGCAGCCCGAAAATCATCACGGGTTTGGACGTGGACCATCTCGTGGTCAATGTTCGCTTGGCACAGCAACGCTCTGGCAAGTTCCACGTCGTTCGCTTCGTCCTCGAGGTACAAAATCTGTGCGGGGGACTTCATCATGACCTCCTTTCGGATCCTTTCGGATCCTTGTGATCGGCATCTGTTCGCGGTTTGGCCACGTCGTCCTTACTGTCCAGAAGTTCCATAACATATTCGAAACCGCGTGTCTCTGAGATCGAGTGGATCTCAATGACTAGCTCCTCGTCAGAAAGCTCGGCCGCGATCAGGACCTCCCGGAAACGGCCGGATTTGAGGTAGCGATCTAGGTCTGATGCCGATTGCCATTCGGTCAGGAAGCGAAAGTGCCGATCGTCAGCGATACTCTTCCACACCTCGCAACGTATACAGCCCGCGTCGCAGCTCGTGGGTTCCAGCAATGGCCTCAGAATGCTCAAGAAACGCTGTTGCTGGCTGCCTGCCAGAATGACCTCTATAGAAGCTTGTATCATCTCTCTTTTCTCCTTGACACCGTCGGTTCAGAATCGGTCCGGCCACATCGGTCATGGATTAGGGCTCACCGTGGTCTGTCCGGCTGTTTTCAATTTTCACTACCAAGCAAGCAAGTGATGTGCCAAGCCACAGAATGACACATTGATGGCGGTGTAAGACATTGAAAGGGAAGTGGTTATACGAGTGCGCGGATGGTTCGGGGTCTAAAGGAGCTAAGAAAGGAATCCCGAGATATCGTGAGCATCACGAACTATCGGGAGTTGCGGTCGGGGCGTTCGATGCCTAGCTTGGCCAGCCGGGATTCGAGGGTGGTCGGTTTGAGTCCGAGAATCTCGGCTGCGCCGTTCTGGCCACTGACGCGCCAGCCAGTTTGTTTCAGGATGTCAACAATGTGCTCTCGCTCGACCTCTTCAAGCGTCGTGCCTTTAGCCACTGCGCCGAAGCCTCTACTCGGCGCCGGCACGTGAAGCGTTCCACCGCTGGATCGGATCATGGCCCGTTCGATAATATTGCGCAATTCCCGGACATTGCCGGGCCATGGGTAGTTTTGCAGGGCCTCCATGCTCTTACGCGAGACGCTTTCGATTCGTTTGCCCATTTTCTCGGCGAACTCGTTTACGAAGGACCATACCAGCGGAGGAATATCCGCTCCGCGTTCCCGCAGAGGGGGGATAGTGATCGGGAAGACATCAAGCCGGTAGAAAAGATCCTGGCGGAACGTCCCATTCTCAACCGCCTTCTCCAGGTTGCGATTGGTAGCGGCGATGACACGCACATCAACCGTGATTGTCTTTGTGCTGCCCAGCCTTTCAAATTGCCCATCCTGGAGGACCCGCAGGAGTTTCACCTGAGTCTCGACCGGCAGTTCGCCGACCTCGTCAAGAAAAACCGTGGAGCCATTCGCCACTTCAAAGCGACCGATCTGCCTCGTAATCGCGCCCGTATATGCGCCCTTCTCCCGGCCGAACAACTCGCCTTCGACAAGCGCGGAGGGCATGGCGGCGCAATTCACGACGACAAGGGGGCGGTCTCTGCGGCCGCTCATGTTGTGGATCGCCCTTGCCAGCAGCTCCTTGCCCGTGCCGGTTTCTCCGAGAATGAGAACAGTCGAGTCTGTTTCAGCCACCTGTTCCGCTTGGACCAACACGGATTTCATCGCTTCGCTCTGGCCCACAATGTCGCCGTGGAGACCCGCCATCCGGATCTCTTCGCGTAGGTACACGTTTTCGGCTTCCAGTTGCTCTTTGAGGCTTCGCACCTCGACAAGGGCGTTCTTGAGTTCCTCCTCGGCCCGCTGTCGTTGAAGGTGCTCCTCCGCCTCCTGCAGCGCACGGCGCACCGCGGGTACAAGCCGGGACATCCGCTGTTTGAGAACGTAGTCCGTGGCGCCGGCTTTCAGACTCTCGATGGCCAACTCCTCCCCGAGTTGTCCCGACACCAAGACAAACGGCACTTCGGGGCATTTCTCTTTGGCAATGGCCAAGGCGGTCAGTCCGTCGAACGAAGGGAGCGAGTAATCCGCCAGAATAAGATCGAACTCGTTCTGTTCCAGAGCCGTGACGAACTCGTCGCGGGCTTCGACATGGACCAATGCGCAGTCGATGCCTTCCTTGGCCAGCATCGACTGAGCAAGCTCAGCGTCGTTCGGGTCGTCCTCAAGGTGGAGGATGCGCAATGGGGATTTCATCGTCCCATCCTTTTCGACTCGCTCCGTTTCAGGCTACCCGGCGGCGGCTCGTTGAGGACCGCCCAGAACAGTCCGATCTCCCGAACCGCCTCCACAAACTGCTCAAAGTCCACGGGCTTTACCACGTACGCATTAACACCCAATTCGTAGCTCTCGATCACGTCCCGCTCTTCACGGGACGTCGTCAGGACAATAACCGGTATCAGCTTCAGCTTCTCGCCCTTCCGAATTTGACGAAGGACCTCCAACCCATCAACCTTCGGCATCTTCAGGTCCAGAAGGATGAGCTCGGGGTTCCCAACCGGCAGTGTTTCAAACTTTCCCCGGCGATGGAGCAGATCCAGTGCCTCTTCCCCACCACGCACCACCATCACCTCGTTAGCGAGGTTGTTCTTCTCAAAGGCCGTAAGAGTCAGTTCGACGTCGTTGGGATCGTCCTCGACCAGAAGAATTCGTCTTAGTTCCACGTTCAAGAGTCCTTTCTCTTCAGCTTTTGTGCACTTTCCACTTCACACTTCTAACTTCAACCTTCTAACTTCAACCTTCTTCTACTTCGAGCGGCAGCGAGAAGTAGAAGGTGGCTCCCTCGCCCACCTTCCCCTCCGCCCAAGTACGCCCGCCGTGACGATGTATGATCCGCCGGACATTGGCCAAACCCACGCCCGTGCCTTCAAACTCTTCGGCGCTGTGCAGGCGCTGAAACACGCCGAAAAGCTTGTCCACATACTGCATATCGAAACCTGCACCGTTGTCCCGGACAAAGACAACGAGTTCGTTCTCCTCACCGGGAACCATCCCAACTTCGACGCGGGCCTGTTTGCTTTCGCGCGTGTATTTTACCGCATTGTTGAATAGATTCACAAAGACTTGGCGCAGCGTTGCCTGGTCGGCATGCACCTCGGGAAGACGCGCAATCTGCCAGTCGATTTCCCGGTCGTGTGCCTGTTCCATCACCTCGCGAACAGCGCTCCTAACAAGACCTTCAAGATCCAAATCCGTCTTGTGCAATTCCACCCGTCCTGCACGCGAGAACGCCAAGAGATCATCGATGAGACACCCCATGCGTTTGGCTGACTCGGCGATGATATTCAATTGCCGTTGGCCTGTCGAGTCGAGTTCATCGGCACTGGACTCCTTGAGCAGATCCACAAAACCGGTGATATGGCGCAACGGCGCCCGCAGGTCGTGGGAGACCGAATACGAGAAGGCGTCCAACTCCTGGTTGCTGACCTTTAACTCGCGGCTCGCAATCCCAAGTTCCACGTTGCTGGACCGAAGGTCTTCCATGACATTCACCATCGCACTGTTCAGTTGCTCCGATTCAGCGACACGTACATCCAGTTGCGTGGTGCGCTCCCGCACCAGTTCTTCCAAGTGCCCGCGATGCTTCTCCAGTTCCTGCTCCGCCCGCCTGCTCTCGGTGATGTCATGTCCCAAGTTGAACACCATGCCACCGGGAAGACGGAAGTTCGCCCACATCGTGGTGAGCGTCCTCCCATCTCTTGTCATCGGATGCCACTCCCTGAAAAGCCCCTCTGGAGTATCGGTGACTGTACCCATCACCTCCTCGCGCATGGCAGGATCAGGATAGAACAGCTCCAGCGCATTGCCGTGCGCGTTGATCTCGTCGATCGTCCAGCCGAAGGTCTCGCGGCATTGCTTGTTCCACAGCATACAACGCCCATCCTCATCGAACGCGTTGATCAATACCGGCGCATTCTCGTAGATGGCTTTGAAACGTGCCTCGCTGTCACGCAGCACCTGCTCCGACAATTTGCGCTTGGTGGTGTCGGTGAATATGAGCCCGAGCCCGGCGCCCGCCCTGAACGCACTGACGGACAAGTCTCTTTCACCGAACCGAGGATCCGGAACGGTATATTCGAAGTGCACGGGTTCTCCCGTTTTGAGAACCTTAATGTACTCGTCGTATCTTCCTGTCTCCTTGAGACCGGGGCTTATCTCCAGCATATGCTTCCCCCTGAGATTCTCCTCCGTGCTTCCAGCGGGGTAGATCTCCAGGGCGGTCTTGTTGATGGAGACAAGATTCAGGTCAGAATCGTACACGACAAAGCCGTCGGTGGCCGACTCCATGAACGCCAGGAGCTTTCCCTCGCTCTCGTTCCGCTGCGCAACTTCGAACTTCAGATCCTGGGCTTGCGCCTCCAACTGCTCAATTATCGGGTTGCCGATCCAAAGAAACAGCGCCATGCCGCCCAGGACAACAAGAATAGCGGTCGCGACGGCTGAGAAACCAGCCCTGATGAAGGGTGCGCGAACCTCGGACAGGTCGATCTTTGCCACGATCCCCAGGTTCAGCACGGCGACCGGCTCATGGGCGGCCACAACCGTCTTGCCCCGGTAATCGAGGCCAATGATGGTTCCGGACCGCCCTTCGAGCGCCCGACGCATGGGTTCGGCCAAACCTGAGTCGAAAGGCACCGGCACGGGACGTTCGACGGTATCGTGCCGATGCCGCAAGACGAAAACAATGGAGTCCCCATCGCGCCGCGCCAACGTGAATTCCCCCGTCTCGCCAAAACCCTTGAAGCGCTCAAGGGCGTCGAGGATCTGGCTCAGCGTCGCGGCAGAGGCGTCGTAATCCGGATCTTTATCCCGCGCAAGACCGGTCATTGTGGCGTCATAGCGCGCCACAGCCTCAATAAGCCGCGCCTGGCTCTGCGCGGTAACTTGCAGCATCTCCCGATGCTCCCGGACCTCATGACGATACAGAATGACCGTCATGACTACCATGACGACCGCGCAAGCCCCGGCCATGATGAGAGCCAACAAGAGAATCCTTCCTCGCGCACTCATGCGCCCGCTCGCGCGCTTGACGCCAGCCAACAGGCTTGCCGGAATCGCGTCTTTTCCCGAAGCGCCCACTGCGGCGGCCCCCAGCATCAGGAAAGCCAACGCGGTCGTCAGGGCCATGGGAATCGTGGCGCCTCGACCATAGAGCAGCGGGCTTCCAAAGAGATACGCCAGGCAGAAGAGCGAACCGATGCCCAGCACCAAACTTCCCAGGCTGCCTGCACAGTGCCCGAGGCGAGTTCCCCGGCCATGGCTTCGGCTCCGCCGCAAGACGAGGGCAAGCACGGCAAGTCCGGCGAGGAGGAATGCCGCCCCGGTGGCGGGGGACATGCGGGCGATAGGGATCTCCCCGAGATAACCGGCGCTCGGCACCAACGCATCCTCGAAGTTCAGGTCCCTTCCGGTGAAATGCCCGGCGACCTCAAGCGCGCCAAAAAGGGAGACCAACGCCGCCAGAAAGATGAGCACCATCGGGATTGCCCGGGGCAGGGCCGCGCGCGTCAGGGCGAGCAGAATGCCGCCAAGCACGATGAAGCTGATTGCCGTGCTTGGCGCCATGGGGATGTAGCCCTCGTGGACGCTGCCGAGCAACCCCAGACCCGGAACGTAACCCAACAGTCCAATCGAGGCGATGATGATAGCCCCGGCGGCTCCGAGAATCGAGACACGCCTGAGGAAAGAGCTTTGAAGAGTGAAGTTTGAAGTTTGAAGTTTGAAGTGGGCACTCATTTTGAGTTTGCCTTTGTGTTCTTGATGATTGTGATCAGAATAGCGATCAGTTCGTCGGACTCCTGAATCAAGGGGGCGAGTTTGTCTTCCGGCATAATTTCGGTTGCGGCGAGCAGACGGAGCCAGTAGTGTGTTTCCCGTGCCTCTTTACACGCGATACTGTACTTTGAAACGAAATCCGCCCGGCTCTGCCCGCCCTGCGCCTCCTCGACATTCGCGCCAATCGAAGTCCCCGAGCGCAGCAATTGCCTACTCAACGTGCGCCCAACTCCCGGCTTCTTGTCCAGTTCCTGACACAACCGGACAATCCGTACCGAGAACTCAAACGTCCTCTCACAAATATCCCTCTTCACCCTTCTCACTTCACCCTTCTCACTTCTCACTTCTCACTTCTTTCGTCCGCCACCGGCGTCATCCCGGCTTCTTCGATCTGCAGCCGCAGATTCTTAATCGCCCTCTTCAACTCCACCATACGGTTCTCGCGCCCGGCCATCAGGTTGACCACCTTGCGTAGTTCTTCGGTACGGTCGCGGACCCGCTCCTCCAGATGCTCGCGATGCTCCGCCAATTCTTCCTCGTCCCGCTTGCGCTCGGTGATGTCGCGGACCAACGCCTGCAACACGCCGCGGTCGCCTAGTTTTATCGCGCTCAGCGTAACGTCGGCATAGAAGTCTTCTCCGCTCATGCGCCGGTGCATCCACTCGAAACGGTGGCTTCCCGCCTCCATGGCCGTCGCGATGTGTTCATCGGCCAGCGTCCTTGAGTCCGTGCCATCGGGCTGCGTGGGCGGTGACAGGTCGGCCGGGTGTTTGTCGCAAAATTCCTTCTGAGTCGCGCAGTTGAACATCGCCAAGGTCGCGGGGTTACAGCCAAAAAAAATCCTCTCATTGAGCAACATCACCGCGTCGCTCGAGGCCTCGAAAAGTGTACGGAATTTCGTTTCGCTCTCCCGTAGCATCTCCTCGGCCTTCCTGCGATCAGTGATATCATTTATTACAGTAAACCCGACAGTCTTTCCATTCAATACCGCTGAATATCCATCTAATTCTAAGGGGAATACGGTACCATCCTTTTTTTTGTGCCATCTGAGATCCACTTTGAACCTACCGTCTTCATCAGCGCTAGCAGCGGCTTTGAGTGATTCTTCAACTTCGGCGCTGAGCTCAAGACAGTTCATCCCTATAAGCCCCTCATAGCTATACCCATATGTTGAGGACATTGCAGGATTTGCATCAAGAATCAGCATCGTCTCAGGATCATGAACAAAGATAGCATTCTTTTCCTTTTCGAAAAGAGCGCGGTATTTCCCTTCGCTCTCCCGCAGCGTCTGCGTCCTCTCGTCGACCAGTTGCTCCAGGCGGGCATTCATGTCGCGCAACTCGTTCTGGGCCTGCTTGATTCGGAGCATCACCTTGATCTTGGCCACCAGTTCGATGTTATCGATGGGCTTTGTGAGGAAATCATCCGCCCCCGCCTCAAGCCCCTCCGCCCTGAGCTTGGCTTCCGCGCTATGCGCCGTGATCAGGATCACCGGCATATGGGCGGTCCGTTCATCACTCTTGAGCTGGCGGCACATTTCAATGCCGCTCATTCCAGGCATTTGCACATCGATCAAGACACCGTCGAGATCGCTCTCGGCCATCGTGGCGAGGCCCTCTTCCGCGCTCAAGGCTGTCAGGACTTTGCATCCCGGCAGATGCTGGGCAATCAGGCTCTTCAGCACGTAGAGGTTGTCCGGCTTGTCGTCTACAGCCAACAGGATGTTCGTCTTCATGATGTCTCCTCACCGAGCCCCAACCATTTGCGTACGGTGCTCGTCAACGCGGAGATTTCCATCGGTTTAGTAAGATAGTCGTCGCAGCCCGCTGCCAAAACCTCCTCTCTCTCTCCCGGCATGGCTTTTGCCGTCAGCGCCACGATGGGCGTGCCCCGCAGTTCGGGATCGGCTTTGATCCGCCGCGTAGCCTCAAGACCGCTCATCACGGGCATCTGGATGTCCATAAGGATCAGGCCAGGCCTCGATTCCTTGGCGGTCCGCACCGCCTGTTCGCCGTCCTCGGCTGTAATGTAGTGACAACCCATCGTGTCGAGAATCGCCATGGTAACGCGAAGACTATCGGGATTGTCCTCCACAATCAGGATGGTCTTGCTTCGCTCCGATGGCGGGGATGGGGCTGAAGTTTGAAGTGGGAAGTTTGAAGTGGGAAGTGGGGGTTGTTCGAGCATGTCGGCGACGTGGGCCAACAGTTCATCCCGATCCACGTTGCCTTTTTGGATCAACTCATGGATGTTGTTACGCGTGAGCCGGGCACGGTCCTCCGCGGTCAGTTCCTTTGCCGTAAGTACCAGCACGGGCACATCCGCGGTGCCTGCTTCCGAACGTAACTGCTCGAGGACCTGGAACCCGTCGATTCCCGGCATCATCAGGTCGAGGATGATGGCGTCGGGGACCTCCTCCCTGATGGCGCTGAGCCCCGCCGCACCTTCCTCCGCCACGGTGACACTGTAGCCGCTTTCCTCGAGTGCGGTGCGCACTTGCAGCGCGGCCACCTCATTGTCCTCGACCACGAGAACGAGCGGCTTCGCGCGCAACGGACCACGTGGACGCCGACGTCTCGGGCCGGTACTCTTTTCGGCCGTGCGCTCCGGCGTGGCAGGCGCATCTCCCTTCGCAAGCGCCTCCAGGCATCGCTCGGGAAGACGCAGTGTGAACGTGCTTCCTTCTCCCAGTGCGCTCTCGACCGTGATCTCGCCGCCCAGGTGGCGCACCATTTTCCGGCAGATGGCCAGACCCAGTCCCGTGCCCTCGTATTTTCGCGTCGTCGAACCATCGATCTGCCGGAACTCCTCAAAGATGTGGGGAAGGCCGGCCTCACTGATGCCAATTCCGGTGTCCGTCACCGCGAAGAAGACAAATCCTTCGGCCGCTGAAACATCAATGCCGATACGCCCTTTCTCGGTAAACTTCACCGCATTACCCAATAGGTTGAGCAAGATTTGGCTGACGCGCTCCTCGTCGGAGTACATGCGCGGGACATCGGTGAACGTTTCTTCCAGTTTTAGTCCTTTTTGGCTGGCCAAGGGCCGCACTGTGCCAAGCGTTCGCTCCACGAGTTCACGCGGATCGAAATCGACGAGCACGAGTTCCACCTGTCCGGCCTCGATCTTCGACAGATCGAGGATGTCGTTGATCAGGTCCAGGAGCTGTTGGCCGTTGCGCTCGATAACGCGAAGGTGCTCGGCGTCCTCCTCGGGCTTCGTGCCAATCCCGTGCATCAACATAAGCTGCGAAAGGGCCATCACGCTGTTGAGCGGCGTGCGCAACTCGTGGCTCATGTTCGCGAGAAACTCCGATTTGAGCCGATTGGCCTCGACGACTTGCAGGCGCTGGGCCTCGAGTTCGACGGCCTGTGCCTGGAGTTCTTCCGCCTGGTCCCGGAGTTCTTCGTTCACCGCCATCATCTCGTCGTTGCTCGCGCGCAGTTCCTCGGCCATAATCTCGGCCTTCGCGCTCGCCAACAGGTTGAAGAAAGCCGTGTTCATCCCGAACCGCGCCTGCTCGAGTATCTGGCGAAAGGCGTCGGAGTAGGAACTCAGCGTGGCCAGCGAGACCACGCCCATGATTCTGTGATCAGTCGCGAGTGGAATCGAGATGATCTCTTTTGGAATCGCCGTACCACTTATCGTTTTGAACGTGAAGACGGTGTCCGCAGGGATATCTCGGATGAGGGAGATACTTCCCGTGGCCAGGGCTTTGCCGAGATAGCCTTCATACCCTTCAGCGTTGAAAGACTGCGCCGCGTCGTCGCTCAGGCCCACCGAAGCGATCTGTTCAAATAGTTGTCCGTTCTCGCTGCGCAGGTAAAACGCGCCGAGATGCGACCCGGAGAGGTCAATGAGTTTCATGAGCAAGTCCGAGGCGAAACCCTCGGCATGGCTGGCGGTGGCCATGGTCTCAGAGATCTCTGCGCCCCCTTGCCGCACCGCTATTTGTAAAGCGAGGGTCGTAGCCGTTTCGTTGAATGACGCGCCGAGGGCGGCGATCTCATCGGAGCCTTCAATCGGGCAGCGGGCATCGAGGTCTCCTCCGCCAAAGCGCCGCACAATGGCGCCGATGTCGACAACCGGGCGCGCAATGGTTCCAGACAAGAAGAAGGAAACGAGAAGGACCAGAAAAAGGGAAAGCAGAACAAGGAGGGCCATGTCGCGCCGCATGGCGCGGATGGGGGCATAGACCTCGGCGAGATCGCGCTTCGCCACAAATCCCCACCCCGTCATCGGGATATGGGCATACGCGGCCAGCACCATCTCGCCGCGGTAGTCTTCCGTCTCGACGATGCCGGTCTCCCCCGCAGCGGCCCTCACGGAGGGCTTGGCGTTGATCTTCAGTTTCAACGGCGCGCTCTCGTGCCACCGAAGTTCGTTGATCGCAACGCCGTCCTTGTTGACAAGGAGCGTCTCGCCAGTTTCCCCCGCTCCTGTCCGATTCTGAAGCAATGGAAACAAGCTCTGGTCCAGGTTGTTCCTCATGACGATCACGCCGATCACGTGCTCGCCATCATGGGCCAAACAAAAGACGGGGGCGGAAAAGGCCATTGTCGGCTTTTGTTCCACGTCCGAATGGTAGATATCCTGGATAAAGGGTTTCCTGGTCCGCATGGGCTCGATGAAGTAGGCGAATTCTCTCTTGTCCCGACCCTCGAGACTTGGGTTGGTCTGTATAACCGTTCTGCCGCTGCTTGCTTCGATGAGGAACACCTCAGAATAGGCCTTATAGGTCCTGAGATATCTTTGCATCAGGGTCCTCGCAACGGAGACCGCTTCCAGGTTCTCCGCCGTCCACTCGTCTTTCGTTTTGCTCAGGCTCTCCTCAAGACCTCTAATCTCCTCATCCCTCGATACCATCTGCAAGTCGCCCATGCGCTCTTCCAGCCAGCCGTTGAGCTCCCTGACCTTCAGGTCGCGCACGATCTCGAGTTTCTCGAACTCCCGGCCGCGGATGATCTCCGCCCGTTGAAAGTAGAGGGTGGAAACTACAGCGACCAGACACAGCATGGTCACCAGAAGAAACCAAAAGGCCAACCGGGTTCTCAAACTCTTGAATCTGAAAAATGTATTCATTGTTTTCTCCTGTCAACACGCCCGATGTGTAAAGAAATCCAGCACGGCCTGAAGGTCCACGGCGGCCATGCTGGTCTGCGCCAGCACTTTGATCTCAACTTCTATCCTTGGCAACGGCGCCACAATCCATATCCTCCTGTGGATATTAGGCTTACGGACGCTTTCCAGCACTTCACTTCGCCTTTTCCGTCGTTTACAGCACCTCAATGTAGACTTACATCGCCTCAAATCAAGCCTCATCTGCCACGGATTCAACGGCATCTATCATGGTAGAAACACCTCCAGTACGGATCGACAAGGGCCTGAGTCCACGAGAATCCGCGAGAATTCTGTCGAGGATTTTCGGGTCGAAGCTATCGCGTACTTTCTCCCAGGTCACACCCGCCTCTATCATGCCAATGTCCTTGAGGAAAGCGAATTCCTTCGCCAATCTGCCCTCTGGCGATAGATCGTCATCGGAAATGCCACCCGTCATGGCCATGACGGAGAATAAAATGTCCCGCTCAGCAACCGTGACGTCCTCCTCTTTTGAGAGAGGGTAAGTATTGCGCGTCAGAACGTTTGCGGTCGCTAAGTTCCAGTCGCTTGCGATAAGACGGTTGGCCCTATCCGCCTGCAGCCAGGCGATGGACCGGGCGGCTGCGGCGACGATTGCGCGCATGACCTCGGGGCGCTTCTGGGCGAAATCCTTTCGGAAGTACAGGTAACCCGAACTCGGCGCACCAAAGCGACGAGCGGAACCGTGCTTCATTTCGGCTATGCTTGGGGTGGGTTCCCAGGCGGCGAAGGTGGCAATAGATCCGCTTTCCAGGGCGTCGGGCATATCGTTCACCGACATGGGCACAAGTTTAACATCCGCTTCCGAAAGGCCCGCTGAGGCCAGTAGGTTCAGAAGCGTGAAATGCGCATTGGAGCCACGCGCATACCCGATGCGCTTGCCCTTCAAATCTTTCAGCAGAAAGGGCTGCTTGCCCACCAACCACGTCAACCCGTCCTGAACCTTGACTGCTATAACAACCTCACTCGTGGCGGCAATCGTCAAGGTCGGCATGTCTCCGCCGATGCCCGCCTGAAGAAGCCCGCGGCTGAGGAAATAATTGACATCGTATCCCTTGAGGAATGGGTGGAACTTGATCTTCAGTCCGAGTTCTTGGAGGTCTTCTTCGAGAATGCGGTCGTGTCGCATGGCCTCCGAGATCAGCCCTGTTGGGCTGTAGAGTGGTTGCGTCCCGATATAGATGGTGTTGCCTTCTTCGTACCCATAGGATGCATAGGCCTCATTGAGTGCTGGATCGAGGACCAGATCAGGCGCTTCGGTCTTGCTTGCTTCTTTCCACAGGATTACACCGATTCCTCCAAGAAGCACTATCGAGATAAGCGCCAAAGCACCGTATGTTTTCTTGGTCATCTCCCTGCTCCTCTATCGTAGACTTTCTGGATGAACAGCTTCTTTGCGCCCATCTCGACATCCTTTCAGCAAGCCCTATTCGGCATGCGGGTAACTCAGCGCAGTGGCCTGCTATAAATTCGCGCGTTCTGGTCCACGGTTTCCAGTCTTTCCCCTGTCTCCCGGCCAAGCGACTCCGACTCGCCCAGAACCAGATAACCGCCCTTGGCGGCGGACTTGCAGAGGTTGCCAAGAACCCTCGCCTGGGTGGGGCGTGAAAAGTAGATCAGCACGTTCCGGCAGAGTATCAGGTCGAAGGCCCCGAAAACGCTGTCCGGCGGCGTTCTGGTCTTTGGTGATGTCAGGTCGTGACGCGAGAACCGGACCATCTTCTTGATGAAAGGGCGCACCTCGAAACCCGTTCCTTTGGGCATGAAATACTCATCGAGAATGCCCAGTTTCGTGGACTCGAAACTGGCATGCGGGTAGACCGCCGCGCGCGCCAACCCCAAGGCGTCTCCATCCATGTCCGTCGCGAAAATGCGGGGGACCCAATCGGCCACCTTGCCCTTGATGGCCATGTGGAGCAGGATTGCCAGGGAGTAGGCTTCCTCCCCCCCGGCGCAGCCCGCGCTCCAGATCCGAATCTCATTGGACGGCTTCCGGCGTTTGCGCTCAAGAATCTCCGGGAGGAGCCTCTCCTTGATGATCTCGAACACAAGCGGGTTGCGGAAGAATGAACTGACATTGATGCCCACCGCATCGATGAGACGGCCGCACTCGGAGGGATGGGTCTCCAACCGCAGCAGGTATGCCGCAGGGTCGCTCAGTCCCAGTTTGCGCATTCTTGCGGCGAGGCGTCGCTCCAGCATGGGACGGCGGTAACCAGCCAAATCGATTCCGGTGACTTGGCGAACTCTCACCACCGCCCTGTCAAGGTGTGATTTCACAACTGAATATCCTCCGCGTGCATATGCGGATACTCCTCAAGACATCAACGTTCCACTGATCATCACCTGCCGCCTGAATTTATCGGATCCATCGCACCCCGTTTGTGGCCATTATGCGCTATACGCCGCAAGGTTTCTTCAT
>SDBV01000497.1_pt1 | contig 56188 bp, 31 predicted proteins | sample 2277081 | NCBI WGS metagenome assembly SDBV01 (sample SAMN10402039, study PRJNA504765) | marine sediment metagenome | isolation source: marine sediment core GS10_PC15, 223 cmbsf | place: Arctic Ocean: Southern Knipovich Ridge | collected 2010
TGGTAGTCATTTCGCCGGCCCATCCTGATTAAATCAAACCATCTTTTACCCTCGAAAGCCAGTTCACGTGCCCGTTCCTCAAGGATCATATCTTCAAATGCTGTGGGGGAGAAAGATGATGTCAGAGGATTCATCAGCCTTTTTTTCCGTAGTTCATTAACAAGAAAAAGGGATTCATCATATCTGCCAATCTGGGAGAGTGCTTCAGCTTTCATAAGCACAAGGTCGGCCATTCTGTAGACGATCCAGTTACCGCTTTGAGTATCTTCTCCCGGGCGAATTGTCTTTCCGTCGGCAGCTGCACCTGCAAATTTCCAAATCTTGAGATCCGAGATTCGTATGGAGCCTTCCCCCCGGATAATCTCTTGGGACTGTGATGGTTCCAGGAGCTCCAGCGCGGTCTGACTGGCAAGGAAATTCCTTGAAAGATAGGTTAGAAGAAATGTTGAATTGTATTGATTCAGAGAAGCATCAAATTGAAATTCAAAAATACTTTCAAGAGAATTTCCGGGGTAGAAGATATCAAACCACTGTCCACCCGGCATCACCTCGACTCCACTGTTTTCGATCGCTTCTACATATCCAATGCACTCTTCATATTCAAAATTCCAGAGAGAAATATCAGCCAGTAATGCATTAATTGCATCCTTTCTGGCCCTTCCCTTGTTATCACTGAGGCTTCCGTATTCTTCAGTTACACCTGAGCGGGCCAGTAACAAATCAGATTTGATTTGCACGAGTATATCTTCAGCAGGAGATGTAGGTAAAAAGAAGTTGACATTGTCCGATTCAGAGGCATCAAGTACCAATGGAACTTCGCGGAATGCCCTCACAAGGTAAAAATAGGCTAGACTCCTGAGGAACAGGGCTTCAGCTTCAAATCCTCTCAATTGGTATTGAGAAAAAGTGGGGTCGAGATCATAAACAATCGGGGCATATTTAAGCACGGAATTGGTATAATTGATAACAGTGTAAAACCTGGACCAATTGCACATGCTGTTGTCAGGAAAGATATTACCTTCCATAATATCACGGTAATCGCTACTCGTATTGGCATCATCCACAATCAGATCTCCTCTTAATTCTCCCATCAGGAAGAGGGTGCCGTCAAGTTTGGCAAACAGCTGGTATGCTCCCATGAGCGAGGCTTCCACATCCTCCTTGGATTTCCAGTATTCATCCCGGACCAGCCCGTCGGGTGGAATCAGTTCAAGCCAACCCTCACATGATGAACAAATCATCGGGATCAGGATGAACAGTACTATTTTAAGCTTTTTTTGTTTACAATATCTCATCAGCCTGTGTCGATTAAAACCCTACCGAAATACTTACCACGTATGATTTAGGTATGGGTGTTCTAGCGTTATCTGTACCAAACCAGAAGGGATCATCGCCCACCTGGGGGATTTCCGGATCCTGGCCTGTATAATTCGTGAGTGTCCAAATTTTCCGCATGGTAAATGCCAGGTCAAGGGAATTTAATCTGAGCCTGGAGCACAAATCCCGGGGTAGGGCATAGCTAAATGTCAGGCTATTCAGTCGAAGGAAATCCCCGTTTTCCACGTAACGGTCCGATCCAAGGTTGTTGGCAGGATGATCCATATATGCCCGTGGGATCATTCCAGGTTCGTCCTGTCCCTGGATCCTCCATCTTTTCAGAACTGCCTTGCTTTGATTATTCCTGTCGATCATTCCTTCAGTATCCATGGCCACCTCATTTACAATCTGGAATCCGGTTCTGTAATGAAACTGAACAGACGCCCTGAATTGCTTCCAGATGAGCACACTACCGAAGCCTCCTATGAAATCCGGGTTGGAGTCACCAAGAAATACAACGTCCAGCAGGTCAATGTTTCCGTCATGATTAATATCCTCATATTTCGCATCACCCCCGACAAATTTATACTGTTTATTGAAGGTAAGCGGGAGCGGGGCCCCATTTACGTCGTTAAGAATCTCACCGTTGGCATCCAGCGCGACAACATCTTCATCTGAAGCCCAAATGCCCTGGTAGCGAAAACCGTAAAATGCTCCAATCGGCTGTCCAATATCTGCTCTTCTCGGGAATTGTCCGTTCCCGATATTGGTGGCAACCTCATTGTTGAAATTCTCAGGAAACTTGAGAAATACATTAAAATTGTTGGCAATGTTAAAGTTCACATTCCACTTCAGATTTGCTTTTCTGATGATTTCAACCCTGGTGAAAAATTCCCACCCCTTGTTTTCCAATTCTCCACCATTATACCATTTTAACACAGTATATCCCGAGGATTTGGGGACCTTATAGTTTCTCCAGAGAATATCTTCAGTCAACTTTTTATATATTTCACCTGTAACGGTAATCCGGTCCTGCATGAAAACGAGATCCAGTCCCAGGTTCCATGAGCTGACTGTTTGCCATTTCAGGTTCTCCAACTGAACCTGCTTCTGGACAATGATGGGATTCTCTATGTATTGATTTGGATTGGTCGTATTGAAAATGGCATGCCGGTCATATGGTGATCCGGGTTGTTTCCCTGTCTGTCCCCAACTGGCTCTCAATTTGGCATCGGAAAGATATTCCATATTTGCGAAAAAATCTTCTTCTGAGAGCCTCCAGCCTATACTGATACTCGGGAAAAGCCCCCAGCGCTGGTTGCTGCCAAATTTCGAACTTCCATCCATCCTGGCATTTAAGGATGCTATATAACGGTCCTTAAACTTATAATTGAAACTGCCCAGGAATCCAAGGCCCCTTGATTCGCTTGATCCGGATGCAAGAAGACTGATGGGGGCATTTGCAGCCGGATCACGGATATCTCCTCCCGGCCCCCTGCTTGTTCCCAGGGTTGCCCACTCCGAATTTTGCATTTCTACTTCCGCCATGAGGATGCCCGAAAGAGAATGGGCTGGATTTTGAAGGCGGGGAACAAATGATAACTGGGATCTTGAAAGGATCTTTGTAACCGTCTGGTTGACCTCCCTTGAGTAATTATTCAGGCTGCTTAACCAGTCGGTGCCTATGGCATCGATGGGCAGGAATTGTTTGGTCTTTGAATTTAAGTATTGAAAAGATATGGTTTGACGGAACCTCATCCATGGCAACATGTTGTAGTCCAGAACAAAACTATTCTGAACCTGGTTGTCATTTTTGTCATTGATACTTAAATTGGCCACCGCAACAGGATTGAAAAATTTGTCCCCATCTCCCTGGTAGCTGTATATGGGTGTGAAATATTCGCCGGTTGGATTTCCGTTCACATCATGCTCCCAGATAGCCATATTCGGAGCCTTGATGTAAGCCATCTGGCGTACATTGACATTTTCCCTTGTTCCATCCCCATCCGCATCGAATCTGAACTGATAATTGTCCTCCTTGGCACTATTGGAGTAGTTGAAATTGACAGAGAATCTTAATTTACTTGAAATGTTATAATCAAGATTTACCCTGGTTGACAGCCTGTTCAGGGCGGTATTCACCGTGGTGCCATCATTGCTCTGGTAGTTTACCGAGGCATAGTACCTGGTCTTATCACCCCCCCCTGAAACCTTAAGAAATTGATCATTGATAAATCCTGTTTGTGAAATGGACTCCACCCAATCGGTGTTCCTGTTATAATTATAAAAATCAGCATAATCCCTGTCATAGGCTATCTCCGGAGGGATATCAAAAAGTCCCTGCTGATTTAACAGCTGTTCAAGCTGCATCATGATGTATTCATCCCCGTTCAACATGGGTATGGGTGGAGGCTGAACATTTACCGTGTACTTACCCTGGTATTCAAATCTTGTTTTCCCCCTTTTTCCACGGTGCGTTTTAATCAGGAGGACGCCATCGGCTCCCTTAGAGCCCCAGATGGCAGCTGATGCGGCATCCTTGAGCACGTCAATTGACTTGATATCCTGAGGCGAAATATTGACAAGAGCGCCTATATCTTCCTGGTCGGCTGATCCGAAATCAAAACCATCATCAACTCTAATATCCTGGGGTATATCATCCACTACGATAAGTGGTGTAGATCCTCCCAGTGATCCAAGCCCCCTGATCACAATTTGGGAGCCACCCCCGGGATTACCTGAGGTCATAATGTCCAGACCGGAGATTTTACCCTGAAGTGCTTCCTCGGCGGATACGACCCCCAAGTGCTTTGAATCTTCCATATCTATACTCACCACAGAACCTGTAATGTCTCTCCTGGCAACACCTGTCATGCTGTTGAAATCATATTCAGCCGTAATCACAACTTCTTCCATCTGGATGGCTGAGGCGGAGAGTTTTACGTTGATCACTTCACGTCCTTCAATGGAGAATTCGGAGCTGGTGTACCCGATATAGCTAATGATAATTGTGCCATCCGGATTTTGCACCCTGAGGTTATAGTTTCCGTTTGGATCGGTTATGGTTCCGGTGATGATTCTTCTGTCTTTGTCATACTCAGTTACTGTGGCACCAATGATCCGGCTTTCATCCTCACTATCGGTTACTGTTCCCCGAATGACAGTTTGTCCGGAAACGACCACAGAGAACAGTACCATGCAGCAGATAAGGGATATTTTAATGTGTGATTTCATCCTAATCTCTATTGTTTGATCAAGACTCTATCAATTTCATGAATTACACCCGTGATAATATAATCATAGCGAGAGGTAGATCCCTCGTCCATGTCAGTTGCGATCATCAGGTTGGTAACGCCCTCCTGCTCCTTAATATCGGTATACAGGTTCCCGTCTTTATCGAGTATTCTGATCAGGTCACTACCCGTTTCAATGTTCAGGGTTGAATACTTTTTCGTGAATTGAGTTGATGATTCATCCACCCGAAGGGTTTCATAGTAGCCATCCGGACTGCTCCCATCTGTCCATATCCTGGTGCCCCTCAGAAAATGATATTTAACAAAACTTTGCAATTCTGACTCTGTGAGGGTATCCGTATTGTAAGAGGCCAGGGCCTCTGCAGTAGGAATGAAGACTGTATATATCTCACCTTCAGTTAAAAATGGGAAGGTGTAAAAAATGTCATCGAACAGGCCAGCTTTATCGATCAGGTTAAAGAAATGAGGAAATGAAGTGAGCCAGGAATACATTTCAGTTATGGGCGTTGAAAACCATCCTGTTACATCATAGGTCTTTCCGTTATCAGATTCTTCTTCCAAAAGTTCTGGATGGACCTCAATCGCTGAATCACCATTATAACCCCATTTATTTGCAGATCCTCCAGAGACCGTATTATCCTGGTTGTTTATAACAATGAAATTTCCGGCCAGGTTTTCGATAAACTCTTTATTGGCTGTGCCTCTTGGCAGGGATGTCCCGACCTGGTTGAGTATCATTTTTGTCAACTGGTTCCGGTTAACGGTGGTGAAGGTTTCAGATCCCTGATCAAAAGCTCGAAAATTGAAGCGATTTGCAGCTACATCTATCCAATTAACGAACAGAGAAGAATCTAATTCAAAAGACTCGTCTGACTGGGCAAAGAATACATATTCCTTACCCTCCTCCTTTAATGCCGGAAGAGTCTTTGAGTATTCCATGGCATAAAGAAGAGTTGAAAATCCTGGGCGCAGGTAAATCGGTCCGGTTATACTCGAAAAAGCACGCGGAACAACGGCCTTGTTCAATCCAAGGAAACTACAGTTGCTACCGTAGTATTTATGTATGATATTAGCTTCTTCAATGGTGATCATGTCATCGGCTCCATTTCTGAACCCTTTCTCGATATTGGTCTGGTAAACAGGATTTTTCGTCATGTGGGAATTCAGGATAATACGTTTCACTTCCAGTGGGACCCCTCCAAAATCAGGCCAGTGAGGATAGCCGCTCTTATTGGTAACCACTTCATCCAGCAGATTCTGAAAGGCAATATCGGTGGGAGCCAGAAGCCCATTCTGATACCTAACCGTGTAATCTGATATAGAAGTATTCGGTCCTGTAAGTTCCTCATGAAGATTGAAAAGAAGGAAGGGGTAGTCAAGGTAATAAAGTGTGTCAAATAATCCTCCGGCCTTGGCTTCAGGTTGAAGGTTCGTGGCTTTCATATTAGCTGAAAATTCAGAAAAGAGACGAAAAACCTCACTAAATAAACTATAGCTGAATCCATCATATTCCTGGTCCAGTATCTGTTCAGCATTATAAAGCGGATCTGTAACCTGGTCAACCTCGTAGACGAAACCATTTTCCGCGAAAATCTCCTGGCTTACAACCTTGGCATTTCCATAGTACATGTTGCCACTCTCAAATGAACGGTCATAATAAAACCCGTAATCGTCCAAACGAAGCTCATTTACTCCAAAATATTCATCAAAAAATAGGGGCCCGTATTTTCTTGATTCTGTGAATACTTTTTTATAGTCATCAGATTCCGTGGAGTCAACGATCTGGTCATTGGACGAGATGAAATACTTCTTATTCGGATCTTTTTGTATCGTTTGCCTTTTATATCCCCGTGGCTTATCATTTGCCGGATCATCCTCATCGATCCATCCATAGATATCAAGCGATTTCATTTGCTTCAGGCTCCACCCGTTCTGTAAGATATGTCTTTCAACCAGGTTCTCCAGTTCCTGTGGAGGGATATTTTCCGGTGAGCCTCCATATTCCGGATGCTGACCGAACCATTGCTCAAAGGCAAGGTTGGTAGGTCCAAACACTGTATAACTTCCGGTTACATCCAGAATGGTATCGTAGCCTGTGAGTTCAATGCATTTTTGGAAAACTGATAGATTGGGTCTGGTAGTGATCTGGGTATAAATCTTGCCGGCAAGCCAGTCCGGACGTTCATATTTCTCCAGTTCATAAATATCCTTGCACCCCCAAAGTAGTGTGCATCCAATAAGAAAGAGAAAAGCTATGTTCTTATTGATAGTCATAGTTTAGTTGTCTTGTTCTGCTTTTGGGTTAAAACAGACGATTTTAGTTCAAATATAAGAGAAGATGTGTCATTGAGGCTTGCTTGAATCAATCATGTTCTTGTTTATTTTTAATAAAGCCTGATTATTTGTTCGCAGCAGGCATTGTGTTGCTCATTTTCATCATGATCATTTTTTATTCTGAAATAAAAAGCTTCAGAATTACAGTCCTCATTCCTTCCCGGTATATTTTGGCAATATAAATGCCCTGTGAAAATCCGGAAATATCAATCTCTTCCTTCATGTCAGAGGCCTCATGGAGGCGTACTATCACTCCGCTCAGGTCAAAGATCTCGATCCAGTCTATTCTTGCTGGTGAATCTATATATAATATTGAACAGGCAGGATTAGGGTACAGCTTAAGTCCATGTAATCCGGGATCTTTGGTATTGCTTAGCAGGTTCATAGTTAGATTCACGGTGGTGTCATTATCCAGCTTAAGTGTCCCTGTTACGTCCTCATAACCTGTCTTCGAAGCAGACCAGTCATACTCCTCGAACCTGGCGAGATCCTCAAAAAGTACGATCCCTGTCTGGCTGCTGGTCCGTGACTCATTTTCTATCATGAAAAGAGCATCTTTCAGGGGGGTGTCCTCCGAGTAAACGCGGAATTTTATCGTGGCCTTGTTTGCAATCAGGATGATCAATACAGTCGTATCACTGCTTAGCTCCAGTGAAGACTCAAGAGTGAAATAGTCGGGGTGACTTATCGTATAATCATAATTTCCTTTCCAAACCTCGAAGATTGCCGATCCGTTTACTCCCGAAAGTATCTCAGATCCTCCGAAACTTACGGTAATGCCCGACAGTACAGACTTTGTGATATCCGAATAGATGCTGAACCTGATGTGTTTTTTAACCGGTGTCAGAGAGACCTGTACCACGGTATCCTTCCAAACCTTCATGGAAGAATCAATCCCTGCATAGTCTGGATGCCTGGCGCTGTAGGAGTAGGTACCTGGTGCGAGGGAATAGTGTACTTCTCCATCAGAATCAGAATGCTGATTTTGCTGGTCCACCATAACAGATACATCCTGAAGAAGTGAACCAGAAACCATATCCTTTGCACGAAATGTCACCTGATATTTTTTCTCCGGAACAAAAACAGGCGGACCGGTCAGTTCATCAATATAAAAGGTTTGACCGGTAGCCAAAGAGTCATTATCGGGAGATGAGAAATATACCCAGACCTGGTTGTAATCAACGGGAGGATTGTTGTGATGGAAGTTAAATAAAAATTCAACCCATTCATTTGTAACACTAACCTCCTGCCATTTTTCGAATTGTGTGCTGTCGGCCCCATTGTTTTTTAGTATTATTCCAACATTGGAGGGCTCTGTTACCGGAAGGTCTGATTCATAATACACCCGTAGACGAAATGTTCCGGATCCCGAAAGATCAATGGTTCCCGGGACTTCAAAAAAAAAGCCGGACCATACACCTTCTTTCCTGGTCACTTTCCCTGTCAGATGACTCATGTTCACCGTTGATTTGGCAGGATTTACAACATTATGTTCGTAATCAAGGTTTACCGGATTCTGTGGCTTATAAATCCTGTTCTCCCCGAAATCGGAATAGAGTATGGCCCCTGGAGGCAAGGGTTCAGGATCCAGGCCTACTGAACAACTGTCGCAGGAAAAAACGGGGATCCAGATCTTCTTCTTATACCCCTCGGGGATAACGACGCGGGTGGTATCAAGGACCAGGGAATCCAGCACCCTGTAGCTTATGTCCGGGGTATTATCCCTGGAAGAAACGCCATAGCCGAGTAAACGGATGTACTTTATGGTACCGTCATATTGCCTGTATACGATCCTGTTCTGATAAGTTTCGAATTTGGGATCTGAAGGATCATAAGGGTTAACAAAGGGGAGGGTGGGGACATCATGGTAGAGATCGGGGGAGATGTAGCGTATCCCAGTATGGGTATTTTCCATGAGAAACAGCGGAACATTGCCTGGGACCGGTTCAGCGAAAAGCTCGATGTCCCCCGTTAAGGCATTATAATGATCGGTTGATTTAATTACCGTTCGGTCTGCCTCTTCAGGATCTGCCTCGATAAAACCATAATCTGCCGCATCCGCAATCTTTTTTGCCTTCTCATGAACCTCCTTCAGGGTCCCGTTAATATAGTAGATCCGGTAATAGAAGGATTTCCCCTGGACGATATCGATCTTAGGGTTCAGGACGAATACAGTATAACTTCTTTCCACGTTGCCTGTTAATCCCCAGCGGATGCGGTTAAAGGACATATTGTATTTATTCTTAAACTCTGCTTTGTGCTTTTCATATCCATACACAATTCCCAGGGCCGGCCTCTCTTCGTTGTCTCCTTCAGCTGCCCAGATCATATACCCCCCGGTCAGATCAAGGCTCGAAACGATTCCCGGATCATCTCCGCCAAAGGTCTTATAACTTCTCTCCAGGCTATGGTCTGGTTTGGATACCCAGACCTGCGGAAGGTTGGAAGCCCTTACGCCACCCCATGGCATATTGTGGTAATGTACCGGAACATCTCCGAAATTCTGGATGACCATGGTGTTTTCCATGATCCCGTTCCCAAGATCCTTGTATTTGTATGTATACAGCAACTGGGATTTATGAAGACTGGGTATATGAGCCTGGGTACCCCAGTTTGTGGTATACAATGCTTTTTCCTGCTGGTTGTACCAGGAGGCCATCAAGGGGCTGTAAAAGGGTGCGGGAACACGGGCAAACATGGTATCATTCCTGTATGCTCCTGCGCCATGAATAAAATAGGGCATGCTGCGAACCGTTGTGGCCAGGGTAGATCCCGGAGGGGCGGGGAGCCTTTCGTTATTGTTCAGATCTGTATTTACACTTACTATCTGCCAGACCTCGTCGATCCATGGAGCGAGATTAAAATCACCCGAGCCATGTACCTGTGGTGGGACACCCTCTCCATAGGGGCCGATGAAGGAGTAGATGATCCCAGCCCGACCCACACCCAGGTTCCAGTGCACCGAGTCAGCTTCTTTATGGATCAGCCTGGCCAGGAAGACATCCTCTTCGTCACAGTCCTCATCCCAATAACTTCCTGAAGGTTGGTAATCGGTTGTGAAGGTGCTGCTGCCCGAGTAGGGCGGTAAACTATCGTGCTGGTAGCCGGGAACCCATCCGAACAAAAGGCTGTCTGATACATCGTAGGGTGAACGGCCAACGATGCTGCTGTCGGATTTTTGTCCGCTTAAAGGAAGAAGAATAAACGCAAATATGAATAGGGGTAATCGTTTAAAATGAGCCATAAACTTTCAATTTAAGGATTTTTTTACATAAACCCAATATGCCGTTCTTTCAGTCCCGTCTCCATCAATGAACCATGTCTGCAGGTCTGTATTTGACTTGTCCCCATTCTTCGTTAGCCTTGGGTCCAAGCCATAATTCAAGGGTTCCACCCCTGGCGAAATCACTATGGCTGATCCAGAATCGTTCCAGGGCCGTCCCATTCAGTTCAGCCTTCTGGATGTAGCAATTCTCCTTTGAATTATTGTATGTTTTAATCACGAAACTATTCCCGGGATAATATTCCGGGTCCAGGTGGATGGTAACTTCATCGAAGACCGGACTGGTAATTTCGTATACCGGATCACTTGAGGTGGTGCCCCTCAGGCTGAACAAGCCCAGGGACATCAGTGCAGAAACACCTCCCATCTGGCCCTGGTCCTCGTCATGGCCGCCATAGCCCTTGTCCGGAGTGATACCTCCATACGCCTGTTCGTTGACCCTTCTTACCCAGTACTGGGTAAGCCAGGGCTTACCAGCATAATTGAATACATGGGCATTGGAACAGCCCGGTTGATTGGCATAGCTGATAAAGCCACTGCTGTACCCGAAAACAAAATCATCCAGGGCCGCCTGTTCGAATGCATAGTTCAGTTTCTTGCAGAGGGTATCATTCCCACCCATGAGCCTGGATAGCCCTTCAATATCATGGGAAACCGACCAGGTGCCCTGCCAGGCATTTGCCTCGATCCAACCCGCTCCGCTCAGGGGATCATCATGCAACCAGTTTCCATCTGTATTTTTAGGAAAGAGAAGTTTGTGTTCCGGACGAAAAAGCTGTTTCCAGTCTTCCGATCTTTTCAGGAAGAACCTGGCATCTTTTTTCTTGCCCAGTTCAATCGCCATCTGCGCAAGCGTCCAGTCCTGGAATGACACCTCTGTTGTTATTCCTGCATTTTGGCCTCTGACACGGTTTTTATAGATTCCTTCCATCATGCCTCCCGGAAGGTGGTTCCTTTTCATTACCTCGAAGGCAAAATCCGCATTTACTTTTGTCAGCAGATTTTTCTGGAAGGCGGATACGATCATCGGGGTAGCCGGACAGGCTGTCATAATGTATGAATAGCCCCCGGCACAGGGCCCCCTGGGAAGCAAACCGCCATTATCGGCAATCTGGATAAAAGACGCTGAGAATTCATCAAGCATTTCCGGCCAGCCCAGTCCCCAGAGAATGTTCAGGTTCCATTGGGTTAGCCAGACTGCGTCCGAATTGTAAATGTGGTGTCGGACCTTATTCTGTTCATCTCTGGGCAGATCCCTGACCCTTAATTCTGCACCCAGGGTGTGGGTACCTTTCAGTTCCCCTCCCTGTGTATAGTCTGGGTACTGTCCGCTTACATCGTCAAGTTTGTGCCGGCCCAGAAGCACGTGCCAGAGGTCGGTGTAGAACTTGATCTTCTGGGCGTCGCTTCCGCCCTGTACATCAATGCGTCCCAGCCAGCTGTTCCATTCCTGCATGGATTCCTGTCTAAGCTGGTCAAAATCCCAGTGGTCGCATTCCCTGCTCATGTTTTCCCTGGCATTTTCAATGCTGGTATAGGAAATGGAAAACTTGATCCGGATCTGGTCACCTGGATTTACCTGGTAAGTTGCTGCCACCCCGGCAGTGGGAGCGTCGTGATAACTCCATCCTTTTTCTCTCCTTGGGATACTGACGGACGTGCCCTGGAATTCCTCCACATCATAGTACCTCAGGCTATCGGACCACCCATCCATGGAGTCAAACGGTCTGTCGAATTGAGCTGTAAAGAAGATCCTGACGTTTTCGGGTCCTCCCCAGAGCCGTCCCTTGGTATTAAAAGATCCTTCCAGTTCGGTATTACTTATTTTTGAGACCCGTGCATCCGTCATCGTTGAGGTGGAAAGGTATCCGCCCAGATTCAGTAGAACCTGGCTCATATCCTTTTTTGTATAGGTGAGCCTATACATACTTACCCTGTCGCTTGAGGTCTGTTCAACCCATATACCGTGATCTTCCAGGAAAAGACGGTGATATCCAGGTTGAACTTCCTCACCTACGTGCCTGAATTCCGACTTCCAGCCTTTTTCTCCTTTTGTTGGATCTATGTTTCCACAGGTGGGCATCATAGACAGGCCCGATAACATCCATCCATGGATCTGCGGAAAGCCGAGGATCTCCGTGGAGTTATAATTATACCCTCCCCCGTACTGGTTCTTGTTTCGGGTCAGGGGAGCAGCACTGATCATCCCATAAGGCCTGGAGCCCGTAACGAAGAAAAAATACCTGCCCCGGCTGGTTTCAATGAAGGGGTCCACCCACGAAACATAGTCTTCATAGTCTTCGGGAGAGGGGTAGATCTCAATTTCCGAGAGCCCCAGCCCCACACCATCGCCATCGGTGACCTCAAATCGCATCCACTCCACTTTTTTTGCCGGGAATGCAACTTCTTTTGGACTTCCGTCATTGGGGATCTGCCAGACATTGATGGAAGATCCGTCACTGAAATGTAGAATCCCTCCTGCGATATGTGATTCCCGGCATGGCCTGTCATACAGAATGACCTTATTAATACTTTGAGATTCTTCCCAGTCCAGTTGTATCCAGGGATAATCAATTTGTCCCCAGAAGGTCATATCAGATCCCGATACCCATTCGTTCCGGTCCTCAATTCTGGTCTTGCCGTCAATGGCAAAAAAGGATTTGGAATTTTCATCCAGACATGAAGAAGCAGAAGTCCGGGCATGATGGGCAATGTTACCTGGTCCTGCATTGGCACTGTAAACCAGCATCAGTACTAGACAGGAGAGTGTCAGTTTTTTCTTCATTCTGGGTGTTTAGAGGTGCTGAATTTGTAAAATAATTGGATTTCCGGTACTGTCCTCAGGTAGGATCCTGAAAATATAGAAACCTTTGCTGAGACCAGTAAGATTCAGTTCCTGGCTGCTGTCTATCCCCTTCACAATCCTTGACAGTTGACCCTGAATAGTGTAAATTTCCAGGCGTTGAATGGGATCAGGTGACCGGATAAAAATCTTACCAGTACTTGGGTTGGGGTAGATGAGCACTTCAGGATTTTTACCTTTGAAAATACCTGTAATCGGTGTCAAAGCCAGTTGGACGGTGGTATCCTTGTCCAGAAGGAAGGAATCCTCAATCTGATCAAATCCGCTTTTCGAAACAGTATATGGGTAAAGGTTCCCGATGGCCAGATCTTCAAACAGCGTGATGCCAACTGTATTGGTCAGCTTTTTTGTTTCACCGATCCTCACTTCCGCTTTATCCAGGGGAAGGGTCCCGTCCGTGATCCTGAATTTTACAGAAGCCAGGGTAGGGTAGAGGAAGAGACTGATCAGGGTGTCGGAGAGCAGGGCCAAGGTGTCGACTACCGAAGTATAGGAATCCTTTTGTGCTCCATAAACGTAGCTTCCTTCTTCAAGATGGAAAAAGACTTCCCCGTTGTCGTTGGTCAGGCCGGTAAGTGAATCTACACGGACGCGCGCGTCTGCTAATCTGAAATTTTTTGATCCGTCGAACAGGTTAAATTCCAGGGTGATCAGGTCGGGACCCGATTGGATACTGTTTTCCACCGCTTCGGTGGAAAAAAAGAGGAGGGAAGCTCCATCCCCCGCAGTGACCTCTCCTGACCTGAATGCAATGGAAAGCTGGTTGCCCTGCACCAGGGGCGAATCCTTGGGCAGGTGCAGATAAATCCTCCGGGTATCATGGCTTATAGAGTCAATGAGGATCTCTGTATCATTCCTGTATAAACGGAAATCTGGTTCTGTGATCTTGCTCAGCGTGGTATCCGTAGCGGAGAAATCTACAATTACCTGGTCCCCTTTCCTACTGGTGTAGAACTTGATTCTATTGATGGGGATATTGACAGGAAGTTCTTTTCTCCAGTTGGTGACCATTCTGAAGAGGCTATCTGCCAATTCAGGGTAATATTCTATAGAGTCATTTTCCTCCACACGGCTGGCAGAAATATTAAAAAGGTGACTCTGGGAACCATCTTCATTGCTCAGGAGTTTCCAGTCACCGCTTCTAACAGCCATCCGTGGCCAGTTCTCTCTATTGCTTGCACCTCTCCAATCCCAGAACAGGGGCCCGGTGCGCTGCTGATCGCCTCCCTGCAGACTTCCAGAGAGATCCTCACCGTCTGAAACATAATCCGACGGAAGATCAATGCCTGCTATCTTGCATAAAGAAGGTAGAATATCCACCCCTGCAATATGGGTGGTATTGTTGACTTTCCCTGCAGGAACGGTCCCGGGCCAGTTTACGATAAAGGGAAGACCCACTCCTCCCTCAAACAAGCTTCGTTTCTGTCCGCGAAGCCCGGCCGTTTCTCCCCTGGAATAGTACGTTACTCGAGTGGGATCATCACTGGGATTTTCCGGTCCATTGTCAGAGCTAAAAACCACCAGGGTGGTGCTGTCAAGTTGCTCATCTTTCAGGTACTGAAACAGTCTTCCCAGTTCCCGGTCAGCATAAGAGATACAGGCATAATAACTCCTGTATGGTTCCTCCACGTGGGCATAGGCATCTATTGCATCCTGGGGGGGATCGATGGCTGCATGGGATTCGTGGATCCAGAGGTTGATGAAGAAGGGTTTGCTCCGGTCCCGGTTTATAAAGTCCTTGCAGTAATCCACGCATCTGCCCGTCGAAACACCAATGGGTACATCCACCTTGGGGCCGGATCCGTTAAATACACGGGACTCATCATAGCCATAGGTAACCGGAAGAGGAGGATCAATTACACCACTGTTGGTCAGGTGCCATTTTCCGTAATGCGCAGTTCTGTACCCATTTTCCTGGAATAACCTGGGTAGCATGTGGGCAGTTGGATCCAGCCAGTCGGGCATATCCCGATCCATATTGAGTTCATGGTCTGCAAAATGTTGATGCACGTGATGGCGGGCAGGGTATTGACCCGTCATGATTGCCGTGCGGCTGGGTGAACAAACCGGATTGCACACGTTGAACTGGAGAAACTCGGTTCCTTCTGCCGCCAGTTGATCAAGATTTGGAGTGGTGATGGTATGATGCCCGTGAAGACTCAGGTCCCCGTATCCCCAGTCATCTGCATAAATGAAGATAATATTGGGTTGCTGGGAGAAGCACGGGATGGTCCGTGCAGCGCAGATCAACAAAATCACAAATGCCTTCGACAGGAATTTTTTTTTCAAGTGTTGGGACTTTTGAATTATTCAAATACAAATTTCGCATTTTCTGAACTTAAATGATTGCTCTTTTTTGTAGTTGTATTGCTTTTATCAATCATGCTGCTGCTGAACTCTCATTTTGGGTTAAAATAAGAAGGGGCTGATCTTTCGACCAGCCCCTTCAGAAAAACTACTACTACTTTGAGAAACGCTTTTTACTTCTGTATCTGAATACGCGTGGTGAACGTGCGATCCTTTGAGTTAACCTTTACAAAGTATAATCCAGACTCAAAAGAACTGAGATCAACCTCTAATTTATCAGTAGAAAGAACCGTATTAAAGACGGCGCTTCCCATGATGCTATAGATTGAAACAATTGATGTGCTTCCAGGCATATTCATCAGCTCCAATGTCAGCTTATCCTTTGCCGGATTGGGATAGATATACATGGTAGGCATAAGGATATTATCAATACCAACTGCTGAAACGGAAACAGTTACATCAGCCTGTGAAGTTAATGCTCCGTCACTTACCGAAAGTGTAACCGTATAGGTTCCTTTGGCATTAAATGCGACATTGGTTGACAATTGGTCTGCAGTTTCGATGACTGCATCCGAAGCATTGGCGCTGGTCACTTCCCAGAGAGAGGTCAATGCAGCAGGTGGGGGTAAGCCGTCATCCGTCGCCGTGGCTGACAGAATAATGGTTCCCGGTTCTGCAAAGGTTGTATCACTGAATGCCAGTTCAATTTCTGGTGCAGTATTGGCATCCGGATTCGACTCCCCAAGGAAAGTAAGGAAATATACAACTGTATTTGTTGCATCCTCCGAAACTACCTTCAGAACGTCATCATATGATAAAATTCCATCCAATCTTTCGTGTCCCAGTTTGGTGAGGATTACTGCGCTTGCTCCCTGTACCACCTCTACATTATTGAAGAAGAGATCTACAATCGTACCAGAAGCAATATCTACTATCTCCACATTATCCTGGTCCACACCATAGATGGAGGATATAACAAATGCATCGCTGGCGAGTGAGGTAGGTTCAAGTTTGTATGTAATAACAGTCACAAGATCCTGGGCCACCACTTCAAAGTAGATATCAGCACCAACTTTTGTGTCCACCTTCACCGAATCAAAGTTCATATACTGCATGGGTATCAGTTCACCGTCTCCGTTAATGATGTTCATCACGGCCAGATCAGGTACTGTCACAGCAGCTGCCAGATCGGAAAGCAATGCTCCATATTCCACACCAGTGATCGTTCCTTCACTCCCGCTATGGGAAATAGTAAGATCGGAAGGATCGGTGGCAGGAGTCAGAACCGCATTCATATCCAGAGGTGTATCAACCAGAGCATATTTGGTAGTATTCAAACCATCAGCTGAAATAACAACCAGGGTGTCGCCACCGGCAACAGCCTCAGCTGCATCCTTTAAGCTACCATCCGTCCCGCTATTCACACTGAGAACCTGCATGGGATCCGCTTTGTCCACATTGCCAAAGAATCCTTCTACGGTGGTTGATGTGAGATCACCCTGGATGCTTTGTACTCCTGTATAACCGTCACTTGCCAGGTAGATCGAAGAAGTAATTGTAGACAGGTAGACCGTCACAGCATCCATCACATGCGAGCCGATTAAATCTGGAATATTATCCTGGGCGGCAAGCTCATTATTATAGGTTTCTATGATCCATGCACTGTTATCGGCATTTGTACCAAAGCGCTCTGAAGATTCTACCAGAGATCGGGATCCTGTATAAATATCAGGTTTTGTCCTGATTCTGCCTCTGTGAGTGAATTTGACTTCACGCCCTGCAACGGTCCATATGCCGTCTGCTATTGGATCACCCAGGACATCCACCAATTCGTAGTCTGCAGGATCACCCACAGGTTTTGAACCATCAAGGACTGAATCACCGACTATCTTGAACATGTAGAGTGCATTTGGTGTTCCCCCTCCCCGCATGGTGGGGACAGTATTACTTGCCTCAACACCCAGCTCAGTTTGTGAATTTGTTCCTTCACTCCAGCGCTTGTCGATGTCATCCAGGTGAAAATCTGTATAGTACTGCTCTCTGTTTGCAAAAGAAGCGCTTAATACAAATACCCCACCGGGTTCCACTTCCGGCACCACATTGGCATCCAGGGATAAGATCCCGGGATTCAATAGCCAGTTTGTGGTATCATCGTGATACTTAAACCCTGGAACATAACTTTCGTACCTGTCCTTGAAATCGACATCTGTAGGCAATTCTGGAATGATGCCTGATATTGCATCACCCGGGTTCACAGCAACGCTTTTCACAATCAGGTACTCGGAGAGATCCAACGGTACGTTGCCTGGATTACAAATTTCCAGATAATACATAGTTGAACGCTGGTGGGTTGCATGTTCTGAGAAGAAGGGGATCCCTTCATATATCTGAACTCTGGTAGGATCCTTTTCCAGTTCGAAAGTAACCGTATAGGTTTCATCAATGGTATCACTCTGGGCAATCACATTAAATGAGGTTGTCCTGTCGGCCTGACTTCCGGTAAGTGATACAGCTCTCTGGACTTCCAGAGTTGCGTTGATATCCACAGGATGGGCCACAAGAGCGGGCACATTTACTGTCCCGTAGGGAACCATGACGGTGTAGTTGGTTTTAAAAGAACTAAAACTGGGGATGGTATCTCCTTTCCAATTTTCCAGAAATTCTTGTTTATCGGGCCATGTGATGGCACCCAGAAGGGCATTGTCACTGGCTGCATAATCAAGCACATCAATATAATACTCCATGACCGTTGATCCATCCTTGGCGGTCACCTTAAGAATATCTCCGTTTCGCAGGTCAGCATGTACTTCACCGTCCTTCCAGACAATCTCCCAGCTGGCATTCGGAGCTTTTTCCAGGTACTTGTATAAGGAATCCAGCCGGGTTGCATAGGGTACGTTCCCTACAGTATCAACTCCTTGACCAATCGTCGCATAATATGGAGTTATCCATGAGTCATCTTCATTCCATTCATATTGCTGGTTATTAGGATTGATCCAATAGGCTCCTCCTCTTACTACGTATTTCAGGGGAAACACAACTGCCTGGTCATCGGCCGGTTCCAGAACGACAATCTCGAAATTAACCTGCTCCAGTTCATTACCTGCAGCATACAAGGTCAGCGTATCACCGTTCTGCATGATTGAATGGGTGGAATCTGTGAGATCGCCATCCTGAACGTATAGCCAGGCCATGCCCAGACCCAGGTCCAGATGATTTGCAATAATGGAATCTCCTTTATAAATTCCCCAGGGAACAGTCATTTTGGCGTTTTCCTTGTCCACATCCACCGTGGTTGACTGCACATCGATGTGAAAATCGCCGTGATTTTTGATGGTAGTATATGACATCCTGCCATACTGGTTGGGTATGGGGATCCACTCTGAATCTTCAAGGGTGGCACCTTTGGAGGAATTCCAGTCCATATTCCCCTGTGTGACCGTTGCTTTTCTGACAAGCGTATAATAACGGGTAGCCTCCTCAATGCCAGCCACGTCGGTATATGCGTTGATCGCCACATTATTGTCATCCAGGAGAAGTCTCACCTGGTCTATCATGATGGAATCTCCATTATCCAGGTGATTGAAAAGCACAAAGGCTTTACTACCCCAGTTCCACAACAAAGCGGACCAGATAGACGCTGAGTCTCCCCACATTTGCCATTCGGGGATGATGGTATCAGTCACACCAAAGGCATTGCCGGTCATACAAAACTCATCTGCCAGAGGCAGCATATCCGTCCTGTGGTCGGGATAGTCCTGGCCGGGAGCAAATCTGTCACTGACCCCCATGATCATCCATGTCCCCCCCGGAACGAGCTCTCCCGATAACCTGACCTGGTTGTTCGCACCTGGGTTGGTATTAAGCCTCCATTGACCATTCTCATCAACCGAGAGTGTCTTGCCTGTAACATTAGCAAGAGTTACTTTGGACAGATCAATTGTCTCGGTTCCCGTGTTGCATATTTCAAGATAATGAGCATGCGGATCACCTGCCCGGTGCTCGGAAAAGATCAAGCCTTTGATCGAATCTTGCTGGGCATTCACTCCGAGCATGAGTCCGGATAGAAATAGTGTGAAAAGAAATAGTGTACGTTTTTTCATAATCAGTAGTTTATTTTAATTAATTAATAAAAAGAAAGTTCCACTTTTTGAATCAAACAATCAAATATATCTTCATGAAGATAATTCGCGTTGTTTAAATCAGGCATTTACTTGCTGATTTCGGTATAAGCGCCAGAATACACAATCAATGCTTATGTAAATTCTGATGGTGAGTATCCGAATTTCTTTTTAAATGCATGGCTGAAATGTGAGGCTGATTCGATGCCCACCTCGTACATCACGCTTTTCACACTGATTCCCGGATTACCCGATAAAAGATCGGCAGCGGCCTGCAAGCGGTAGTTCCGAAGGTAGGCATTTGGAATCTGGCCCGTTAAAAGTTTCAGTTTCCTGTACAATTGGGAAGTGCTTAAGTTTGTCTCACGTGCCAGTTCTTCCACGCCAAAAGATGAGTTATCCAGGTTATTCTGAATGGATTTGTTCACTGTCTCAATAAACTCTGTATCTATTCCTGATATATGAACATCGGCAGGCAGCGAACTGGACTGGGTAAAATGCGTTTTTAATTTCTCCCTGTTTTCAATCAGTTTCTGTACTGTTACTTCCAGGTATTTCAGGTTGAACGGCTTGGACATATAGGAATCAGCTCCGTGCTCCATACCCTGGATATGGCTATCCATCTCTTCCAGCGCAGTAAGCAGAATAAAGGGTATGTGACACAACTGCATGTCCGTTTTGACCTTTTCACAAAATTCATATCCATTCATTTGCGGCATCATCACATCGCTGATTATCAGATCCACCTCCCCTGCGATTGCTATTTCCAGTGCATCCCTTCCGTTTGATGCCTCGAGGATGCGGTATTTATTTTGAAGAACATTCTTAATAATGCTTCTGAATTCACTCTCGTCGTCTGCAATTAATACGACAGGCTTGTGGGTGTCAGCTGCATCCTGGCCCAGGATTATATTGCCGGTGATATTTTCATATTCCAACAATTCATTCGCGTTGAGTCTCCGGATATCCTTTTTATCTATATCGCTGGTTTTTAATTCATTCAATGGCAGGAAAACAGAGAAGCAGGTCCTTTCACCGGGAGTGCTTTCCACATTAATAAAACCCTTGTGAAGCTCAACGATCGATTTACTATAGGATAAGCCGATGCCGGTCCCCATATTTCTTAACTCCGATCCTGATTGATAGAACCTTTCAAAGATTTTACTCATGTCGTTGATCTGAATCCCCACACCGTTATCTGTCACGTCAAAGCAGGCATATTTCTTTCCATCAACTATACGTATGCTGCCCTCCAGCCTGATAGTTCCGTTGGGAGGAGTAAACTTAAAGGCGTTGGAAAGTAGATTAAACAGTACCTGTTCCATTTTCTCCAGGTCCAGGTGAATTTTAAATGCAGGATCTTTTACCTGGTAATAAAATTCAATGCCTTTTTTTACAGAGAGTGATTCAAATGCATCTGCAACAGGATAAATAAAATCATCAAGTGAGGTCTGGGAAATTTTCAGGTTAAGACCTCCATGCTCAACCCTTCTGAAGGTTAGCAATTGATCGATCAGGCGAATCAACCTGTTGCTGTTTTTTTCAATCATCTCCACATATTCCTTCTCCTCCTCACCCTGAATGAGTTCCTGAAGTTTCTGCAGGGGAATGGAAATCAGTGAAAGTGGTGTTTTGAATTCATGGGAAATATTTGTGAAAAACCGAAGTTTACTCTGGTTGACCTCCTTAATTCTCTCCTTGTCCAATTGTTCGAAATGGAGTTTGTTCTGAAGGTTCTTCAGTTTGACCACGTAAAGCGAAATGCCAGAAATTACTGCTATAGCCAATAAAAAAAACAAAAGCTTACTTATGGGCCGGGCAAACCAGGGTGCCAGCATGGTAATTTGAAGTGAGGTTTCACCTTCCGAAACAATGCCATCGCAGTTATATCCTCTCACCCTGAAGGTATAATCACCCGGTTTAAGGTTTGTATAGGTGGGGGAGAAAGATCCCTGGTTGATGTGGATCCACTCCTTTTCAAATCCCTCAAGAATATACGAGAGGCGGTTTTTTTCCGGAATGGCTGTATGGTACACAGTTATTTCGAAAGAGACGGTCCTGTTCTCCCTGTGGAGAATTAACTCCTCTACCTCAGATATATGCTTGTTGAGTAGGATCCTGTTATTGACAGATTCACCTACAGGAACCAGTTTGTTATTGATTTTGAGATTCGTAAGTCTGACCCTGGGAGGGATTAAATTTGCCTTGATTTGTCCTGGTTTAAAGGCCGTTAATCCGTTTAGTCCACCAAAATAATAGAATCCGGAGCGACCCTTCATGTAAGCATTCTGCCTGAAGTTATTGCTCGGTAGCCCGTCATGTATGTTATAGCTTGTTGTTTCAAATGTCCTGGTATTCAGAACAAAAATACCCATGTCCGTTCCGCACCAGAGTATTGAATCATTCTCTTCAATAATGCCATAAAAAGCATTGTCAGCCAATCCCAGCGTATCATGGAGTCGTTCGAAGCCTTTGTCAATTTTTCCGGGCATATCAATTAGCCTGTTCAGCCCCCCTCCAAATGTTCCGATCCAGAGACTTTGATAGGAATCCTTGTTTATGCTGAAAACCGCATTGTTGCTGAGGCTGTTTTCATCACTTTCAATATGTTCATAATGCTCGATCAAATGCAGGGACTCGCTAGCCAGGCTGAACCTGGATAATCCATTGTTCGTAAAACCTATCCAGATTTTCTCAGGGTTCTCCACCTTCACAGCTGCGATTAACCGGTCATCATCAAAAGAGAAAGAACTATAGACCGGAATGTTTAGTTCTCCCCCTGACTCCAGGTGGCTCCATGGGTTCTGAAGAATAATGATGCGGGTTCCGGCTACCAAGATTCTTTCATGGTCAATGGGAACAATATTACGTACCGTCTGGACAGGAAGGTCCAGGTTGTTTAATTCAAATTCTACCCTGGAAAAGGATTTATTCTTTTTATTATAAACCACCACCGCGCCCTCATATCCCAACCAGATGTATCCGTGATTGTCTTCATAAATTGAAAGGATGTTTTTTTCCGGAAAAGTATTGAACCAGTGATCAAAACGATCAAATGTCAGGTTCGAAAGATTTGTTTCGTTTACCGGTTCGGAACTTCTGCAAAGCGCCTGGTTATATGAGGAAATCCAGAGATAGCCTTCGCTGTCTTCCAGTACAGCATTAATCAGGTTTCCCGGAATGGTATTTTCATCATAGGGATTATGCTCAAGATTGATGAATTGTTTCTGATTCAGATCAAGTTTGCACAGTCCGGCCTGGGCTGTACCGATCCACAGGACATTAAAAGGATCTTCAAATAAACAATTGATCATATCTCCGCTGATCCCTCCTTTATTCCTGGGATCATGGGAAAAATTCGAGAAAGTCTCCGTATCTTCCTGGTAGAGTGACACTCCTCCCAGCCTGGTCCCTACCCAGATTCTACTTTCACTATCTGCGAGTATATCTGTGACATGGTTATGGGAAATAGATCCAGGATCTGAGTCGTCATGAACGTAATTGTTTACCGGACGGAGTTTGCTCCCCTCCAATACCGTCTTAAACAATCCTGTCTCGGTTCCAATCCAAATCATGTTGTTATGCAGGGTCAAACAGGTAATGGTGGTTGACGGGATAAGCAGTTCAGGTTCAATGATTGCTTCCATCAGGTCACCACCCACGGTCATTTTGTGCAATCCCGTGCTGGTGGCAAGAAGATAAGGGCCTTCATCAGTTTCAAGCAGGTCAAGGATATCCAGATCCGCATTGGCACCTGTCAACAGGTTTTGGGTCCAACGGGTAACTATGGTGTCTTCGAGTACTTCAGCATGAACATTGGTCAGGTATTTATTTCCCATCACCCACATGGATCCATCTGTATCTTCGATGGTCTTGTGAAGCATGTCCAGGGAATCGGAAGTGAGCTTAAAAAAACGTTCCTTATCAGGACAGTAGAGATTTAATCCACTGCTTGATACAATCCAGAGCAAGCCTTCGCTATCCGAAATAATACTTGTTATGGGCCCATGATACAGATCTGCCAGGTGTTTGTCATCCCAACTGATATTTTGAAAGGAGTTACCGTTGTAGCTGATGATCCCGTTTGAAGTTCCCAACCATAATGTGCCGGTCTTATCCTTCTCTATTGATCTGACAGTATTCTGATTAAATCCATCCTTGTTGGAATAAGTGACAAATTTATAATCCTTCCCGGTCTGACCACAAAGTGGGAGAAGGCCAAAAAGCAGGATCAATGCCAGTAGAAACCATGTTCGCAAATTTCTTATCTCCATCGCAGATTCTGTCTCTTTTTGCAAGATAATAAATATTGACAATATGCTAATGTTTATCCTGCTTTCAAACTTAGGTTGCTTTGGTCTCTTTTTGTTGCTCAAATGTTGCATTCGTTTGTTCGTTTGACCACTACCTTATCCACCAACCATAATTTATTGTACATTGGTTTTAGCAAACAACCAATCTGGCAATACAATGAGAGACCACTTGAAATATTTCAGCAGGACAGGTGTATGGCTAATTCTTTTTTCAACCATTCTTGGGTCATGCCAACAATCTAAAAAGCTTATTAAACCCAATGTAATCCTTATTATCACCGATGACCAGGGGTATGGCGATATTGCTTTTCACGGAAATGAATGGATCCAAACCCCAAACATAGACCAGCTGGCAAAGGAGAGCTGTCGTCTGACCGACTTCCATGTGGGTACCACCTGTGCACCCACTCGCTCCGGATTGATGACAGGGCGTAATTGCAACAGGGTGGGCGTATGGCACACGGTCATGGGAAGATCGCTTCTTAGGAAAAGTGAGGTGACCATTGCTGATGTGTTCAGAAAAAATGGCTACTCCACTGGGATGTTTGGCAAATGGCATCTGGGTGATAATTATCCATATCGTCCGCATGACAGGGGATTTGATGAGGCCTTTTATCATGGAGGGGGAGGGGTGACCCAGTCTCCCGATTACTGGGACAATGATTATTTTGACGATACATACTTCAGGAATGGAGAGCCCGAAAAGGTGAACGGCTACTGCACCGATGTGTGGTTTAGCGAAGCGCTTGAATTTATTGAAAATTACAGGGAGAAGCCGTTCTTCTGCTATCTTTCCACCAATGCTCCCCATGGACCTTTCCACGTTCCCCAGAAATACCTTGACCTCTATAAGGACAACCCCCAAATTACGAATCCCAACTTTTATGGGATGATCACCAATGTGGATGATAACCTGGGGACTCTCAGGGAAAAAATTGAGGAGCTTGGTCTGGCTGACAATACCATCCTGATTTTTATGACAGATAACGGAACCGCAGCAGGAGTAAAGCTGGACCCGGAAGGCTTTCTGACTGGCGGATTTAATGCAGGGATGCGGGGAATGAAAGGATCAGAATACAACGGGGGCCACCGTGTTCCCTTTTTCATCCATTGGAAGGATGGAGGCATCCATACCGGAAGGGATGTGGAGCAGATTACTACCTATACTGATATAATGCCCACCCTGATTGATCTTTGCGGACTGGAGGGGCCTGATGTAGTGTATGACGGGACAACCATTAGCACACTATTAAAAGGCAATACTGAAGGTTGGGAAGAAAGGATTGTTATCACGGATACACAGCGGGAAGACATTCCTGTAAAAGGGAAGCAGAGTGCAGTGATGACCGACAGATGGCATTTAATAAGGGGAGAGGAACTGTACGATATGGATCATGATCCCGGGCAATCTACCAATATAGCAGGAGCAAATCCCGAGATCGTGGAAAAGTTAAAGAGTGCCTATGAGCTCTGGTGGGAGGATACCTCCGTTGATTTTGACGACTATTGTGAGATTATCATTGATACAAACAAGGAAAATCCGGTGTGTATTAAGTCCCATGATTGGCATAGTAAAGATATTCCTCCCTGGAACCAGGGGCATATTCGGGCTGGCATTCACGGGAACGGTTTTTGGGTAGCTGATGTGGCTTCAGCCGGAAGCTATGAGTTTGCCCTGAGGAGATGGCCCATAGAGACAGGCCTTCGCCTGAATGGATCTTTGCCACCGGGAGAGCCTGTCCCCGGGGGGGGAGCGCAAAAAGCCGGTGTTTCAATTCAATTTACCAAAGCCAGCATGAAAATCGGGGTGGAGGAACAAAGCAGCCAGGTGGATCCGGATCAGCAGGATGTGAGGTTTGTATTTGAGCTTGAGCCCGGTGAATTCAAAATGCAGACCTGGCTGGAGGATATCGAGGGAGTTCGCAGGGGAGCGTATTATGTCTACGTGACAAAGATCAGGTAAAGACTGATTTTATTGAATCAGGAGTTTGTAACAGGCAACTCCGGTAAGGTGTTGCACTTTTAAGATGTAAGCCCCGGATGGGTGCTCGAATACTGGTATTTTATTCTCTCCATATGCCAGGCTTCCTTCTTTTAATGACCTTCCGTTCATGTCATAGAGGATGAAGCTTCCTTTATGAAAATCAATCCCAAGAACAAGTATCTCAGAAACCGGGTTTGGGTAGATTTGTATTGCTGCACTGAGATCCGCGGTCATGTTTGTTGAAACGCCATTGCTATATTGATAGGGGACGTAATTGGGCCTGGTGATGACAATTTGAAAATCATCAGGAATATCTGAAAAAGTATGGGATGAAACACCATCGGCATTTACCTGATAGCCCGTCTCGATGCCGGCACCTGTAAGGCATATCCTGCAATCTTCCACTCCTCCTGTGTTTACGGTGAGTTGTGTGCCCCACCTGTAAATCTTTACATCTTCGAATTCCCGGGGATTTTGAGTATAGATGGGCAATTCGGGATCCCCCATGGGGTTCAGCGCATATTGCAAATACCAGTAGGATCCTCCTGCATCGAACCCGCTCATACTGGCTTTTGCGGCTGAACTAATGGCTGCAAAAGAGTTGGAACTTCCTTTTGTTCCGGTATTAAACAGGTGTTCCATGAATTTGGCATTAAATTGAAACGAAGGTCCAAGGTTGAAACTGGTATCAGGTACTCCAAGGCCTAATCTTGAACTGCCAAAAAAAGCCACGCAACCCCCTCCGGGATTAAAAAGAAAGGATTCACTGAGACACTGATATTCGGAATCAAAAGAGTTCACATCACAGGTGGTTGATAACATGAGCCCGTAACCCTCATGACTTAATTCAGCGGCGTCATCGGTGTTGAAATTGCTCCCGGTTTCCATGAGGTAGGAGTTGGTGTTACCGTGTCCCGCAAAATGAAAAATACCATATCCTCCATTAATTTGATCGCTGAGATTGGTTGCACTTACCTCAAACTTGTCTCCCTCTGGAAATGTACCACCGGTATCATAAAAGCCGAATCTTTTACCAGACCAGTTCAGTTCTATGTATTTGCGATACATTTTCTCATTCCGGTGGTGGCTGTCGCTCTTGTTGTCCCAAATGTTCCACGACTTCACACCCGATAGGAGCATTTTTTCCATAAAGTCTTCCCTGGGAGGATCCTGTTCATATTTCAGGGTTTTTTGAACAAATGTTTTTACCTGGTCCTTGTTCCGGACTGGAATCCGGGAAAGAAATATTTCGGGAACAATATCAACATAATCCATATGTGGTTCCCCAACCTTGTTGTCATCCAGGCTGTTCCAGTTAAAACTGAGATCAAAACAAGCATAGAAGAGGTCCGTTGGAATTGAATTATCCTCCAGCGTTTCCTTTCCCAGGTTCACTTTCCCATAACAGAGTTGTACCGGTACAATGTCATGATCACCCCCCAGCAGGACCCATTTCAGATTACCCTGTTCATACAAATCACTCAGGCAACGTTTTATCTTCAATTGGTCAGTTTGCTCCTCACTGTAGGTGGAATATATCTCTTCAAGGGTGATGATCCCGGCCTTCAATCCCTTTCGTCTCTTCCAATCCAGTAGTGGTTTAAACGAATCTTTCAGCTCACCGGTGGTTACGATCAGGTATTCGGGCCCTGTGCTTTCACTCTTTTGTATCGATTTATAGCGGGGATAGAGCATATCCAGATCCTCAGGATTATCAACCAGTTCTTTTACGCTCCGTTCCAGGGCCTCGTCTCCATAAACCGGTAAGGATTGTCCCTGCTTCACCCTGTAAAACAGCTTCAAATCCAGATTCTTTATTAGATAGAGTACAAGCTGGTCACTTTCGTAGAAAAAAGGAGACACAGTAAAGCAGAAATAGGTGAATCCACCCATGATCTGGGTTGAGGTATATTCCAGGACTTTGTCGGGAAAGCTGTTATTAATAGAGGCTCCTGCCGGATCAGCTTTTGAAAAGTCAGGTGGTACTGAAACAGGCCAATGGATGGAATTTGGGACCAACTTAACATCCTCTTTGAAGATATTCCTTTCCAGGCTGATCTTATAATCCACAAAATCAGCACCGTTGGGAACAAGAATCTTAATGGCTTTGTAGGGCAATGCCGGCTTCCCCACCTCTGTCTTATAGAAATAATCTCTTCCATCTGTTACAATCCTGGATAATCCCTCTCCTGAATCAATCAGTTGAAAGGTCTCCATATCAAAGCTCACCCTATGGTTCAACAGGAGCTGTGACTGCAATGGCAGAAGAGATCCTGCCAGGAGGGTAGTCAAGATGTATTTTATCAGCCTGTTCATCAATCCAGCACTTTGATAAGATATTGATAACCTTTTTCAAAATCCATGGTTGGTAATCCCCCGGATGCGATCCCGGGTTTACCTTCGTAAAACCATAAAAAGGCAGAAGTGTTCGAAGGGGCGGTATCGGGGGTGAAATATGCGTAAAACATGCCAGAAATGGTATCCAGGGTGAGTGGATATGAATCGAAGTATCCCGAGGCATACTGCCGGATCATATAAATTCCCTTTTCCAGTTGGTTCAATTCATCATCCACAAGGAAAAGTGCACAGTTGGAGACCACGGACACCGTAATCTCCTGCTCCATTACCTCTGACACGGTAATGCTCGTAGGTTCGGCTTTAAAGGATCCTCCTTTCTGACCATACATGGATGCTTCCGGAATTTGAAACTCTATTTGATAGCTGCCTGCCGGGAGTTGAAAAGGATACTCCTCCACACTGATTTTTCCTGTGCGGAATTCATAGGAGGATTTTTCTCCGATAAAAGATACATTTCCTCCTGATAGTTTATGGGTAAAAGCCGGAAATGAATCTCCGGGAAGCAAAAATGCATCCTCCAGGAAGAAGCCAGTGGACTTGATCCTGAATTCATATTCGGGTATGTCCTTCTCACAGGAGATAATGCTCGATAACCCTATGAGAAAGTATATTGCTTTTCTCATCTCGCAGTATCGGGGTACTTTCACTTTCAACAGCAAATCGCCATAATATGATCTGCCTTATGTCCTGTTTAAGAGGGTGATAAAATATACCAGCCTCCAGGTATGCAATATACGAAATTTTGAATCACTAAAGAGGGTTGGTAGACTTCCGTATCTTTTGCCAGTCTAGCGATGGCATCGGCATCATACTCAATCGGGTTGAATTTTGGTGCCAGCAGAGCATATTCATCCCGTGGAATCTCGGCTGCAAATTGAATCCATTCTGCTACCCGGGGGCCTTTCAGCTCTTCCATCTTTTTTCATTTCCTCCCAGCTTATCAACTTATTTCCTTTTGAGACACAGCTCTTATTCGGTTCAGTGGGTAATGAGGCTTTCCATACATCAACTTTCTCAGACAACCTTTTAACGATATCGGGATATTCCTTTGCCACATCTTTTGATTCAGCCCAGTCGTTCTCAATATTGTACAATTCAGTCCGCTGCAACTCTTTGTTAGTAATCAACTTCCACTTGCCATCACGAATTCCCATGGAGGGCCATGTATAATCCTTTGAAATGCCTCCTTTCCATTCCCAATAAATCTCTTTGCTTCGTTCGAATCCTTTCTGTTTGAAGGCTGCGAGTACACTTTCTCCGTCTGGCTGATAGCCATCAGGTAATTCCACCCCGGCAACTTCTAAGAAAGTAGGCAGCAAATCAACTGCAGTCATTACAGAAGTTTTATCGCTTATCCCTTCGGGCACAATACCGGGCCACCGGACAATGAATGGAACACGAATCCCCCCGGCATAAAGCGACCTTTTCTGACCAATTAATCCACCGGATTCCCCCACTGAATAATAACCGCCCAGACCGCCTTTTTTCTTTCCATGAAATTTATGAGATTCATCTCGTGCAGCTTCCGGCCCGTTGTCTGAGGAAAAAACGACCAATGTATTCTCATCAAGGTTTAATTCTTTCAATAAATTCATGATCCTTCCAACTCCATCATCACCTTCTGCAATTACCGATGCATATACCCTTTTACGCTCATCCAGATCCTTAAATTGCTGAAGGTACTTTTCCAATGGAAAATGGGGGAGGTGGGTTTCATGAAGCCACAAATTCACAAAAAAAGTTTCGTCTTTGTTCCTTTTGATAAAGTCAACTGCATGATCTACCGAGGCTAGCCCGGAAGCCTTTATTTCATTGATCCCCGATCCATTAAAAGTGGCAAAGTCATCGTAACCATACTGGTCTTCAGCTGGGCTTTCACCCTCCACATTTCCCAGATGCCACTTGCCAAAATGACCGGTTTTATATCCGGCCTCATGCAATAATCTGGGCAACATAACCACCGTGGGATCCAGCCAGTCGGGCATTCCTCTTTTTTTGTTGCTTCCTGCCCCCGCAAAATGCTGATGAATACTGTTCCTCGCAGGAAATTGCCCTGTCATTACCGCGGTTCGGCTGGGGGAACAGACGGGGCTGTTTATAGTAAAGTTCCCAAAGTCGATTCCCTCCTTTGCCATTTGATCCAGGTGAGGGGTTTTAACCCAGGTACTCCCATGAAGGCTGAGATCACCATAGCCCCAGTCATCGGCAAAAATGAAGATAATATTGGGTTGCTTGCTTTTTTCCCGGGCATGCAGTTCCGGGCAAATTGTGAGAACCATGCAAAAAGAAATAATTACGAATTTGTTTGCGCTCATTTTTCTTTTTTTAGTGTGCTTTTGTATTCCGGCCTCTCCGCCCATTGTTCCAGGTAGGGTCTGTACTCTGGTAAATCATACCAAAATACCCGGTATCCGTTAGGTTCATTTAGCCCGTTGGGATAATCTCTACCAATCATACTGGCTTCAACAGATTTATTCCAGTTGGTAAACTCATCTATCATTTTTTTTGCAACCTCCTTTTTTTCATCAACTATATTCCTTGTTTCGTTGGGGTCATTTTTTAAATCATACAATTCAAATACCCCCTTATCAACATCCAGTGAGAGAAGTTTATAGTTGTTGTCAACCAAAGCAACCCTGCCTTCATGCCTGAATGGAATCGGTTTTTTCCTGGTTTTTATATCACGCGTGAAAAGCTCTTTTATGCTGCTTCCGTCGATGGGAGTAACCATGCTTGATTCTGGCAGTTCAACAATCTCGGCAATGGTTGGGAAGATATCCATGGTGGAAGCCGGGTAGTCAGTAACACGATTCTTATCTATTCCTGCAGGCCATTCAATCACACAGGGTACACGTATGCCTCCTTCATAAATTTTATTTTTGAAACCACGGAGTCCACCCACTGTTTCGGGGCCAAAAGGTGATAATCCGCCGTTATCACTGTTAAACCAAACCAGTGTATTTTCTTCCAGATTCATGGAACGCAACCCATCACGCAGATTACCAATGCTCTGGTCCATGCTAACCAACTCACCGTAATGATTTTGAGCTTTTTCATCCAGATCGTCAAATGGTTTTTTGTCTTCTTCACCTGCTCGCCAGGGAGAATGCGGGCTGCCATACCAGATCACAACGAACAGCGGGTGGTTATTGTCTTTCTCCTCTTCAATAAAACGAAGTGCCTCATTTACAATAATATGTGATGATTCCCCCATGATCTCCTCGAATTCGCCATTCCGGCTCATGATGGGATTGATGTCGAAAAAGTTCGAAACTGTCAGCCATTCATCAAAACCAAATTGCCCCGGACTCCTTGGGTCATTCCCAAAGATTGGGACCCCGGGACCACGATGGCCGTTCAGATGCCATTTTCCAAAATGAGCCGTTTTATACCCCGCATTTTTTAACGCCTGTGCTATGGTTTTCTCCTGTCTGCACATGGCATATCCGTGCGAATAAACGCCGGTGCGATCGTTTGATCGTCCGGTTAAAACGCTTGCCCGCGTCGGAGAACAAACCGGAGCTCCTGCATAAAAGCGATTAAAACGAAGTCCATTTTCAGCCATTCTATCCAGGTTGGGTGTTTTTAAAATCGGGTGGTTGTTATAACTCGTTTGTCCCCAGCCCTGGTCATCGGCCATTACCAGAATAATATTTGGTCTGTTTGTGTCACTGGCTGATAATACCAGAAAACCAAAGACCAAAAGTGCAGATAAAAATAGGGTTCGTTTCATTGGCTTGATCATCAGTTTATGTTGCCAGAATCAATCATTTCGTTATCTGTTTTACCTGATCTTATACCCCCGGTGCTTTCCTTTTTCAATCTCTTCTTTGTAGGTCCCCTTCAGATACGGCACTTTTTCAGCCGGTGAAGCCTCTTTGTTGAAGAGCACTTTGTACTTCTCGTAATTATTGTAATTCACAACATGGTTTACCAGGTGGTCATATTGTTCTTCATACCATGACCGCATGTCGTTCAGTTTATCGGTATAGGCCGGATCAGAAGCAAGGTCTCTCATTTCCAGCCGGTCTTCACCGATATGGAATAGTTCTTCCGTGGCTGGCATCAGGCTATCTGAATACTGCCAGTAGATGTATTTCCAGTCGGAATTTACCACGGACATCTCCTGTATTTCATCATTTCCCCACATGTTTAACAGAGCAATGATTTCCCGATCGATTCCAGCCACTTCCCTGATCAGGGGCCCCAGGTCCACACCATCCATATTTTCAGGTATGTCGATTCCGGCATAACTCAGGATGGTGGGCGCCATATCGATATTCGCGGTAACCGTGGTCCGTTCCACTCCACGCCTGTTCTCCGGCAATCGCGGATCATAGATAATCAGGGGTGACTTTGATGCTTCTTCGTATGGAAGCACCTTTCCTCCGAAATTATGTGCCCCGCAACTATAGCCGTTATCGCTGGTGAGAATGATGATGGTATTATCTGCCACACCCTCTTCTTCAAGGTATTTTCGTATCATTCCCAGTGCATAATCCACTCCATGGATTAACTGGTTGTAGCTTTGAATGGCATCCTGGTAGCTTTCCTCCGATTTCCTCCAGAAATTATAGGCATGGTACTGGCGCCCGGTTTTGGCCTGGGGTGCAAGGTGAGTTGCATTTTCAGCCCCGTAATTGGCCGGTTTCTGATATACTTTCCCCTCATATACGTGATCGAAGTATTCATCGGGAGTAAATGGCAAATGGGGTGCTTTGAAGCTGATGGACATGCAGAAGGGTTTTCCTGCTGCTTTGGCTGCTTTGATAAAGTCACCTGCCCAGGCGCCATAGGCCCTGGTGCTGTGGGGATACTCATCGGCATAGGATGCAATGGTTGGATTTTTAGCCGTGGTATAATGTGTTTGTCCCGGTCCGCCGCCCCAGCTGTCAAAATATCCCACCGGAAGTTTCTTTTCAATTTTATCCGAATCTTTTATATCCAGGTCAAATCCGATTTTTCCTGCAAATCCCGTGAAGTATCCTGCTCTTTGCAGGATCACCGGATAGCTGTATTCAAATTTTTCCACACTCAGGTCCCCATGTTCGAAATTGCATCCGGTCTTGTATTCATACATCCCGGTCATGATGCTAGCCCGGCTTGCCATACAGATGGCAGAGGTGTTGTAATGATTCCTGAACAAGATCCCTTCCTCCGAGAGTTTATCCATATTTGGCGTAAGTACCTGTGGATTTCCATAGCACCCGGTGGCAATACTGGTCTGGTCATCCGAGAGCAGGAAAACAATATTCGGCAGTTCATTCTGTTCAGTTTTGTTACATGCAGATATTCCCATCAGCATGCAAGCCATTCCAAATAAACAAGCATTTCTCATTGTCATATGTTCAAAATAATTGATTTCAGGTTGGTCTGATATTCTCAATTCTTTGGCCAGATTTTAATCAACTGTTTCTCTGCGCTTAATCCTTCAAAGGGTCCAGGTGCAGGGTTGGATTTATCCCGCGGATTACCAAAATAGTCTGTATCTATTGTGATTGGCGAACCATCAGGATATTCAAATTTCGCATCTGAGATAGCTGTCTTACCCAACATTTCTGTTGTTACCAATTCTCTTTTTTGGTCTTTAGTCCAGGCGGGATTATTTGCCCATTCTAAATAGAATCCATCTTCCTTTTTAATGATGGTCAAATCCATATTATCCTCTTTCATTACCATTGGCTTGCTATCCTTTTTGTAAGGTAAAGCTCCATTGAAATGAAGGTTGCCTCCCATTTTTAAAGGCAGGTTTCTATCTTCATATTCGACGGGTTCTCCTCTGCTGCCCCCAAATGCCATGGATTCTTTTCCGGGTTCGGCATAAATATTATTATAAAAGCGGTCATCCCCCGGACGGCTGTTGATATGCATGCCGGCGAAAGTAGTAGAATGAGGTTCCAAATAAGGAGAGGTACGGGTAGTATTGGCTATAATGCCTTGTTGGTCAAACAAATTATGGACTATGGCCGAGCCTCGTGACCGGTTATTAAAAGCAGTTGACAGCACAATATTATTGGCACATGTAATCGGACCATGGTTCACCTCAAGATAAAGTCCCGAACTTTGAGTATCAAAAATCAAATTATTGAGAATAATTGAACCCTGTTCCATGCCGTCAAAAGATTCGATGGTATTGATGTCCGATATTTCATTGCCTTCAATCAAGGAAAATGAAGGCCCCATATTGCCCACTATTCCCGCTTGTCCACAGTGTAGGATACGGTTATTCCTGATGATATGGTGTCCGATTTTTTCTTTTGTCCATAAACCATGTTCGGATGCGTATTGAAATCCTGCAATCATTCCCGGTGCATTCATCGGGGCAATTGTATCCAACTCCGGTCGTTCGAGACAAATACCCACGCACTTTGAGTGACTTATGGTATTCTTTTCAATTATCCAGCCTTGAGCCCAGTTAGGACCTATCAGTCCTTTTTGAGCTTGTGTAGGAGCTGCCCAATTTGTGGCTGCCTGCTGCAGTGTAAAACCACGTACAGTAATGTAATTCAATCCCGTTACTTCAGGGAAAAAGACGGTTTGACGTACATTGATCTCTACCTCTTCTTCATTAGGGTTAACACCCGGAAACCGTGCAAGGATCGTTGTATTGTTCTCATTAACTTCAGCAAACCACAAACCCACTTCATTGTTCTGAGCCAGTAGCTCTACTTCAGACTGGGCCTCTTTCAACCACTTTCCGTTTACATAAACAGCACCGGTATGATAGGTGCGCTTGCCAGGAAAAAACCAGTGCCCGCTTATCGTATCAGCATAAGGATTAAAATCACAGAAAAAAGTGTTGGGCAATTCTTTCTTCCAGACATCACCTTCCACCTGTTTCCATCCTTTTATAATATCAGAACCTTTGATGATCACCTTTTCACCTTCCGCTGCCTGATATATAATGCGCCTGTCATCTGATAATCCTCCACGAGGCGGATTCACGCTTTCCCTGTAAACGCCCTCGTGAACTGTAATATGGTCACCGGACTGTGCAAAATTCGCGGCGGCTTGAATGCTTAATAATGGTTTTTCTTTTGTTCCGGAATTACTATCTGAACCGGTCTTTGCTACATGATATTCCCTGGCTGAGGAACATGAAAGTGCAGAAACTGCTGCTAATAATATGATCAATGGTTTCTGCATAAAATTCTTTCGTGTTCTTCTTTTAATTATTGGTGAGAAGTCAGTCGTTTTCCCCTTTTTCGGGGACTTTTTCCAAATATCTGCTCATTGACATCTCCGGGTTATACTCCAACCACTGTTCAGGGAATGACTCAGGTAGGCCTATCTTATTCATATCAATGAATTGGTAGCCTTCTTTGAACAATTCGTCTTCAGCGTTCAATTTAATGCGTCCATCATTTGTCAATAATACTATAATCTCCTTATAATCAAGCTGAAATCCTTTTCCTTGAATACTTTCTACTGTTTTTTGTGCCTGGTTCTCATCAAGAATGGTCGAATAACAGATATTTCCGTTCTGTTCAATTTTATCAAAATCAATCCAGAGTTTCTTATCCTTAAATCTTTGGGGCATAGTTTCATTCGTATTTGCATGCATGAAAAGCGGGCTTTTATTGAACGTAGCGTAGAAAATATTATCCCTTATTACCATACCTTCACTGGTGCCGCATCTGATTTCGAACCATCCCCTGCCGCCTTCCCAACTTTTGTCAAGCGCATCGCCATAGCAGTCAATAAATATGTTGTTGATCGCTTTATGTCCCGGCCCCTTGAATACAAGACCCCCTCTTCGTGCGTTTTGCACAATATTCCCGATAAAGCTTACATCTTTGGCAGTTCCGACACCGTCTGTACGCATGGCGGCGCTGGCAAAATTATTGCTTATGTCGTGGATATAATTGTATCGATACAGGTTGTTACCACCAGTGCCTGCTATGTAAAATGCATTTCCGTCCCCCAGTATATCAACAACGCGATAGATCTCATTGTATTCAACGATGTTGTCTTTTGAAGTGGAACCGGCTATGCGCAAGCCATTATAGGGTGTATGGTGTATAAGGTTGTTGGCCACGCGGTTTTTACTTGACTGGGATATAAGAACTGCCGGAGCACCCCAGTATGCCTCCCCGATATGGTGAATGTGGTTGGCAATGATTTCATTGCCGAAGTTGGAATCCTTACCCTCTTCATAGCCTCCAATTGAAATGGCGATCCCTCCAAGTCTTTTCATATTATTTCCTTCTACACGGTTGTTCTGCGAGGTCAGGTCGAGGCGGACCGCAGAGGAACCTGAATTTTCAAAGGAGCACGCTGTGACAGAGCAATTCCTTGTGTTGCGGAATCTGAGCAGGGCTGTGGAAACATCGAGGTATTCCCATCTCGGTTCTATGTATCCACCATCCCACGAATATCTTTTACCTTTAGTGAACACAAGTCCTTTAAAGTGGATATTTTCAACGAGAACATCGTCTTCGGACTCGGGTTTTACCTCTCCTTCCACACGGATATATTCGAGAAGCATCGGTACGCTGATATCTTCCGGCAAATTGCTTGAAAACAGGTATATTTTATTCTCGCGGGTATTCACATACCAGTTGCCTTCCTCGCGCATACCTTCAGGACAGTTGGCAAACCATGCAGAAGTAGTGCCGTCCCAATTTGATTTTTTTATTGCTCCAAGGGCATACTTACTTTCGAGAGACGTTTTTACAACGCGCGTTTCCGGATTATATGCTTCAAGTGGACGATTATATATAATCCAATCGCAGGTAGGAATAATAACAAGTTCCATATCCTTTATATCCTTCCAATCGGAAATTATATCATCCGGAACTTTCATACTGTTGCGGGTTTCGGGTTTATCTTTGATCCCATCCCACGCTTTGTATTTTACTGGCGGAACAAAGCCTTTGGTCATTGAACGCGGAAGAACTTCGTTGCCTTTAAACAGGTATTTAATCCTTCCGGCACCCTCCGGCAGTGGTGCACTCCATATGTTGCCCTTTGCCTGCGAAGGAAAAGCTTTTGAAATTTCATCAACCTTTGTCCAACCGCTAACGGAAGCCTCAGATGTAAGAACAGGCTCTTCTCCTTCAACAGCCTTATAGGTAATTTTTTGACCGTCCTCTCCTGAATCCTCCAGGGAAAAGACAATCGTATTTCTCAAAATGTACTTTCCTCCTTTAAGACCTACGGTGATGTCTCCCTGCTTCGTTTTTTTCAGCTCTCTGGCCGCCAAACGTGCTCTGTCCAGGGTAGCAAAAGGTGCATTCTCTGTTCCAGGGTTATTGTCATTGCCATTTGGAGAAACATAAAAGTCATATTCCCCGGCTGAGGAACATGAAAATGCAAAAATTGCGGCTAATAATATAACGAATGTTCTCTTCATAATATATTTTCTTTTCATATTCATTTTATGTATTGTAATCATTAGCTTGAGTTTTATAATTTCTTAAAAAGTTGAAAATATTTACTTCCCTTGTTTCTCCTTTCGGTTTCGTTCATTTCTCTTTTTTACAAACTCCTCCCATAATCTGCCCATCTCTTCAACATCCTTCGGATCTTCCTGTAAACGTCCTTCATCGTTGGTATCAATAATCCATTTATCCAATGCAGCCTGCATCTCATTCAAGGTTTCTTTATACATTGGATTATCTGCCAGATTATTCATTTCATAGGGGTCGTTTACAATATCATACAATTCCTCTTTGGGTTTTTCTTTGAAAAAAGCTGCCTGATATGGCGGTAGTTCTCCTTTTTCAAATAACTTCTCCATTGCTTTGGCAGCCTCTATATTATTTAACGACATATCCCAGTAGACATTTTCAGGCATGAAGTTCCTGATGTATTTATATTGTCTGGAGCGCACACTCCGACTTCTGTCAATCCCGGTATTATGTCTGTCTCGGAGCGCAAACAGGTAGTCCGGTTCCGGTTGTTTGTTTTTACCAAAAAAGATACGCCCCTGCATATAATCGGGAATTTTACCTCCTGCAGAATGAATAAAGGTGGGGGCAAAATCCATAGCGGATACCAACTCCTCTATCACTTCTCCCGGCTTAAATTTAGGTTTAAACTTTTTAGGCACACGCACTATTAAAGGCATGGCAATGCCCCTGTCGTACAAAAATCCTTTCCCCCTGATTATCGGGGGACCATTGTCGCCACAAAACACGATGATGGTACGCTCATACAAGCCTTTATTATTAAGGTCTTCTAACAACTCGCCAACCTGCACATCCAAATAATTGAGGTATTCCAAATATTGACGTAATTCTTCACGCGCTTCGGGTATATCGGCAGTATAAGGATGAAGTTCTATCTCTTCGGCTTTCACTGGATATTCCTTGCAAGACAAGAAGGGGCGATGTGTAGCATAAAACTGGTATTGACAGAAAAATGGCTGTTGTTTTGTCAGCTTCTCCCAATCACTTGTTCCGTATACAGGTTTTTGGGGCGTTTTAAATCCCCAGTCTGTCTTTGGGTGTCCACATAGTCCGGTAGCATAGCCGGCATCTTCCATATATTTTGTAAAAACATGTACCCCTTCCGGTAGAGGTTGTTTCTCGAAAGGCGGGTGTATGCGCATATTATGCGAATGCACTTGTGTAGGATAGAGACCTGTCATAAAACTGGAACGGCTGGGACTGCAAATAGAGGCTGTGGTAAAGGCATTGGTAAACAATGCACCTTCTTTTGCCAGTTGGTCAAGGTTGGGAGTGTAAACCCCTAAGGTGCCATAGCAGGCCATGTCTAATCCGATGTCCTCGGTTACGATCCAAAGAATGTTGGGGCGTTCTGTGCTACTTTTATTTACACACCCCCACAGGAGCAGTGACATTAATGACAGATAAATTATTTGTTTCATCTCAAAAAAGCTTTAGGTGGGTACTACGCTTACTTCTTTGTCCAGATTTTTATCAATTGCTTCTTAACGTCCAATGCCTCTTATTACCGGGTTGGCTTTGTTTATCGGTCTTATTTTTTTCATGTTTGATATACCTATAGTCACATGTATATCCACAAAAGTATTCTACAGGTTCCCGATGACCTTGCTCAAATATTCCTTTTCCTTGCCTATTTCGATCATTGGATTAACGTACCAGGTTAAAATGGTATGAGGGTAGGGGATCCCTCCTGTGGAATAATCCGGACCAGGTAGAATCCCTCGTCCATACCCTTCAGCCGCCCGATTGCTGGAGGATGTTTTTGATGCGCCGGATAAGGCAAAGCAATCAAATTTCATGAATCATAGGAATAAATAATCGTTTTTCATGTGAAGTAATTATTTTTCATGCTATCTTTGTAACTATATTTCATATTTCAAGAGTATGGATAATCATTTTTCACAAAAAGTAACCATTTTTCATGGAAGGCCACTACCAGAAGAAGGAATGTTGACTGGTTATGCTTTATTGCTGTGGGAAATTGAACAACACGTGGGTAAACTTTTACCTCTGCCCGGACAGCTTGCCATAGTTACAGAAAAGCACCAAAGGTATAATACACAATATTGGCAAGTGTTCACCAAAAGACACAAACCCAACGACGACCTGATAAGTCATATCTTTTTTGCATTAAAGTATGAAGGCATTGATTTATTAATTCTAAAAACAATATTTCAACTTATTGGAGAAGAAGATATCAAGGGAGCTATTCTTAATGAACCAACGGGTCAGTATTCCAGGAGGATTTGGTTTCTCTACGAATGGTTATTGGGAACTAAACTTGATATTCCGGTTTTAAAAACAGGCACCTATGTGGAAATTGTGAATCCGGCTTTACAATACCCGGGACCAATTATTAATTCAACCCGTCACAGGGTAAAAAATAACCTGCCCGGAACACCTGAGTTCTGCCCGATGATCAGAAGAAGTAAAAAACTTGAAAAGTATATTTCGAAAAATATTCAGGAATCTATTGACAAAGGGCTGGATGGAAGGGATAAGGAACTTATCAGAAGGACAGTAGCATTCCTGTTACTAAAGGATTCAAAAGCTTCATTTGCAATAGAAGGAGAATTCCCTCCAAATATGAGGGCAAGAAACTGGGGAAAAGTAATTGGACAAGCAGGTAAAAAAGCTTTGACCATATCAGAGATTGAACGACTTCAACATATTGTAATCGGTTCGAAGAAATTAAAACACATGGGAATCAGGCAGGATGAAGGTTTTATCGGAGAGCATGACCGAGAAACTTTTACACCTATTCCTGACCACATTTCGGCAAAAGCGGAAGATCTGAACTCATTGATGAATGGCTTGCTGAATACAAATAATCTTCTTCAGGACAGCAGTTATGATCCTGTTCTTACAGCAGCTACAATCGCGTTTGGTTTTGTTTTTATCCATCCGCTTTCTGATGGTAATGGAAGAATACACCGGTATTTGATCCACCAGGTATTAACCTGTATGGGATACACAAAACGGGATATGATATTCCCGGTTTCAGCTGCAATTTTGGATCGAATAAGCGATTACCAGGGAGTGTTGGAAGATTATTCTTCTCATAGAATCGATCTGATTGAATGGGAACCAACACCAAGTCATAATATCAGAATATTGAATGATACCATCGATTTATTCCGATACTTTGATGTAACACTACAGGCTGAGTTCCTGTACGAATGCGTTGAAGAAACAATAAGCAGGATTATTCCGGAAGAAATTGACTATCTGGAAAAGTATGATCAGTTAACCAATGCGATAAATTCTTTTATAAACTTGCCTGACACAAGAGTAGATTTGCTAATTAAATATCTAAACCAGAATAAAGGGAAGTTGTCAAAAAGAAAAGGACAGAAAGATTTTGATGAATTAACAGAACAGGAAATTTCTATGATTGAAGAATACTATACTGAAATTTTTGTGAGCTGATGAAAAAATCGGTTAACACTAAAATCAAATCTTCTTCCCGGTAATCTGATATTGATGTTCTCACAGCAACTGATTCAGGGTATCTCTGTTTAAAGGATTTTAAACTCTTCAAAAATAGTATTGCCGTCAATTAAGGTTTTAACATCTACATCTCCAATTGCTGCCAGAAATGCAGCAATGAAATGGATATGCAATTTCATGGTTTAGAGGTAGAAAAAGGAAATACATGAAAATAGGGGCTGATCCGTCGATCAGCCCCTCACTGAGAAAACTACTACTACATGAAGGAATTAATTCTGGATCTCGACACGCTGAGTAAAGGTGCGATTGCCGGAATTAACCTTAATGAAATACAATCCTGCATCAAAAGCACTGATATCAATCTCTATCACCTCGGACGAAAGCTTCGTATTGAAGACAACGCTACCGGTGATGTTGTAAATTGAAATAATTGACGTATTTCCAGGCATGTTTATCAGCTCCAATGTCAGTTTTTCAATTGCCGGATTGGGATAAATAAGCATGGTAGGGGCAAGCATCTGATCCACACCAACTCCACCAATGAAAACAGTGACAGCAGCCTGTGTTGTTAATGCTCCATCACTTACCGAAATCGCAACGGTATAGTTGCCTTTGGCATTGAATGTAACATTGGTTGACAACTGGTCGGTATTTTCTATCACCACATCTGAAACATTTCCGCTGGTTACTTCCCACAGGGTTGTAAGCGCCGGGGGTGGTGGTAATCCATCATCCGTGGCAGTTGCTGACAGTTTAATTGTACCAGTAATAGGGTCCTTTCTCCTTGTATCGCAATGGATAAACGGCAGCCATATCGGGTGCCGGATCCAGTACTGCGATCTCGAAGTTTTTCTGCTCCATCGTATTACCTGCAGCATACAGAATGAGCGTATCACCGTCCTGCATGATGGTATGGGTGGAATCTGTTATATCGTCATCCTCCACGTATATCCAGGCCATACCCGGACCCAGTTCCAGTCTTTCAAGAATGGAATCTCCCTTATATATCCCCCAGGAAATCCGCAGCAGATCGACAACTCAGAGGGGTGGTATCAAAAGGTTCCGTTTGCTGGTAACATTTAAGTCCGGTGTTAAAATTTCTGTTCGCTTTTCTTTTGCTGGCTTATAATAATGCAAATGCACAGTCCTCCTCGAAATTATATGCTTTTGATTGATATTCTGTTGTTCGGATCAAGCATGATATTGCTTATTTCTGTTGCTCAGATTTTCCATTGTTTTACTTATTTGTCCGGGTCATTTTCGGGGAAGATCTTCAGGACATTATATGGGATTATCACTAATTCCGAATCATACCTGGACTGTAGATCGGAAGAAATTACAATTATTTTTCATCAAGCTTTCAGGTCCTTAATTCTAATTTAATTTCCAAGGTTAATTACCAAATAGTCCATTGGTATAAAAAATAAATTAGTGATTATTAAAGTTGTATAATTAATTCAAATATATTATTATTACATAATATAATAGTAAACGCACGACATGATATAATAGTATATACACGTCGCTTTAAAATAGTAACAACACATCATGATAAAATAGTACATGCACGGAGTAATGAATGAAATAGTTGATATGAATGTAAAACCAATAATATGGCAACGATACAAGAAAAACTAGCAGATTCTTTAAAGGAGTTGCAGAAATTACAGAACAAAAACGGTCTTGCTGTTGTAAAGTCGTCTGATTTAACCCGGATTCATTTGGAAAGATTAATAAAAAATGGATTTCTACAAGAGGTGATGAAGGGATGGTACATTTCTTCCCGTCCGGATAGTACTCCCGGCGATACAACAAACTGGTACAGGTCGTTCTGGTATTTTGTTTCCGTTTATGCCAATTCCCGGTTCGGCAACGACTGGTGTTTATCACCCGACCAGTCTTTATCTTTTTATAGTGGTAATTTGACAGTTCCGACACAAGTCATCATGCGGATTTCCATAGCACAGAATAATGTTGTTAATTTATTACACAATACATCTATTTTATATTTTCAATCGAACCTTGCCAGTCCGATCCACACTGAAGGTCAATTTAATTTAAACCTTTATTCACTACAGGAGGCATTAATAGAGTGTAGCCCTAATTTCTTCAGAACTGATAGTATCACTGCCAGGACTTGTCTGTCATTAATACCTGATGTTTCCGATCTGTTGAGAATATTAATTGACAAAGGACAAACAAAAAAAGCAGGCCGACTTGCCGGAGCTTTCCGCAACATCGGGAATAGTGAGGCTGCAGATCAAATTATAGATACAATGAAAAGTTTGGGTTACGATATAAGGGAATCGGATCCATTTGAAGACCAGACACCAATTTCATATACACGGATAACCTCTCCTTGCGTAGTCCGATTGAAATTAATGTGGAGTTCTATGCGGGAGGTTGTAATAAAAAATTTCCCAAAAACAGATAATGTTCATACAGATATTGAAGCATGCATGGAATATATTAATGCCCAGTTTAAACAGGATGCCTATCATTCCTTATCAATTGAGGGATACAAGGTAACTGATGATTTAATAGAAAAAGTAAGGAGTGGAAACTGGAATCCGGACACCGATCAATCTGATGAACAACAAAAGAATGCAATGGCAGCCAGGGGATACTTCCAGGCATTTGAGGCCGTAAAAAAAAGTATAAAGAAGATTTTAGAAGGAGCGAATGCATTGGACGTAATAAATAACGATCACAAAATATGGTACATGGAATTATTTGCGCCGAGTGTTGCTGTGGGATTACTAACTCCTGGTGATCTGGCAGGTTACAGAACTGATCAGGTCTATATCAGGGGATCAATGCACACTCCGTTAAATCCGGATGCTGTGAGAGACGCAATGCCGGTACTTTTTGAACTGTTAAAAAGTGAACCGGAAGCAAATGTACGCGTTATCCTGGGACATTTTATGTTTGTCTACATACATCCATATATTGATGGAAATGGAAGAATCGGGCGCTTTTTAATGAACACACTGCTTATTTCGGGCGGGTATGCCTGGATAGTAATTCCCGTTGAAAGAAGATCTAAATACATGGAAGCTTTGGAAAAAGCGAGTGTTGATGGAGACATAACCGATTTTACAAGGTTTATAGCCTTTTTAATAACCAAGAAATAAAATTCCATTTACATTTTTCAAAGGCAATAATTCACTCAATTCCGGTTTCTTCATCACCATACAAACCTTTCTGGTTGCTTTTTGCTACCATTATGTTGCTCAGATATGGCAACAGGAGGACCATAAGAGCAATCCGGGAAGTTGTTTTGTAAGTCATGACCGAATCATGTTTCTGAGTTGATTACGAATATCAAAAAAAAAAGAATGTGATGTGTATTTTGCATGATTTAAGCCAACCATTGATGGAATCGAACAAATCATTTTGCGTGTCTGGCCCTATTTTTACCTGGAATCATGCTGGATGATCTGGCTTAACAGAAAATCCCCATGTTTATGAAAACTATCATTATCTTAAACACTGTTCTGTATGGGTTGACCTGGAAAAGGAGCAGCCTGAAATCAAATGGAAATACAAATAAGCAAGCTATGGTAAGAAAAGTATCCTTCTTAAGAACAGCAGTAATACTGGTTCTGTTATCATTAGGTTTTGCATCCTGCAACCGCTCCGAACCTGCTGGAAAACCCAATGTAATCCTTATTATTACAGATGACCAGGGCTATGGTGATATGGGGTTTCATGGGAATGAATGGATCCGCACACCCCATATGGATCAACTGGCACAGGAAAGCTGCCGGCTGACCGACTTTCACGTGGGGACCACTTGTGCTCCAACGCGTTCGGGATTGATGACCGGCCGGAACTGTAACCGGGTGGGGGTATGGCATACAGTCATGGGAAGATCTCTGTTACGTAAAAGCGAAATAACCATGGCCGATGTGTTCAGGAAAAACGGTTATAGCACAGGCATGTTCGGCAAGTGGCACCTGGGGGACAATTATCCCTATCGTCCCCACGACAGGGGCTTCGATGAAGCGTTCTACCATGGCGGGGGAGGAGTGACCCAGGCCCCGGATTACTGGGACAATGATTATTTTGATGATACCCATCTGAGAAACGGGGAGCCAGAAAAGGCAAGCGGTTATTGTACGGATGTTTGGTTTGGAAATGCTCTCGATTTTATTGAAAGGAACCGGGAGAAACCATTCTTCTGCTATCTGTCCACCAACTCACCACACGGACCCTTTCATGTGCCGCAAAAATATATCGACCTCTATAAGGACAATCCCAACATCACGAATCCGAACTTCTATGGAATGATCACCAATATTGATGACAACCTGGGAACCTTCAGGGAGAAGTTGGAGGAACTGGGCCTGGCTGATAATACCATCCTGATCTTCATGACAGATAACGGGACTGCTGCCGGAGTGGAGCTGGACCAGGACGGATTCCTGACGGCCGGGTACAATGCCGGGATGCGGGGAAAGAAAGCATCGGAATACAACGGCGGACACCGGGTACCTTTCTTTATTCACTGGCCGGAGGGTATTAAGAACATGCGGGACGTAAAGCAGATCACAACCTACAATGATGTGCTGCCCACGCTGATCGATCTTTGCGGTCTTGAGAGCCCGAAGGTGGAGTTTGACGGGCGGAGCATCCGGCCGTTATTAATGGACGATGGTAAAGCATGGCCCGAAAGGATCATTATCACCGATACACAGCGGGAAGATGATCCCGTAAAATGGAAGCAGTGCGCCATCATGACTGACAGATGGCATTTGATAAGGGGTGAGGAACTGTACGATATGGATAACGATCCCGGGCAATCCACTGATGTGGCGGACCAGTACCCTGAAACCGTCGAGAAATTGAGGGACACCTATGAAGAGTGGTGGGAGGATATCTCGGTTGATTTTGAGGACTACTGCGAGATCATCATCAATACCAGTGCAGAAAATCCGGTCTGTATCAGGGCACATGACTGGCATAGCGCCGGGCTGCCTCCATGGAACCAGGGACACATCCGATCCGGTCTGGCCGGGAACGGTTACTGGGTGGTGGATGTGGCAGAGGCAGGAACCTATGAATTTGCATTGCGGAGATGGCCCTTGGAAACAGGCCTTCCCCTGAATGGATCTTTACCGCCAGGTGAACCTGTTCCCGGGAGAGAACCTCAACCCGAAGGGGTATCCATCCAGTTCATCAATGCCACGATCAAAGCCGGATCAAAAGAGCAGACCAGCGGGGTGGATCCGGATCAACAGGATGTCAGGTTCACCTTTGACCTGGAGCCGGGTGAGTTTCGGATGCAGACCTGGCTTGAAGATACGGAGGGCATCATCAGGGGAGCCTATTACATCTACGTGACCAGGGTCGAGTAACTAGTAGACGCATTCTTTTGCCGCATTGGCAAAGGTAACCAGGTTCTCGGGAGGTGTATCAAAGAAATGGTCTGAAGCAGCGCAAATATATCCCCCTTCTGTGCCAACTGTGTCAAATAATTTGTGCGTCATTTGCCGGATCTCTTCCTCTGAGCCGGAGGTGAGCACACTGTACTGGTCCACGCCTCCGATGCAGGCGATCCTATTGCCTACCTTGTTCCTAAACTCCCATGGTTCCTGGTTTCCGCCCATACTGGAGGGTGCCAGGGTCTCTGAAGCATCGCATCCGTTTTCCACGATATACTCTTCGATCCCGAATGTCCCGCCGCAGGTATGATAGGTGATGAGAAATCCCAGATCGTGCAGGGCATTGTGCATCTTCCGGTCATAGGGCAGGCAATATTCCTGATGTAGTTCGGGTGAGATCAATGTGCTGGATGATGACCCGCCCCCGGTTTCTACGAGGTCAAACCTGGCCCCCTTCATGGATTCAATGAATTGCATTTTCTTCTCCAGAAGAATTCCGAGCAGCTCATGAACCCAGTCGGGTTTATCAAAAGTGGCATAAATGAGGGCTGTAATATCCATGAGACAGGCGGCATGCTGCCAGCACCCTGCCTGGTCTCCCCATACAAATCCGCGCAGGATGCCATCATCCCCAAGTTCATCATATCTTTTTGATACCGGCGAAAGGTTAAGCGTTGGCACTGGCATATAGTCCCTGATCAGTTTGATGTCTTCATCCCTCTTGATCAGGTACTCATTAATCCAGGTGGTCTTGCGGTCCCCTGCCGTTTTATAGGTTAGTATACCACCGGGGGTTTCAATGGTATGATGCACGATTCTGTTATCAGGGTTATCAGAGATAACTTCGGGAATATCTTTCCAGGTGGCCGTATTGAATTTGGTGAAATCGGCATCCACCAGCCAGAACTGGGCCATATCCTCAAAATACTGGATCTGGGCATCCAGCCCCACCTTTTTAAATGCCTCAATATCACTGATCCTACCCATGTAGGTATCCAGGTGGTATCCCTGCCACTGGTGAACCGAGGCCGGCATACGATCGGGTTTACCTCCATGTAAGGCAGTTAATAATCTTTCTTTCGAAGTCATCATTTTGTGGGCGTATAATTCTGGATCACCAATATAAAAACTTTGCGCAAGGCTTCCTAATAGGTGGAATTCGCCTCAGAAGCGGATTTCAGCTGTCCACTCACAAGCAAGGTGGAGGAGAGCAAAGGAATAGCTGTAATTAGAAGAAGGATCCTTTTCATTGTTTGATTCTGGTAAAGAGAATAACTACTTCCAGTCAATGGTGGCTTTTTTCTTTTCAATGTCCACCCACACCTTGCAATGCTCAAATTTGCGGGTAAATTCCCAACCGTTCCGAATGGCGTCTCCTTCTGGTTTTCCCAACGGTTTGTCAAATTCCGGATAGGAGTCCAGAGATCCATGTTGATCCCTGTATCCCCACGAATAGCAGAAATAAGAATATGGCTGGGCAGCTACCAGGAAACAGGCAAGCGGATAGATGATATTTTTACGCGCCTTATCAAGTAGTTCTTCATAGGGCTGGTTCATCTTTTCTTTTTCAGTCCAGTTAAACCCAGGCCACCCTTTCATGACCACGATCTGTCCCTGTTTACCTGCTTCAATCATATTCTCTATATCCAGGGCAACGTTTTCTTTGTCCCGGCTAAAAAACTGATCAAAATGCTCTATCGTTGAAGCATCTGTAATGTTCAGGTAATGCATTCCATAATGCAAGTCGTTGGTATTTCTAATCCCGTTATACATGATGATGTTATCAGGACCGATCTTTTCCCTTGTAAGTTCAATGGTCTTGATAAGTCCATCCTGTATGACATCGTATTTTTCCTGTCCCCACAGTTTTATATTACCCGGATTGGTAATTTGTGGAAAGGCATCCATGAATACACCGTCGCATGATCCGTCTATGACAGCTTTTTTCACCTCTTCTGTCCACCATTCCCTCACCTCAGGATTCGAAAGATCATACCGCTTAAGATCTCCTCTTTTTTTATCCAGTGAGCCATCCAGCTTCCTGAGCCACCATTCAGGGTGACTCTCATACACATCATGTGCATCGTACATCGGATAATCCAGGAAAGTGTTCCAATAGTAAATCATTTTCAGATCCGGATTGATCCTTTTAAGCCTGGCGGCATCAGATTCGATTCCTTTTTCGGAGGATCCATGAATCTTAGTACCATGACCCTTCTCAAGACAGACAAAATCAGAGTGTTTGGCAACGAACTCTACATCCTTATCTGTAAGCCCGTCATTCTTTCCAAAATGAATATAAACCGGGACCTTGTCCCAGCTGAACTCTGGATAACCCTCTGATGTCTTAGTAATTGATTTTTGAGTTAAATCCTGGCTGTATAAAGTACAGGCCAGCGCTGGGGAAAGGAGCAAAAGGATGGGTTTTTTCATCGCTGATGAACTTTACTTCCAGTTGTTGATCTTCAGGACAGCACCTGTACCCAATCCGTATTGCCCTCCGGCCAGGGACATATAAAGGTATTCAGGTTTACCATCTCTCCAAAGGATGTGTGGCCTTTCAAACCGTTTCACAGGCTCATCGAAGTAAAATGCATTAGTCTGGTAACCAATTTCTGGTTCGTCCCATTTCACCCCGTCATCAGATTCATAGATCAACCCGGGTCTCCATCCACCCAGTCTTACAGTGTCGGGATCAACCTTGATGTCGAGGTAGGTGCCGGCCACATTCATCCTGTCCTCAAGGATCATGTAATACTTTCCATTGTAAATGAAATTATAAGGGTCTTCCACATCCAAGCCATGCTGCTCATAAGTGATCAGCGGGTTGTCTGAATGAGGCTTATAGGGTCCCTCGATCTGATCGGAAATGGCGAGCGATATGGTTCGCAGGTATGGATCGGGCTGATCGGATACGGTTTTGTAGTAGATCCTGAACTTACCCTCCTTGTCCACATGAAAAGATGGATTGGAGGCATGCAGGCAGTCGAAAGATCCCGGTTCATAGGTTGGAGCAAGTACCGGATTATAGGGACTCTTTTTCCAGGGTCCGTCCAGTGACGTGGAAGTGGCCGGGCCCACTCTCTGATTGATCCTTGGAAAGGATCGTTCTTTATAGGCATAGACCATCACATAGGTTCCGTCAACCAGGTTGATCTGTGGATTATAATAGCTGATTGTGTCATCCTGAAAGATGGTATCCAGTACCTCATATGGGCCTTCCGGACTGTCTGAAACGGTGTGTACGATCTGTGCATTGACGAGCCAGTTACCTTCCTTTGGCCACCGGCCAACATAAAGGTGAATCTTTCCAGATTCGTCATAGATCGGGGCCATGTCCCAGTTGGTCCATTCCGGATCCTCAAGGATCCTGTGCACAGGTTCAAGGGATTCGCAAAAGCTGGATACTTTCATCTGCTTTTCAGTACATGAAAACAGAACTGGAATTATCATCAGCAACCATTGAACTTTGATTATAATTTTGATCGTATCCCTCATATCTGAATCATTATAGTTACTAATTAAAGGTAATGTATTGAGCAACAGTACAACAATTCGTATTTATCTTATTGCTTAAATCACCCGGTTTATTGCTCAATTCATGTTTTAGTCAATTACTTTCATTACTTAAGCGATTTCCTTCGCTGTTCCAGCTGGAGCCTTGTGCAGGTAGGTTATTTCCCCACTGAGGAAATCCAGCAGGTGCACAACATCCTGGCCAATGTGCCCCTTGAAAATGTAGTGGCCATGATGGAAGCAATAAATAGTGCCCGGTAATAAAAGAGAAATCACTATTTTTGAATATTCCCTTTTTCATAATCAATGGGTCCAACTAAAAAAAAACCACACTATGAAACTTTTCCTGAGCAAATCCTTTTTTATTATTCTTATTTCTATTCTCCTCAGCATCAATTCATTTGCCCAGGAGAGCTATGTGCCCACCGCAGAGAACCTGAAGAACCGGGAATGGTTCCAGGATGCCAAATATGGACTGTTTATTCACTGGGGCGTCTACTCCATCATGGGTGGTGGCGGTGACGATGGCATTGCCGAGTGGATCATGGAAAGGAAGAATATTCCCATCGTGCAGTATGAGAAGTTGCCGGGTTTCTTCAATCCCACTGCATTCGATCCCGCCCAGTGGGTTTCCATGGTGAAAAAGGCTGGCATGAAATACATCACCATCACCAGCAAACACCATGATGGGTTTGCCATGTATGACTCAAAGATCAGCGATTACAATATAGTGGATGCCACTCCTTACGGGAAAGATATAATTGGCATGCTGAAGGAAGAGTGTGATAAGCAGGGTGTGAAGCTGTTTTTCTACCATTCCCAGCTTGACTGGCACCACCCGGATTATTATCCTGTTGGCAGGACCGGGAAGGAGATTAAAGGAAGGACCGAATCGGGTGACTGGAATGCCTATATCGATTATATGAATACCCAGCTCACCGAACTGCTCACCCAGTATGGTGAGATCGGGGGGATCTGGTTTGACGGCATGTGGGACAAGCCTGACGCAGATTGGAGGCTCGGGGAAACTTATTCCCTGATCCATAAGCTTCAGCCGGGAGCTCTTATCGGTAGTAACCACCATAAGATGCCATACCCCGGCGAGGATTTCATGATGTTTGAACGGGACCTGCCCGGGGAGAATTCCATGGGTTTCAACAATACAGGAATTTCTGAGGAAGTACCCCTGGAGATGTGTGAGACCATGAATGGCTCCTGGGGATTCAATATCATCGACCAGAACTACAAGCCGGTAAAAACACTGATCCATACCATGGTCCGGGCTGCCGGATATGGAGCCAATTTCTTGCTGAATACCGGTCCAATGTCCAACGGGAAGATCCAGCCCGAAAATGTGGATACACTGATGGCCATCGGCCGGTGGCTGGAAACATATGGAGAGTCTGTATATGGCACACGCTCCGGACCGGTGAAGCCGCAAGAGTGGGGGGCAACCACCCGGAAGGGTAAAACGGTGTATGTACATATACTTAACCATGAGGGAGGTACCATTGAGATCCCTGGATTTCAACCGAAATTGAAATCAGCTCTTTTCTTTGATGACAAATCGGAAGTTGACATTAAAAAAACCAAGGATGGATTGATGATTTCAATCCCGGAGGAGAAGCTGAAACCTGTGGATACGGTGATCGTTTTGACATTAAAATAAATAGCGAACAGCAATTGGGGAATACTGAGTTTTATCTCGACCATCTCAAAAGAACCAAAAGCAAATTTCAGATGCTACACTACGAAGCAATCGATTCCTCCACACTGGAAGTCCTGAAGCGCCTGCTTCAAAACCCGGTATTCAGTGGACTGTGGCTGGTGGGTGGTACTTCCCTGGCCCTGCAATTGGGGCATCGAAAGTCGGTTGATATTGACCTGTTTGGATCGCTGGAACCGGATGATCTGTCAGTTTCTGAACTTATTTTGAGGATGCTGATCATGAGCCGGATCCCGTCATGCTTCAGACAATGAACTGGGAGGATATTAAAAGATTTATAATTCTGAATTTGGAGAAATACTTATAAATCAATGAGGCCAATTTCTGTAATTGAATTCCAGCCGGATTACAGGCATATTCTTCACGTGCTGTATAACAGGAGACCTGACCGGTTGCCCCTCTATGAACATCATATTGATACTCCTTTTATTTCCAGAGCAATGGGCAAAGAGATCCTGCTCCATGGCGGTAAACCCGCGGATCTGGATGCATACTATTCGGAGATAATCAATTTCTGGAAAAGCATGGGTTATGATGCTTTTGATTACGAAGCAGCCATTTGTGATATTTTACCCGACCATGGGGCGATTCTTGGAGGCAGACCCGGCCCCATACAAACCCGTACAGATTTTGAGAGGTTTCCCTTTGATGATATTCCACACATATTCTGGGAAACATATACACCCCACCTGGAAGCGATTGCCAGGGTTATGCCTCCGGGTATGAAGGCGTACGGAGGTTGTGGTTATGGAATTTTTGAAACCAGCCAGGACCTGGTGGGGTATGAATACCTCTGTATCATGCTGTTCTCAGATCCTGATCTCTTTACCGATCTGTTTCTCCGGATCGGGGATCTGTATGAATCACTCTGGTCAGAGATGATCAACAGGTACAGCGACCTGTTTGTTTTTTTCAGAATGGGTGATGACCTTGGATTCAAGAATTCAACACTGCTGGCCCCTGAAACGATCATTCAGCATATCCTGCCACAGTACAAAAGAGTGATCAGCCTTGTTCACCGGGCAGGAAAAAAATTCCTGCTGCACAGTTGTGGAAATATTTTTGCCATTATGGAGGATATCCTGGCATGTGGTATTGATGCTAAACATTCCAATGAAGATCAGATTGCACCGTTTGACAGATGGATTGACCTTTATAACGACAGGATCGGGCTATTTGGAGGAATCGATGTGGATGTTCTCTGTCAGAACCCCTACGACGAAGTCTTCAGGCAGGTTCTGGAAGTAGGAACTACTTACAGATCACAGACAAATGGCTGGGGACTGGGTTCAGGAAATTCCATTCCGGAATATGTTCCGGTAGATGGGTTTATGGGCATGATCCATGCAGCGATGGAGATAAGAAAGCGGGAGCTCACGTAGGTCTTCAGAATTAATGTTCCCAATCCTTGATTCCCGTATCAATACTTATTGTAGTGCAGTATCCCTGAGCTGAGTTCAAGCTCCTGGAAGTGGGCTTCATTGTGAATAAAGTTCAAGGGGATGGACATGAAGTACCTTACCAGGGATCCTTCCAGTATGGCAGGTTGCCAGGTTCCGGGGAGTTCTATGATGGTGTTCACCAGGAATTGGTTCAATTGGCCGGACTTCCCTTTGAGTGCAATGGCACCATCAATTTCCCCTGTTTCCATTACCACCCAGCCTATGACAACCTGGTCTTCAATCTGGGTCAGGTCGATTTTGGATGCTGCAAGTTTTCGGAGCAGGAAGTTCTTGAAAAAATCGTCTCCCATCAGATATTCAGGCTCCTGGTCGACCGAATAGAAGATAGAGTCGATGTATTTCGATCCATCAGGCAACCAGTTTTCATTGGAGAGAAGCTGGTTATTTTTGTACAATGATTTGGATTTTAACTCACCATTGGGATGGTATTCGGTGACCAATCCCTCAAGATGAAGAGGCAGAGCCCTGCTGGATGTGCCGGTTCTTACAAGGTTGGTCATTGTTGATTCCTTGAAAAGGTACTCACCCGGGCCGATCTTATTCATCTCCCTGTAGAGCCGTTTTGGGAAGAGACTGCCTGCATTATAATAGATTGTCTGGCTTCCATCCCTCTGTAATTTGATTTTCTCCTTTTTTACCTGGCCCCATTTCTGATTGACCTTATGGTGGGTTTTAATGACATATTTCTTATCAGACTTTCTGATTACTTCTTTATACATGACTGCTTCATCAATCTGGTCAACCGGTTTGGTATTGGCACCGTAATGGTATACCTCAACCTGTCCTACCAGATGCATTACCGGGATAACGCACAGTGAAATGATCAACAGGTAGCGATTCACTGTTTCTGTTGTTGATGATCTTCCACAAGATAGAATATTCTCCATTTTCTTTTATTTTTTTTTTAACTTGTCATGAATGCTTTATTGAGATGATATTAGAATTATTGAAAAGAGTCTGTCAGTCACTTGACAAAAGCGATATTTCATATATGATTTCCGGTAGTATTGCGATGAACATATATGCAATACCAAGAATGACTAGAGATATCGATATTGTAGTTGAACTTCCCATGAGTAGAATAGATGAATTTACAGATTTGTTTCCAGAAAGCTATTACAACAAAGATATTATCAGGGAGGAAGTCATGAGAAAAGGAATATTCAATATTATAGATCATTCCACCGGGTTTAAATTAGACTTTTTTTTGCGAAAAGATACAGAATATTCCAAGCTGGCATTTGTGCGTCGTAAAAGAATTGCTGAACTTGACACGGAATTATGGGTAATAAGTCTTGAGGATTTAATAATCGCAAAAATCATCTGGATTCAACAATACCAAAGCGATATGCAAATCCAGGATATCGAAAACCTGTTACTAAGTCCCGATAAGGATATGAATTATATTGTACAGTGGTGTAATGAATTGAAGTTAAATACTTATAATTTACTTGAAAATGAATGATACACCAAAATACATATTGGAAAAGCAATTTGAGATAGTAATGGAAAAGCCGTTACAAGAGAGGGTAAGGAATTTATTTGAAATGACTGAACTTTCTCGAAGAATAATCCGGAACAGAATAGAAGCTAACAATCCAGATATACCAGAAGTAGAATTAAATATTGAATTGTTTAAAGCGTTTTACCGATCTGATTTTGATGATCATTCATTAAACCAGATTGCTGATAGTATGAAGCGATTCTGGAATCAAACAAAATGAAAATGATCCGGCGAATATATGAAAATCATTCTATTGCATTCCCAATCATGCAATGAAATAGCCAGAAAAGAAGACAGTGTATGAATTCCAGAGACAATCTCCTGAAAACCCTGAATCACGAACAACCCGAGCGGATGGTGGTGGATTTTGGTGCAACCCCTGTTACCGGTATCCATGTGCTGATGGTGGAAAAACTGAGGGAGCATTTTGGACTTGAAAAGAAACCCATAAAAGTCACCGAACCTTACCAGATGCTAGGTGAAGTTGAAGACGACCTGGTCGAGGCCATGGGTGTTGATGTGATCGGGCTCTCTCCGCCTTTTGACATGTTTGGTCACAGGATGGAAGATTGGAAAACCTATCGCACATCCTGGGGACAGGAAGTGTTTGTGCCTGGAACCTTTAATGTATCATTGGATGAAAAAGGGGATACACTGATGTATCCACAGGGGGATACATCAGTTGCTCCCAGTGCAAAAATGCCAAAGGCAGCATACTTTTTTGATGCAGTAAATCGACAGGGTATCATTGATGATGCCAATCTCAACCCCGAGGACAATTTGGAGGAATTTTCCCTGATCACTGAAGCAGATGTGACTTACTGGAATATTGAAACCAGGAAGGCAGCCATAAAAGGGAAAGGTTTGGTGGCTAATTTTGGTGGAACAGGCATTGGAGATATAGCGCTGGTACCCGGCCTAAACCTGAAGCATCCCAAAGGGATCCGAGATGTGTCTGACTGGTATATGTCAACACTCCTACGCACTGATTATCTTCACCAAATTTTTGAGAAACAGACTGATATAGCATTGGAGAACCTGAAGATGGTCAAAGAAGCTACTGGTGATACCGTGGATGTAGCCTTTATCTGTGGAACCGATTTCGGTACCCAGGATTCATCCTTCTGTTCCATTGATACGTTCCAGGAGCTTTATGCTCCCTATTATAAAAAGATTAACAGCTGGATCCATGAGAACACCCGCTGGAAGACTTTCAAGCACAGCTGCGGTGCCGTGGAACCGTTTATGGAGAGTTTTATTGATGCAGGTTTTGATATCATTAATCCTGTGCAGATCAATGCATCCGGAATGGACCCTGTGCTCCTGAAGGAAAAGTATGGAGATCGGCTGACTTTCTGGGGTGGGGGTGTGGACACTCAGAAGGTTCTGCCATTCGGGACGCCTGAGGAGGTAAAAGCGCATGTTTTGAAGGAGTGTGAGATTTTTGCCCGCGACGGGGGATTCGTTTTCAATTCGGTGCATAACATCCAGGCCAATGTGCCTGTCGGGAACGTGGTGGCCATGTTGGAGGCAATCAGGCAGTTCGGCTGATTTTATTTCACTTTTATTAAACCCTTATTTAGAACAGGTATTAT